>ENA-OZKW01000040-OZKW01000040.1-human-gut-metagenome-genome-assembly--contig:-NODE-40-length-40494-cov-32.898712_pt1 | contig 40494 bp, 30 predicted proteins | sample MGYA00244833_ERZ653778 | MGnify/ENA primary metagenome ERZ653778 (study PRJEB26926, sample SAMN06165284) | human gut metagenome | biome: ENVO:00009003; feature: ENVO:2100002; material: ENVO:00002003... | reverse complement strand
TCCGTAATAACCCAGGGCGCTGCCCTGGGCTAGGAGCTTTTGCCCTTTCAGGGCGACAGGTTTGCATCCGTAATAACCCAGGGCGCTGCCCTGGGCTAGGAGCTTTTGCCCTTTCAGGGCGTGTGGAGCATACTTGTGAAAAATTTGAAAATCAAAATAAACAAAGATGGATGAAGAAATTCTAGATTACAACGGGCAGAAAGAGGGATGGGTGAAAAGAATGGTGGATTGGCAGAAAAAGCATATTTCCGACCGCCAGATGACCCTTATCCTGGCTTTCGTCATCGGCCTTCTGGCGTCGGTGGCAGGATATTTCCTGCACGGCATCGTGCACGAAATACAGCTGCTGCTCACTTCGGGATTCAACCAGGGCACCTACAACCTGCTCTTCCTGCTCTTCCCGATTGTGGGCATCTACCTCACCATGCTCTTTATCAAATATGTGGTCAGAGATAACATTTCCCACGGTATCACCCGTGTGCTTTACGCCATCTCTACCAAAAATTCTAAGCTCAAGGCCCACAACTGCTGGTCGTCGGTGGTGGCATCAGGCATCACCATCGGTTTCGGTGGTTCTGTGGGAGCCGAGGCACCTATTGTGCTCACGGGTTCGGCCATCGGGTCAAACCTGGGGCAAATTTTCCGCATGGACAAGAAAACCATGATTCTGCTGGTGGGCTGCGGCGCTTCTGCAGCCATTGCCGGCATCTTCAAGGCGCCCATTGCCGGACTCGTATTTACGCTCGAAGTGCTGATGGTAGACCTGAGCATGGCTTCCTTGCTGCCTATCCTTATCAGTTGTGTAACAGCCACTTGCTTTACCTACATCCTGATGGGCTCCAAGAGTCTTTTCGATTTTACGCTTACCAGTCCGTGGGCGCTCGACCGCGTGCCTGCCTGCCTTTTGCTGGGCATTTTCTGCGGCTTGGTGAGCCTTTATTTCATGCGCACCATGTCGGCGTGCGAGGGCTTCTTTGCCAAGCTTTCGCCTTATCCATACGTAAAACTGCTGTTTGGCGGACTGATTCTGAGTTCGCTCATCTTCCTCTTCCCTTCGCTCTACGGCGAGGGCTATTCGGCAGTCAACGTGCTGCTGAAGGGGCAGAATGTGGAAGACTGGGGGCAGGTGATGAGCCGTTCGCTCTTCTACGGGCACAACCAGCTGCTCATCCTCTACATCGCTTTGGTAACCTTTACCAAGGTTTTTGCCACCTCGGCAACCAACGGCAGTGGCGGATGCGGTGGTACCTTTGCCCCTTCGCTCATCATTGGCGGTTTTGCCGGTTTCCTCTTTGCGCGCCTCTGGAATGTGAACCAGGTGGGCGTCTACGTTCCTGAGCAAAACTTTACACTCATGGGCATGGCGGGCCTCATAACGGGCGTGATGCATGCCCCGCTTACGGGCATCTTCCTCATCGCCGAACTCACGGGCGGCTACCAGCTCTTCATGCCGCTGATGATCGTGTGCATCTCTTCGCTGCTCACCATCAGCATCTTCGAGAGCCACAGCATCTACGCCCTGCGTCTGGCAAGAGAGGGCAAACTGCTCACCCACCATATTGACAAGGCTGCGCTCACGCTGCTGGGCATGCAGGATGTCATTGAGAAAGATTATCATCCGGTGGGTCCTGATCTGCCGATGAGCAAGCTGGTGAGCGAGATAAGCCGCAGCAACAACAACTTCCTGCCGGTTCTCGACAAGGCGGGCGTGCTGCTGGGCGTGGTAGATATTACGAAGATTCGCCACATCATCTTCCGCACCGAACTGTATCAGCATTTCACCGTGCGCCAGCTGATGATGCAGCCTTCTGCCGTTCTTACCGAGCACGACAGCATGGACGAGGTGATGCAGAAATTTGACAAAACCGATGCTGCCCAGCTGCCAGTGGTAGATGTGAGCGGCGTGCTGAAGGGTTACATCAGCCGTACCAGAATCTATTCCATGTACAGGCAGATTGTTGCGGATATGTCGGCGGAGTAGTCAGATAACTGAACTTTTGCATGTGGTTCAAGTACGGGCTGAAGGCCCAAAAGCTCCTAGCCCAGGGCATCGCCCTGGGTATAATGGCAATCAGCAAGGCGCCCTGTAAGGGCAAAAGCTTTATGTTTTGCCTGGAGTTTTAAAGCTTTTGCCCTTACAGGGCGACAGGTTTGCGTCCGTAATAACCCAGGGCGATGCCCTGGGCTAGGAGCTTCTGCCCTTTCAGGGCGTGTGGTGCAAAATTTGCAAAAGTTCAATCAGATAATTTACATTTTAGATATTTATGGAGAAGAAGGATTTGAGAATTGTTTTCATGGGAACACCGGAGTTTGCGGTGGAATCCCTCAAGCGCCTGGTAGAGGGCGGTTACAACGTGGTGGCTGTGGTTACGCAGCCTGATAAACCGGTGGGCAGACACCAGGATACGCTGCAGCCTTCGCAGGTGAAGCAGTATGCCGTGGAGCACGGGTTGCCTGTGCTGCAGCCTGTAAAGATGAAGGACCCGGAGTTTGTAGAGCAGTTGCGCTCTTATCATGCCGATTTGCAGGTGGTAGTGGCTTTCCGCATGCTGCCTGAGGTGGTTTGGGCGATGCCAAAATATGGTACTTTTAATGTACATGCAGCCCTCCTTCCGCAGTATCGCGGTGCGGCGCCAATCAACTGGGCAGTCATTAACGGCGAGAAGGAGACGGGTGTCACTACCTTCTTCCTCGACCACGACATTGATACTGGCCGCATCATCATGCAGAAGCGTTTCCCTATTCCGGAGACGGCAAATGTGGAGTATGTTTACGACGGACTGATGCATCTCGGTGCCGAACTGGCGCTGGAAACCATTGATGCGCTCATCGCTGCCGACGGCAACATCGGTTCCATTCCGCAGAGCAAACTGATAGGTGAGGGTGCCGAACTCAAGCCGGCTCCTAAAATCTTCAAGGATACCTGCCGCATCGACTTCCACCAGCCAGCCAAGAAGGTGTATGATTTCATCCGCGGTCTTTCTCCATACCCTGGTGCATGGACCGAAATCAAGAAGAAGGAGACGGTAGTTTTCTTTGACGATCCTACAGAAGGAAAGGTGGAGAATGCTGTGGGTTCTGATGATTATGTTAAATTCCCTGAGCCAACTTCCCATCCGTCTCGCAAGCCGAGCACGGCAAAGATTCAGGTGCTCAAGATGTTTGCCACCCATCTTTCGGGCGAAAAACGTGGCGCTGCGCCTGTAGGTTCGCTGCGCATTGAGGGCAAGCAGCTACAGGTAGCCTGTCTCGACGAATGGCTCAACATTCAGGAACTTCAGCTTAGCGGCAAGAAGCGCATGGAGGCAGCTGCCTTCCTCAACGGCATGAAGGACATTGCCTATTATGAGTGTCAGAGGAAGGATATTGAGGACGATTTTTAGGTATTAGGAATTTAAGTTTTTATAGTAATTATGACTGTAGAAGAAGATATCAAGCGTGCTGTGGAATGCATGCGCAAGGGTGGAGTGATTCTCTACCCAACGGATACCGTATGGGGAATAGGTTGTGATGCAACCAATCCGGAGGCGGTAAAGAAAGTTTATGAAATTAAGAAGCGTGACGACTCTAAGGCGCTTATCTGCCTGACAGATTCTGCCGACCGCATGGCTCGTTATTTCCGCAATGTGCCTCAGGTGGCGTGGGATTTCATTGATGCTGCGATGCCTGTGAAACCTACCACGGTTATCCTGGATGATGCGAGTGGAGTGGCTAGTAATCTGGTGGCAGAGGATGGCAGTTTGGCGATGCGCGTAACGTATGAGCCTTTCTCCAAGCAGCTCTGTTACCGTTTTCAGAAGCCTATTGTGAGCACAAGTGCCAATGTGAGTGGCGAGCCAGCTGCCCAGAATTATCGCGACATTTCTGAGGAAATCCTCAATGCCGTAGATTATGTTTGCTGGAGCCGTCGCCAGGAGCATAAACCTCATCAGCCTTCGAGCATCGTAAAGATTGCCAAGGATGGCGAGGTGAAGGTTATCAGATAATAAAAAGCGTGCTACTTTAAGTAGCTTTTTGGGGCATTCAGCCCATACTAAAACCACTTTGAAACTTTCTATATATAGAAAGAGCCCTGAGAAAAGGCTAAAAGCATCTTTATGTTTTGAGGATGCTTTTGCCTCTTTCAGGGCTTTAATTTTTTGCCGCCTTTACCTTGCGGCCTTGCGTTTCTTCTTTACCGCTTTTCTACATGCAGCTCGTTACTCCGAGAGTAGTTGCTACGGCGGTGAGAATGCTGATGATAACCTGTATCAGCGTTTTCCATGTTTCTTTTTTCATCATGATTTTCCTTTCTTTTTAGTGGTTAAATACTTGTGTTTCCGTGTTTTAAGAGCAGTGTTGGAAATCTTCGTTTCCGTTTTCAGGAGGATTTCTCAGAAAGAGCGCAGCCCCCCGAAGGGGGGTTGGGCTAGCCCATGTTTCCGTCGCCGTCAGTGCCGCTGCCTTCGGTAGTGCCGCCACCTTCGGTAGTGCCGCTGCCTTGACCACCGTTTTCACCGGAATTTCCGCCGCCGCCAGTAGGGTTGTTACCATCGCCCTCCTCGTCTACGTTGCCCTTGTCGGCAGAAGTAACCTGCTTGATTACCTTTCCGTTGCGGTCGTAGCAAGTAATGCTGATGGCGGTGTTGGCGAGTTCCTCCTTGATCTCCACACTTGGGGTGAAGATGACGCGGCGTGCGGTGATGAGGGCGGTACTTACGAGGTCAACCTTCTCAACGGCGTTGCCTCGCACACCGAATCGCATGGTTCCGAGACCTGGGATTGCCACACTGTGACCCTCAGTGGCCCATGCCACGATGACGTCGCTCAATGCGTTCCAAGATGCGTTTACCACACCCTTTGGCAGTCCGGAACGGAGAGAAGCTTCCTTGATTACCTTGTCGGCAGTAAGTTTGCCGTAGAGCTCTGGAGTGAGCACGAATGCGTAGCGGGTTTTGTTCTTGTCGAAAGATACGTTACGCTCAATTGCCTTAAGTTTCATTCCCATAATGTTTAATTTTTTTAAGTGGTTATTAATATTGAAAATCTGTAAGCGTGAACCCGAGTTTGCGCGCTTTCTCGAATTTCACGGTGCAAAGGTACGAAAAAATTTTGACATGGGCAAGTAAAATCGTAAATATTTTTCAACTTTAACTTTTCTTTACAAAATGAGAGGTCTTCCGGTAGTCGGCACAAGGCGGCTTGACGGTGCTTCTGCTGTATCTCCATACCCTCGCCCGTGCGTGCCTGTTATTATTTTATCGTGATAGAATATTTTTTTCATCGTGACATAAAAATGAAACTACGGCTAGAGGGGTGTAGAAGGAGAGATGAAGAGAAGGTTGAGGGGAGAGAGAAAAAGAGGGTGGTCATTAAGGTCATTAGTCATTAAGGTCATTAAGCACTTTGAAATTGGGGGTATTTTTTTAGGACAATAATAAAAATATAAATATTTATATTTTTATTATTGTCTCTATTCTTACTCCCCGTTGGAGAATCCTTAATGACCTTAATGACCAATGACCTTAATGACCACTTTTGACCACCAAGATGTAAAGATATCTGACTAAAATTTCGCATGTGGTTTAAGTACGGGCTGAAGGCCCAAAAGCTCTTAGCCCAGGGCAGCACCCTGGGTATAATAGCAATCAGCAAGGCGCCCTGTAAGGGCAAAAGCTTTGTATATTGCCAGGTATTTGAAAGCTTTTGCCCTTACAGGGCGACAGGGTTGCGCCCATAATAACCCAGGGCGATGCCCTGGGCTAGGAGCTTCTGCCCTTTCAGGGCGTGTGGAGCAAAACTTGCGAAACTTGAAATATTTGATATTCCCCCTTAGGGGGAAGAGATCTCGCCGGGAGATTTCTTCTGAAAATAAAGAAGAAAAAGTTTGGTGGTAACAATTATTTTTTCTATCTTTGCCCCCATCAAGCAAGCTAAAAGAATAAGCTTGCCTCTGGTAAAAACTAATATAGATAAAAATTATACTTATGACACAGAAAACTACTACTTATCTCGCCACAGCTGTGCGTTATTTTGCTAACCCCAGCCTTCGTGGCAATGCCCAGGAGACTCCTGAAATGGAGCAGCGTACTATCGGTGTATTGTCGGGCTTGCAGGTCCGGCTGCCTCTTGTTGTTCTTCGCCTTGATGAGCAGAACCATTATGATACTCAGGCAGTTGTTGTGCTTGAGCATGGGCGGCAGATAGCTTATCTGGCTGCAGATGATGCCCATCAGTGCGTGGCTGAATACGGTGAAAGGCTTCGGGTCGGGATACCGGTTAGGGTGACGGAGGTGAACGTGGAGAAACACGGGGTGTTCTGGGTGGAGAAGCCTAAGATGAAGGGGGCTTCTTCTTCTGCTGCTGCTGGGGCTGCTTCTGCTGCTGCTTCTTCTTCTGCTGCTGCTTCTCTTTCTCTTCCTGCTGCTCTTGATTGGAGCGGGTGGATGGAGCCTGCTGCTTTGGCCCTCCCTGCTGCTTTTAGGCAGAGGATAGAATCGCTGGAGCTCATCATCGATTTCTGCTTGGGAGAAATAGAGGCAGGTGAGGAAGGCGGGGGACCTGCGATGGAATCGCAGGGAACGGGGGCGCAAAGGGGGAGTGCTGGCTCTTCTTCTCCTTCTGGCTCTTCTTCTTTCTCTTCTTCTGAGGTTACGCTTTGCGAGTATTTGGGGTGCTGGCTGGAGGAGGTTAGCTTTGATGTGAGCAGGGAGGCGCATGAAAGGGTGCTGAGATACAGACAGCTGCTCGAAGCTAGCGGAAGGCCAAAACTGATGGAAATGGCTGAAAAGATGGATAGGGCGCTGGTGAAAGGAGGATGCATTGAGGTTACCCGAAAAAGATGCGAAATGTGGCAACAGATGATGGAGGATGAAGGGGTGAAAGAGGACTTTGACCACTTGATGGCTTTTTCTACATCCGTGCCACAGGTGATGCTGGCTGATACTGAAATGAAGGTGAGGCAACTGCCGGGAAGACTGTATGACTTCATTGCTGATGATGCTAAGTTTCTGTCACATCTTCGCTATCTTATGCCGCCGCTTTGTGCTTTGCGTAATATATTGAGCTATAGGTTGTTGAGGAAGTTGCTGTGCAAGAAACTGGGGGTTAGCGATGCGGCTTGCCGGGCTGCTGGGAATACTGATTTTACAGGGTCTTTTTCAGGGTGCTCATCAGGGTCTTTTTCAGTATCTCCTTCGGGTTCTTTTGTATCCCCTTCGGGTTCTTCAGTATCTCCTTCGGGTTCTTCAGTATCTTCTTCGGGTTTTTCAGTATCTTCTTCGGGCTCTTCTGTATCTGTTTCTGAAAACGGGGAGGAGAAGGGGGCTGGTTCTTCTGTTTATCTTTCGCCTGTTCGGGGAAAGAAGATTGATTTCATCCGTGTGGTTAATGTGCTTTATGAATTGGGGCTTTTTACGGATAAGGATGGGGTTCGCTGCACAAAGAAGGAGGCTTTCCGGGCGTTTGGACGGGCGGTGAATCTGGATTTGTCTAATTACAATAAGGATTTGAGTCGCGCTCTTAACGATACGACGACCCGTGAGCGCCAATTGCAGATTTTTAAGGATATGAGACAGAAAATGGCGGAAATCTATCAAGATAAAAATTAGGTGTTTTAAGCGCATCCCGTATCTGACGGATGTTGTTTGTTTCGGAATTGCAGGGGGATGTTGATGGGGGCTTTGTAGACTCCATGAAAGTTTTTTCTTGTTTTTTTGATTTTTTTTATGAGGTGATTTTCAGATAGTTAACTTTGTTTTGAAAAATATAGGCTTCGTAGACTCGAGAGGGTGGTCTACGAAGCCTTTCGTTTTTTTGCCCTACCTTTGCAACCGGAAATCAGAAGAAATGAGGCTGGTTCCTGAAAAGGATTCGGAAGAAATGACGCTGGTTGGAGTAATAATTTTTTAAAATGAATATATGATGAAAAAGAAAACGAAAATCATGGAGCTGAAGCTGGTTCGCTTCGCTAAAAAGAAAGGGTATACCATCGGGCGCCTTTACTGCCTGGGGGAAAGGGAAGAAGAAGGGACCTGCGATGGAATCGCAGGGAACGGGGACCAGGCGGGGGACTTGGAGGCTGATAAAGGGCCGAAGGGCGACGGAGGGCTGAAGGGTGACGGAGGGCTGAAGGGCGACGGAGGGCTGCAGCCTTTCTGCGATACGCTGGAACCGCCGCGACGCAACCTGCTGAATGGGGGAAAATGGGATAAGAGACTGAAGGTGAAGGGGATGACGGCGATTCCGGAAGGGAGATACCTGATGAGGTTTACCTATTCGCCTAAATTCGGCAGGAGGCTGTTTCAGCTGATGGATGTGCCCCTCTTCGACGGCATCCGCATCCATTCCGGTAATTCGGTGAAGGATACGCAGGGCTGCATCTTGGTGGGGAATAACACGAAGGTGGGAAGACTGGAGAACTCGAGAGCTGTGCTCTTTAAGCTGGAAATGATGCTGAAGGGGTTTCAGGGACCTGACGACCTGGTGTTTATTACGATTGTGTAACTATTGATTTTTTAACTATTTAATATTTATAAATGATGAATACAGAATTGATGAAAGTGGTGCAGCAGGGCGAGGCCTTCGCTGTACAGAGCCAGAAGGCTGAGGGCGGCCAGATTAAGAAATGCAACATCCTGTTGCAGGAACTTGGCGGCAAGTTTGAAAACCAATTTGCTGCCCAACTTTGGGGCAATGCGGCAGAATGCCGTTTCCAGGCTGGGGATGTGGTGGCGGTTCGCCTGCGCTTTCAGACCCGCGAGCATAATGGGCAGGTGTTTCAGGACATCTCGGTGCAGGAAATCGTTAAGCTGAACTGATGTATTAAAACTAACTTAATTTTCGTATATGGGGAAGTTAAGAGAAGTTAAGGGAAGTTAAGGGACAAATGTCCTACGTTTTACGAAAGAAGACTATTGTCTCTTCACTTCCCGAACGACCGTAGGGAGTGATAACTTCTTTAACTTCTGCCAATTCCCTCACTTGCAAAACTTGAATTAAAAAAGAAAAAACTAATATGGAAAAGAATTTGAATTTGAATCAGAATGTTGGAATGGTGATGAATGGGGGTGAGCATGTGCAGATTGAGGGCATGGCTTTCTTCGACAACCGCAAGTATTTTATGTTTTCGCCTGATGATCCGAAACCTAATCAGGTTTCCAGTTTCCGTACGCTGGGCATCGTGCAGCAGATGAGCGACGGCACGGTGGATTTTACGGTGAAGGGGTATCCGCGCTCGCAGAGTAAGCTGATCAGGAAGTTTGCCCACGGCCGTGCTTCGGAGACGAAGGATGGGGCGATACAGATTTTTCTGAAGGTTTTTAAGAATGAGGGCATCAATATTCCTAAGGCGATGCGCAAGGAGAGCCGCGAGGCGGTGCAGGCTATCATGGATTATCTGATGCTGGGATAGGCCCCTAGATGTACTTACTGAATCTTTATTAACTGTTTTTATTTTTTTGATTGGAAAATGAGTGTTTATTTGATTTCTGTTAGGGGAGGGCGCAAGGTGGCCCTCCCTGTTCTCACCGAGGAGTCGTATCGCCGGCTAAGAAATACTTCTTCGCAACAGGCTAATCTAAGGCTGGCTAGAATGGGTAACCAGGCTGCTAAACGGAGGCTTATCCAGTTTAACTATTCGGGGTATTACCCGGATGGGGTTGTGAAGGGGTGCCGGCTGCCTAGCCAGGCTTTCGGATTTGATGTGGATGATGCGGGGGAGTTTGAACGCATAGCTAAAATGCTGATGGAGAAGAGGGGACCTGCGATGGAATCGCAGGGAACGTGGGCTAGGCGGGGGACCGCTGGCTCGGAGATTAAGGGAGCGGCTGCTGAAGGCGGTGACGCTGGAGAAGGTAAGGGCGCTGAAGGGACGGCTGGAGAAGGCAAGGGCGCTGAAGGAGCGGCTGGAGAAGGAGCGACGCTGGCTGAAAGGCTGGGACTGCTGATGCTGGAAAGAAGCGCGAGCCAGGGTGGACATGCTGTTTTTAAAAGAGAAAAGGGAAAGACGATTCTCGAAAACCAGGTGCGCATAGCTAAAGCCCTTGACTGCGAACTGGATACCAATGCGCATGATATCAACCGGGTTTACTTCTCAAGTACTGCTGATAAGGATGAACTGCTCTTCCTCTCGCCTGAACTCTTTAATGACCAGTATGGGGTGAGCCCGGGCGCTGATGTGGACTACGTTGCTGAGGAGGCCAGAATGCTGGAAGACAGGGAGAAAAACGGAAGAGAAGAACTGCCAGAAGGAGCCCACGGGAGCAATAAGCACTTCAAGGTGGGGGGAACGGAGAGAACGGAGAAGCCGGGGGGAACGGAGAAGCCGGAGCCGGGGGGACAGGCGATGGAATCGCCTGGAACGGGGGCCCAACGGGGGACATGCTCCTCATCTGCTAGCTCTGCATCTGCTGGCTCTTCATCTGCTGGCTCTTCATCTGCTTGCTCCTCATCTGCTTGCTCCTCATCTGCTGGCTCTGCTTCAGCTGGCTCTTCCTCTGCTGGCTCTTCATCTTCCTCCTCTTCCTCTGCTGGCTCTTCATCTTCCTCCTCTTCCTCCTCCTCTTCTTCTGGAGAGAATTACTTGGGGATACCGTATGAGGTGATTATTGAGAAATGGTGGGGGATGTATAACGACGGGAAAACGCCGGTGACCTCTAACAGAGATGTGCTGACTTTTGAACTGGCGGTGAACCTGAGGCATATATGCGGATTCGACAGGAAACTCATGGATAGGGTGATTCCTTGCTACGACGGGTTTCCGGAAGAACAGAAGATGAAATGCATTGACTCGGCTCTGGCTGAAAGACGAACGCAGATGCCGAAAAGACTGAAAGATGTGCTCAATGCACTGAGACAGGAATATCTCAAGACGGGATGCGGAGATGCGCAGGAAGGCGTGCAGGTGGCTGATGCGCTGGACGAGGCCATGCAACAGGATGAACTCTGGCATTTTAACCGACTGCCGAAACTGCCGATGGGCGTGAGCGACAGTGTGGCTGCTGCCGGAACGCCGCTCTGTATGGCTACCCTCATCGGCATAGCTCCGGCACTCGGGGCCCTGGCTACGGGCGTGAAACTGGATGTGCACGGCAATGCGAGGGGACTGAATCTCATCTCCTACATCTGCGGCGAATTCGGTTCGGGAAAGGGACAGCTAGACCCGATAATCGGTGCCTGGATGTACGAACTGCAGGCGCAGACCGACATCTATACCCAGCAGGAGGAGGAATGGGCGCAGAAAACCAGACGCATGAAGAGCGGAAAGGCGCCCGAACAGCCGAAACTGCCGGTAAGAATGCTGCCGCTGAACAACACGCTTGCCAACATAGCCGAACGACTGGGGAATGCTGAGGAGAAACACAGCTTCAGTTTTACACCCGAGGCTGATACGGTGGCGATGAAGTGGAAGTCGGCGATGAGCGATTTCAGTGTGATGCTGCGCCAGGCTTATGACGAGAGCCGCTACGACCGCGAGGCGAAGAGCGCAGATGCTACCCGCGTGCACATCAAGAAACTGCTCTGGAATGTAACCATGTGCGGCACGCAGGATGCACTCTACCGCGTGATTACCAATTATACCGACGGTCTGCTCTCGCGCATCTCCATCGCCCGCACGCCCGACAACACGTTTGCGCCGCTGGCGCTGAAACCTTCTCACCTGACCGACAAGCAGGAGGAGCACATTCATCAGGTGGCTCATCTGCTGCCGATGATGCAGGGCACGGTGGTGCTGCACAAGCTGGAGAACCGAGGCAGGGAATGGCTGGAGCGAATCCGTATGGAAGCGATGAAGAACGACGACAGGGTGCTGGCTCGCCAGCGTCTGCGCGGCTGTGTGAATGCGCAGCGCATCACCTGTGCACTCTGGCTCTGCAAGGTAGCTGAATCGCTGATTGGGCGTTTCGGACTTTCGGGTGCCGAGAAGCGGCTGAAGCTTACTCCGAAGCTCTGGATTACCACGCTGGAGAAACTGCAGAATGACGACATGCTGCAGACTTTCGACCTCATAGCCGATTATCTCATAGACAATGATCTCTACTATTTCCGCGAGCGGATAGAGGGGGCTTATGAGTCGAAGAATTATCAGATAGGACCGAGAAACCGCGTGGGCAAGAACGACAGTATCTTTGCGCGGCTGGCAGATGAGTTCAGTATGGAGCAGGCGATTCAGCAGTGTATGGCTGTGAAGGGGGCGAATGTGAGCCGCAACAGTGTGCGCATGATGCTGAAAAACTGGCGCAACCAGGGGCTTATCGTATTGGGCAGTGTGCCTAACCATTTTCAGAAGGTCCAGAATCTTCCTGCGGGTGGTCATTAAGGTCATTAAGAGAAAATCAATAATAATGAATGGTATGAAAATACAGCATGATTATGAAACTTATGTGCGGCTGTGGCGACTGCTGCGCCGCACGCGAAGGCTGTTTAAAGAGCGGCATGTGATGTTCTGTCCGCGAAGGATACTGCAGGAGTGGCTGCCGGATGAGGCTACCGACGAGTTTATCTATGATGTATGTCGTAAGGCGGGGCTTGAAGGGTATGGGCTTCTGCCTTCTCCCCTTGAGAGTGCTTTTGAGAGCAGGAATTTCCTGATAGCCTTCGTGAGCCGGTATCTTGACACAGACGGTCCGATTTCGGTATATCCGCTGGTGAAACGTGCCTTTCGTGAGGTTTACCCCAACGTGAAGATTTCGGTGATGAAACGAAAGAAAGAGAGAGGAGGGTAATAAAACAAGAAACCCTGCAAGAAATAAATCTTGCAGGGTTTATCTTGGGTGGAAGGTGGGACTCGAACCCACGACATTCAGAACCACAATCTGACGCTCTAACCAACTGAACTACGTCCACCATGTTAGCTAGCTTAAATGTCATTTCTTTTAAGCGAGTGCAAAGGTACGAACTTTTTTCGGTTCTACCAAATTTTTGAGCAACTTTTTTTCAAAAACATCAAAAAAAGTGGCATTTTTCGTCTTTTTCCATCCTTTTCTCTAGAATAAAAGGGTAGAAGAGCGCGAAAATGCCACTTTTCCTTATCAGCTGATTTTATTACTTAGCTGGGCTTGCTGGAACAACCGGAGCTGCCTGCTGAGCACCTGCACCTGCTGCTGGAGCTGCTGGAGCTGCCTTCTGTGCACCTGCTGCTGCATCCTTGCTAGCACCTGGCATAGCAGGAAGAGCGGTCTGCTCCTGGGTTGCACCCTCCATGACGCTGTTTTCGCCAGTTGCCTGAGGAGCTACATAAGCACATGCCACGCTGATAACAACCAAGGCTGCAGCGAGGCCCCATGTTAATTTCTCAACAATGTCGGTGGTCTTGCGAACACCCATGATTGAGTTGGTTGAAGAGAAGTTACTTGCGAGTCCACCTCCCTTTGACTCCTGGATGAGCACGATGAAAATCATCAGGATAGCTACCAGGACGATTAATACTACTAATAATGTGTAAGCCATTTTTTAAAACTAGTTTTATTTATTTATTATTCTTGTTTATTTCTTTTTCTCCGGAGATTTCTTCTTGCTGTTCAGCATCAGTTTCTCCAGGAATCTGAGCTGGTCAACATAATATCCGTTCTTGTCAGGACGCTGCTGATGCAGTCGGCTGATGATGTCGTAAGCCCTCTGATACCTGCCCTGCTTGATGTAGATGCGGGCGAGGGTTTCGGTAAATACACCGCTGTTTTCCTCTTCGCCGTCCTTGCCGGAATCGGTCTGAAGTTCGGGCGTAAATTCCGGTTTGTAATCTTCGTCCTGCTGGATTTTAGGCAGCTTGAAACCGCCATCCTCCATAAAGTCGTCGATGAGGCTCATGGTGCGCGAAGTATCTTCCGGCTCCTGCTGGTCTTCTGTCTCCATGAGATACGCCACATAGTCTACTGCCGCATCGGCAGGTGTAGGCTTGCGCTTCTCCTTCTTCTTCTCCTCCTCTTCGGCATCCATCGGTATGGATCCCAGGAAGTGGTCGATGAGGTCGCTGGTGCGGTCGCCGTTTTTTTCTGCTCCCGTTTCCTTTCTTTCCGATTCCTTCAGCTGGTTGAGATCCACCTCTGACGGGTCGGGCTTTATCTGATAATGGGCTGCCTCTACCATCTCGAAGATGATTTTCCGGTCGGTGATGTAGATGGCTGCCCGGCGCAGTTCTTCGTCGAAACTCGGGTCGTGAAGCAGGTACAGATTCTTCAACATCAGCAGACGTGCCGTCTGATAATACGGATATAGGGCCAAGAGGGCGCGCAAGTCGTAGAGCGTCTCTCGGTTCATTTCCTCTGGGTGTTGTATCAATCTGCTTAGTTCCACTATATTTTACTTTAAACTTTGAAATTTGAACTTTGAACTTTATGATTAGTAAAGCCGTTGAATTCTTCACTCTTCACTTTTCGTTCTTCACTTACTTTACCAGTTAGCCACCGTAGCGTTGAATATCTGGTCTACCAGGTCTTTGATAATCTGTGTTACCAGTTCTTCCTGCACCGAGGCAAGGCTCTGGGTGGTGTCGTAGGTCTTGGCAGATGTAAACTGCTTTTCGAAGTCCTCGGCATGGTTCTTGGTGTTGGTAAAGCGCACGTTTACGGTGATGCTGAGCTCTGTTTGGGCAGAGTATCCCTCGGCGCTTACCGACTTGTTTCGCTGAGAATATTGGGTGATTTCGCCCTCTATCTTCAGGTCGCCGTTGCGCGACACCTGTACGAGCTGGGTGTTGCTGGCAAACTTGTCCTTGATTTCGTTGTTGAACATCGGACCCATCGGACCCCACACATACGAACTTCTGATAGGGAAGTCGGCAATCTGTATGGTCTTGGTTTTGGTGTAGTCGATGCTGGCACCGTTGAACTTGTAGCTCACGGAGCATGCAGCCATGACCGCCACCATGAGAGTGAGTCCTATTATATATAGGTACGCGCGTAAATGCTTCATAACTTATATTTGTTAATCTTTCTGTACAGGGTTCTGTCGGAGATTCCCAGTTCTTCAGCCGCTTTCTTGCGGTTTCCGTTGTTTCTCTCCAGCGCCTTTTCTATCATCTGCTTGCTCAGGTCGCTGAGGTTCAGATTCTCGTTTTCTTCCTTAATCTCCTCAATCTCGGCATCCTCGGCTTCGGGTTTGTAAGTGCCCCTCATGCCTCCTGCAGCCATTTCCTGACGGATGTGCTGGAGCTCGTCGAGGTCGGTAATTGGAGGTACCGACGGAACCGGTGAAACCGATGATACCGGTGAGACGGATGATACGGACGGAACCGCTGAAACCGGAGTTACGGCTGATACCGGAGCTACCTGGGTGCTCGGCTGGACCGGCGAAACGTATCCGCTGGTGCCGCCCAGCTGGCGTGCCTCGTCGAGCTGCTTGCGCAGGCTGTTCATCTCTCGTCTCAGGTCGCTCACGTTGCCCCTCAGTTCGTAGAGAATCTTGTAGAGCAGTTCGCGCTCGCTGGCGTAGCTGTGGTCGTCGTTGCCATCCTTCTGTATGGTGGCGAGCTGTGTAGACTCCTCATCTCTCGGAATAAACTGGGTGAGGGTCTGCGCGTCGATTTCTCTTTCCCGGCTCAGCACCGACATCTGTTCGGTGATGTTCTTGAGCTGTCTCACATTTCCCGGCCACTTGTATTTCAGCATAATCTGCTTAGCCTCCTCTGAGAGTGAAATCTTAGGCAGACGGTATTTTTCGGCCATCTGCATGGCGAAGAGGCGGAAGAGCAGGAGGATGTCGTTGCCCCGCTCCCTCAATGCAGGCATCTGTATAGGGATGGTGTTGAGGCGGTAGTAGAGGTCCTCGCGGAATCGGCCTTCGCTCACAGCCTTGCGCATGTTTACGTTGGTGGCTGCCACGATGCGGACATCCGTTTTCCTTATCTCCGTACCGCCCACGCGGATGTATTCTCCCGTTTCGAGCACGCGCAGCAGTCTTGCCTGCGTCTGTATCGGGAGTTCGCCCACCTCGTCGAGGAAGATGGTGCCCTTGTTGGCAATGCCGAAGTATCCCTCGCTTTCGCCAATGGCTCCGGTGAAGGATCCCTTTTCGTGTCCGAAGAGTTCGCTGTCAATGGTTCCCTCAGGAATGCTTCCACAGTTGATGGCGAAATATTTTTCTCTGCGGCGTGGCGAATTGTCGTGAATCACCCTTGGAATGATTTCCTTACCCACACCGCTCTCGCCGATGATGAGCACGGAAAGATCGGTCGGCGCTACCTGTAGGGCAACGTCGAGCGCATGGTTCAATCCGTCGCTGTTACCGACGATATTGTAGCGTTGTTTTATCTTTTGTAGTTCGGAAGTATCCATTTAGCTGCCAAAATTACTCATTTTTTCTGAATTATCAGCATTTTTTCTTTATTTTAACGTTCGGGAGGTCTGATTACAGGGCAGATTTGCTGTTTTGGGGCTCATCTGCCCTCCCGAATCTTTCTTTTATCCCTTTTTCTTAGGGATGGCGAATCTTACCTTCTCGCTCTCGTCACGCTTCTCGTGGTAGAGTTTAGGCAGTGGATTCTCGTAAGCCTCATCATAGTCTTCGCGGTTGCAGAAGGCATCCAGCGCCAGGCAGATGGCGTGGCGGAAGGAGGTTGCGTCGGCCTCGTTGCAGCCCGTGATGCTGTAGCTAGGAGTGGTGTCGGCGGCGGTGTGCACAAGTGGCATACCGGCTGTAAAGAGCACGCCATCCTCGGTGTAGAGCGAATGGAACGGGGTAGTGGCCTGATCATGATACATGGCCATGATGCCGTCGAACTCTACGAAATATCCGTTGCCGAAGAACTCGTCGGCTGGGTAAGGACCGAAGGCCTGTATTTTCTGCTCGGCAAGCTGGTCAATGGCTGGGATGATGATTTCAGCTTCCTCAGTTCCGCAGCTCTCCTCGCCGTTGTTGCTAGGGTTCAGGGCGAGCACGGCGATGCGCGGGTTGGTAATCATAAAGTCGCGCTTCAGGGATGTGTGCATCTGCTTCACCTTCTCGATGATGAGTTCCTGGGTGATGGCTGCCGGCACGTCCTTGAGCGGAGTTTTTCCGGTTACTGAGGCGATGCGGAGGTCTCTGCCGCAGAGAATGGAAAGGCCCTTGGCTCCTTCGCCCAGGCAGGTTTCAATGTATTCCTTGTGCCCCTTGAATTGGAAGCCCTCAATCTGGGCGTTCAGCAGGCTTACCGGTGCGGTAACGAGCACGTCGAAGAGCTCGTCGCGGTAGTCGGTCATGGCGCGGTCTAGAGCCTTGATGGCAGCTGCTCCCGATTCCAGGGTAGGCATACCCATGTCAACCTTCACATCCTCGTCTACTGCCGGCAGGAGGTTGATTCTTCCGTCTTCCGCATCTTCAGCTTTCTGTATGATGGAGAACTGGGCAGGCAGATTCATCGCCTTGCGGTAATAAGCTGCCACTTTAGGCGAACCGTAGATGATAGGGGTACAATACTCCAACATCTCTGGCTCACTGAATGCCTTAAAAATGAGTTCGTATCCGATACCGTTGGTATCTCCGTGAGTGATGGCCACTCTAATCTTTTTGCTGTCCATTTATCGTTTATATTTTATAGTAGAAATCGCAGCTTCTAGCTGCTTGATTAATATTTTCTTTTTCATTTCGGGCGCATATACGAAGCCGATGATGATGATTTCATCCTTCCCCTTTCCGGGGCAGATGCGCCTCATCACATAAGGTCCTCCCATGGCGTCGCCCTTCATTTCCCAGAGTCCTCTTTCTGAAAGAACGGGAATCACCATGTACATGCTGTCGGTTTCGCCGGGCATGTTGGTTCGGAGAATGCTGTCAATCTGCTGCTTCTCTTGAGGTGAAAAAGCATCTGTATTTTTCACTCTTCGTTCTTCACTCTTCACTTTCTCCGCTCTTCGCTCTTCACTCTCCGCTCTCATGATGATGAGGTTCTTCATGCCCGAGCTGGCGTTGTTTGAAATCCAGATGAAGTTCTTCGCCTTCTTGCTAGCCTGCATTTCGGCAGGGATGTTCATGCTGATGCCGAAGTTCTTCTTTACCAGCTGCTGCATCTCGCGATTCTGCTTGCTCGGATTGGTGGAGATGATGGAGGCGAGGTGCTCCAGTTCAGCCTCATCTACGAGTTGGCGCAGCTTCTCGGGGTTGAGTTTCTCTCTGAGTTGCTGCGGCGAGCGGGCAGAGATGCGGATGACGGTCTGCGGCGAAGCATTCTCGTTGCGGCTCAGCCCGACTGAGAATTCCGCTGCCGGGATGTTCACCACGATGCGGGTTCTTACGAGCAGGTAGCTGCCGTGGGTCTTGCCCTTCTTAACCTGGATGAGCCGGCAGAGCGGTTCGGGCTGGGGCAGGGTAGGCACCTCTTCCGTCAGTATCTTCGTAACGATGCTGTCGGTATCTCCCTCAAGCACCACCTCGTAAGGCTGTCCTGTGCTCTTGGGCAGTTTTCCGTTTCTTCCTCCTCCCGGGCTGCAGCTTGCCAGAAACGCCAGCACCAGGCAAATTGCCGTTAAAAGTTTTTTATAATACATGTTGTTACATGTTTTCTAAAAACTTCTTTCCTCTTGGAGTATAGAGGAAAACCAATATGCATAAACCTATAAAAGCTAGGCTTGCCATTGTTAATACTAATGAATCCATAATTTTATTTTAAAGATTCTCTAACCATTTCTTTCCTGGTTTTGTATAAAGCCAAGCCAGAAAGCTTGCTGCAATTACTAAAAAACCAGTCATAGTCATCGCTAAGTATTCCATGTCTTGGTAATTCTTATTGCTTTTCTAACCACTTTTTACCTGATTTCGTGTATAGCCAACAGACGAGGGCTACTGCAGCAATGGCAAAAATCATTAATGAAAATGTGAATGTATCCATAATTTCTATTTAAATCCATCAAGCCATTTCTGACCAGGTTTTGTGTATAACCATCCCAATATACATAATGAGATGATGCAACCTGTAACCATTGTAAATGTAAACATATCCATCCTTTCCCCTCCTTTCCTTACTTCTTCATCTTCTCCTCATCCTCGTGTTCACGGATTTCTCCGATTTTCTTCGAGGTGCTGAGCAGACCGCAGGCGGCGTAGATGTCCTGGCCGCGGCTAGCACGGATGGTGGTGAAGACACCATGCTGGGTGAGGTAATCACGGAACTGCTCCATCTTCTCATCATCCACACCCTGCAGAGGAATGTCTGGAATCTGGTGGAAACGAATCAGGTTGAAGCGGCAGTCAAGTCCCTTCACCAGTTTGATGATGGCCTTTGCATGCTGCATGCTGTCATTTACGCCCTTAAAGACGATGTACTCGAAACTCAGGCGGCGCTGATGAGAGAAATCATAGTTCCTCAGCAGTTCTACCACCTGCTCAATGCCCATACCCCTTTCGGCAGGCATCAGTTCGGCGCGCTCAGAAGGAATAGGGTCGTGCATGCTGATGGCCACATGGCAGTCGCTCTCTTCCAGGAACCGCTTCAGCTTGTTCTTCACGCCCACCGAACTTACCGTGATGCGCTTCGGGCTCCATGCCCAGCCGTAGTCGGCAGTGAGAATCTCCGTGGCGCGCAGCACATTGTCGAGATTATCCATCGGCTCGCCCTGACCCATGAACACAATGTTGGTAAGCTTGTCTACCTCAGGCAGCGAGTAAATCTGGTTCAGAATGTCGCCGGCAGGCAAACTGCCCTCAAACCCCTGCTTGCCGGTCTGGCAGAACAGGCAGTTCATCTTGCATCCCACCTGCGAAGAAACACACAGCGTGGCGCGGTCCTTGTCGGGTATGTAAACCGTCTCGACAAATTTGCCGCTTCGGGTAGGGAAGAGGTACTTGATGGTACCATCCACCGAATGTTGTGCATCGGAATATCCGAAGCATCCTATTTCGTATTCGGCAGCGAGTTTGGCACGGTTCGCCTTCGAGATGTTGGTCATCTCATCAATGCTCTTCACATGCTGCTCATAGAGCCACTTCGCCATCTGTCCACCGGTGAAGGCGGGCATGCCTAAGTCCTTTGCCACCTGCTTCAATTCGGCAAGTGTAAGGCCCAAAAGATATTTTTTTTCATTATTCATACTGCAAAGATAGTGTTTTTTGGCGAAAAATTAGTATCTTTGCCACATATTTTAATATAATAAGATAAAATAAAGATAAAAAACACAGATTTAGCCCCCCGAAAAGGGCTGAAGTGAACAAAAATAACGTAAGAAAATGAGAGAAAAAATAGACCTTTTCTTGCCTTGCGAATACATCGGCGATGCGCAGAATGCCTTGTCGGTGCTTCATGAGTACAAGACTGTACAGCATATCCACTTCCTGGTGAGTGCTGATTTTGCCGCTCATCATCAGGTGCCGGAAGGATGCACGTTTGTCATTACCGACCGCCTGGAAAGCAGTAACACCCTTGTCAGCATCGCTGAAAATACAGATGCCGACTACGTGATGATCTGTACCCGCCACACCACCATAGGATGGGGGAACAACACGCTGGAGCGATTCCTCAGAGTGGCTGATGATACGGATGCCGTCATGGTTTATGCCGACCACTACAAGATGGTGGAAGGCAAGATGGAGAAACATCCCGTAATTGACTATCAGGCAGGTTCCTTGCGTGATGACTTCGACTTCGGAAGCCTCTGGTGCATCAAGGCACAGGCGCTGGCCGACTACATCGCCCAGCCCGACCGCGAAACGTATCAGTTTGCCGCCCTCTACGACCTCCGTCTCTATCTGAGCCGCGTGGGCGAAATCTTCCATCTCAACGAATTCCTCTATTCAGAAGCCGAACTCGACACCCGTAAGAGTGGCGAGAAGCAGTTTGACTATGTGAACCCGCGCAACCGCGAGGTGCAGATAGAGATGGAAAAGGCATGCACCCAGCACCTGAGCAAGGTGGGCGCCCTGATAGACACCACTTTCTACCGCCAGCCAGACTTCGGTGAGCAGGAGTTTGAATACGAGGCATCTGTCATCATCCCCGTCTTCAACCGCGAAAAGACCGTGGCTGATGCCGTGAAGAGTGCCCTGGAACAGAAAGCAAACTTCAAGTTCAACGTCATCGTGGTGAACAACCATTCTACCGACCGCACCGGCGAAATACTGGATGAACTTAAAGCTGACAACCTGATACAGATTGTTCCGGAGAGAACCGACCTGGGAATAGGCGGATGCTGGAACGAAGCCATCCACAGCAGATTCTGCGGAAAGTTTGCCGTCCAGCTTGACAGCGACGACCTCTATTCTTCGCCAAAGACACTCCAGAAGATAGTAGATGCCTTCTACAAGCAGAAGGCTGCCATGATTATAGGCTCGTACCGCATGTGCGACTTCAACCTCAACACCCTGCCACCAGGACTGATAGACCACAAGGAATGGACCGAAGAAAACGGATGCAACAATGCGCTGCGTATCAACGGATTGGGTGCTCCGCGCGCCTTCTTCACTCCGCTGGTCAGACAAATCCAGTTTCCTAACACCTCGTATGGTGAGGACTATGCGCTGGGACTGGCATTCTCGCGCCGTTACCGCATCGGCAGAATCTACGACGAACTCTACCTCTGCCGCCGCTGGGGAGGCAACAGTGATGCAGCCCTCAGCGTGGAGAAGGTGAACGCCAACAACCTGTATAAGGACCGTCTGCGCACCATGGAACTGAAGGCACGCCAGCGCATGCTGCTGGGCAAGGCCGACATCATGGAAGACAGCAGCATCTCACGTTTCTTCAACCGACAGCTGGAGGTGTGGGCAGATGCCCGCCACCGCTTCCGCGACCTCAAGCACGTAGAAACCCGCCAGCTCTCCGACCAGCTGAAACTGCAGTGGAACCCAGCCCGCATCGTAAGTACGGGCGCCAAGATAGATAAGAAAACCCTGGGCGAGCGCCCTTGCTTCCTTTGCGACAAGAACCGTCCTAAGGAACAGATGTCGAAGCAGATAGATGAGAAATTCCATCTCCTGGTAAATCCGTTCCCGATTCTGCCAGTCCACTTCACCATTCCGGCACGCAAGCACCAGCCTCAGCTCATCTACAAGAACTACGGCGAGATGCACCGCTTCATCAGTCTGCACAGCGACCTGATGGTGTTCTACAACGGTCCGAAGTGTGGTGCTTCGGCTCCAGACCATCTTCATTTCCAGGCAGGAACCAACGGCATCCTTCCTCTTCAGGCCAACTGGCAGCGCCTCTCCCGCAACCTGACCGACGTCATCTCTCTCAATGATGAGGAGAAAATCGCAGTGGTTCGTGACTTCCTCGTTCCCGCCTTCGTCATCATCTCGAAGAGTGCCGAGAGCGATGAAGCCCTCTTCCACCGTCTCTACAAGGCAATGCCTCAGCGTGGCGACGAAACCGAACCGATGATGAACATCATCTCCTGGCGCAAGGGCGAGGAATTCATCAGCGTGGTCATTCCGAGAGAAAAGCACCGTCCGGAAGCCTATTTTGCCGAAGGCTGCGCCCAGTTTGTAGTTTCGCCGGGAGCCCTGGACATGAGCGGACTCATCATCACCCCTCGTGAGGAAGATTTCCGCAAGCTGACCGAGGAGAAGGCACTCTCGCTGCTGCAGGAATGTGGCGTTTCGGAAGACAAGATGAACGTCATCATAGCCAAACTGAAGGCATCTAAGGATGCCGAGGATGCAGCCGAAGCCTCTTCCACCTTATATAATAATGGTAAGCAGCCCCACGTTATGGTGGGCATCGTGAGTGCGCAGAAGATTCATTTCTCGCTCAACAAACCTTATCTTGCCAAGGGCGAAAAGGTGCTGGGCGAACAGGTGGTAGAATTCTCTGAGGGCGGTGTGCTCTGGAACGGCAACCAGTACAGCAAGCTCACCTTCCATCCGCAGAGTGCCGACGCCTCGTTCTCGCTGAGCGACGTAACCATCGGTGTCAACTTCCACTGGGAGCGCAAGGAAACCCAAACCTTCCTGGGCACGCTCCGCTTTGTGGTAGAATCGGATAAGATTGTGGCAATCAATGAGTTGCCGGTAGAAAAATATCTGGAGAGTGTCATCAGCAGTGAGATGAGTGCCACTTCGAGTCTCGAACTCCTGAAGGCGCACGCCGTCATCTCCCGTTCATGGCTTCTGGCACAGATGCAGAAGCGCAGAGAGGTGGCTGAGAGCGGCAACAACTTCTTCTCCTTCACCAGGAAGGAAGATACACTCATCCGCTGGTACGACCGCGAAGACCATACCCTCTTTGATGTCTGTGCCGACGACCACTGCCAGCGCTACCAGGGCATCACCAAGGAAACTTCGCCTCATGTAGCCGAAGCCATCCGCCAGACCAAGGGACAGATTCTGATGGACGGCGATGAAATCTGCGACGCAAGATTCTCGAAATGCTGCGGCGGAATAACCGAGGAATTCCAGTATTGCTGGGAGGACACGCCGAAGACTTATCTCACGGCGGTTCGCGACATCGCTCTGGGCGTGGAACATACACTGCCTAATCTGACCAAAGAGGAAGAGGCTGAGAAATGGATCCGCTTCAATCCGCCTGCTTTCTGCAACACGCAGGATAAGAAAATCCTCTCCGAGGTGCTCAACGACTATGATCAGGAAACCGTCAACTTCTACCGCTGGAAGGAAACGCTCAGCCAGGAGAAATTGCAGCAGCTCATCGCCGACAAACTGAAGATGAACCTGGGTGCCATCCTGGACATGAAGGCCGTGGAGCGCGGAAAGAGTGGAAGAATCAGCAAACTCCAGATTATCGGAACCGAGAAGACCTTTACCATCGGTAAGGAACTCGAAATCCGCCGTACGCTGAGCGACAGTCATCTGCTGAGTTCAGCCTTCGTGGTGGATAAGTATGATAAGGATGAACAGGGAGTGCCTCAGCGTTTCGAACTCATCGGAGCCGGTTGGGGGCACGGAGTAGGCCTCTGCCAGATTGGTGCTGCCGTGATGGGCGAGCAGGGTTATCATTATGATGCCATCCTGCTGCACTACTATCAGGGTGCTGAAATCAAGAAACTTTATAAATAGTGATGTAAAATGGTAACAAAGAAAAACAGTCGGAGTCCATGGGCATGGATTCCGACCCTCTATTTTGCCGAAGGACTCCCCAACGTCATCGTAACCGCCCTCTCTGTGGTGATGTACATGCAGTTGGGGCTGACCGATGCAGAGGTGGGTCTCTATACCGGATGGCTCGCCCTTCCCTGGGTCATCAAGCCTTTGTGGAGTCCGTTCATAGATTTGCTGAAGACTAAGCGCTGGTGGGTGCTCACCATGCAGGCTCTCATCGGAGCTGCCCTTGCCGGCATCGCCTTCTCGCTGCCTACAGCCTTCTGGTTCCAGGCCACGATGTGCTTCTTCTTCCTCATCGCCTTCTGTAGTGCCACCCACGACATTTCGGCAGATGGTTTCTACATGATTGAGCTGGATGAACATACGCAGACTAAGTTTGTAGGCTTGCGAAATACCTTCTACCGCCTCGCCATCATCTTTGTAAATGGTTTTCTGGTGATGCTGGCTGGTGTACTTCAGGTTGTCTTCCGCAACCAGATACGCTTCTCGTGGGCGCTTATCTTCTACGGACTGGCAGGCATCTTCATCGGTTTGTGGCTCTACCACAGCCGCTTCATGCCACGCCCGAAGGAGGATGTGCAGACCGACAGAACGGTGGGCGAAGTGGCTCATGAACTGAAGAACATGTTCCGCACCTTCTTCGTGAAGTTCGGGGTTGGAGAAACCATCTGTGTGATGCTCTTCCTCCTTTTCTACCGATTCCCAGAGGCGCTTCTGAACACCATGACCAAGACCTTCATCCTCCGTCCTAATTCGCAGGGCGGACTGGGCTTGTCGCCTCAGGAATATGGTTTTGCCAACGGAACGGTGGGTCTCATCGGACTGTTGCTGGGTGGCATCCTCGGAGGCATCCTGGTGAGCAGGGACGGAATGAAGAAATGGCTCTGGCCGCTGGTTTGCGCCATTACCTTGCCCGATGTGGTTTACATCTATCTGAGCTATTCGCTCAACAGCAACCTCATCGTGGTTTCCAGCTGTCTTTTCATCGAGCAGTTGGGTTACGGTTTGGGCTTCACGGTTCTTACCCTCTACATGCTGTTCTACAGTCAGGGCAAGTTCAAGACCTCCCATTATTCCATCTGTACGGGCATCTCCTATCTCGGATTGATGCTGCCGGGCATGGTTTCGGGATATCTGAAGGATATGGTGGGTTACCGCATGTTCTTCATCATCGTCATGGGCTGCTGCATCATCACCTTCCTGGTTACCGCCTTCCTGAAGATAGATCCTAACTTCGGAAAGAAAGAAGAACTGGAGATGGAAGAAGAAATAGAAGATGAAAGTGGTCATTAAGGTCATTGGTCATTAAGGTCATTAAGGATTCTTGGAATCTGAAAGTGGTCTCAGTAAAATATTCAAGTTTCGCAAGTTCAGAAGTTAAAGGAGTTAAAGAAGTTATCACTCCCTACGGTCGTTCGGGAAGTTAAGAGACAATAGTCTTCTAGCTTAAACTTAGGACATTTGTCCCTTAACTTCCCTCTAACTTCCCTAACTTCCCTTAACTTCCCCACATGCGAAAGCTCTGTTATTTATTCCCCGATAATCGTTGCGATAAGGTGCCGGCTTCCGCCTCCCTCTCTGAATTCACAAAGGTAGATTCCCTGCCAGGTACCGAGGTTCAGTCTGCCGTTGGTAATAGGAATGGTGAGCGATACGCCCACCATGCTCGATTTGGCATGCGCCGACATATCTGTAGGTCCTTCATCCTGGTGCAGGTATCTTGGGTCGCCATCCGGAACCAGTCTTTCGAAGATACCCTTTAAATCATGTCTCACATCCGGGTCGAAGTTCTCGTTCAGCGACAATCCGCAACTGGTATGTCTTACGAAGAGATTCAGAATCCCCGTCTTAGGCAGCGCCGGCAAATTCCTCATCACCTCGTTGGTTACGAGGTGAAAGCCGCGAGGAAGCGGACGCAATGAAAATTCTACTTGCTGTATCATATTTTTCTTTGTTTTTTATATTTCAATTGTTTGTATCTTTCTGATTGTCAATTTACAAAGGTAATTATAATTTTATTATTATAATACTATTATAATGCAATTATAGGAAAGTTTAACCATTAAAGGATTTCTCTTCCTTACTATCTGCTACCCCGAAAAATCTTCTTCTTTAGAAGAAGGAAAAAAACAGGAAAAATAATCCCGAAAAAATTTGGTGGTTTCAGAATAATGATGTACTTTTGCATCCGAAATCAAGCATTAAGAGTTGCCCAGTTGCGGCACACCAACCGAGTTTCGCATAGAGATAACCACGGTGGTAAAAGAATGTGTAAGTGTTTAACAACTTAAAATAATTATCTTTATGAATCCAAATTCAGATTTAAAGAACAATGAGAATGTAATGGCAGCTAATGCCGAGTCATCAACAATTAAGGCAGCTAATGCCAAGTCATCAACTGTTGATGCATGTTATGCCGAGTCAAGAATTTCAGAGTATGCTGCCCGTTTTGCCGCTTACAGCGATGAGCGTTTGAAGCAGACCGTGGATCACGAGCGCAAGGTTCGTGGTTGGGGCAGCGAGCGCAGTTACTTTCTCGCCGCCCTGCGAGGAGAGTGTGAGAAACGAGGCATTGATTACTGCTAATCAAGCCCCCATCTGTGTGAATCTGTGAATTGAAAATCGGCGGCCGAAGGGAAAGCCAAATCTGTGGGAGTTTATGACTTGAATTCCTCGATGAAGGGTTGCAGGTTTCCACCTCTTGGCGAGTTATGGTCTTCAAGGATGGCGAAGGCGATGAGCTTGTACTTGTCCTTGAATTCCTTCTCGTCGATGACTTCGTGAAACAGTCTTGCGATATGTTTCGGAGGATTGTGAAAGGCACCGCATCCGAATGCACCGAGCACGATGCTGTCGTGTCCGTGCAGCAAACCGATACGCAGCATCGTCCTCATTTTGTTTTTCGTCAGTGCGGCATCTTCTTCGCAGATGTTCCCATCTCTATCTAAATCAGGATGATTGATGGCCGCTACTGCCACGAACGACATATAATAAGGAGTATCGAGCAAGGCGAAGTCATCCTTGGCTCCAGCCCTGAACACGGTAGCATCTGGCACATAGATGCCTCCGAATCTCACTGGCATCGGATATTGAAACTTGCTTTTCTCCAAACCGTAATCCTCGGCATATTCTGCATAACGATACATAGAGAGAAAGAGGTTGGTGCTGCGGAAGAGGCTCTCCTCCTGAGCCCGGCTTCCGTTCTTCACTCCACCGCCCGGGTTGCGCCGGCTTGCCAGGTTGAGAACCACGGGATTGTATCCTTCTTGCTGCAACTGATGACCGCAATGGATGCTGTCGTCATTCTTCACAATAATCTTGGTGGAACCTTCTGCAAGGGTAGGTATGTTTGAAGCATCCAGTGGCTTGGTATAGAATCTGCTTCCCTTCAGCATCTTCGTGTTGTCGGGCAGTTTTACTTCCTCCCCATTCTCAGAGGTGTAATGTCCCTCCAGTACAATATCTATAGTTTGCTGATACACGTCAGCCAGTTGTCTTCTGTCGTTTATCATGATTTCTTCTGTTTATTTTGTTCGTGTCATTAAAAATCCATTCTTTCAGGCAAAATTACAAGTTTTCTTTGTATTCTCCAAACTTTTATATATAAAAAATGTGGTATTCTCGATATTTCTTTGTAAATTTGCCCACAAAAGAAAAAATATATAATAGGAGGAAAGATTATGTGTAAATTCAAAGATACTACTTTGGAAATTAAGAAACTGGATTTTGGAGTTAAGCGTGGTGCAATGGCTGTGTTCTTGACTGATGGTCGAGAAGTGGTAGTACCGATATCCATGTTTCCCGATATTAAGAGTCTGAGTAAGAAGCAGAGAGAGGATTATATGATTATGGATGACCAGTATTTCTCCTTTGATGCTTCAAGTAAAATTTACTCGGTAAAAGATATTTTGAAGTATTAAGTTGCATATTTCATTTATTTTTTGTAACTTTGCCCTCGAAAAGGGAAAGGTTGCCCCAGGCGGCTGCTCCCTTGTAACATAAGTTGAACAAATAAAATAGAAAAATAAGAAACAGAAAGAATAAACTTTAGACATATAATATAATAATATACAAGCGTTTACGATTATTTGGAGTCTCTTGAAATTTGGCGATTGAAAAAAGACTGTACATTGTAAATATAAGTGAATGCTCACGCTCATAAGGCGTGAGCTAAACTTATCTATGTACAGCAGGTCACGCCAAATACCTAAGAGACTGATAAGTGAGGCTTACGCCTTTCTTATATAGTTTCGCCAACAAGGTATTTGTCTCTTCTGCATTGTTTTAGTAAGCCTGGAAGTTTGCCCAAGCATAGCAAAAATGTGACCTGCTAATTCCGATAAAGTTTACGCTCATAATCCCTTATAAGCGACGATGAAACAGGAAATCCCTTATTCATCTGCGCAGCTCTTGTATTATGCCTGGCAGTTGTCACGTAATAGGGGCGGTGCAGATGATGATAAGTTGACGGGTGTCTTGTCGGAGGCACGTGTCGATCTGAACCCCCATCAGGTGATGGCGGCTCTTTTTGCATTCCAATCTCCTTTCTCCAAAGGTGTTATCCTTGCCGATGAGGTGGGATTGGGAAAAACAATAGAGGCTGGTATTGTTATCAGCCAGTTTTGGGCTGAACGTAAGCGTCGTATCCTCATCGTTGCTCCAGCTACCCTTCGCCGACAGTGGAGCATGGAGCTGGAGGAAAAGTTCTTTCTGGATTCTTTTATTCTCGAAAAGAAAAAAGGGATTTCTTTAGACCATCTTTCCGATGGCAAGCAAATCTATATCTGCTCTTATCAGTTTGCTTCCAGACAAGCCGAAATCTTGTCGCGCACTCATTGGGACCTGGTGGTTTATGATGAGGCTCATAAACTGCGCAATGTTTATAAGTCAACCCCTTCGATGGCTTCCCGTCTGAAATCCGCTTTTTCTGATAGTCATAAACTCCTCCTTACCGCCACTCCGCTTCAGAATAACATTGAGGAATTATATGGTCTGGTAAGTATCATTGATGACCATTATTTTGGTGACTTGAAGAGTTTCAAGGCTCAGTATTGCTATAGTAACAAAAACGATGATATTGCTTTTGGTGATCTTCGCAGGCGTCTTCGCCCCATCGTGCATCGCACGCTTCGCAAACAGGTTACGGAGTATGTAAAATATACTTCCCGTATCCCGATGGCGCAGGAATATTATCCTGCCGTTGAAGAGCAGAAACTCTATAATCAAATCAGCGAGTATCTTCGCCGTGATGATACTTATGGATTACCAACCAGTCAACGTCAGTTGATTACGTTGATATTCCGAAAGCTTATGTCTTCATCAACTTTCGCAATCGGCTATACGCTCAAAACGCTTATCGACCGTTTGCAGACCAAGATAGCTCCTTATTCTACAGATAAACAGCAAGGCTGGTATGGAGAACATGGAGAAATTGCCATGGTTGCCGAGGATATGTTGGGTGATGATTGGGATGAATGGAATGAGCAGGATGAGAACGAACAGGAAGGAGAAATCCTTACTTCCGATGAGATAGAAGGTATCAAGGATGAAATCAAGGAACTCCAACGTCTATATGATCTAGCTAATAGTATCAGTAGCAATAAAAAAGGTGATTGCCTCTTGTCGGCACTCCATACCGGCTTTCAGAAGATGGAAGAGTTGGGAGCCAACCGCAAAGCATTGATATTCACGGAAAGTACCCGTACCCAGCTCTATCTGAAACAGCTTTTAGAGGAGAATGGTTATATGGGCAAGATAGTCCTCTTCAATGGTTCCAACAATGATGAAACTTCCCGGAAGATATATAAGGCATGGAAAGAGCGGAATATAGGCACATCAGCCTTTACCCCTTCTTTGTCGGCAAACAAGCGCCAGGCTATTGTAGATTATTTCAGAGACGAAGCCGAAATCATGATTGCTACCGAGGCGGCATCCGAAGGTATCAACCTTCAGTTTTGTTCACTTATAGTGAATTATGATTTGCCGTGGAATCCTCAGCGGGTGGAGCAGCGCATAGGTAGATGCCATCGTTATGGACAGAAGAATGATGTGGTGGTGTTCAATTTCATCAATAAGGCAAATGCTGCTGATGTGCGTGTGTTCCAACTGCTTTCTGAGAAATTCCATCTCTTTGATGGTGTCTTCGGTTCCAGTGATGAGGTGCTGGGCAGCATCGAGTCGGGGGTTGACTTCGAGAAGCGGATGCTCAACATCTATCAGCAGTGCCGTACTCCCGAAGAAATCAATGCTGCTTTCGACCAGATTCAGCAAGAGATGGATGCGAGTATCAAGGCGACCATGCAAGATACCCGCAAGCAACTGCTTGAAAACTTTGATGAGGATGTGGTGGGATTGCTGAAGATTCGCCAAGGCAAGGATATGGGAAATCTGAATAAGTTCCATCGTTGGCTTTGGACGATAACCATAGCTACGCTTGGTAAGGAAAATGTAGAAGTGGTAGATGAAACCAATCTCGTCTTTCGCTTGAAACACAATCCTTATCCTGATGTGGCAGCAGAATGTGGCATGTATCAGATAACTACGCTGCAATCGCAATACATCAATTATCGTTTGTCTCATCCTTTGGCTCAAAAGGTCATTGCCTTGTGTAAGCAGAATGAGCAAAGTCTGCAGAATCTCCTCTTCGATTATAGCCTATATCGTTATAAGGTGGCAGATATAGAACAATGTGCTTATGAAAGTGGATGGCTTCAGGCTCATCTTGTTTCTTTTATATCCGAAGGACAGCAGGAACAGCACATTGTGCTGACGACACTTGCGGAAGATGGAACGGCTTTGAGTCAGGAGTTTGCTGAAAAACTATTGAATATACCATCGAAATGTACGGGAAAAGTTCGTGTGCAGGAGGAAGCAAGCCAGAAGTTAGCTTCCCTGTATGATAACCGGCGAGCAGCCTTGACCGTTCAGATAGAAGAACGAAACAAGGCTTTGCTTGATGCTGAAATTCAGCATATCGAGAAATGGGCAGAAGACCAGCAGCTCACTTTGGAGAATGAACTGAAAGACATCAAGGCTAAAATCAAGGAGAAGAAAAGACTTTTGAGTCGTTCGGAGAATGCACAGCAAACATTGACCCTGGAAAAGGAATTGAATACCCTTACTCGTCAGCAGAAGCGTAAGCGAGCCGAAATCTTTAATCTGGAAGATGAGATAGAGGAGAAGCGAGACGGAATGATAGACAAAGTGAAGGCATTTATCCAGCAGCATATTACGGAAGAAGAACTCTTCTGCGTGCATTGGACTTTAAAGAAATGAATCGGAATCAAAGCAAAAATAATATAACTAAGGAATAAACAATGACACTATACGAACAGAAATTTAGAGATATACTTGCAGAAATACTGCAACTCGACCAAGCCGAACTCGACTTTGGTATATATCGCATTATGAATCAGAAGCGTAAGGATATCGAGGCATTCTTGAACAATCGCCTTGTTCCTGAAGTTACAAAGATTTTGAAGGCTCAAACTGCTGCAGGAACTGATATTTCTGCCATGGAGAATGAGGTGTTTTCTCATTTGGCTAAATTCTTTAGCCGTTATTATGAGGGTGGCGATTTTATCTCTAAACGTCGCTATAAGGACGATGCCTATGCTATTCCTTATAGTGGTGAGGAAGTGAAGTTGTATTGGGCAAATGCCGACCAGTATTACATCAAGACTTCTGAGTATTTCAAGAATTACTCGTTCGTGTTGCCGACCAGCCGTCGTAAGGTACACTTTGTTCTTCGTGATGCGGATACAGAGCAGAACAACAACAAGGCTGCCAACAATATGGAGCGCCGTTTCCAACTTTGTGAAGAGGACTGTATCGCAGAGGATGATGGTGAGCTTAACATCTTCTTTACTTATGAGTTGATGCCGAAGACTACCAAGCAGGATGCACTTATCAAGGATGCTGAGGCTAAGATTATTTCTTCGTTTGCAGAAGGAAAATATGCCGACTTTGCTGAGTTGGTTAACGAAAAGGTGCCAACAGAAAAGAATAAGGAACGCACTTTGCTGATGAAGCATCTGCAAGACTATACGGCAAAGAACAATTTTGATTATTTCATCCACAAAGACTTGGGCGGTTTCCTTCGTAGAGAACTTGATTTCTATATCAAAAACGAAGTAATGTTCTTGGATGATTTGGATGCTACTCATATCATGGAGCATTTGGCACAAGTGAAAGCCATCAAGTTGGTAGGAGAGAAGATTATCACCTTCCTTGCCCAGCTCGAAGACTTCCAAAAGAAGTTGTGGCTCAAGAAAAAGTTTGTAGTCGGTTGTGATTATTGTATCACGCTCGACCGCATTCCTCGTACCCTTTATTCTGAGATTATAGCCAATGATGCCCAAAGACAAGAATGGGTTCGCCTCTTTGCCATTGATGAAATCAAAGGGGATATGATGACCGAGGGCTATAGTGAGCCATTAACAGAAAAGTTCCTGGAAGACAATCCTTTCCTTGTGCTTGACACTAAGTTCTTTAGTGCCGAGTTCAAGCATAAACTCGTGGGAAGTATGGAGAAAGTGGATGAGGAAGGTAATGGATTGCTGATTAATAGTGAGAACTTCCAGGCTTTGGAGCTGTTGCAGGAGAAGTGTAGCGAGCGAGTTCAAAACATATATGCAGATCCTCCATATAATACAAGTGCTTCTGAAATAATGTATAAGAATTCTTACAAACATTCGTCTTGGCTTTCTTTGTTAGAAGATCGCATTCGTTTAGGAAAAAAACTTTTGTTGGATAGTGGAATACAATGTACAACAATAGATGATGTAGAACAAAGTCGTTTAAGTTTGCTTTTGCAAGATACTTTTGCAGAGTTACCAGAAACTGTAACAATTAGGATAAAGCCTTCAGGACGTCCTATACCTAATGGATTTGCTATATCCCATGAGTATGCTTTGTTCTCTAAGAAAAATTTGGGAACCTCAATTGCACGTTTAACTCATAGTGAAGAACAAGCTGCTCGCTATAGAGAAAAAGATGATAAAGGAAGGTTCCTTTGGGAACTGTTGCGAAAGGCTGGTTCTAATTCCTTTAGAGAAAATCGTCCAACAATGTATTATCCTTTGTTTGTCAATACGAATTCTTTAATTGTTCGTTTGCCAAAGATGCGATATGAAGAACGTACTTCGGAATTTGTTTTAGAGGAACAGCCGTTAGCTGATGAACAGATAGTTTTTCCTATTAAAGATGATGGAAAGGAAGGACGATGGTATTACGGAGTAGAACGTGCTGTAAATGAGCAACACGAACTTAAAGCTGTACGAAATAACAGAAGCAGTTTTGATATATATAGAAGAAGACGCCCAAACGAGGGGGTACAACCTACAACTTCTTGGATTGATTCTAAATATTCTGCTACAGAGCATGGAACAGATTTGCTAAAGAGACTTTTTGGACAACAAGAAAAGTTTTCGTATCCAAAATCAGTCTATGCAGTGGAAGATTGTCTTCGTGTTTCTGGAATGCAATCTAAAAGTATAGCTCTTGATTATTTTGCGGGTTCTGGTACAACAGGTCATGCGGTCATTAATCTCAATCGAGAAGACAATGGTAATCGAAAATATATCCTCTGTGAAATGGCTGAATATTTCAATTCTGTAACCAAGCCTCGCATCGAAAAAGTAATCTATTCCGAGGATTGGAAGGATGGCAAGCCTGTTTCCCGTAAAGGCATTTCTCAATGCTTCAAGTACATCCGTCTGGAGCAATATGAGGATACCCTAAATAATTTGCAGCCAAAGAACCAGCGACTCGACTTCGATAACGAGAATGGCAAGGGAGATTTCGAGGAAACCTATTTCCTTCGTTATATGCTCGATACAGAAACCAAGGGAGATCTCTTCAACCTGGAATGGTTTAAGAATCCGTTTGCCATGTCTATCAAGACAACCAAGGATAATGAGTTGGTAGATACCCATGTTGATATGGTGGAAACCTTCAACTACCTTATCGGTCTGAATGTAGAGACGCTCCGTTATCCTAAGGATGGTTACTGTGTGGTGGAAGGTATCACCCATATCGGCAATGAGCGAACCCTTGTGATTTGGAGAAACTGCAACAAGGTGAGCAACGAAGACTTGAATGAATTCTTCCGAAAGCAAGCCTACTGCACCACAGACTCAGAGTTCGATAAGATTTATGTAAATGGTGATAATACATTACCGAATATCAAGACGGATGAGGAACATTGGAAAGTAGTACTCATTGAGGAAGAGTTTAAGAAGAGAATGTTTGAATAGGTCTTATTATGGCTAAGAAAATACAGAAAAAAGGAAAACTGCAGCAGGCACTGGTCCTGTTTCATTATATCTTGCAGCTGTTCGGCTGTAAGGACTTGGAGGTTTTGTCTCGTGATCTCAAGGATCCTGCATACGAAGGATTGAATGATGACCACGAGTCAAAACTCTATCATGAGCTTTGTCATAAGCTCTATGCTACCGGTCCTTTGTCCATAGAACAGTTGTACTTTTACGACCAGCATATCGTGAAGTTTACTGATGAGATCAACGAGAAGCGAAATGAACCTATCAAGTGGAAGTACTTCCAGTATCTATCCCTCTTGTTCACGGAAATCTATCTCGACCAGTATTTCAGTAATCCGCAGGCACTTTGCGACAACCTGAATCGTTTTCTGCATGAAGACTTCAATCATCGTGCAGAAACCTGGCACGAGTTGCCCGACTTTACGGTTGATGACTTGAATAAGTTGGCCTATTGGAATGCAACAGGTTCGGGCAAGACTCTGCTGATGCATGTCAACATCAAGCAATATCAGGAGTATGCCAGAATCCATCATGCCAAGAAACTCAACCGCATCATCGTATTGACTCCGAATGAAGGATTGAGCCGTCAGCATTATGAAGAGTTGAAGGCTTCTGATATGGATGTTGCTATGTTCAGCAAGCAAGGTGTTGGTGGTTTATTTCAAGGCAAGGCTGTAGAAATCATCGACATCAATAAATTGGCAGATAAGGATGGAGATAAAACGGTAGCTGTTGAGGCTTTCGAGGGCAACAACCTGGTATTGGTAGATGAAGGTCACAAAGGTTCCAGTGGCGATGTCTGGATGGGGTATCGCCAGAAGTTGACTGAGGAAGGCTTCTCTTTTGAGTATTCCGCTACCTTTGGTCAAGCTATTTCTGCAAAGAGTAATGCCAAAGACCGGAAGGCGATGTTCGACCAATATGGCAAGGCTACACTTTTTGATTATTCCTATCGTTATTTCTATGCCGATGGATATGGCAAGGATTATCGTATCATGAATATGAACGACTGGAATGATGATGATCTGCTCAATATGTATCTCACGGCATATTTGCTATGTCTTTATGAACAGACTAAAATCTATCAGAGTGATGTGCGGATTCATAACAGGTTTCTGGTGGAGAAGCCATTGGGAATATTTGTGGGAAGTAGCGTAAAGGCTGTGAGCAAGGAAAATAAGAATCAGGTATCGGATGTAACTCAGATACTCTTGTTCTTGCAGGATTTTATTCGGAATCGTACAGAGTTTTCAGGTTATATCCGTCGTTTGCTCAGTTCGGACGATGGATTGAAAACAAAGAATGGTTATTCTGTATTTGGCAACTCTTTCCTGGCGCTTAAAGGTGGTTATCTCGTAGAAGATGACAAACAGAAGTTTGCCGAGAACATCTATGATGCTATCCTGCGGGATCTTTTCCACTCCAATATCCATGGTGCCCAACTTCATATCGACCTTCAAAAAGGAGGTTTTGAGGAGATTGGATTGAGGGTAGGAAGTGCTAAGGATTATTTCGGTGTCATCAATGTGGGAGATGGTAAGGAATTGCTGAAACTCTTGCAGGATAAAGGATTCCTTTGTGAAACGAAAGCATTCGGTACTTCAAGTCTCTTCAACAATATCAATTCTCAAGATTCAACTGTCAACATCCTGATTGGTTCCAAGAAGTTTACCGAAGGATGGAGCAGTTGGCGAGTTTCTGTGATGGGGCTGATGAATGTGGGACGTAGCGAAGGTTCTGAGATTATTCAGCTCTTTGGTCGTGGCGTTCGTCTGAAGGGATACAGATATTCCCTGAAGCGAAGCAAGATGCTGGATGCCTGCTATCAGGACGAGATGATTCCAAAGAATTTGTCAACTATCGAGACTCTGAATATCTTTGGCGTGCGGGCTGATTATATGGAAGCCTTCAAGGCATATTTGGAGGATGAAGGTTTGCCAACCAATGAGATAGACTATGAGAAGATTGTCATCAAAACCATTAAGTCTGTTGATTTAGACGCTCTTCATCTCTCATTGCCTAAAGTTGTGGATGGCTATAATTTCAAGAAGTCTGCCGTCGTGAAACCTGCCGACGAAAGCCTGATGAAAAAGGTGAATGTAAAACTGGACAAATATCCAAAGGTGGATTTGCTGAGAAGCAAGAATGTCCAAACTGCTAATGCTGCAAGTCGCTATATAGGTGTTTTGGGACAGGAGCATCTGAATTGGATAGACTGGACGGAAGTGTTCTTTGCCTTGCAAGGTATGAAGGCGGAGCGTGGTTGGTATAATCTGGAGTTGCGATTGGAAGACTTGAAGTATCTGATGGCAAATCCTTCCTGGTACGAATTGTCTATTCCTGAAGACCGTTTGAACTTTCATGATTTCGGAAAGAATGTGGAGTTGTGGCAGGATGTTACAATCAGTCTGCTTCGAGGCTATATGGATATGGCTTACAAGAAGGCCAAGTCGAAGGAAGAGCAAAAGCATCTGAAGGAGACACGCGTTACTTATTATAATATAGGTATGCCTGATGAATATGAAATAGAGGTTCGTAACGACCTGTATAATGTGGTAGATTATTTGAAAACATTGCAGGCGCAGGTGGCGGCCAATGAATTTGGTGAAGACTTAGTTCTTGATGCTCCTTATTTCAAGGCATTGAATGTGGAGGAACATCTGTATAAGCCTTTGGTCTTCCTTGCAGAGAAAGATACCAATGGTAATCGTCCTTATGTGGATGTTGTAACTGGTGAGCCTACGTTGAAGGTGTCTCCTGTGGCATTAAACTTGGGAGAACAGAACTTTGTTACTTCCTTCCGTGAATATTGTAAGGGTCATCAAGACGATGTGCTGGCTGGTAAGCAGGTTTATCTGCTTCGCAATGAGAGCAAGAGGGGATTAGGTTTCTTTGAAGCAAACAACTTCTATCCTGATTTTATCTTATGGATATTGGATGGAGAGAAGCAATACATCACCTTCATCGATCCGAAAGGTATTCGCAATCTTAAAGGATTTGAGGATGATAAGATTCAACTCTTCAAGTATTTACAGACAGAAGTGTCTTCTCAGTTGGGCAACAATCATCTGATGTTGAACAGTTTCATTATCAGCAATACGCCAATGGAGCAGGTTGAGTTTTGGTTGAAGAATCCATTTGAGAAAGGTGAATTCCAAAAGAATCATGTGTTGTTTAAGGATGATAAAGGCTATCTGGAAACGATGATGAATATGATTTTGCAGTATATGTAGGAAAAAAGTTTTTCTATTTTAATGCCACATCTACCACGCAGAAGCGCAAGTGGCTGATATACAGAAAATAATGCGTGGTAATAAGCGGTGTTTTTATTGCCACTTATTGCCACGCATTGCCACGCCTTATTCTTGCTTATTCTTTTGTAAACTTCTCAGAATCAAGAAGTTGCTTGATTTGCGGCATCAAAACAGGTATATCCTTCTCTATGATATTCCAAAGCTGTTTTGGCTTAATAGTATAGTATCCATGCACCAAAACATGCTACCTTTCTAGTTTATAAAGTAAAAAGTATCTATTGATAGAAGAAAAAGGCACGCTAAGGCAGGTGGTCAACTATAAATATGACTAAGTTTCAGGAAAGTCAACGTGAATTATAAATAAGTTTTAACCGAGTCAACTCGTCTTACAAATAAAACTAAAAGTGGTCAACTAAAATCGTTAAACCACAATGCCCGCCTGTGCCCGAGGCGTTGGGCAAATTTGCCCAACTACCTTGGTCATCTTTACCCATCGTCTCGGTCACTCGTACCCATCGTCTTGGTCATGCATACCCGTGTACGTGGTCACGGATACCCGTGTACATGGGTATGGATGCTCATGTACGCGGGCAGAAAATGATGTGGATTTCTAGAAGACGCAAGGCAATGCAGAGAGCTGCTGCATGATGGTCTTAGCCATGCGGGAGTGGCCGGCATCATTAGGATGAAGACGGTCGGTATCCGGCTTGTTGAACATCTGGGCACCAGCATCGTAAAGAGGAAAGAGACCCGAAAGGGAGTTGAGGTCGATGACCGGAACCGCCCAGACATTGCCTGTTTCCTTAATCGCCTTCACGTATTCATCGAAGAAGATGCCACGCGCATTCTCGTACATCTCATCTGGCTGGATGTTCTTGTCACCACTGGCAAAGAGAGCACGATGCACAGGAGTCATCACCACGATTTGCTTGGTAGGATACATCAGCTTCAACTTCGACATGGCGATGTTGATGCGACCTTTCAATGTATTCTTGTCCATGCAGAAGTGGCGGTGGCGGCGCTGTACCATTTCGCTTGGCTTGTGGCGGGCTACTCTCACGCTGTCGAAAGTCTCCGTGTACCATTCGCCTACAGGCACACCGTTGTTATAATCGTTGGTACCCATAAAGATGAGGATGGCATCGAAATCATCACCATGTTCCTTCTGCAGTTGGTCTGCCTGACGGGGAATATCGTTCCACTGTCTGCCGCTCACACCATAAACGTAAGGGGTGATGCCGAGCCAATCCTGCAGGAATCCCCAGTATTTTACTTTTGATGCCTTGATGTTAGGGTCTGTGATGGAGTCGCCGAAGTAAGCCACCTTCTTTCCCTTCCAGGGATGCTGAAGGTTCTTGAAAGCCTTTTCTTTTTCGGCGATTTCTTTCTTGCTCATCGCCTTTTGGGCGAAGGCGGGTAGGGTTGGCATCGCCAAAGTCAAGGCGAGTGCCAGGGTAATCATTGTTTGTTTCTTCATTGCTAGTTTGTTTTTAATTCTTTTTCTGAGTGCAAAGGTACGGCAAAAATCTCATACCGAGCTATATTTTTTGTTCAAATATCACTCTTTTTCTGCTTTTTTTTGTAATTTTGCAGCCGCTAATAGAAATGAGTATTTATAATAGGTATATTATTAAGGATGACAGTCAGTTTGAGTAATTTAAGTAATTTGAGTGATTTGGCGCGCAAGCGAGTGGCGGTTGCGGCTTATTATTTTGTGCCGGGAGTGGTGTTTGCCAGTTGGGCAAGCCGTATTCCGGATGTAAAACAGTTGTTACATCTTAGCAACGGACAGCTGGGAACTGTGCTCTTTGCCATCCCTATCGGCCAGCTTCTGATGATGGCTTTCTCGGGTATCCTGGTGAGTAGATTTGGCAGCAAGAAGATGCTGGTTCTCTCTGAGTTGCTATATGTTCTGGTTCTTTTCTGCATCGGTAGCAGTACTACGGTTTTTCATCTGATTTTGAGTCTTATTGCTTTCGGAATGATGGCGAATCTGATGAACATTGCCACCAATACGCAGGCATGTCTGGTAGAGAAGATGTATGGACGCAACATCATGTCGTCGTTTCATGGTCTGTGGAGTCTGGGGGGATTCTCCGGTGGTATCATCGGTGCCATCTTTGCCAATACTTTACTCCCGATAGATGTCCACTTTGGAACTATTCTGGCTCTGAGTATTCTCATCGTTGCTGTCGGCTTCCGCTTTCTTGTTAATGATGCCATGGCGAAAGCAGAAGAGGAGGATGTTCCGAAGTTCTCTTTCAAGACCATCGACCCGATTCTGTTCCTCCTGGGACTGATGGGATTTGCCGGCATGTTCTGTGAAGGTACCGTTTATGATTGGAGTGGTGTATATTTCTCATCAGTAGTAAAACCCGATGAGGCTTTTATCCGTGCGGGCTATGTGGCTGGCATGGGAGCGATGACTCTGGGTAGATTCCTTGCCGATGGGTTTGTTACGAAATACGGCCCAGCTAGGGTTTTGAAGATTTGTGGTGGTTTGATATTGGCTGGTTTGTGGATGGCTGCCGCCTTGCCTTATCTGATTCCTGCCACCTTGGGCTTCCTGCTGGTAGGTTTCGGCATCTCTTCATCTGTTCCAATCTGTTACAGTATTGCCGGAAAACTGGGAACCATCAAGGCGAGCATCGCTATTACCATCGTTTCGAGCATCAGCTTCTTCGGTTTCCTTGTAGGACCTCCGGTTATCGGATGGCTTGCTGAGGCCACCGGACTCCGTATCGCCATCAGCATTGCCGCCTGTCTGGGCTTGATGATTGCGTTTGTTGCCGCAAAGGTAGGAAAGAGATTATCCTGAATAAGGAAACGGTTGAAGCCTTCTAATGATATGATTGATGTCGTTCAGGTATATGACTGATAACGTTCTAGTATATGACTAAAGTCTTCCGAACTGTTAATTGAAGTCTTTCAGATATATAGAATAAGTCTTCTGGATATATTATAGGGCGGACGCATCAAAATGCGTTCGCCTCCAAAAGTTTTGACAGGTAATTTTC
>ENA-OZKW01000038-OZKW01000038.1-human-gut-metagenome-genome-assembly--contig:-NODE-38-length-40636-cov-70.707770_pt1 | contig 40636 bp, 23 predicted proteins | sample MGYA00244833_ERZ653778 | MGnify/ENA primary metagenome ERZ653778 (study PRJEB26926, sample SAMN06165284) | human gut metagenome | biome: ENVO:00009003; feature: ENVO:2100002; material: ENVO:00002003... | reverse complement strand
GTAAGATCGTCGGCAGCGTCAGATGTGTATAAGAGACAGCTTTTATATCAACTATTTTACCTATTTTTGCAGCAAATATTAGAACTTTAGAACATTAGATCAATCAAATATAAGACTTTTAGAATAATCATAAGTTAGGATAAAAGTTTATTAGTTTGTTCTAATTGCCAGCAATTCTAATATTCGGAGAAAAGATTAAACGAAAATAAGAAGCTAAAAGTAACAAGAATAAGACATGAAACATGAATTACAGGAAATTGTTGCAGTAGTGAACAACAAGGGTGGAGTAGGAAAGACAGCCACCGTGCAGTCTCTCGCATCAGGAATGGTTCGACTGAATCATAATCTCCGCATTTTGGTGATTGACTTAGACCCACAATGCAACCTTTCTTCGCTTTTCGGGGTGAGAGACAATGAATATGACAACATATACAACGCCATGTGTAAACAGAGTGGTGTTCCTGTTTATAAATGTAAGAATGGAGTATACGCTGTTCCTGGATCTGCTCAGATGGAAAATATTGAGCAACACCTTCCAGGCGGTCCTTCGCTGAGAGAACAGATGAAGAGCTACACCGTATTGCTGAGCTGTCTGCAAGACAACGATTGCCATGACATGACGGGAGAAGGACTTAAAAACGTATTCGATGATTTCGACTACATCTTTATCGACTGTCCTCCGGCTCTTTCCAAGAATACTTATAATGCCCTGGTTGCTGCAAGCAAGATTTTGATTCCAGTTCAAATGGAAGCTTTATCTGTCAAGGGAGTAAGCGAAGTGCTCAGCGTTATGGATGAAGTGAAGGAGTTCCACATGAACGATAATCTGGAATTACTTGGACTCCTGCCAGTTATGGTAGATGAGCGAACCAAGATTACCAAGCAGTTGAGTAAACTTTTAGGAGAAAGACATGGCGAATTAATTCTTCCTTGCCGCATCCGACGCTCTGTGAAGTTCCTGGAAGCTCAGGCTCACGGACAAAGCATATTCGAATATGCACCTTACTCAAGTACAGGTATCGATTACGAAATAGCTATCAAGCACATGTTTAACATAAAGATATAATCTACCCAGAATAGGGTAGGGTTAAGCATGCAATGATAAAAAATAGAAGACAAAATTATAAACAATAATAATTATGGCTGTAGCAAAGAGAAATATCGAGGAAATTGGTGAGTCGATTGAAAATATGGGAAAGAACGACCGACCAAGTTTGTTAAATACAGAAGTTGCAAAAAACGAGGAGGATAAAAACGCATCTAAAGGTGGACGTAAGAGAAAAAGTTACTGGACTGCAGAAGAAAGACGCACCAGAACAAGTGTAGCAACATATCTTAATAAGGAAGAACTCCTTCTCTTGAAGATGAAATGCCTTGCAGATGATATTCCACAGGAAAACTTGCTCTACAACATTCTGATGGATTACTTGAAAAAGTAAGCAAACAAAAAAGTAGGTTTTACAGGGTGAAAACCACAAAACTGTTTACCTGAAAAGGCGCAAAGTCTTAAAAAAGGTATAAACACCTTCAAAAACCACATTTCTGTTTACCAAAAGATGATAATTAAAAATTATATATTATAATAGGTTATAATATACTTATATATTACGGGAGTTGTAACCTCTTGACTATTAGGTAGTTATTTTTATTTAGGTAAACAACTTTGTGGTTTTAGGTAAACAACTTTGTGGTTTTAGGTAAACAGTTTGGTGGTTTTAGGTAAACAGAAATGTGGTTTTAATATGAGTGACTCAAAAGTAAACAAGAATCTGGTGTGGATTAACACACCTTTTTCACTGACAAAACTTGATAAGCAATATACATTATTGCAGCAAAACATATTGATGGTTGCAAGTACCCATCTCCAGAAGTATGTAGAAGAGTACTTCACTGAGAAGAGGGTGCTTGGAGATTCTCGCTCCGACTATCTTTTCGAGAAAGGTATAGAGCATGCTGTCATGGAGATACCGCCTATCATAATAGACATCAAGGATTTTCAGGTATCAACGGAGTTTCATAATTACAAGAATCTGCGTGATACGCTGAAAAATGACATTCTCAACCTCTCTGTGCGTGTTAAGATGGACAACAATACAGAGAAGATACAGCACGTATTCTCAAACATCGAGATTCCGACAACGCAGAAAGGCTATACAAAGAGCGATGGAGAGAAGGTAGAGCGCATCAAGGGTGAAGTAATACTTGAGATAGATCCTAAGCTCACCATGAGCCTCTTTGACATGCGCCAGGGATACATTCACCATATCTCCATGATCGCTAAATATTCCAAGAAGGTGAATACGCCACGTCTCTATATTTATCTGCTTCGCCAGATGGGGCTTGACAAGTGTCTGGATGTAAAGGTAGAGTTCTTGCCGATGAAACAGTATCTGGGTCTGGTAGAACTTGATGAACATGGCAATATTCTGCTTGACGACAAGGGAGAACCTGTGATGAATAAATATCCTAAGTTCTCGCAATTCAGAAAACAGGTACTCGATGTCGTAAGGGAAGACCTCAACAGAATGGCCAGCCGCAGCGAGACGGATATCGTATTTGATGAATTTTCTGATGAAGACTTTATTTATCGGAACGGGAAGTGTAAGGGTGATCCTGAATATATTGTCTTCCATATCAAGCGAACGGATGTCGGTATCAACCATATCGGTGATAAAGATGCAGATATAGCCCGTCGCCTGAATGAAAAGATTAACCGTAACAAGGGAAAGAAAGCATCTGAAGATAATATGCTGCAGGGAGATCTTTTTGCACATGTATATCAGAATCCTGACAAGAAGATAGAAGTTGATACTACTCAAGGTTCTGAGCAATGGAATCAGTTTGTTTCGATGGTGCATGATGATAATCAGATTGCTTTGTTGAAAAGATGTAAATTCATTGGTATCAAGAATGACAGATTCTGTGTTGCTGCCAGTGATTATGATTTTGTAGCTTTAAAAACTTCAGGTCTTGAAAAGCTTGCACAAGAATTCTTTAATTGTGTTGGCTCATTCATGCCTGTATTCTATAGAGCCTAAACTGAACAATATTTCAGAAGAGGAAGTAGGGGAGTACCTTATTTCCTCTTTTTCGTAAAACCACATTTCTGTTTACCTACTTTTGAAAATGTCTTATCCTCTCAAGCCCAAAATTGTTTACCAGATATATTTTTGATAAAGATACATTTCTTTTGGATGAATCTATTAAATATTATCTAATAGATAGATCCCCAATGTCTTATATGCTTTTATGTATATTTTAGGTAAACTGATTTATAGTTTAGGTAAATAGTATTGTGGTTTTATCCAAAAGATACTATTTCTTTCCTTGTTCTATCTGTTATAAGACTACGAAAATAATAGTTTGATTAAATCCTGTAACTGTATGAAAATCAGCATGTATCTTGCGAATCTACTAAACTGGCTGTCATGTTCTTCGGTTCTTTCCTATGGTAGCTGTAGGATACAACTTTCAAAAACCACAAAACTGTTTACCTGTTTTTAAGATGATTTTTACTTGCTATAAACCACATTTCTGTTTACCTAAGGAGAAGATAGTGTCTTTAGCAATGTAGGTAAACAGTTTTGTGGTTTAGGTAAACAGAAATGTGGTTTTGGGTACATAATAATGTGGTTTTTGGTAAACAGTTTTGTGGTTTATGAGTTGCTTTCTTTATTTTAGGTAAACAGTTTTGTGGTTTTTCTCCGATATATGAATAGACTCCTAATTGTCTAATTGCCTAATTGTAGAATTGTCTAATTGCCGGAAAAACTATATAAGTAAGCTTCATTGCCCATGTTGAGTACTTACAATAACCAACGAAGCCTGTTTCAATGGACATTGAAACAGGCTTCGTTTTTTCTGTATCTGAGGTTGTTTTTATTCATTTTCCTTATATTTCTGCAAACGGTTGACTATCTTGTAGCCTCTTCCATATCTTTTGCCTTTGATACCAATCAGTCCACCATTATAGTAATTCAATACTTCTTCTTTATGTAGTCTTGATAGGGTGGTATTGAAGCAGTTTCTCTTAAGAGTAGGATAGAGTTGTATAGTCTTCTCCAGGAGATTCTCTTTTGTTTGTGGGAGAGATTCCTCTGTTAAAACCTTTACCATCGTCGATGCCAGAGAAGGCTTGGTATCATTTCTCAAGCTAGTCTTCTCTTTCTTCTCCTTCTTTACTTTCTTCTCCTTCTTATGGTTGTCGACAGTTGGAGTAGCAGTCTTTATCTCTTCCTTCTTTGCCTGTTTGGCAAAGGATTCCGTATTGATGTTGAGTTTCAGTCCCAGAATATCCGAAATGATGTTCTTAAGGACATAGATGAACAGCTCGCTGTCTTCGCTCTTGAGTGAGGTTTCCTGTTTCCAGTAGCGACTCTTGAAAGCAAGTTGAGTCAACTCTTCAATTTCCTGTTCAGAAATATCTTCTTTGTTCGTGAGACGTGCATTGGCTACATTGAGGAATGAAGTAAAGGAGAAAGTGGAGAATTGGCTTGGGATGACGTATGTGAAAACATGACTGTTTTCTCCCTTTGCTGAAGGGTGTCTGAGATTAATCATACTCATCCCCTTTACCAGTGCTATCAGGAAAGCCATGCTGGCGTATGAGAGGCTTGTATTTTCAACCTCACAGATTCCTTTATAGTCGAGGTTCTTGTCCGAGATAAAGTTCATGGTGAAAATACCATAGTTGGTCCATTCTGTAGAATAGAGCAACTGATGGAGTGTTGGGTCTTCTGGTACTCCTAAACCTCGGTTAACGCTGTCTATATAGCGACGCATGGTTTCCAAATCATCCCATTGGAGAAGTGAATTATCTCCCGACTCATTGTTTCTGATGCAGCCGATGATTCCCAGTCTGATAACGTCAGGGGAAGTTGAAGTTCGCAGATGATTAGCGAGCTTGGCAAATAAATTAGGCATCCAGTCGAAATCATCAACTGGCGAATCTATATAGTCTTCCTGATAGTAGTTGTTATCAGTAAAATCTAAATCTTGATACATGCTATATTCTGTGAAAATTTTGAATTCAAATCTTTTATGCAAAGGTAAGAAAAAATATTCTATTCTCCAAATTTTTGGCTAACTATTTGAACATCAGAGTATATTTTGTGGTTTTGTTTGCCTGAAAATCACAAAAATGGTCATACTTGTAAGAAAATCCCCCCTTTTTTTAGTTGACAGGTCAAAAGGTGAGAAAGATTCTGTATTTTTTCTTGTATGATTGAAATGTTTTTTGTAACTTCGCAGCATGATAAAACATGAATAATAATACTTATATATAATTTAAGGTGAAAGCATTTACATATATCCGGCAAGGAAAGTTTGGCTTCACAGAAAAAGAGAAGCCTACGATAATAGATGAGCATGATGCCATCGTAAGAGTTACGCTGAGCAGTATCTGTACCAGCGATCTTCACATCAAGCATGGTTCTGTGCCTCGAGCTGTACCGGGGATTACTGTTGGCCATGAGATGGTAGGAATTGTAGAGAAAGTAGGGGAGAAGGTTACCCACGTGAAACCGGGAGACAGAGTAACCGTGAATGTGGAGACTTTCTGCGGAGAATGTTTTTACTGCAAGCATGGATACGTGAACAACTGTATTTCTCCACATGGCGGATGGGCACTGGGATGCAGAATCGATGGCGGACAGACGGAATATGTGAGGGTTCCGTATGCTACTACAGGTTTGAACAAGATACCTGATTCTGTAAGCGATGAGCAGGCTCTCTTCGTTGGCGATATCCTTGCTACAGGATTCTGGGCTACGAGAATATCTGAAATAACAGAAGAGGATACGGTGCTGATTATCGGTGCCGGTCCTACGGGTGTCTGCTGTTTGCTTTGCACCCTGCTCAAGAATCCAAGTAACATTATCGTCTGCGAGAAATCACAGGCAAGAAGAGAGTTCATTCAGAAGCATTACCCACAGGTGATGGTTGTTGAACCTGAGGATTGTGAGGCATTTGTCAGACAGTATAGTCAGCATGGTGGAGCCGATGTGGTGATGGAGGTAGCTGGTGGCTTGGATACCTTCCAGCTTGCCTGGAGATGTGCCCGTCCTAATGCCATTGTCACCATCGTCGCCATGTATGACAAGCCACAAATACTTCCGCTTCCTGATATGTATGGCAAGAACCTCATCTTCAAGACGGGAGGTGTGGATGGATGCGACTGTGAGGAAATCCTTGATTTGATAGCCCATGGAAAGATAGATACCACTCCTCTGATTACCCATCGTTTCCTGCTTTCAAGAATAGAAGAGGCATACGATGTCTTTGAGAACCGCAAGGATGGAGTCATCAAGGTTGCGATATTTCCGGGATAAACAAGAAGAGGGTGAATCATTAACTTATGACACACCCTCTTTCCTGTTAAAATAAATATTAAACTTTACTGTCAGGAATAGCAGAAGCAACACCTTGGTGCATCATACGCGATTTTTCCTTAGCCAATGCCTGCATATCCACTGCCACATCGTCTTCATCCACGATTTCTACGCCAGTCATCGTTTCGATTACGTCTTCCATGGAAACCACTCCTCTCAGACATCCGTATTCATCCACGATGATAGAGATGTGTTCTCGTTTTTCCAACATCTTTTCCCATATCTGGTATAGAGATTCATCCTCGTTGAAGGAAAGAATCGGACGCATCAGCTCGGATAATCTGGTTTGGAACTCATCGTCTGAAATCGATTTGAGAACCATATCTTTCAATACGTATCCCACAATGATATCCTTGTTGTTGTCATAAACAGGAATGCGTGAGAAATTCCATTCTTTCTGTTCGTAAAACTCCTTGGTAGTCAGATTCATGTTGGCTGATTCTACTACGATGGATGGAGTCATGACCTCCTTGGCCTTTACTCCGGCAAGGCGAATGCAGCTTTTGATGATTTTGCTTTCCGATTCACGGAAGATGCCTTCTGTAGTACCTACGTCTACCATAGCCGATACCTCTTCGCGACTCATGGAAGCCTGGTGATTTTTCGGAGTAAATACCTTAGTGATAAGTTCCGAAAGCAGCACCAAAGGATAGGTGATGAAGATGAGCACACGGATGATCTTGGTAGATGTCATGGCAAGAGAGCGCCAATATGAAGCTCCGATGGTTTTCGGGATGATTTCTGAAAGTACCAGAATCAGAAGGGTGAGAATGGCGGAAATAATACCGAAGTATTCTTCGCCAAAGAGTTTCATAGACTCGGCTCCGACACCGGCAGAACCGATGGTGTGGGCGATGGTGTTGAGCGAAAGAATAGCACCCACCGGGCGGTCTACATTATTCTTATACTGTTTCATCAGTGAGGCAGTCTTGTTGCCTTGATTCTCCTTCATCGAGATAAACGACATCGGGGTAGAAAGTAGTACCGCCTCAAGAACGGAGCATAAAAAGGATAGTGACAGAGCACCTAAAAAATATAAAATGATTAAACCCATGTAATTTTTAATTCGTTAATAATATGTTCTCTCAAGCAAGATAGATATTACTTCCGAAGACTACAATTGAGGATGTAATGGGGAACATTACATCTATGTTTATCCAATATAAGTGCATTTATAAATACCATTACTATATGTTTCATATTTTCTGCAAAGATACAGATAAAAATATGAATTTAATATGTTTTTGCTGAAAATTAAATTGTTTTAATATGATTTTGGTAAATCTGTGTAGGAGTATAAAAAAATCTAATTTTAACAATAATATGATGTATAATTCATCAAGTATTTATGAATATTAGGTATTTTTGCAATCAGCATTTAGAAAACAGAGTAAATATGGAAAAGAAAATACCCATCATTCTCCTTAACTTTACCGGCGTATACGACTTGGAGGCATTTGCCTCAAACAGGAATATCGTCCATGTAGATTGCCGGGACATGAAAGGGGTAGACTGCTATTGTGACGAAGAGGGTAGGAAGGAACTGCACCGCCGATTGGCTCCTTTTCCTGCCGAGGCTGTTCATTTCATCGATTCCGGAGATTTCCACTATCTTACCGAATATTGGGTATCCAGGCTCCATGAACCTTTTTCCCTGATCGTTTTCGACCATCATCCGGATATGCAGCAACCGGAATGGGAGGGTGTTGTGTCGTGTGGCGGTTGGGTGAGAGATGTATTAGAGAAGAACCCGTTTGTCAAACACATTATCATTGTAGGAGCATCGGATGAGTTGATTGCTCAGGTGCCTGATCACTTAAGAGAAAAGGTGTTGTTCTACAGTCAGGCTGAGATTGATCATCACCAGGCTTGGCCGTCGAAGGCTGGCAAACTCATACATGAGCCGGTTTACATATCCATCGACAAGGATGTATTGAGAAAGCAGGATGCCATCACCGACTGGAGCAATGGTGACATGACGCTTCTCCAGCTCCAAGCCGTGCTTCGCATCATCTATGACCATGAAAAAGTGATAGGGGTAGATATTACTGGCGAATGTTCCGCAACGCTTGACTATTTCTCTGAAGTGAAAGATGCTGCAGTCAATAATCTGGCTAATGAGGAACTGCTCAGGATGATTCTGAAAGAGAATAATCTCCCTATTTATCATAATCACCCTTAGAACACGGATAGGAGAGCAGAGAATAAACGGATGAAAATGGATAAATTTGGCAGCAAAGTTTAAATTAATTATCCTTTGATGCCAATCCTGTCAAAAATGGATTACTCTAGATATACAAACCGAGACTGGCACATAACTTGCTTCTACACAGGATGAAAGCGGAAGCCAAGAGGGCAAGGGGAACGGTAAGAACCCTAAGCAATGACATTTGAGGGTTTCTTGAAATCCTTGAACCTCGAAAGCCGAAGCAATCATTATAAACAAGGATAAATATAATAAAACAAGTAGAAATCCCGACGGAGCCGGAAGGCGAAGAGAGGACGAGAAAAATAAAATTCGGAGGTTTACATTATGTTGTTAGCTCGTAGAAATAACAGTGTTTCAAATTGGTTGAATAGTTGGTTTAATGATAACTTCTTTGATACAGACTTGATGCCACACATGAACGCTACAGCTCCTGCAGTTAACGTCAAGGAAAGTGCTACAGCCTACACGATGGAGGTTGCCGCTCCTGGTTTGAAGAAGGATATGGTCAAGATGAACATCGACAAGGATGGTTACTTGAATGTATCTATCGAGAACAAGGATGAGAAGAAGGAGGAAAAGAAGGAAGAGCATTACTTGCGTCGTGAATTCTCTTACAGCAACTACTCTCAGAGCTATGCTTTACCAGAGGATGCCGATCAGGAGAAAATTTCTGCTGAGGTCAGTGATGGTGTCTTGAAGATAGAGATTCCTAAGGTAGCCAAGGAGGAGAAGAAGGAAGACGTTAAGCACATTGAGGTCAAATAATTACTCATAACGTGCTAAACAGTTTTCTTGATGACTTTCATAAGCATTAGAAAATAATTAAAACGGAGGCTAGTCCCAGCAATGGGGCTAGCCTTTTTGTTTTTTCTCATAATTACCCGATAGAATCTTTGTCATCATCCATCACCAGGGTTTGGCTTTCTTTCGGCTGTGGCTTAGGTACGAACCCAAGGATGGCAACCAGACAGCTCATCAGCGGACTGATGATGTTGAAGAAACAGAACGGGAGATAAACGAGTGTCGGAATGCCGAGAACCGTACTCTGTGTCATTCCGCAGGCAGTCCAAGGAACCAGTACGCTCGTAACGGTAGCACTATCCTCCGTACTTCGGCTCAAGAGTTCCGGCCTGTATCCACGTTCGGCATATTCATCCTTGTAGATAGATGCATTCATGATGATACTCAGAAACTGGTCGCCCATCACTAGATTGAGCAGAACGCCGGATGTCACCGTGCTGCATACGAGTGATACGGTGCTGTGGATGCTTTTCAGGAGGATGTGGGTGATGGCGTGGAGCATTCCGCTGGCTACCATGCACGAACCGAAGCACATGGCACAGAGAATAAGCCAGATGGTATTGAGCATGCCCGCCATTCCACGGGTGGCTACGAGATCATTGATGCTGTCCATGCCGCAATCTACCTGGGTATGGGTATAGCAGGTAGTCATGATTCCTTCAAAGAGATTCTTGGCGGTAATGCCGCTTTCGCCAGCTATCTTTACGAGCACTTCCGGCTGGAGAATGAGAGCACAGATGCATGCTGAAAGGGCCGAAAGCAGAAGCGTGATGAGAGATGGAGTCTTGCGGTAGATGAGCCATCCGGTAAACGCAGGAACCAGCATCGTAAGCAGGGAGATGTTGAAACCATGGCTCAGACCGGTAAGATACTGGCTGACATCCACTGGCTTGGAATCATAGCAGAGTCCGATGATGAGATAGAGTACCAGTGAAAGCAGAATGCTCGGTATGGTGGTGTAGAGCATATAGCGGATATGTGAGAAGAGATCAGCTCCGGCTATGCTCGAAGCCAGTACGGTGGTATCGCTCATAGGCGAGAGCTTGTCACCGAAATAGGCACCCGAGATAATCGCTCCTGCCGTATAGGGTGCTGGTATGCCCAGGGCATCACCTATTCCCATCAGGGCAATACCGATGGTGGCAATGGTGGTCCATGAGGTTCCTGTCATCACCGAGATGATGCTGGAGATGATACATGCGCAGGGGAGGAAAAAGGTAGGCGACATAATCTGTACACCATAATAGATTAATGTGGGTACAACGCCACTGATCATCCAGGTGGCTGACATCATACCGATGAGCAGCAGAATCAGGATAGACACTCCTGCATCGCCCACAGTCTTTTTGATCATCTCCTCGAAGATATTCCATTTCATCTTGTAGATGGTCATACTGAGCGCTACGCATACGGCTGTAGCTATCATGAGGGCTACCTGTGATGCACCAGCCAGGGCATCATCTGGGAAGAGTTTGACAACCAGGACGATAAGAGCGATAAGTACAGCCAGCGGGAGTACAGATACGAGCGGGTGTGGTTTGTACTGCTGCTGAGACGGGCTGAGAGCCTGTTTCTCTGCAGTTTGATTCATTTGGTTCTTGTTGTTTTGTTCCATTGATTAATTCTCTCTTACTATGATTATTTATTCCGGATGCAAAAGTACAAAAAAGATTTCGTTTACCTAATGCTTTTACCATGTTTTTTGATGACACACTATCTTAAAATCTATGAACAGCCAGTAACGCCATTGTTATTTTATGTTCACAAGCTAGAAACCTCATAGAAATAAAACCACTATAATTTTGCACCCAAAATTTAAAACAGTATTATAATGAGGACTTATGTAACTTTATTGTTGTCTGTGGCATTATCATTGCCTATGACAGCCTGCTCGAAAAAGAGCACTGGTGCTGATATAGAAGGTGTCGGCACACACAAGAAAGAACAGGTAAATATTATTGGTAAGGTAACCTGCGAAGGTAAAGGTATCGCAAATGCAGTGGTTTCTGACGGTGTGGAAGTTGTAAAAACCAACGATAAAGGAGAATACAGTCTCCTTTCTAAAAAGAAATACGGCTATGTCTTCATTTCAATCCCTTCTGGATATGAAGCAGCCATCATTGGAAACCAACCACAGTTTTTCAAGCGTCTGTCAACTAAAGATACCAACATAACCGAGAAGGTGGATTTCGTACTCAACAAAGAGAATAATGAGAAGCATGCTGTACTTGCTATGGCGGATTTTCATCTGGCAAAACGAAATAATGATATCAATCAGTTTGAAAGCGTAGCAGCAGACATCAACCAGACTGCACAGGAATTGCGCTCGCAGGGATATAAAGTATATGGCATCAGCTTGGGTGATGAAAGCTGGGACGGATTCTGGTATTCCAACAATTATGGTATCAAGGAAACTTTCCTGGAACTGCAGAAAATAGAGATTCCTTTCTTCCATTGTATGGGAAACCACGATAACGATCCTTACTTCCCTGACGACAGAAAGGCTGAAGATGAATGGATTAATATCTGCGGACCGGTATATTATTCTTTCAATGCCGGTAATGTACATTATATTATTATAGATGACATACAATATCTTAATGCTGGTGCATCGCTGGGAACTGTCGGCAAACGCAACTACAATGAAACCATTATTTCAGAGGAACTCGCATGGCTGAAGAAAGACCTTGCTTCCATCCAGGATAAGAACACCCCTATCATGGTAGCTACCCATGCTCCTCTCTATGGTAATCCAAAGCTGAGCGGAAATCAGGAAATTGATGATGATAACCTGCAAAACACGGGTGAGATAGAAGCCCTGTTTGCAGATTTCTCCAATGTCCACTTCCTCTCCGGACATACACATGTCAACTATAATGTTCAAAAGCGAAACAATATCCGTGAGCACAATACTGCAGCCATCTGTGCTACATGGTGGTGGACGGGTAAACTGTCTGGCAACAATACTTGTACCGACGGAACTCCAGGTGGTTATGGCGTATATCTGTGGAACGGCAATCAGGCAGAATGGTATTATAAAAGCAGCGGTTTTGATAAAAAATACCAGTTCAGAGCCTACGATCTCAACACTACTTACATTGCTCCGGAAGTATATGCTCCTAAATATCAGGAAGATATGAAGATATATGCACAGGGGTATAATGTAAAGAAAAGCAATAATGAAATCCTGCTGAATATTTGGAATTATCAGCCTGACTGGAAGATAGAAGTAACCGAAGAAGGAAAACCGCTTGAGGTAACCCGCATGGAAGGTTATGACCCGCTTCACATCATTTCTTACGATGCCAAGCGCATCAATGCTGGAGGCAAAGCAAAGGTTACCTTCCCATCCACCCCTACTGCCCACCTTTTCAAAGCAAAGGCTTCGAAAAGCAACAGTATAATCAATATCAAGGTAACTGACAACTTTGGCCATGTCTATACGGAAGAAATGAAAAGACCAAAAGCATTCAACGTAAATATCAGATAATGTAGCACATAAATTCAAGAAGATATGAGACATTTTAAAAAGAGTTTGGGCTGTCTTGCCCTTGTTTCCATGGGAGGTCTTACTCCCGCAATGGCACAGATGGCTCCACGTGACTCTATTGCAGGAGCAGAAGGAAATATCAGAAAAACAAAAGTAACAAAAGATAATAAAGAGTCTTTCACTAACCAGTCGCTCCATGAAGTGGTGGTAACAGCTTTGGGTATCTCACGCAAGGAAAAGGCATTAGGCTACTCTGTGAAAACTATCAATAACGATGAACTGACCAGTACGGTTAGTGGAAACTGGCTGGATAACATGGCAGGCAAAGTGGCTGGTCTGTCTATGGTCGGTGCAGGTACCGGTCCGTTAGGAAGCATGCGAATCACGCTGAGAGGTGATAATTCGCTCAACTACGGCAACAATAGTGCACTCATCGTCATTGATGGAATACCGATGGACTCCGGTTCACCAACAACAGGAAGCGGTTCCAACTATGCCAATGGTGATGCTCCGGTAGATTTCGGAAGCAGCCTTGGTGATCTCAACCCAGACGATATCGAATCTGTTACCGTTCTGAAAGGTGCTGCAGCTACTGCCCTGTATGGTTCGCTGGCAGGTAATGGAGCTATTGTTATCACAACCAAGAAAGGAAGTACCAAAAAGGGTATCGGTGTAACGCTCAATTCTTCTGTCACGCTCGACTATGCCAGTTATTGGCCAGATTTCCAGAAAGAATATGGTGCAGGAAGTGACTGTGGCTTAAGCCCATTCTGTTTCTGGACACTGGATGCCAACGAAGCTCCAGACGGAATTGCTACATACCGCAATATTTCCCGTTATGCTTTCGGAGAGAAATTTGATGCCAGCAAGATGAGATACCAGTATATGTCTAAAAACTGGGAAACCGGTACCTATGAAAAACTGCCATGGGTATATGCTGATGACTGGTACACCGGATTTTTCCAGACGGGTGTGACATGGAAAAATACTGTCACGCTGGCAGGAGGAAATGGTAGAGGTACATCGGCAAGAGCATCCATCAATGATACCCGAAACACCTGGATTACACCAAACACAGGTTATCGTCAGAACTCAGTTTCGCTGGCTTTCGAGACTCCTATCAACAAGAGTATCAAGCTGACTGCCAATGTCAACTACAACCATAAGTCCAGCGATAACCTGCCTATCAGCGGATATAGTGCACAGAGTCCGATGTATGCCTTGGTATGGGGATACAACAATAATCCTATCAAGGCATGGAAAGATGAATATTTCCAGGGCAGATACAATGTAGAGAACTACAACAATACCGACGGACCCCACGGCAACAGTCTTGTTTATCCTGCCAACGACTCATACAACCCTTATCGTACTGCATACGAAGAGATCAATACGCTCGACCGTAATCGTATCTACGGAAATGCACAGGTAAATATCAAGATCCTCAAGGGACTCACACTCAACCTGCGTACATCTATCGACATAACCGATGATTGGCGCACCCAGAGAAAGCCTTGGTACACACCCAATCATCAGGCAGGATTCTATCGCGAACAGAGTACCCGTTCTTATATTCTGAATCATGACTTCCTGTTGCAGTATAAAAACAACTGGCTTGAAGACCGTTTCGGACTGACGGCAGCCTTTGGTGGAAACAGTCTCGAGCGCAAGTACCGACGAACAGACATCACGCTCAATAAACTTCAGATGGATGGCGTATACAACATTACCAACCTGCCGTCTGGAGAGATTCCGGATATCTATGCCAATAAAACGAAGAAGATTGTAAACAGCTTTTATGGTTATGCGGAAATGAGTTGGGATGGCACTTATTATCTCGATCTGACAGCACGCAACGACTGGTCGAGTACGCTCAGCAAGAGCAACCGCTCTTTCTTCTATCCTTCCGTATCAGCCAGCATCCTTCTCGACAGAGTGCTCAACCTGCAGGACAAGGCTCGTTGGATGAATATGCTGAAATATCGCCTTTCTTGGGCGAATGTAGGTAATGATACATCACCTTATTCTCTTGACCGGTATTATTCATCCACCTCATACCCGGGAAGCTATACTATGCAGGGTACCATTCCTGATGCTAATCTGAAACCGGAGAATGTAACCAGTTGGGAAACAGGATTGGAAGGTAAGATGTTCAACGGACGTTTAGGATTCGACTTCACTGCCTACCATACAGCCTCTACCAACCAGATTCTTACTGTTTCTGCCGACCAGATTACAGGTGCTACAGGATACAAAATCAATGCAGGTAAAATAACGAACCAGGGTATTGAACTGTCTCTCTCCGGCACACCGGTAAAGACCAGAAACTTTTCGTGGAACATAGACATGAACTGGTCTAAAAACTGGAACAAACTGGTTTCGCTGCAAGACGACTGGGATCCGCAAACTCCATTGCAGACCAGTATGGGAACAACAATCGGAAGCCGCGTATATGTATATTCCTACGTAGGTCAGCAGATGAACTACATCTACGGAAGAGGTTACCAGCGCGCACCGGAGGGTTCCTACTATACGGATGAAAACGGCAACCAGATTGACTGTTCCGGTATGAAACTGATTGATAAGAATGGTTACCCTATGCTGGATACTAGCCCTACCCGCCGTATCGGTAAGGTTGATCCTGACTGGAAAGCCGGCATGACTCAAACCTTCAGATATAAGAATCTCACCTTGGCCATGGTATTTTCTGCCCAATATGGAGGTCATTGTTTCTCGGTTACCAACTTTGCTCTCTCCTATCAGGGAAAGTTAAAGAACTCACTTGAAGGCAGAAACGATGGCCTTGTTGTAGATGGAGTGTACAAGGATGCGGATGGCTATTATCACAAGAATACTACCATCGTGGACAATATACAGACCTATTACAACTCTTATGTCTGGAACCGAAACAACACCGAGGAAAATACGTTCAATACATCATTCCTCAAATTGAAGATGGTACGACTCGACTGGCAGTTGCCTAAGACATGGCTCAGTAAGAAAAACTGTCCTGTGAAGTCTGCACAGATTGGAGCCTATGCCACCAACCTGTTCTGCCTGACCAGTTTCCCACAATACGACCCGGAGGTGGGAATGGTAAACGGCGGCGATGTTCATTCCGGCATCGAAGCTATGTCGTATCCTATGACCCGTTCATACGGTGTTAACGTAAAATTATCATTCTAACACGATAAGTTGATTATGAAGAAAATGAAAAAGAATATATATATCTGCGGTTTAGCAGCATGCATGCTTGCCCTGGCAAGCTGTACCGATAATTTTGACGAGACCAATACAAATCCAAACAAGATTACGGTGGCGAGCGGAAAATTGGATGCTTCTGCCATGTTTGAGCAAACACTCTATGGAAGTGCCAACTTCTTTACATATTATTCCTGGTTTTGGTGTGATGAACTCATTCAGCACACAGCCCATACTGGTGGAACCACCCGTCAGGAACATCGCTACTTTATAGGAGATCAGAACTGGAAGGCTCTTTGGAATACCTATTCAAGATATGCCAGCAATGATGTCAACATGATCAATCTGGCTAAGGCACAAGGTTCTTCCTATCTCCAGGCGGTTGGACTTACCATGAAGGTTCTGTTCATGTCAAACCTTACCGATATCTATGGAGATATCCCTTACAAGGAGGCTTTCAAGGCGGAAGAGGGAATCAAGCAACCTGTATTCGACTCTCAGGAAAGTGTGTATCAGCAGATGTGTGCCGAACTGGAAGAGGCAAACCGTATCTATGCTTCACAACCCTATGTAGAGGAGAAAAACAGGAAGTTGGACGGCATGTATAGCTTTGATATGGCAAAATGGCGTAAATTCAACAATTCTCTGTATCTCAGATTGTTGTGCCGCATCAGTGGACGAAAGGAAACCATCGTGGATGGTACCAGCAATGTGGCACAGAAGATGGCGGAAATCGTAAGCAGTCCGGAGACTTATCCTATATTCGAAGCCAATGAAGACAATGCCACCGTACATTATACCGGTATAGCTCCATATACAAGCGAATTTGATAATGCTTCCTATACAGAATCTTCCTTTACAACAGGCAGCTATAAGTTGACCGAACAGATGATCAGGATGATGGTCATCAAGGATGCAACCAATACCAAGGTTGATCTGTATACAGACCCTCGCCTGCCGATCATCGGAAGAAAGAAAAGAGAATATTGGGCTGGTACTATAGCCGGAGCTGCCATGGGTGAAGAATCAAACAATGGCGACAAGAATGCAGCCTATCTGAACTATAAGGTTCTATGCCGTAACAACTGCGATGAATGGTTTATGGACTATGCCGAAGTGGAGTTTATCCTTGCCGAAGCCGCACTCAAGGGACTGATTCCTGGAGGAGAAACTGTTGCCAAGGCTCACTATGAAAAAGCCATCACGGCATCGCTCCAGAAATGGTCTGACTTCGCATCACCAGTTGATCCAACATTAGCCATTACAGCAGAAGGAATCCAGACTTTCCTCAACTCCAGTCTGGCATCCTGGGATCAAGCCACCACACTTGAGGCAAAGTCAGAACTGATCGGTAATCAGAAGTATCTGGCTCTTTTCTGGACAGGTATGGAAGACTGGCATGAATATCGCCGTACAGAATATCCGAAACTCACAGTAGGAAGCGGTTGCGTGTACAACGATATGATTCTGCCTACTCGCTTTGCTTATCCAAGCACTACCATAGCTACCAACAGAGTACATGCCGACGAAGCCCTCCAGAGAATGGGCGGTGAAAATGATATGAAAACCCCAGTATGGTGGAGCAAGAAGGCGATAGAGAAATAAAGAATTAAAAGTAAAATACGAAAATCATGATGAAAAAAAATATCATATCCAGTTGCTTTACCTTTGCCATTTCCCTGGCAATGATACTACTTGCATCTTGCGCAAGCGACAATGATGAAGCATGCTACTTCAAAATGGAAACCGAGCAAACGCAGGTAAACGTACCAGCAGCTGGCATTTCAAAGTCTAAACTGGCGAAAGTTGTCATCCGTTCAAACAAAGACTGGAATATCCAACTGGAAAATCCAGATGATGCACAATGGGTGCATCTCTTCGCCAACGAAGGTAGTGCCGATGGCATCTTCCGCTTTTGGGTGGATAAAAATACCGAGTTCACATCCCGTTCTGCACGATTGTTTTTTACTGTAGATGGTCAGAAACAGGATGTTCCTTACACCATAGAGCAGGCTGCTGATGTTCCTACCATCGCAATTGCCAATGCTGAGAATGGATATAAGGTCCTGGCTACGGGTGGACAGATCAAGGTTCCTGTCAGTCATAACATAGAATGGACTACTCTGTTGAAAGATGAGATGAACCAACAGCCAGACTGGATAAAAATAGATTCCTGTGGTACAGACAGCATCTATCTCTCTCTGGAAAAGAACACAGACGATACCCGTTCTGCCATCCTCACCTGTACCGGTGTGGGAGAATATGCTTCCGTTATGAGTTCTACCATCATCACACAGGCAGATGCCGGCATCTATCTCAACGAGCGCTTCGACTGGATGCAGGAAGGTAAAGAGGATTATTATTACAACTATCCGGAACAAGGTATCGCCGTATGGACAGAAGAAGAATTATCACATGGCTGGACTACGTTAGGCATCTCAAATCCATGCCTGTATGGTGGACTCGGTTATCTGAAACTGGGAAAGACGAATGTGGCAGGTGATGCCCTGTCGCCAAAATTGAGCAATATAGTAGGAACTTCCGATGTGGAAGTTACATTCAAGAGTATCGGATATGTTTCCAAGGGTGGAGCCAAGGATGATGGTGTCATGAGAGTGATGATAGAGGGACCTGGAACGATAGAAGGTCAGGATCTCGTAGATATGACAGTTAATGAGAAATCATATCGTGCCGCAACATTCGATATCACGGTCTATCCGAATTCTTCAAAGAATGAAAACGGCGAAGACTACAATCCTTGGATGCAACCTGGCGCAACATTTACCTTCCGCATTAAGGGAGCCACCAAGGATACCCAACTGCTGTTCGTGGGTGGTGTTGCATGGAATAGTGGTCTGAAAGGAAAGGGGAAAGGCAAGAATCGCCTCCTCTTGGATGATATAAAGGTAAAGGCTATATAGTTTTTCCAACCAGACAAGTATATATAAACGAAAGAGGGTGTGCCATGGAATATGACACACCCTTTTCTTATCCGTTTCGAAGAAGTCGGCTAAGTATCTGTCTATCTTACGTTTAATTATATTCTTGTCCTCTTTTCTAATATAAAACAGAGCCGTTTTGTCCGTTTTTCCAAGATTTAACACTCTTCATATAGACCATTCTCCAGCGTTATCGTCAATTTAAAAGTAATAAAAGTCTTACCAACCTGGCGAGCACCAGAAACGAGAAGAGCTTTTTTTTTCTGTTTCGAAGAAATTGCGTAAATAATTGTATATCTTCCTGTTAAGCATATCTATATTACTTTTTTCAACCATATTTTATAGGTTTTACGGAACTTTTCCAACCCTTTTTAGGGCATTTTCTGCCACTTTTCCAACTTCTAGCCGCTGCAAAGATACTATTTTTCTCCGAAACTCTTCTATTTAAACAAGAATATTTTCTCAAAATATCACAAATTAAACCAATCGGTTAAATACACGCACGCATAAAACTTTTTTTTTATCGAAAAAAGTATCAAAGTCTCATTATTTGGCAAAAATGTAGGCTTATAGCATTAATACTCAGAATGTTAGCAGAATGAGACTTCTCTGAAAATGAAGGGAGAAGTATCATAGAAGTATCATAAAATAGCGAGAAGTATCATAAAAAACGGCAATGCAGAGCTATTTTATAGCCAATTCGTGGCTCTCAGTCGCAGAAAAAACACGAAATTGGTCAGTCAGCAAGTAGTTATGCCCACAGTTGCCCAAGACTTTGGGCATCTTTGCCCAACTATGTGGGGCATCTTTACCCAAGGCTTTGGGCACGATTACCCAAGACTTTGGGCATCTGTACCCGTGTACGTGGGTATGGAAACCCGTGTACGTGGGTATGAGTGTCCGTGTACGTGGGCAGAATTGTTCTGCTTCAGCGCGCTGCTTACCAGGGCGTGGCAATAGGTGGTATTAGGTGGTAATAAAAACAGGGGTTATTGCCACGCGTAAATCACTATATACCAATAGGTTAACCATAAGTGTGGCAATAGTGGCATTAAAATAGAGAAAAAAATATTTTTCCTCCATTCAAAATCTGCTGATGAGAAAGGCGGAAATCATGCAGCGGCTTGCCATTGAGTGTTAATGACTTTACACGATAACTGCCTGATATACTGGCTGGTGCAGATATTTCGAAGCGCTTTCCGTTCTCAAGATTCAGCGTAACTTTCTCGAAAGCAGGCGTACCAATATAGTAAAAAGGTGTACCTGGACATACCGGATAGAAGCCTAAAGATGAGAAAATATGCCAGGCAGAACACTGTCCTGTTGCATCTTCACCCGAAAAACTGTCATTTTCCAGTATCTGATGCACCCTTTCCTGCGTCTTCTCCGGCGCACCGGCTGCCGCATAGAGATATGCCAGATGATGGCAAGGCGAATAACTGTGCTGATACCATCCCCTATCAAACATCCTGTCTAATCGGGAAATCACCTTGCCATTGCTCATCAGCACCTCCACTTGAGGATGCGCCTTTCTCTCCTTCTTCTCCTCTTTATCAATCAGTTTCTCCTTCTTGTCCATCGGTTTGCTGTCATGAATCACCTCAAACAGACCGGCGATATTCTGCGGAACCGACCAGGTATCCTGACAGGCAGAACCTCCCAGGATATTACTCTTACCTGAAAACAGATCTTTATCTTCCGCCCATTTTCCATTCTCATATCTTCCGTCAGCCCAGCCCGAAAGCGGGTTGATTACGTTGCGCCAATTCTCTGAACGGCGCATCAGTACCTGATAATCATCCTGATACTGCTGGCGGAGCGTAGCATCCTTGCAGGAATCAAGCAGCAGCTTTGCCATCTGCGCCACGGCAAAGTCATCGTATGCATACGTCAGGGTGCGCGAGGTAGAAGCGGTAGCAGAACCGGCCCCCTCCTCTACCGGAAGATAACCATTCGTCATATAGGAAGTGATGGAGCGGCGGCCCTTTCCGGAACGGTAATCCTTGGCAAGATAAGGAGTAGAGAAGGCATTCATGCGCATTCCCTCGTAAGCCTTTACGGCATCAAAGTTGCGGATGCCCTTGACATAGGCATCCGCAAGCGCGATACTGGCATCATCGCCCAGCATCTCCGTCTGCCCACAGTTGGCAGTTGGAAAGACAGGCATCCAGACGCCATCCTGATACATCTTTACCAGAGACTGCATCATCTCTCCCGACAGCATCGGCGTAAGAAGATGATAAAGAGGCAACTGTGCGCGGTAGGTATCCCACATTGCAAAGTCGCCATATTGCAGTTCGCCGACATCGCTCAACTCATGGGGAAGAAACGAACTGCGGTACAGGGCGGTATAAAAGCGGTTCACCTTCGCCGTGTCCTGACTCTCCACATCGATGGTATGCAGACGTTCGCACCACAGATTGGCAGCATACTCCATCATACTGTTGAAGTCCAGACCACCGTACATATAGTTTTCGGCATTGAGATTGGTCACCGCCTGGTCGTGCGAAGTAAAGGAGGTAGCCGACATCCATTCCATCGCCTTTCCTGTCTTGCCCCTGAAGGTGAGCCAGACTCCGATACCCGGCTTGCAGGTCATCATCAGTCCCTTTCTTTCTGCCTGTGCTTCATCAAAGACACCATAGTCAACCAGCTCATCTTTATCATAAGCCAGTACGAAATGTCCCCCGAAATCATCCGGTTTCCCCCATCCCTGATATACATGAGGCGCCGGATTACAGGCATAAACCACATGGTTCACGGTATCAATCTCGATGGTTCCCTGTCCGTCATCATTATTGGGCTGGATAACGAGATGAACCAGTTCGTCCTTATCGGGCGTAACACGGATCATGGAGGTATGGCTCAGGGCAGTCATCTCTGCCTTCAGATGCTCATCCTTCAGCTGGACACCATAGTAATGGGGATGCGATACCTCGTCTTGATGGCTGAAAGCGGTGGCACGCTGAGCGGGCTGCAGACGGAGTTTGCCTCCCAAGGCAGCTAGGGTGAAAGAGCCGTAATCCCGTTTCTCGCCACCTCCCGGCCAATGGCTGCATCGGAATCCCTGCAACTGCGTATCCTTATCATTATAAGGCACCACACAAGGCTGCTCGGTATCCCGGGTTTGGGGAGTCCAGAAGTTCTGTCCGTTCGGGACCAGTACGGCAGGAATCGCCTGTCCCGCTCCTCCCATCGTTTGGATGGCATAGAGCTGGCGCACATGTTCCAGTTGGTGGATACGCTGGTGCATCTCCTGCTTCCATTCTTTCCAGGAATAATAATGAGTTCCGTAAATCACCTGTCCTACAGGCGAAAGCATGATATCTCTTTCGTTCAGCATGAACTTCACCACCACGCTGTCCTTCCGGTTCTTGTAGAATATCATCTGCAGGTTGGCACCCATCGGAACCACGCGGTCCATCCTGTCTGTCTCTGCACCGAGTACTACCTGGTCGGCGTCTTCACGGGCACCGGCAGGAGGCAAGGTGGCATCAAAAAGAAGAGACAGGAGCCGGTAGAGGGCTGTATCATGACCGAAACGGAGGGTGGCTGATGACTGGGAAGAGCGCAAGGCGGCATCGGCTTCGGTTTCGATGTTCTGCCAGAGCGAGATGGCGCTTCGTGCCGGAATCTCTTCATTGGTAGCCATACTGCCGTTGGTGATGTTCATGCGGAGATTGTTGGCTTCATAGATGGCACGGAATTCGGCATCGGTAAAGAGCGCATTCAGGCTGTCTTCCATCTCCTGCGGATAGGCAGGAAAGTTCAGGCCCACATCCTGCAGGGAGGAGGTGAGTCCATACATTTCGTTCATCAGTTTCAGGGGTTCATCTATCTTTGCGGTGTTCTTGAATAGCTGTTGCAGGAAGCGGCGTGGCGAAACCTGAGCCTTCACCTTTGTGCGTTTCTTCAGCGCCTTCAGTTCGGGAGATTCGTAGGCTATCCAAGCCATATCAGCAGAATCGGTCTTCACATCCAGATGCAGCTGGGGCTGTAGACTCCGCAGCTGGGAAGTAAAGGCGAGCATACTCTTGGCACAGCGATCGGAAACACTGGAGCGTGCCTTTACCTGATGGCCGGCAGCAAAGATCTGTGGATAATGGGCATACATGCGTCGGGCAATGGCCTGATGCTGCAGTTCACCCAGTCGGGTCCGTTTGCCGCCGTTTCCCTTTGCATTCTCACATATCCGCTTCACGATACCTTTAATCTGAAGTCCGAGCGGAGTAAGATTGCCATCATCAGCAAACTGCTTTTCTATCCAGAGATAGCGTTCATCCCTCGACATCCATCGCGAGCCATGGCGCCCGTAATGACTGATATAATAAGGTGAGAAACCGGCAGGCGCCTTCACAGCCGGAGAATCGGTTCCGGCAGCATCCGTTACAGGGTAAGCATAATAGATGCCTCCCATTTCGCGGCGGCTCTGTGCTTGCAGTCCCAGGCAGCAAACCAGCCATAAATATATAAGATAACTTACTTTCTTCATAATAAATAAAAACGGAGAAAACCGCTGTTTATTATGATTTACTGAACTTTCGCATATCAGGAAGTTAAAGGAGTTAAGGAAGTTAAGGAGTTAAGACGTATGTTTTGCAGCTTAAGAACTACGCCAAAAAGACTATTGTCTTAACTCCTCAGCGACCGTAGGGAGCGATAACTCCTTTAACTCCTTTAACTTCTGAACTTTCGAAACTTGCCTGTTATTTCTCGGATTTGGATATTTTAGCGCGAATTATTTCTCGGATTTGAATATTTTAGCGCGAATTATTTCTCGGATTTGAATATTTTAATTATCTTTGCTGCTGATATTCAAATAATTATAGATATGACAGAATATATAAAAAGAAAGAACGCAAGTCCGCAAGGCGTTAAAGGTGAAACGCAAGTCCGCTAGGCGTTCCTCCTTTGCCGCCTAGCGGACTTGCGAAACTCCCTTGTAAAGTTTCGCAAGTAAAGTATTCAAGTTTCGCAAGTAAGCCCCACACGCCCTGAAAGGGCAGAAGCTCCTAGCCCAGGGCATCGCCCTGGGTATAATGGCAATCAGCAAGGCGCCCTGTAAGGGCAAAAGCTTTGTATATTGCCAGGTATTTGAAAGCTTTTGCCCTTACAGGGCGACTTGCTGATTGCCATTATACCCAGGGCGATGCCCTGGGCTAGGAGCTTTTGGGCCGCCCGTACTTGAACCACATGCGAAACTTCAGTAAAGTATAAAGCTAAAAAAAGGGGGAAGCCAACGCTTTGGCTCCCCCCTTTGGGTTCTTATAATTCCCTATTGATATTAAAAAACTAGAATATACTATCTTACGGCAATCTTCTGACCCTTAGTCTGAGCACAGGACTGGGTAGATGCCTTCACAATGTAAATGCCGGATGTCACTCGGAGAATCATTCTCTGCTTGTCAGGCAACTGATAACTGTGAACCATCTTGCCATCCAACGTAAATACCTGAACCCTGTCGAGCTTCTCACCACCCAAGGCAGAAACAACGATCATGCCTGCAGCAGGTGAGTAAACCTTCACCGGTGCGCTCTGCTCTTCAGCCTCCATGCGGTCGATGCCGGTTGAAGTACGGGTCTGGGTGAGGAAGTATCTTCCGTGGTCACCCGCCTTCACCTTCACAGCCTCGCCATCATGAAGTTCGGTAAAGCTTGCCGATGCAGCATCGTAGAGATAAACCGGTGCATCGAGCTTGTTCACACCCTTCAGGGTAAGTGAAACCTCTTCAGCCTGCTGGCTCACGATGCCGAGCGGAATCCAGGACAACTCAGGAACCGCATTCACAGCCACCGCCTCGTTTCCGGCAACGGTATAAATCTGCGGAATATCCTTGAGGTTCTGATCATACAGCAGATCCACATCCTCCTGATCATCATAGTCGGCAGAAGCCTCCGGACGCAAAGCGATGCGTGCCTTTGAAATCTGGCCGCTGGAATTCTCTGTCGTTGCTTCAATGCTCTTGACATAGTCTGATGCCATCCGAAGGCCAGGAGTAATAGTGCGGTCTATACACATCGTAGACGTGAATCTTACATTTTCTACCATTTCGCCTTCTTTCTTCTTGACAAAGAACGACTGGGTAGGCTGGATAGCGTAGTTCTGCTTATCCAATTCTGCATTGGAAATCGCCTTCACCTCGCCATTCTCTACCATCCATATAGCCTTTTGCAAACCAGTATTAGCCTCGAAGAACTTAGCCATCGAGATAGAGCAGGTATATGGATTGGCCACGAGATAGAATCCGCTGTTGTTATCAGTTCCTAAACTCTGAGTCTTCTCTGCGAGATGCTTCTCTTCGTTATTGAAGGCAACGAGAAGTTTACCATAACCATTCTTCTTATCAACAGGTACAGGTTTACCGCCAGGAGTTGGTGATCCATTATAATCGAAGTACTGATAGCAGGTATCTTCCTTTGGCAAACGGAGGAGCGCATTTGGCAATTTAGAACCATCAGCAGGTTCCTTTGGCAAGAGCGCATTACCCGCCTTGATAGAGAAACCACCGAAGGTTCCATCTGCGGCATAGCTCTCGTCCACCTTATTATATACGTGGCTCCAGTAACCGAGATTCATATCAACATCTCCAGGAGCAGCTCCTCCAGGATAATGAGATGCAGGATAATCTCCCTTAGGAGAGATTTCCTCTACTCCACTCTTCATCCAGGCTCTCTGATAAATCGGATATTTGCTTCGGCTATACGTATTAGTATCAAACTTGATATCCGTAAACGCCTTGGTTTCCTGTCGGCCATTACTTGCCGGTACATACATATCACCGGCGTAGATATACTGCAGAGGTGAAGCCATGGTGTACCACTTGTTAGGCTCCAGCTCTTTCTCTACCCAAGCCTTGTCATATACCAGATAGCACTGGTCGCGAAGCTCGCCCTGAGGCTTGAAGTAAATCTGATGGCAGGTATTGCCATAGAACTTCTCGCACTTCAGATTACCTTCTGTATCCAATCCCTTATTGGCATCTGCCTCATTCCAGTAAGCCATGATGTCGTACCGGATATACTTCGTTGCCTCATTACCCTTGCCGTTAGTCAGCTTGGTAGCAATCTTATTGGTACTACGATAAACGATATTGCCGAGGTCAGGGAATGGCAATCCCTTCAAGTTGTCAATCGTTACCTTGGTAAACTTCATTGGCACATAGCTGTTCAGCGTAGGAATATCCTTTGCAGAAGTTGGTGTACCCGACATATTGCTGCCATAAGCCAGATAATTTGTATACTTATTATCATACAATTCTTTAGAAGATGAGCGATGCCAGTTATCATCATTATTCCAGTTGGCATTCATACCGCCATCGGCAGTAGGATACCAGGTAGTGAACTCCGGTACTATCTTCACCTTGAGATAAGACTCGCCAGGGCAATTGGTAGTTGCAGCAGAAGCAGCTCTCTTCTCGTAAACGAATCGGAGTACATAGTAGTATCCTTCGTGGAAGTCAGCAACTGCAGCATCATCAAACTTGATGTTGAGTGTAGCCTGGGTCGTTTTACCAAAAGCAGGCAACTCTTCGTTCTCCAATGTTGCAACCGTTTGATTCAACTTCTTTTCCCATAAAGGATCATTCGTAGATGCAACAATTACGCTCTTCGATTTAACAGCAGGGGCTTTACTATCATCAATGAAAGTAAGAGGTTCAGTAATAGCGGTTCCATTTCTCATCGTAGCACTATGAAGAGGTACCTTCAAATATCCTTTAGAAGCCAACTTCTTCAATTGTGGCAAACCGATACGAAGCGAAGCCTCATAACTGCCGTCATTGAATGGATAACCCACATCATTGAAACCGAAGTTAAGCTGTGGTCCATCCTTCATTACACGCAATGATACTGGTATTGCACTAGGGCACAACAGATAGGTCTTACCATTTGGCGCAGTATATTCAATATAGCCATCATTATCATTACCTTCAGGCTTCATAAATATCTGATGATTTTCACCCAATGTAATTTTCTTCTTAAGGATAGTAATTTCGTTGCTAGCAGGTGCTGAAGGATTTATCTTATTTCCCTCATCCTTACCATCAAGATACCAGTAGAACTTAACACCATCCAATGTTATCTTACCACCCGTATTAGGGTCAGTTGTAACCAATTGACCTTTGATTTTTATCTCATAATTATCAGCTGCATCGCAAGGAATCTTATAATCAGTAATGACGTTACCATGAATATCAGTAATGATTGGATGCTGGCTAACCATTTCAAACCAGTTACTGTACAACGAGCAGAGTTCAGCAGGTGACCCCCAATTGGCATTTCCATTGGCAGGATCTTCTGTAGATACAGATACATAATACTTCTTTCCCGTAGTCAAAGAAAAGTCCTTATTGCTGATAACAATATAGGTTTCACCTTCGCTATCTTGCTCAATCATATTAGTACCATCGATTTCAAAGTTCTTACATTTTTCCTCTGAATCGTATACATCTACAGTACCATATTCTGTACCATCAACATTCTTCGTTGTTCCATCCGTTAAATTCTTTAAGGTATATGAATAAAGTCCATCACTAGTAACAGCTTTACCATTTTCATCCACAAAACGGAAATAAATCTTGGAATCTGTATGTCCCAAAATTGCATTCAAAGTCTCGTGGATGGCACGAATCTTCAGCTTGATGGTTCCAGTTGTAGCACCGTCACATGCTGGCTTCTCCTGGAGTACCTGAACCTTGGCTGGCTCAATATAGATACGAATGTCATCAACGGCATAGTCGGCACCCTCCGTTCCTTTACAGTAGTTATCAATAACAACTCTAAAATCCGAATAATTCTCTACACCAGATTCCTTCTGGATAACAATCTTACCATAAACCTGATACCATTTTGTATTGGCTAAATCATCAACATTATTATCAAAATCTCCAGACGAGAACGAATGAAGCAGTTTTTGACTCTGAATATTTCCATCCGTATCATAATTTACTCCATATAGTTTAAACATAACCTCTGGATGTATAGTTTGAGATGTCATATCAGTAACATAAGCAGAGAAAATCAACTGCATACCAGTACAAAGATCTGCCTTAAAATCTGCAGCAGCAATCTGACGACTTTCGTCAGAAGCATCTATATAAAGGAAATGTCCGTACTGAGAGCCATTCGTCATCTCATATGTGCGATCATATAAAGTACCATCAGACCACCAAAGATAACCATCTTTAGGATTATTAATACCTGTACCAGAAATATCGGAACGCCCAGCAGACTTATACAAGCCATAATCTCCATGAAGTGGAGAATGACCAATATTCTTACCACCATAATTAGTTACATCATAGTCTATCAAATCACGATAAACGAAGCTATAAGCACGACGATCCCATCTCGATGGTAAACGGTCTTGGTTGTCATCTGGGGTTGTTGGCGCTGCTACCGTTTGTTCTGTATCGTCATCGTCAAATGAAATTGGCTTAGTCGCTTTTTTATAATGTTCATCAAGATAGGATATAGTTCTGTTATTATAGCCCTCATCTGTTATCTGCTTATCAGTCATTGGATGGAAATCCATAAAACGAACATCAAAGTTTGCTACTGGACACTTATTTCCTTGTGCATTCAAATAAGCTACAACAAAAACAGGGATACCCTTACCTATAACGGGTTTATTTGCAGCATCAACAGACGTACCATCTAAGTTAAACCAATTCGCATCATTCAGATTCTTAACAGTTAAGTGAAGAAAACGTTCATTTGACTTCCCATTTAATTCGCAATATTTTGTTTTCGTCATATCATATACACGCCATAGCAGATTTTCCCACGGAAGAACATTCATGTATTTTGACTTATCAAAATCTGCTTCAATTATGTCATTATTATAAACATGTTTTTTCAAACCTTCAGCAGTCATTGGATAAAATGAGTATCGTTTTATATCATTTAATTGCAAACGCAAAGTTAGCTCCGAATTCTCATCCTTATAACCAAATGTTACCTTTTTATTATCTTCATAAGTATAGTCACCATCATCATGTTTACACAATGCAGCCATGATATCATCAGCTATCTTCTTTTTGGGAAGAATATGGAAGATGTAACGAATAGACAAAGTTGGTTCATGGAGCAGATAAGTCCTTGATTCATCCATTCCGTCAACATATCTACTTACATCACAGGCAATAGTCTCCCCTGTCCATGAAGCAGTAACATGGGAAGTATTGTAATTGACACCAATCAGCTGATAAGTAGGATGTGTGCCAATATTATTTGCGAATAAACCCCAATCTCCTTTCTTTTGTAATTTTGTTGTTGCATCAGCGGTGTTAAGATGATCGGATGCTTTATCAGTATCATAATTATACCAACGGAAATAACCACGTGGCTCAAGATCATTACTACCATTATCATATCTTTGAAAAGGCAACTTTAACATAACCTGCTGATTAGACTCATTTCCATCAACATAGTAATAATACTCCCATTCGTGGGTCTTCTGATAGGTATGGCCATTCACCATGTCCCAGTCTCCCTTTTTATTGGCGATACCTTCGTAATGCTTGAATGGGAGATCATTTGGAGAATAGAGTTTTACATTTATCTTGCTCTTGAAAGCTGATGGCTCTTTTGTAATGACGCCATATTTCGCTTCATGGCCAGTGAGGTCATTAGTCAACAAGCAATATACCTTCATGTCTGATGCCCATGAAGAACCGGAAGGCAACTCGAAAGTTACATTCAATCCATTTGGCAATAAAGAAGAACCCTCTTTTGACAACAAGGTATAATACCCCGTACCATCAGAAGTTTTGCGCAAAGCTAAAGCGCCATTACTGGAAGTAGCACTAATGATTTTACCATCCTTGTCTGCTAATACCCAACGCATATAGAAGTCGCTGACATCTTTCTTATCAGCAACGCCGAAATCAGAAAGAATCTCAGGAACTACATCTTTCAAACTTACCTCAAGTTTATTGTATTTATATATCGCATCTACATCATGATTTGCTGCTGCAGCTCCATTGTCAGCAGAAAGCTCCAAAGGAAGCGCATCAAGTGTTTCTTGCTTTACAAACTTAAAGGAATATTCACCATTTAGTGTTGGTTCCTGAAGAATATAAGTGCTTCCATTATATGTTACCACCTTGGCATCATTACCGTCATTATTTGCCCAGGTACATTTCAAGACATATTTCTCTACATTTGCTCCTGCTGCAAGTTTTGAGAAATCAAAAGATACAGTACGGGCTGCATCATCAGCAATCTTAGTATCATGATAGTAAATCAAATCAGAACCTTTAACTGCTGATGAAGAATTACTCAAAATATCTGTTATGTTAGCAACAGGAGTTGTAGCAGTCTCAGACTCAAACAACTGCCAACGTAAATATTTTGCATTGAAATCAGGCAAAGTTACATTGGTAGATGTCGCAGCTTTTGGAATAATAGAAGTACTTTCTGCACTCGAAAAGTCAGCAGAGTTACTGCCATACTTAACCGCAGAAGACTTCAAGCCATCTTCTGTATATAAATCAAATTCCATCTTTTTGACGCCTGCAAGATGCTCTTTTTCGGTTAAGAGATTGGCATCGTTAGAAAGGAGAAGGATTAATTTTGTTCCATGTATATTAACTCCGTCGTTAGGATTAAATGAAATAGTAAAATTTTCCTCTGCAGAATAGCCCCAATCTGGCTTTGTATAAGCCACGTATGTTCCCTCTTTTTTAAATCCTATCCAATTTCCCCATTCATCAACACCAACTGTACCTGAGTTAATTGTCCAAGAAGAAAAGTCTAATTTTGTGCCATTATCTTCTATATACAAACATGCATATTTACAATTACTACTTGTTATAGCTGCATATAAATTAGCTTTCTCTGCAACCAAAGCTCCATCACTAGCCCATCCTTCCATTGGCATTAAAACCAATGAAAGGAGGAGGATTAGAGAACGATATATGTTTTTAATCTTATTCATAGCGATAGTATTTACGTGTATAATGTTTACGAGCAGCATAACTGCTTAAATCCTTGGTGAAAAGTATCTTGTATGTAAGATACTTGTCTGTTTTGCCCGGTACTGGGACTATAACCTTATAGAGTGCCTGCTGCTTGTCGGCAGCATCATCATTAAAGGTTCCTTCGAAATAGCCGGTGGTTGCATCCCATTTTGGAAGGGTTTTAAAAACCAGCTTGGCATTCGTTTCTGCGGCTGTTTCATCAGCCATATCATCTTCTTTGATTAACTTCCATGTTACTCGGGTATAATCGATGGTTCCTGAAACATCGGAATCATCGGCATGCACTACCTTTGGCTGAATATGGAATTCCTCTTCCGGATAATAGCAGGTGTAGGAAAGAGTGGTTCCGTTATCTCTTATGGATGGATAGAGACCGATGGCTGTGAAGGACTGAACATCAAACTTCAACTTATAATCATCTAAAGAGATTGGTAGAATGTGATGGTCGTTGCGAGCTATCGTTGTCCAATCCTGGAACAGGGCGTAACGCTTGACTCCTGCTGAAGTATTCAGGTTGATGATGAAATACTTGGAAGTATTGCCCGCTGCGCTTTCATTCACATAGAATGAAATCTCTTTATAATCCTTAGTACCTGCTGGTATCGTCACAGCAGGAGACAACTTATAAGTATAATTATCCGTTGCAGCCTGCCCTACCAGATTTGGAGTACATGTAACTTGATCTTTATCTGCACCAGATGACGCATCAGAATGCTTTGGCAGCAACATGATGTTACCATCTGTATTGGCAGTAGCTGAAGGATTTGAAGTGATATCGCTGATGGTAATATCATTGATTTTCAAAGGAGTAGAACTTGGATTCCTAAACTGAAGTGTAACCTTTGCCAGCATTCTTACTACCCAAAGATTCGTTTTATCAGTTGTTCCATCTTGGTTTACAGTAAGCGTCTGCTCATTACTCATAGGAATACCAGAAATAGTAGCATCGAAGCCATTGCCATTCATCTTATATTTCATGTTCTTAAAATCAACAGCAAAGCCGTAGGGCAACGTACCCAACTGCGTTTTATCAATATTGGCAAAAGAATAGACCTGATAGGTGCCTGGGGCTACATTCTCCAGAGTAACCTCATCTTCCTTAGCATGCTGAGCATCAACCTGAGTTTTCTCTATGGTCTGCACCACATTACCATCTTGAGTAAGAACAACAAACCAGCTCTTCATATTCTCTGCATCGGAACCAGACTCCCAATCTGGGTTAAGAGCACGGCTATGATGTGCAGCCTGACCTATAGAGCCAGCCGCAGAAGTAGAGAGCTTGAGATGAATGGTATAACCATTTTTGCTTCCTCCATCAGAATTATCAGACATAGAACTGTCGTCTGGCGAGCAAGCCGTAAAGGTGGCAAGCATCGTCAGTACCAACAGCGCCATTATCGTTTTTATCTTATTCATATCTATTACTCATTATTATCCGTCTTATTACATGGAAGTCTCTGCATGGGTATACTTTGCCCACTTCTTGACAGCAATCGTGAGAACCATACCCTTCTTCTCACCCACTACTCCTTCTATCTTGATGCGATAGATGTTATTGCGGACTATGCCATAATACATAGGAGCGGTTTTAGGACCAGCACCTGTTGGATCACTATGGCGAATGGTATAGGTATAGTATTTATCTGTACCGGATTTACCAGGCTTAGGCTGCTTATTGGTTGTGTCCCAATCAGAAAGCTCATAATACTTTCCTTTAAACACCAGTCCTGTAGCATACTCTTCTAAATTATCAAAAGTAGTATTCTCCATCGCATAATCAAGAACGAAGAAAGAAGAGCTTGTTGAACCTAAAACTTTCTTGACAGGAAGGTATCCTGTAGCTGATGGCCAACTTGCATCATTTAACTTACGAACATTATATGTAAGACCACTTGGCGTAGAACCAGTATTCTTATCAGAAGTCCATGGATCTATCACATAGTTTGTTGCAGTCTTGTCGGTTCCCGAAGTTGTAGTCTCATCACCCAAATAGCTCAGAGTTGTTCCCATTTTATCGCCCACACGCTTAATGCAAAACTCACCGGAAGTAAGCTTGTTGTAAGGGAGAATAGACTCCAAAACAAAGCCACCCACTAAATTGTTTGAAACATCCTTCACATCAAAAGCATAAGTTCCGGTACCAGGTTTTGTCGAAGAATCAACATACTCACCATCACCAGGATCAATATCAATACGGGCAGCCAGACGCTCTATATCAACATTTACTGTAAGCGGATTAGCCTCGGTTCCATCACCAGTAGCATTACCACCAGCAGAAGTCAACTCGGTAGTAGCATCCTTCTCTGAAGTCATGATAAAGTATTTCGAAGTAGAATCAAAAGCCGGAAGATGAGCATCTCTAAGTTCACTCAATTTCTTGTTCAAGTAGGTTAGAGTGATGTCACCGGCATTCGCTACCACCAAAACATGATATGCCGTGGTAACAACGATTGGCGTACATTGCTTTTTCTCGAACGTATATACCTTATCAAATTTGGCACCACTTGGCTTCTCTGTTGGTTTCTCAAAATAGAAAGCCTGCTCTATCTTTGCATCGCCATCGCTTATGCCTTTAGTGCTAGAGTAAAGAAATACGCAGACATTATTCACCTTATATTCGTTTTCAAAAGCCGTTTCTCTTCCATCTCCATCTTCACCTCCGTAAGGACCAGCTGCGCGAGACGTGGCTTGGGTATCACCAGCCACAGCTACCTGCACAGTAAAGTAAGCCTCTCCTTTGAAGGCATCGGGCTTTCCGTCATCATCATCGGTGCTGCCAGCGCAGGATGCGAATGCACCGATGGCAAGAACTGAAAGCAGAAGCAGATATATTGATTTCAACTTCTTCATAATCCTCTTAGTTGTTAAGTACTTCAAACTGTATTCTCTGACTCCAGCTAAGCGCATTCACGCTGATAGTAATGTAAGCGTATTTCAACTTACCATCTTGAAGGAAGAACTGTAACTTATAGTCATAAGCTCTATCCAAGAACTCTTGTGGAGTATACATATATTCCTCACTGGTGCGAACTCGGCTCAAGAGGTCAGGCAAATCTACATCTACCACGGTCTTGCCTGTTTCCTTGTTGGCGATGATCAATTTTCCATCGTCCTTCGCCTTATCGTGATAAATCAGACGGGAGGTCATAAAGTCGGCATGAGCTATCTTGCCCACTCCTTCCAATTCATTACCATTGACATCACCAGCGGTAGAACCTTCACGGTCTTCTGTATTCCAAACAGCATGTGGAGTATAGATTACCTGATTAGTCTCATCGAGTGAATTGTCACAGAGGATGCGGGAGTTATGGTCTTGAATGATAAAACTATAGTCGTTTACATCCATTGTGGTTGGGTCGTTGAGTTCACGCAAGGTAACATTAATCTTCTTGGTATCACGTACCAGCGAAACGGTGGTATAGTTAGGACGGGTAGTGGAATACTCTACCAGCGCATCTGTCTTACCATGCCACAGGGTATCGAGTGGCAAGTTGTGGTTATCTATGATATAATAACCATTGCGCTGAACCTTATCAAGGTTTACCTCCAATTTATCCATCTTATCGCCTACAGCAGGTTCTGTACGAACGAACTTTGCACGCTGGGTATTCAACTGATCAGCATAAGCATTCTGTCCAGCCAAAGCTATGAACTGATACTTGCCTGGTTGAAGATCGGTAATATGCATTTTATAGTCTATATTTTTTAAAGGCAGCGCAGATAAAGAGTTTGCCTCTTCGAATTTCTTCACAAAATTTCCATTTTCATCATAGACATAAAGGGTTACCGCCCCAACATGATCATTGAACATGTCAGCACGCTGCAAGTTATAGTCATACTTAAACTTGACATAAATCCCTGTAGGACAATCGTCGGTGTCGGTATGCCACATATCACAAGAGGCAACCATCAAGAGTGTAGCAATCGCCAGCACTCCTCTTTTCACCAAGCTAAAAATCTGCGCTTTCATATATTTCTTCGTTTTATATATATATTGAATCTAATTATTATCACATGAAGTGTCGGACAGAATCCGAATATCACCATCTCTTTGCATCTGGCGATGCGATGCCTTGCTGTTCAACAAGTTTGTTTATCAGATTATTTCTGATGTAGTTGTTTGTTTTATTATATATGCCCCCACCTGAAAAAGGTGGGTGGGGGCATGATTATTTTACTGAAGGATTGTTTCTTGCTTACGAACAGCCCAAGAAAGAGCATTAATCTTGCAAGAGATATAACGCTTCAAGTTATCATCAGGAGTATCGTCATTGTTTACATTAAGTTCACCTGGTGTTGAAGCACCAATTGCTGCTACGCCAGTAACATCAAGTTTATACCAGTTGTTACGGAGAACACCATAACGACCCAACCAATTCTGCTCACTATTTGGATCAGGATAAGATACGGTTGTCTTGTTTGAAGGATTCCAAGGAGTCAACTCGTCACCAAAGTGCTTAATCAAAATGGTATAGTATGCATAACCATCCTTGAACTCATTAACCTTAATAGTTGGCTTGAATGTTGTTAAGTCAGCATCACTAACAACCTGATCTGTTGCTCCATCAGTTAAAGTCATCTTTGTTATAGTCACTTCTCCTGCAGCATCGGCAAATTCAACATCCTTCACCGTCACAGTAATTGTTCCTGTTACAGTAGGATAATAATGTGTCTTTACATATGCAGAACCCATTTCTGCCAAGAATCTCTTACCAATTTCAGTCTTAACGTCATCTTTAGAATATACTACACCCTTATTGTCGTCAATAGTAAAGAAAGTACCATCACTATAACCATCAGGGGTAATCTTCATCTTTACAATTGCACAAGTTGTCTCCTTTACATTCTGGTGAGCTACATTAAATGTATTCTCATAGCAATAAGTGCTTGCGCCACCAGCCAATGTTGGTTCATCATTTCCATCAGTGAAAGCAGGAGCACCATCATAGTTAGCATCCTTGCCCCAATAGGTTCTGTAACCCATACCAGTAGCAATTGCAGAAATACCTGCAAAACGGTAAGAATTATTGTCATAGTCTACATGGGATGCAGTTGTAAAATCTGTAGCATCAGACTTATAACCATTCCAAGTATTATCATACTGGCGAGTCAAATAAGAAGAGGTATTTACATTAGCCAATCTCCAACCCTCCAAAGAATATGCAAAAGTTTTTGCTGCACCGCTACCTACACTAACTGTATTTGTAGAAATACCTGTAGCATTTCCCAAAGTTACCTTAGCAGCCAAACGCTCAACATAAATATTAGCAGCAGGATGAGAAGTTGCCTCTGACTCTGTTGCATAAATTTTATCTGTAACATCTGTCAATGTTGTAGCTTTCTCAGTACTAAAATCAGCAGAACCTGGCTTGCTAATGATAACAGCATTTGACATCATCAGATTATCCTTTGTCAAAGATGTATTTATATCCTTATTTGACAAGTCCGCAAAGGTACCAGTAAAGTCAGTTCCATTTACCTTTAAAGTATTAGTAGGAGTTACTTGTAATGCATTATTATGGTTCAATACAACAAAAGCATATATTTTATCTGTAGACGATGCAGAAATCACGTTGATTTTCTGAACCTTTGATAAAGTGGTAGAGATTTGAGCACTAGGCGTAATATCCTTCTTCCAGCCACTCAAATTATAAGCAGCCTTGATTTTTGCTGTTGCTTCATCTGCTCCCGCAAAAAGGATAAGAGTGGCATCCTTAACATTGTACTCTGTTGCATCACCATGATCAAATTCATCATTAATTGCACGAGAAGTTGACTGAGGCTGAGTAGGCAAATTCAATGTTACATTAACAAAGCCTTGACCATCGGCACCAAACTTACCAGTTCCACCACCATTCAGATCATCACTACTTGAACAAGAACCGAGCATCAGCCCCGCCAATGCAACGGAAAATAATAAAGTTTTCTTCATCTTGTAAGTTATTATAGTTGTTATTAATAATTATTTCTTTACTTATAAACGTTCTTAAAAATCTAATTATATTACATTTTTATATATTTGGTTTACAATTCATCTAATACGTTATATTTGAGTCACTTTCTGAAGTTGTACTTAGAAAAGTTTTGCCTGAGCTAGGAGTCTGTCCCAGGCCAGGGCAGTACCCTGGCTCTAAGGAATAGCTATATTGTCCTAAACAGACAGTATGTATAACTTTATAGATTCTGTAAATTTTCTTTTGCAGAAGCAACACCTGCCTTGACTGCCTGCTCCAGATAATAACGAGCTTGCTTCTCGTTGCCCTTCAGCATCTCATAGACTCCTCGGGCATTCTGGGCATCGGCACTGGTTCCTGCCTTGTCGAGATATTGTTTCGCATCATCTGCATCACCGGCATTCAAGCGGGTTATGGCTGCATTCAGATTCGCTGTCTCATTCTCTGGGAACATGCGGACGGCAATCTCCATTACATCATTAAACTCCTTGCTGCCTGGCTCGTAAGTCTGGGCTACCATGAACATCTCCTCCTGGCTCAACTGCTGTGGCTTGGTCTTGATAATCTCCTTTGCCTCTTCCACATCGAAAGGTTTCACCTTATAAGTAATGTGGTAGTCGGAATGGCGGAGGGCAGGATACCAGGTGTCGAGCATAAAGCGATACTCTGAAGGATACTGCTTCTTAATCTTCAACTCGCGGGCATCCGGATTCAGACTCTTGTCTGCAATAATCGCCAAAATGGCATCCTTATGCTCCAGGTTGCTACCTTTAATATAAGCTATCAGACCATCCCAATCCTCTGGAGTAGAAGAAACCGTGAAGAGGTTGTTTGGCAACTTCACCATCCGGCGCACATATTCGGTCAGCGTCTTGGCACGGTTCTTTGCCAGATAATCATTATGGGTGTAAGGACTCTCAGGTGATGCATAACCATGAATGTTGATGCCGCTCACTTCGAGGTTCCTGTCTTCCTTCAATGCATTGATGGTGCGGATGATGCTATCCAACTGTTCCGGATTACGGCGGTAATCAGGATGCAGCTCGATACGGTCTACCGGGAAATCGATATAAGCGCGCTTATCCAGATGACGGACCTTGATAGCCTCTACCTCCGGACGGACGAAAGAAGCTACCGGCTGGCGACGGCGAGAAACCGTGAAATCATTGCCATCCTGCAGATCACCACAACCGCAGAGGTCTTCGTGAATATCCAAATCGTAGTTTCTTTCCTTAGAAGAGAGAGGAACTGAGGCAAGATACTTCACGGTCTGCTGCTTCTTGTTGTCTCGCTTCACCACCAAAGCCTGAGGTGAAAGCTGCAACTGTTTCTTCCCTACTCCACGGTCATACATAATCTGCTGTCTTCTGCCGTTGATAACAATCTCCGGCATCTTGAGCAGCTCACCCTTATGCTTGATCATCGGAGTATAGACAAGCTGGTTGTTGGTAGGGAGATCCAGGGAATCGAGATTCAAATCCATCGCAACCGTAACCAGGTCATTGTAATGAGACATCTGTACATTAGATACCTGAATCTTATCGGCAGCCAACTTGAGACTCTTGCAATCCTGGGCTGCAAGAGGCATAGCCATCAAAAGAGAGCTGAATAATAATATGTAGTTCTTAAAATCTTTCATACTCATAGATTATATTTAATGAGTTACAACATATAAATAAGAGAAATGGCTGCCTTGGTAGGACCCACGTAGTTGTCATGAGATGACTTCTCCTTCTCGCCACAGGCACCGCACTTGAACTTGTCGTACTGGATATAATCATATCCGAAACCTACAGAGGTTTCCAGGTTCCAGTGCTTGGAAAGAGGCCATTGATAACCAGCGGTCACACCACCACCTACAAACCATCCTTCGTAGCGATGGTCGCGTAGAGATTTGAAAATGCCAAGGGGTAACTTCACTCCTCCTGCATTAAACTGTCCGCCCATGGCATGAACACCCAAGAACCAGCCATTGAAGCTCTGGCAGAACCAGTAACGGTATTCTGGTTGCAAAAGCCAATGACGAAGGCTTGACTGGTCGCCACCGGACTGTTTCCAAGGATTGAAGCCAAAGAATACCTGAGCGGTATGCTTCTTGCCTAAGGCAGTCTCGACACCGAGATTAGGAGTTGTTGTAGCCCAATATAAGAGGTTGGACTTTACTCCCGTGTTTTGCGCATAATTAGCTAGAGATACAAATAAGAGTAACACTATAGCTAAAATTAATCGTTTCACCATCTATTAAAAGAGTTTAGTTAAGTCTATTTGTTTATTCCGTTTTTACTATATAAATAGGTAATTATATAAATTAACCGTTTACATGATAGTTTGAATTTTCTTGGGGCAAAAGTAATAAAAAAAAATGAATGGGGGGGGGAAATTTTCGCAACTTTTTGGTGGAAAGAAACATTTTAGTACGTAATTTTGCTGATTTTATAAATGTAAAATCCACAATTTATTAACATTTTATACATATCATGATTTAGGCAAATGCTGCAGCAAAAATTGAAGAAAACAGAGGATGTAGACAATAAATATACAGATTTAAAATCAGCATGAAAACAAAAAAGCCTCAGAAATCTTTCGAAATCTGAGGCTCTTGATAAAAGGAGGCGGCTACCTACTCTCCCGCATTGCAGTACCATCGGCGCAAGTGAGCTTAACTTCTCTGTTCGGAATGGGAAGAGGTGGGACCTCACCGCAATAACCACCTGATAATGGGTTATGACGTATTTGCACACAAGCAAACTGTTTATCAAGTAAAGAACCACCGTCCCTCTCGATTTTATCGAGAGTCAACAGCTGAAACTATGAACTTATTTAAAGAAAGTGTTCGGGCAATTAGTAATGCTCGGCTTTGACATCGCTGTCTTTACACCTGCATCCTATCAACGTCATCGTCTTTGACGACCCTCAATGGAGTTCTCATCTTGCGGCTGGCTTCGCACTTAGATGCTTTCAGCGCTTATCCAATCCAGACTCAGATACCCAGCGGTGCGCCTGGCGGCACAACTGGTAAACCGGAGGTCTGTCCATCACGGTCCTCTCGTACTAGTGACGGCACCACTCAAAACTCCCACGCCCACGATAGATAGAGACCGAACTGTCTCACGACGTTCTGAACCCAGCTCGCGTGCCACTTTAATGGGCGAACAGCCCAACCCTTGGGACCTTCTCCAGCCCCAGGATGTGACGAGCCGACATCGAGGTGCCAAACCACCCCGTCGATATGAGCTCTTGGGGGGGATCAGCCTGTTATCCCCGGAGTACCTTTTATCCTTTGAGCGACGGAGTTTCCATACACATCCGCCGGATCACTATGCCCCAGTTTCCTGCCTGCTCGGCATGTCTGCCTCCCAGTCAAGCGCCCTTATGCCATTGCACTCTTTGAGGTCGGTTACCAATCGACCCGAGGGCACCTTTGGAAGCCTCCGTTACGCTTTTGGAGGCGACCACCCCAGTCAAACTACCCACCAAGCAGTGTCCGCGCAGCGCGCGTTAGACCTCAGACAGCCAAAGGGCCGTATTTCAAGGATGGCTCCACGAAAGCTGGCGCTCCCGCTTCAAAGCCTCCGGCCTATCCTACACATCGGATGACCAAGGTCAATGCTAAGCTGTAGTAAAGGTTCACGGGGTCTTTTCGTCCCATCGCGGGTAATCGGCATCTTCACC
>ENA-OZKW01000031-OZKW01000031.1-human-gut-metagenome-genome-assembly--contig:-NODE-31-length-45215-cov-40.966940_pt1 | contig 45215 bp, 29 predicted proteins | sample MGYA00244833_ERZ653778 | MGnify/ENA primary metagenome ERZ653778 (study PRJEB26926, sample SAMN06165284) | human gut metagenome | biome: ENVO:00009003; feature: ENVO:2100002; material: ENVO:00002003... | reverse complement strand
ATGCAAACGAGCGCAATGAAAGCTTGCTTTCAAATTGCCGAGTGCAGCTTTTCTTATGCAAAGATATTGAAAATATTTCAAATATACAAATAAATTAAGAACTATTTAACTTTTTGGCGCTTATTTAAATAAAATAAAGCAAAACCGAGCATGGCAACACCGAAGATCCACGAGATAATGGCACTCGTTACCATACCCAGCGTATGAGTGAATCCCGCTACAATGAAGGTGAGGAAACTCACAAAGGCCACAGTCAGGGCGTAAGGCAACTGTGATGATACATGATGCACATGCTTGCATTCCGCTCCCGCACTCGCCATGATGGTAGTATCGCTGATAGGAGAGATATGGTCGCCACATACCGCTCCAGCCATACATGCCGAGATAGAGATGATGCGCAAAGGATCAGCACCAGGGAATACGGCGATGCAGATAGGAATCAGAATACCGAAGGTTCCCCAGGAGGTTCCCGTTGCAAATGCCAGGAAGCCTGCTACCAGGAAGATGATGCCCGGAAGAAGCATCTGAAGTTCTGATGCACTGCTCGCTACAACCGATGATACATATTCTGCCGCACCCAGCGAGTCGGTCATACTCTTCAGCGTCCATGCCAAAGTAAGAATCAGAATGGCTGGTACCATCGCCTCAAAACCCTTGATGAGACTACTCATCGCCTCATCGAAAGGCAAGGTCTTGCGAATGGTAAACATCATGATGGTAAGAATCAGGGCTGCCAAAGAACCGATTACCAAACCCACAGAGGCATTGCTCGCAGCAAAGGAATCTACAAAGTTGAGATAGTTGGCGTTATCGGCATCGAAGAATCCGCCCGAATATACCATGCCCGCCATGCAGAAGATAATCAGCATGATGATTGGAATCACCAGGTCGCTCACGGTTCCCTTGTTCTTGGAATCCTCTTCCTGTTTGGCTCCCACACCATGCTCAACAATCTGCAGTTTGGTATCGCTCACTTCATCGAGTTTTCCGCCATTGGTTCGCTCGTACCATTCCTTCAGTCTTGCATCATACTTGCTCATCGCCTTGAAGTCGAAGCCCAGTATCACGATGCCAAACATAAAGAGGATGGTAAAGAATGCGTAGAAATTAAAAGGTATCGCCTTGCAGAAAAGCGCCAGTCCGTTCTCTCCGCCCGATACGAAGCCCGATACCGCAGCTGCCCAACTCGAGATAGGGGAGATGATGCAGACCGGAGCGGCTGTAGAATCGATGAGATAAGCCAGCTTCTCCTTGGTAACACCATTGCGCACAGCGATAGGACGCATCACCGAACCCACCGTAAGGCAGTTGAAGTAATCGTCGATGAATATCAGAATGCCGAGCAGGATGGTAGCAATCTGTACGCCAACCTTCGAGTGTACGTGCTTGGAAGCCCAACGGCCGAAAGCTGCCGAACCTCCCGCCTTGTTCATCAGTGAAACAATGCTGCCCAACACCACCAGGAATACCAGAATGCCTACATTCCAGGGATCGGAGAGGCAATGTATCAAGCCGTAAGCTTTGGCTTCATCGCCTTCGCCTACGGTATGATTGGTAAGGTGAACCAGGAATCCGTCGAATCCGGTTCCCATTGAAATACAATATTGTACGGCACCCAGAATGATGCCGATAAAGAGAGAAGAGTAGACCTCCTTCGTCTTCAGTGCCAGAGCGATGGCGACGATAGGAGGCAGTAACGACCATGCGGTCCCAATCATGTTGTAATCCATTTTATTGTTTTTTGGCAAAGGTAGTTTTTTTCGGTAATATATGCAAGCTTTTGGGCAGAAAAAATGGTGCTTATGGGTTGATATGGGCTGTTTTAGCATATTTTATCATTATAAAGTGTCGTTTTTCTATATTTTTATTGTATCTTTGAAAACTCAAATTGCAACTCAATCTGAGATAGAATGGAAACTCAATTTTAACAACTTAATAATGGAGGACTAATTATGAACATCAATTCTGGTATTAAGCAAGCCGTGATTTTAACCATCGGCATCATCATGCTTGGATTTTGTATCAAGTCGGGACTTGAAAGTGTGATTAGTAAAGACCGAAAGGTTGTAGTGAAAGGCCTTGCCGAAAAGGAGGTGGAGGCTGATAAGGTGACGTGGCCTATCGTTTCCAAGGAAATAGGCAATGACCTGCCTGAACTCTATCAAAAAATCAATGCCACCACGAGAACCATCAGAAACTTCCTGGTGGAGAATGGCGTTAAGGCTAATGAAATCAATGTGAATGCGCCTGTGGTCATCGACCTCAATGCTGAACGATATGGCGAAAACCGCCAGGGGTATCGTTATAACATTACTTCCATCATCACGGTTACATCGAAGAATGTGAAACTGGTCCGCAGTATCATTGCCCGTCAGGGTGATCTGCTTCAGAAAGGTGTTGCCATTGTGGATGGTGGTTACGAGAATCCGGTGAAGTATGAGTATGTTGCCTTCCGGCAGATGAAACCTAAAATGATGCAGGAAGCGATAGAGAATGCTGAGCAGACTGCTACCCAGTTTGCTGAGAACAGCAAGAGCAAGATTGATAAAATCATGAATGCCGACCAAGGTCAGTTCTCTATCGAAGACCGCGATTCCAACACTCCATATATTAAAAAGGTAAGGGTTGTTACTACCGTTACTTATTCTTTGAAGGATTAGGAGTAGTGATTAGTGAGTAATGATTATTTATTAGTGATTATTTATAAGAGGGTGTGTTATAAACTAATGGCACATCCTATCAAATTAAAGCAACGAAAAAACTATGAAGAAAATTATATTAGCAGTTGTTTTATTTCTACCATTTCTTGTTTCTTGTTCTCAGAACAGGAAAGCACCTGCTGTTTCTTCTCAAACGGCTGAAGAGAAGTCTGAGAAAACTGAAACTGCCAAGGTGCAATATCTTACCACATCTGATTTCAGAAAAAAGATTATGGATTACGAGGCTCATCCGGATGAATGGGTATTCGCCGGTTCCCGTCCTGCCGTCATCGATTTCTATACCACCTGGTGTGGTCCTTGCAAGATGATGGCTCCTGTAGTAGAATCTCTCGCCGAGAAATATGCCGGCAAGATAGATTTCTATAAGGTTGATATCGATCAGGAGTCCGAACTTGCTTCTGTTTTTGGTATCAGCAGCATCCCTACCTTCCTCTTCATCCCCGTGAAAGGCAAACCATCTGTGCAGATGGGTGCTATGCAAAAGGAGGATTTCGAAGAACTGATTGGTAAAATTAAAACAAAATGACAATTTGGTAGCATCTCAAATTTCCATGCCTCTCCTTACCTATATGTAGGTATTTTCGGGCGAATACCTACTTTTGATGATGCCCGAAATTTGGAGATTTGTCAGATAATACCTAAATTTGCACTCGGAAAAAATGTTTTATTTAATTAAAAGTATTATAGTATTATGATTATTGAAAATGTTCATGCAAGAGAAATCTTGGATTCTCGTGGCAATCCTACAGTAGAGGTTGAAGTTTCATTGAAGTCAGGTGTCGTAGGTCGTGCATCGGTTCCTTCTGGTGCATCAACTGGCGAGAACGAGGCTTTGGAACTTCGTGATGGCGACAAGAACCGCTATGGCGGCAAGGGCGTCTTGAAGGCCGTGGAGAATGTGAATCAGGTGATTGCTCCGGCTTTGGTAGGTTTTTCTGCCTTGGAGCAGCGTGCCATCGATTATAAGATGTTGGAACTCGACGGTACCAAGACCAAGTCTAATCTGGGTGCCAATGCCATCCTCGGTGTTTCTCTGGCTGTGGCTCATGCTGCTGCTGAGTATCTCCACATCCCATTGTATCGCTATATCGGCGGTTGCAATACTTACACTCTTCCTGTTCCTATGATGAACATCATCAATGGTGGTGCTCACTCTGATGCGCCTATCGCCTTCCAGGAGTTCATGATTCGTCCTGTGGGTGCTCCTTCCGAGAAGGAGGCCATCCGTATGGGTGCAGAGGTGTTCCATGCCTTGGCTAAGCTTCTGAAGAGCCGTGGACTTTCTACTGCCGTAGGTGATGAGGGCGGTTTCGCTCCTGCACTCGATGGTATCGAAGATGCGCTCGACAGTATCTGCCAGGCTATCAAGGATGCCGGTTATGAGCCAGGAAAGGATGTGAAGATTGCCATGGACTGTGCTGCCAGCGAGTTTGCCGTTCAGGAGAATGGTGAGTGGTTCTACGATTACCGCCAGTTGAAGGATGGCAAGAAGAAGGATCCTAATGGTAAGAAACTGACTGCTGCTGAGCAGATCAAGTTCCTGGAGGAGCTGATTACCAAATATCCTATCGATTCTATCGAGGATGGTCTTGATGAGAACGATTGGGACAACTGGGTGAAGTTGACCGCTGCCATCGGTGACCGCTGTCAGTTGGTGGGTGACGACCTCTTTGTTACAAACGTGAAGTTCCTGGAAAAGGGTATCAAGATGGGTGCAGCCAACTCTATCCTCATCAAGGTGAACCAGATTGGTTCTCTTACCGAGACACTGGATGCTATCGAGATGGCTCATCGCCATGGTTACACCACCGTTACTTCCCATCGTTCTGGTGAAACCGAGGATACTACAATTGCCGATATTGCCGTAGCAACTAACTCCGGTCAGATCAAGACAGGTTCTATGAGCCGTACCGACCGTATGGCTAAGTACAACCAGCTTATTCGCATTGAAGAGCAGTTGGGCAATAGCGCAGTTTACGGTTATAAGAAGTTGAAATAGGAATGATGATATGAAATTGGAAAACACCAATTTCACCATGACATACACATTTTATAAAAATAGAATAGATCAGATACGAAATAGATGGGCATGGATGACCGTGAGGGTTGTCCATGCTTTTTTATCTTCTATGATGTATCTGCATCTTCATGTATTTAACTGAATAACTTCGATATATTTTATTGATTATGACAAACGTATTGATTAGTGCTGCCGGACTTTGTGGTGCCACCATTATTGGTGCCATTCTGGGTTTCTTCGTCAAGGAGTTGCCTCATAAATGGAACGATGCCGTATTGGGATATTGTGCCGGAATCATGCTGGCTGCTTCCACGTTGGGACTGATAGTGCCAGCCTTTGAACAGACCGGTCTTTGGTGGCTGGTAGTAATCGGCGTGATGGCAGGAGCCTTGTTTCTGAATGTGCTAGACCTGGTGACTCCCCATCTTCATCATATCACGGGACTAGACCCTGAGGAGCATCGCAACAATGCCAGGCTCAGTCATGTGATGCTTTTTGTGATGGCAATCGCCCTGCACAAACTGCCCGAGGGCATGGCAGCAGGAGTGAGCGTCTGCTCAGCAGAAGGCGCAACGGAGTGGGGTGTTTCCTTCGGCATCGCTCTGCAGAATATCCCTGAGGGAATGGTCATCATCGCTCCTTTGATGATGGCTGGTGTTTCTGCAGCCCGTACTTTCTTCATTTCCATCTTCATCGCCCTGCTCGAAGTGGTAGGCATTCTGTTGGGTTTCGGTTTGGGCTCAGCCTCTACCACCTTCCTCCCCGTGATGCTGGGTTTTGCCGGTGGTGCCATGCTTTATGTAACGAGCGACGAGATGATTCCCGAAACCCATGCCCATGGCTTTCAGAAGCAAGCCACCTATGCCCTTCTCCTGGGTTTCATCACCTTTGTGTTGATGGAGAAATATGTGTAATCAGAATCTGGTGAGGAGTATATAGTAAAGGGTGTCTGCTTCGTTAGTCATCGAAACAGGCTTCATTGATAGTTGAAGTAGGCTTCATCGGGCAATGAAGCTTATTACAGTTTTTTTCTGCATATATAAAAAAGCGGAGCGTGATTTCACAACCACACTCCGCGCAAACTTAAACAACCAATAAAAGAAATAGATTGATCGTTCAATTGTTATATCTGATGAAGAGTAGCTCTTGTTAGAGCTTTGTTTTTTTATCTGTCAGAAATATGTCTTATCTATTTTGAAGACATTGCTGATTAGCGGATGAACAAGAGTTCACGATACTTAGGTAAGGTCCAGAGCTCATCGGCTACTGTCAACTCCAACTTGTCAATCTGATAACGGATTTCCTCCATCTTTGGAGCTACCGTGTCATGATAAGCTATCGCCTTATCGTGCTCATTCTCAATCTTGTTGGCTACCTTGCGGGCATTAACCAACTCCTCAACACCTGTCTCGATAATCTGAGTGCGCTCGGCAATCTTCTTGATGATATTGATGTTGCGGGCTGTCAACTTCTTGCCTTCCTCGTCACCGAAGATGTCAATCATGTTCTCCACATTCTTGGCCAACTGGCTCTGATAGTGAGTAGCCACTGGGATGATGTGGTTCATGCTCAAGTCGCCCATTACACGAGCCTCAATCTGAATCTTCTTGGTGTAGGTCTCCCATTTCACCTCGTTACGGGCTTCCAACTCGTTCTTCTTCATGACACCCATATCCTCGAACATCTTGATAGAGGCAGGGTCGAGATAACGCTCGAAGATCTTTGGACAGCTCTTCTCGCAGTCCAGACCACGCTTAGCTGCTTCCTCTACCCATTCATCTGAGTAACCATTACCATCGAAACGGATTGGCTTGCAGGTCTTCAAATCCTGGCGAACGATATCGATGATGGCAGATGTCTTATCCTCACCCTTGGCAATCAACTCATCCACACGCTTCTTGAAGTCGGTCAAAGCCTCAGCTACAGCTGTGTTCAATACGATCATCGCTGATGCACAGTTAGCCTCAGAACCTACGGCACGGAACTCGAAACGGTTACCGGTGAAGGCGAATGGTGATGTACGGTTACGGTCGGTGTTATCAATCATCAACTCTGGAATCTCAGGGATATCCAACTTCATGCCCTGCTTGCCAGCTACGGTGAAGAGATCCTTCTTGTCGGCTTTCTCAATGTGCTCGAGAAGGTCGGTCAACTGCTTGCCGAGGAATGAAGAGATGATTGCTGGAGGTGCCTCGTTGGCGCCCAGACGATGCGCATTGGTTGCACTCATGATAGAAGCCTTGAGCAAACCATTGTGCTTGTATACACCCATCAAAGTCTCTGTGATGAAGACTACGAAACGGAGGTTATCCTCTGGTGTCTTGCCAGGACCATGCAGCAGAATGCCTGTATCTGTAGCGAGACTCCAGTTGTTGTGCTTACCTGAACCGTTGATGCCTGCGAATGGCTTCTCATGGAGAAGTACGCGGAAACCATGATGGCGAGCCACCTTTTTCATCAAGCTCATCAGGAGCATGTTGTGGTCAACGGCAAGGTTGGTCTCCTCGAAGATAGGTGCCAACTCAAACTGGTTTGGTGCCACCTCGTTATGGCGTGTCTTGCAAGGAATGCCGAGTTCAAGAGCCTGGATTTCCAAATCCTTCATGAATGCCTGAACACGCTCTGGGATGGCGCCGAAGTAGTGGTCGTCCATCTGCTGGTTCTTTGCAGAATCGTGACCCATCAGGGTGCGGCCTGTCAGCATCAGGTCAGGACGTGCAGCATACAAGCTTTCATCTACCAGGAAGTACTCCTGCTCCCAACCGAGATTGGAAATAACTTTCTTGACATCTGGGTTGAAGTAGTGGCAAACCTCTGTAGCTGCTACGTTTACAGCGTGCAATGAACGGAGCAATGGAGCTTTATAGTCGAGAGCCTCACCTGTATAAGAGATGAAGACAGTAGGGATACAGAGTGTATCATCGATGATGAATACAGGAGATGTTGGATCCCATGCAGAATAACCGCGTGCCTCGAAGGTAGAGCGGATACCGCCAGATGGGAAAGATGAAGCATCAGGCTCCTGCTGAACGAGCAACTTACCTGAAAATTCCTCGATCATACCACCCTTGCCATCATGCTCGATGAAGGCATCGTGCTTCTCGGCAGTACCTTCTGTCAGTGGCTGGAACCAGTGGGTGTAGTGTGTTACGCCATTCTCGTCAGCCCACTGCTTGATGCCTTTGGCTACGGCGTTGGCGATGTTACGGTCGAGACGTGCTCCGTTGTCGATGACATCTACCAGTTTCTCATAGACATCTGCAGGGAGATACTTGTACATCTTCTGTCGGTTGAATACCTTCTTTCCGAAGAATTCACTTGGTCGCTCGCTAGGAGCGGTTACCTCAACAGGCTTTCTCTTGGAAGCCTCTGAAACAGCTTCAAATCTTAAGTTGCTCATACCTTATATTTTTAAATGTTTAATGTTCAATGTTAAGTGTTGAATTATTTTCCCAGCCACTTGGCAATTCTCTCCATGGCTTCCTTGCAGTCCTCATGCTCGCCGAAAGCGGTGAGTCGGATGTAGCCTTCGCCCGATGGACCGAAGCCGACACCTGGAGTGCAGACTACGCTGGCACCATAAAGCATCTCTTCGAAGAATTTCCAGCTAGGTGTATTGTTTGGCGTCTTCACCCAGAGATAAGGTGCATTCTCGCCGCCATATACTCTCAAGCCGAGTTTCTGGAGTTCTGCTCTCATGAAGTGGGCATTCTCCATATAGTAATTGATGGTTGCCTTCACCTGTTCCTTACCCTCAGGGGTGTAGATGGCTTCGGCAGCACGCTGGCTGATATAGCTTGTACCATTAAACTTGGTGCACTGGCGGCGGTCCCAGATAGGATTCAATGCCACTTCCTCACCTGCCAATGTCTTTGCCTTCAACTCTTTAGGAACGATGGTGTAACCACAACGCACACCGGTGAATCCGGCAGTCTTCGAATAACTGTGGAATTCTATCGCTACCTTTCTGGCTCCACGAATCTCGTAGATAGAATGAGGAATTGATGGGTCGGTGATATATGCCTCGTAGGCTGCATCATAGAGGATGATGCTCTCGTTCTTGATAGCATAGTTTACCCATTTTCTGAGTTCTTCTTTCGAGATGACCGTACCCGTAGGGTTATTTGGATAACAGAGATAAATCATGTCCACACGGTGGTCTGGAATCTGAGGGATGAAGTCATCGCTCTCATCGCAAGGCATGTAGGTTACATTGCTCCACTTGCCGTTCTCGAAGACTCCGGCTCTACCTATCATCACGTTAGAGTCTATATAAACCGGATAAATCGGGTCGGTAACGCCGATGTTGTTATCCCATCTCAAAATCTCCTGGATATTTCCTGTATCACTCTTGGCTCCATCGTTTACGAATACCTCGTTGGCGTCAAGATGAATGCCACGTGGCAGGAAGTCGTTCTTGATGATAGCCTCTCGGAGAAAGTCGTAGCCTCGCTCCGGACCATAGCCTCTGAAAGAAGCCTGCTCAGCCATCTCGTCTACAGCCTTGTGCATCGCCTTGATGACGGCAGGGCAGAGAGGCTGGGTTACGTCACCGATGCCCAGACTGATTACACGCTGCTTTGGATGTGCAATCTTGTAGGCGTTCACCTTCTTTGCGATGTCGGCAAACAAGTAGTTGTTGGCCAACTTCAGGAAATGTTCATTAACTAATGCCATATTTTGTTTCTCCTTTTATTTACGGTCATTATCGACCATTTGTTATTTAAGTTTGCTCTTATTTATAATTCAATTTCTCCTTCGAATGAGAAGGCTGCAGGCCCTGTCATGTAAACATGATCATCAGCCTCGCTGTATTCTATCTGTAGCGTTCCGCCATCCATCACGATACTGCTTTTTCTGCCAGTACGCTTGGTAAGGGCTGCGGCTACGGCTGTGGCACAGGCTCCTGTTCCGCAAGCCATTGTTATTCCGCTTCCCCTTTCCCAAACTCGTGTTCTTATGGCGTCTGTGTCAGTTACTTGTGCAAATTCTATGTTGCATCTCTGGGGAAATGCCTTGTCTCTTTCCAGGATTTTACCATAGTGGGCGATGTCGATGGTGTCGATGTCATCCACGAAGGTAACGAAATGCGGATTACCCATGCAAACATAGGTGCCTTCAAATTTTCTGCCGTCAGCTTCGAGCACCGAAGGGCCTATGAATTGCTCGGGATTTTCAAGTTTGGGTTCCAGCATGTCTACTGTTACCGATTCCACAACTTTCTTATTATCCTGAAGATGAAGTTTCAATATCTTGATACCCGAAAGTGTTTCCAGTCGGATGGTGTCCTTTCGGGTCAATCCTTTTTCGTAAAGATACTTACCGATGCATCGGCTTGCATTGCCGCACATCATCGCTTCTGAACCATCGGCATTGAAGATGCGCATCGAATAATCTGCTCTTCTGCCGTCTTGCGGCTTTCCGATGAGAACCAGTCCATCGCTTCCTATGCCTGTATGGTAAGCACTCCAGGCAATGGCCGCCTTCTCTGGGTCAGGGATATTGTACATCTGGGTATCTACATATATATAATCGTTACCCGCTCCCTGCATCTTTGTAAAATGAACTGTTTCTTTCATCTGCGTTGTTCTTTATGTTTGAATACTCTTCTTTTATCTCTCATGTCTTATCTCTTTTGAGATTTGACTTTTTGCTAGTCTTTGAGATTTGACTTTTTGCTAGTCTTTCGAATATTTCGATGACTATTTGTTTGATTTCGGTTGCAAAGGTACGACGATTTGTTGAGATATGCAAGGAAATAAATACAGGAATCTTGATTATTTTTCACTTTCTTACAATTTGTGTTATAAAAACGCTTTCTGCCTTACAAATTGTAAGGAGAATGCGATAAGCCCGGATAAATTTAAAATATTCGATAAAAAGTAAAAGCGAAATGTTTGGTTATTCTTTAAAATACTGACAAAATGTATTAATTTTGCAGCCGAAAACGAACATAATGCAAAAGAAATGCTTAGTTTGGATAACAACCAATGAGAGTCCGTTTTCGAAAAGAGACAATCAATAGAAGTATTAACACATTATTAATTATTAAAGGATTATGAAGAAGATTGAGGCAATTATCCGCAAGTCAAGATTCGAGGATGTCAAGAAGGCACTTTTAGCAGCAGACATCGAGTGGTTCTCTTATTATAATGTAAGAGGAGAGGGAAAAATGCGCCAGGCTCGCATTTACCGTGGTGTGATGTACGATACCAGCAGCATCGAACGTGTGCTTCTGAATATTGTGGTTCGTGATAAGAATGTGGAGCCTACCATCGACGCCATCCAGGGTGCTGCACAGACCGGTGAAGTAGGAGACGGCAGAATCTTCGTGATTCCTGTACTCGATACGGTAAGAATCAGAACCGGCGAACGTGGCGACATCGCATTGTATAACGCTGAGAAAGAGGAATAAAGATACTTTGAATTTTGAGGTTTGAACATTGAACTTTATGATTAGTATTGAAGTTTATATTTGAGAGGCTATATTATAATATTGTATTCTAATTTTACTATAAGATATTTTTATGAGCAGTTTATTATTGACGACACTTGATACGGGTAACACAGCGTGGATGATCATGGCAACCATCTTGGTGCTTTTGATGTCAATCCCGGGTATAGCACTTTTTTATGGTGGTTTGGTGCGCCAGAAGAATATTCTCAGCATCCTGATGCAGACGGTATTCATCGTGGCAGTAGTCAGTCTGATATGGGTAGCCTTCGGTTATTCCTGGGCATTCTCTACAGAATATGCCGATTCGGGCAATCCTCTGGCTTGCGTCATCGGTGGTTTCGATAAATGTTTCCTCCACGGCATCGGCTTGGCTGCCATCATGCCTACAGGCATTCCGGAACTCACCTTTGCAATGTTCCAGTGCATGTTCGCCCTGATTACTCCAGCCTTGATTCTCGGTGCCTTTGCCGAGCGTGTGAAGTTCAGCGGTTATGTACTTTTCACCATCCTTTGGGTTATCATCGCTTATCTTCCAATGGCCCACTGGGTATGGGGTGGCGGTTTCCTGCAGGAGATGGGAGCCATCGACTTTGCGGGTGGTACCGTGGTACATATCAATGCCGGTGTAGCCGCTCTGGTCATGGCACTCTGTGTAGGCAAGCGTGATGATTATCGTGCGGGTCATCCTATCACACCTCACAACATCACCTTCGTGTTTATGGGTATGTCATTCCTCTGGTTGGGATGGTTCGGTTTCAATGCCGGTAGCGGTCTGGCTGCTGATGGTCTGGCAGCCAATGCCTTCCTGGTAACTCATGTAGCCACAGCTGCAGCAGCCACCACCTGGATGCTCATCGACTGGATTGTGAACAAGAAGCCAACCACAGTAGGTGCTTGTACCGGTGCTGTTGCCGGACTGGTGGCCATCACTCCTGCAGCCGGCAGTACCGATATTTTAGGTGCCTTTTGCATCGGTATCATTTCCACCATCGTCTGCTTCTTCATGGTAGCAGTGGTGAAGGAGAAGTTCAAGTATGATGATGCCCTCGATGCCTTTGGTGTTCATGGTATGGGTGGTATTCTGGGTTCTATCCTCACCGGTGTTTTCGCCACAAGATATGTAACTGGTGCAGAAGGTGTGCAGGGTGCCCTCTATGGCGACTGGCATCAGCTTTGGGTTCAGGTTGTAGCCACCGTGGTAAGCATCATCTACAGCGTAGTAGTTACCTATATTATCTTCAAGGTAGTAGATAAGAGTGTAGGTGTACGTGTTGACAAGCGAGTAGAAGAGGAAGGTCTCGACATCTACGAGCATGGTGAGAGTGCTTATAGCAACTAATTGCGAAATTCGATTATCAGCATAAATTTAGGTCAATGGTGTTTCATTTTGAGGAATGAAACACCATTTTTTTAGTATAAATCCTCAACTTGCACAATGAAATAGCCACAACTTGCACAATGAAATTGCCTCAACTTGCACAATGAAATTGCCTCAACTTGCATAATGAAACTTTTAAGTTGTTGATATTCAATAATGTTATGCCCACTATTTTCCACATTGATTTCTGTATATAATAAGGTGTAATACACGTTTCTCCTTAAATCTTCTTGTTCTTTCCCTTTTGGGATAATTTTGGGAAAGTTATCAATTTAGCGCTGGTCTGTGAACGCAGAAGGTTGATGCTATTTTGTCGGTGTAAATGTCGGTGTAAATTTCTTTTTGGCGGTAATGTGGCGGTAATGTGGCGGTAATAGTGGCGGTAATGTCGGAGATAAATGTCGGAGACATGTCGGTAATGTGTCGGTAAGGAAAAGTGTTGAAAACTAGTATGTTATCTTTTTGTTTAGAGTTGGTTACCGACAATAAATGTCGGAGACTTTGTCGGTAACCTTGTCGGAGACTTCAAGAACGGAGAAATGATTTGGCGGTAATGAAAATAACAGGTATTATAAGGCATGAAGGCAAAGATAATGTCGGTGTAAATTCGCTCTAATTGTCGGTGTAAATATCCGAGCTCCAGAAAAAGTTAAGCCTTTCTTCGCTATTTCGGTTCCGACTATAGAATAAACAATCTTGCGAATTTCTTTGATTTCAATATTAGCTATTCTACCTGTTTCGTCTGCGCATGCATCACATTTTGTAAGACCAACATAGAAACAAAGTCCACGCAATCTTGTAACAGCACTATTTGCCTCTTCTTGTAGTATAACCTGATTGGGAGCAGGCTTCTTTGTCTTGTCTTCCACGTCAATCATTATTTGTCCTCCTTGTGCATTGGCTAAAGCCACACAAGTGGTGGAGAGTTCTTTGAATCCTTTCTCTCCTGTTCGAATCTTTTGCAGACTCTTGTATTCTATCTTTTGTTGCTCTGTATTCATTTTTTATTATATTTTGTTTCTGTACGGAATAATTGACTTTTTAATAGGAATATCCAATAACTTAGAACACAAGAGAGCTTTGACTCTTTTTACATTGTTGTCGGAAGCTTGGCAAGGACCTATGATAATTTGTTGTAGGCAACTTATTGGTATTCCTACTTCAATGTATGGTGTTGGAAAACCGTCTTTTCCTTTGCGAAATTTGGGCATTTCTCCGATCTTTACTATGCGATGTTCTTTTTCAGCTTCATATTTGAAGTGTTTATATTTGGGAGCTTCTTGGCAGTCTATTAAGTGCTGAATAACATCTCTCCATTCTTTGTCTTTATCTTGAAGATTTTGTATTGTCCTACGACATGTATCCTCTTCTATTTTTATGTCATTTGGTTCTGTATATACACATTTTATGGGATAGTCCTTGTTGTATATAAGACGAGTATCTAGTTGATAATTGTTATTTTCAGGATTATTTCTATCTCTTAAACGCATGAGAGGAGCACCCGGCAATTTGTCAAAGTCGAAGCCTAAACTTATGCCATCTCCATTTTGACCATAGCCGCGCCACATGGTTAAATCATCTTCTTGTTCCGAAAAGGAGATAAAATACAAACTCAAACCTTTTTCGGGTTCATTTATTAATTTATCGTATTCTTTCATTAAGTTACATCGGTTGTGCAGACTGTAGTTTTCGACAGCTTTTCTAAGCCCCTCAAAATACAATTTACATTCTGTTGGATCATTTTGATATGAAGAATGACCTGCCCACATAATTAAGTGGGTAGGCTCTAAATTGTCATTTTGATGAAACAAAGAATGTTCCATTATGGAGATGAATGTATCCATCGTTGTATAATGATATAATATCATATAAATCCTTTCTTGTATTTTTTAATTATTGTATCCAAATTTATTCCAAGCTTCGAGAACGAGGCGTTTGGTGCGGTATTCTCCGTACTGACGTATCTCGTTGTCTTTCAGCACACGGAAGGTCTCGTTGATACAGCCTTTGCCACAGACATCTTCTGGGTCTAAGATATAACGGAGATCTTCAGTGTTGAGGCCATAGAGATGGGCAAAGATGGCGTCAAGCTCGGCTTGGAGGATGGCTCTGCGCTCTGGATTGTAAATCCAAGGCTGCTGTGCTCCCAACTGTGGCAGCTCTGCTCGCTGCTCTTCGTTCATTTCATCCCATAATTCTGATGCCCAACCATCCATATCGTGATTGAAATAGCATAGCTCGGCTACTCGCTTCACGATCTGCCATTGCATGGCAGAGGGGATTTGCTCGGGGGTGAGGACGGGGAATTGCTTGACGTAGAAAAAATTCATAGATTTACCACCAACTTTTTGACGTGTGACATAATCAAAAACTATTGATGACAATATTCCACACATAATCGTTCCATCCAAAATTCCAGATTCTTCAAATATAATAGGTGTTTTATTGTTAAATCCCTGTTTGGGGACAATTGTTGCTATTATGGTTCTTTCATTTGTCGATTTCGAAATATCTCTGAAACAAAGCATCCAATTATGCTTCCACTCCCACACAACATTCCCATCCTTGTCATACTTTACCAATCTTTCTTTCACTGCCGCCAACGGCACCCAATACCACGGCATTATGCAACTGTCGGGATTTGCAAGTTCGTCTTCTGGCGGCATATTGATGGAGTTAGGGCGTTCGCCTTCTGTTGGCCAAGTGCCATAGTGATGGTTGTAGTGCCAGATCATCTTACCCTCGTAAAGCGGCACGTAAGTCTCGCCGTCAACAGTGGTGAACGTGTTGCCATTGAGCGTTGCGCCTTGTGCGGTCAGTTGGGCGTAGGTGCGGAAGAGGTAAGAGTCGTTAGACATGTCAAGCATTCTTGAGAACTTAACATTCCACGGATTGTCGCCCGTTGTCTCATTATACAAGATGGTGGAGTTGCGATAAATCTTAGCCGTAAGCTTTGCGTCACGGCTTGTGCGGAATACGGGACAAGTCTTGGTGTTGGGGTTAAGACGTGCAAAGTCGCTCGTCTGCAAAGTATATATGCGACGAGGGTCAAGCAAATGGTCAAGACGAGTTAGGAAGAATCCACCTTTTACTGTACGAGGCGTGTCTTGTTCCTTACCTATAGTCAATAAACAGAAATGATTTGTACTATCGATATCAAATAGTTTCTCTCTATTCTCAAAATCATATAATGAAATCAGTCTGTTTTCATCAATAAGCTTTGAGAAGAAAGCCTTGTTGCTGTCATTCATCGCTATACCTGTAGGCAAGACAAGTCCCCATGCCTCTTTAGAGAATGAAAGGCATAACTCTGCAAACATAGGGTATAGGTCTATGTCTCCAGTAGCAGTCAAATCAAATCTGCCTGCTAAACGGGCGAAGCGGCTAAGGGCTTCTGCATCAGCAAGGGCTTTGGCATATTCCTTATATAATGTTGGGTCTGAAGTCTGTAAGGCTTCTATCACTTCTTTGCGTTGACTTGCAGTGCCAGCATTTACAATGTCGGCACGATTGTGACTTTCAAACCATTTTTTGTCTTCTACCTTAATCTTATCCCATGGCGGATTTCCGCACATGACATCAAATCCCTTATTAGCAGCAAATACCTCCGGAAACTCTACGCACCAATGGAAGAAACGCTGTTCTTCGGCTATGCGTTTTACTTCAGATTTGAAGTCTTTGGAGAGTTCACGATAGTAAGTTAGGAATGTCTTGCCTTTTTCAGCACATTCCATTGCTTCAATTTCTTGCAGTGCTCGAGTTACTGTCTTTGTATATGGTACTTCTGCTTCTAATTTGATTTTTCCATTTACACTTTCATTGTCGATAAGAATTTCATCGTGTTTTACGGTTTTATAGAAAGCATATGTATAGATGTCGCATGCACGTCGTAGACAATCTACACGTGCAGATTCCATCAGTTCTCTCCATCGATCCTGCTTGATGATTTCTTCCTCTAAAGTATCTTCCGGTAAGTGGTTGATAAAACGAATTTTATCAGCCAAACCAATTTGAGCTGCTGAAAGTTTTATTACTCCGAAAGTATCTTCTAACCCCAATAAAGGCTCATCGCTATTTTGATTATTTATTTTTTTTACGGCTTCCTGGTTCAGCTTTTTCAAAGCCTTCAATGTATCTTTGTCATCTGCAGTCAAAGCCTTGTCTGGTACACCATCTATCAGCATCTGCAAGTCGGAAACTCCCAATACGGAATTACCGCAACGGATATGATGATCGAGGAATGAAAGTGGCTTGCCTGCGCAATAACCTTCAATCCACAATACTACTTTGCAAAGTTCTACGGCATCGGGGTTGTAATCTACGGCATAAACACAGCGGGAGATAACCTCACGAAGCGCCTGACGATAATCCAGCGAAGCCGGGTTGTCTTCACCTGTGCGGAGGGTACAGATATACCAGGCAATGGTGCGAGCCATCGCCAATACAATATGTCCGGAGCCACTTGCTGCATCACAAACCTTCATGTTAAGTAATGCCTTTACCTTCTCTTCTGTGGTAGTCTGTGCAGCAATCTTTTCCTTGATGACTGGTTCTAGTGTAGTCTTGATAAGATTCTGTACCAAGTCTGGACGTGTATAATAAGAAGAAGTGCTTTGACGGTCTAAGCCGCCAACGAAACCAAACTGCCAGTCGGAAGCGGCAACACCCGGCTGTACGAATGGGCGCATTTCGAGAATGCCCTCATATACAGAACCAAACTCCTCTACGTCGAGAGAGGTATAGTTGATCTTTACTTTCTGCTGACGCTCGTCTTCAAACTCGTTGAGAGCAGAGAATGCAGCGAGCAGATCCTTGTTGCTTACCTGGCATTGTTTCAGCCAATGTAGAGTTTCTGTGCCAAAGAGTACACCACCCAATGGCTTGATGCCCAGTTTCTCGCCAAAAGTATCTGGCTCGAAGAGATGGAAAGTATCCATCAATCCCTGCCATAGGTCGGAATACTGGCGTTGTTTCAGGTACGCCAATTCCGAGAGATGGCGCAGACGGCTTGCTGCATAGAACTTCTTGTAGATTTCCTGCCACTGGCATAACTGCTTGTAATCTGGAGCATCAGGTGAATCGGGAATCTGATAAACCAATCCTCTTTCTTCGATGATAAACAGGAAGAGGAGACGGTAGATGAAGTGGATGAGTTCCTTGTTGAGTTGGGTTGCATCCATCGTTCCATTGGCGAAGGCTTCGCGCAATGCGTCATTACCTTCACCTTCTGATGTCAATACGGCATTTCCGATGGTTTCCATTGTGGTTTGCACGGCAAGAGACAAGCCATTGCGAATACGGTTGCCCGACTCGATGCTCATGTTAAACCAGCGTTCCATCACGCATGGCTCGTCACCACTTGTGCGGAAACGGGAAGCGTGAAGCAGACGGAACATCAGGCAAAACTCGGTGTATTTGTCTTCCTCCAGCATACGGCGGAGGTCAAACTCTATATAGGTGAGCTTCACCAGCTGTCCGGAGTTGCGGATGATTCGCAGGATTTGTCCGTTGCTGATGATGCCATATACATTCTCTGTGGCGTTGAGATATTCGAGCATAGTGGCATGAGCCGACTTCTTGCGCATGCCGCCTTTGGCACGATAGTCGAGTGAACACTTGTCCAGGGTATCAATGTTTCCGTCGGCACTGATACCCTCACCTATGATAATGAATGGCATTTTACCCAGTTCGTGGCAGGTATAGCTAATGTCGTAGTTGGTGCCAGCCACTTCTATATTGGTGGCCTGGCGGTCGAGTGAATAGCCTAAGCTTTGGAACAGTCGCTCCATCAGATTACGGGCACGACGGGTTCCGTATGGATCCTTGTTGACCAATCGCTCATTGTTGGCACGTTCCTTGTAGAAGTTCCAATCGTTGCGCAGGCTGCTCCATACGTAGTCTATGGCCGAAGATACGGAAATATCCATTCCGAAATCCTGGTCACGGTTGCCGTTGAGCGTGTTCTCACGCTCTATATGATGTAAGATGTCATCAGAGAGAAGATGACCATATATATGAATACTTGTATAGTCCATAAATTTTATTCAGTTACATGCCAGTTACATGGCGATGATATGTTCAAATCCCCATAAACAGGGACTTTTATGATAATAGCTGAGCTATTTTTGTATAGCTCAGTTACATGCCAGTTACATGCCAGTTACATGTCAGCTATATTTAAGCCCAATAGGGAATATAATTATGCCTACTGTTACCCTCGGAATGTTCCTCTTTGATGAGTTTAGCCTCCAAGGTATCCTTAATGATCCTTGATGCCATAGGATAGTTTTTGTCTTCAATTCCTAATCGTCCTCTAAGGGATTGGTTATTCATCTTCTCATTAGAAACATACCTTAGACAAGCATGTTGGTAGCATGCCATTACCCTTTCGGTTTTATCAAGATCAGCAAATTTTCGATAAGAGAATACAGTTGTTTCCGTTCTTGTTTCTTGAAGCTGAAGACGTACAGGAGGAAGTTGGTATAACTCTATATAGAAGATTGTCTTATCCATACCACTTCCTTTCTCTTCGCAGATACCCATTCTACGCATAATATCGGCAAGAGAATCGTTTCTAGACTGATATTCGTCAATGAAACGCTCTATGCTTATCAGAGGTTGTCCCGGATTAGAGAGTGTAATGCGGTCGGAATAGATTTCAATCATAGGGAATCCTTGCTCAGAAAAATCTTGATGTATAATCATGTTTGCCGCTAACTCACGTATAGCAATTTCTGGATACATTCGAGCATCTTTTCTTAATGCCATTCCAATTTCTTCATTGGCAGGAAGTTGGCTATTTATCCACGCAATCATTTCTTCAAAACAGATGGCATAACCTTTGTCAAAAGATTGTTCACGGATAGTCTCTACTTTACCTTTGCCTTTATAGACAATGACTCTAACCATTTTCCTTTTCAATCCATCGAAGTCGGAAAGACGTTTGGCAAACAGGATAGCGCCCAGTTCGGTAATTCCATATCCTATTTCATCTTTGGTAATCAGGTTCTCTGACAGAAATCGGTCTAAGATACCATTGATATCTTGTGGAAGTGGCAAGTTCATCATGTCAAAGTACACTTCTGCACTGAGAAAAGAAAACACATCCTGTCCTGACAAGCCCTTTTTCAAGACTATCTTTTCCAATGGCTTCTGACCACCTTTCCATATCTTGGCTTCTTTAGCCGGAAAGTCTTTCAACTTTCGGGTAATGGTACCCACTCTGATATAAGACTCATGCAGGAAACTTACAGGTCGGTTTGTTGTAGCTGGTATTTTGAAGATGCAGACATGCCCGTTGGCTTCATAATCAAAATCATCGATTATTTCGAAGTCAATACGGGGATTCAGACGGGTTGACAACCAGGATTCCAGTTCTTCGTTGCCTACCATTTTCTGTTTACCATATAAGTCTGTGCCAATAACGTTATGGCTTTCGTCATCAATGCCAAATACGATGTAACCAAACGGCATATTGCTCAAATAGGCACTGTTTGACAGGGCAGAGATTCTTTCGCCAATCTCTTCCTTAGAATGAAAATTATGTTTGAACTCTAACCACTCCGTCTCTTTTGGCTTGGCGGTCAAAGCATCTATCAGTCTTTTGAAATCAATGTATTCCATTATAAATTAAATATTTATTTTCGGTACAAACAGATAAGCAGCAATTACATCCATTGGCAATACAGGTTCTACCACTTGGTACTCTGATGCCTTCAGGAAGGTGCGATACTTGGCGAAAGCTTCTACCAGATGTGAAGCTCTTTCCAGGGCTATCTCATCTGTGTGTTGGCGAAGTTCTGTCTCATTGTTAATCCAACGGATGGCATTTGAAAGAAGAGTCTTCTGTGTAGGCAAGTCCATATCGCCAGATGCCATTGAGTGCAGGAAAAGCTGTTTGGCTTCTTCCTGTGTAAGGAAATCGTGGTTTTCTATCTTTCCACGATAGCCCACAAATATCATTTCTTCACCCACCAGTTCTCGGTTCTCTATCTTTTTGTCACGGATAACACTACGAACACGCATCAATAGAATGGTGGTTCGTTTCTTCACTTCTGTTGTTTCCATTACCAAAGCTCGGCATGCTCCCAATTCGCCACCATTGACGGAATCGTTGACAACGGCACGGCTCAAATCCTCTACGAATGTATGGTTGCGTCCTATATACATATAATGCTTTGGAGTTGGGGAAGCAAAAGATATGCGCACAAGCCCTTTGGATGTTGCCTTGTCGGCGAAGTAGTGGCGCAGATTTGCAGGTAACTCCAGGAGTTGGAAACTGTAACATAAAGGTATATCGTCTGTATGAACGTTTACACCGACATGCAATAGTTGCTCAATTACAAAGTCACGGGTATCTTCTACACCTCCAATTACCGATTTGGCTTCTTCCAAGGATGCAGTCAGTCGGGTTGGATCCATCTGCTTATTGTTATGAGCGAAGTAGGTGTGAGAAATCTTCTCGTTCTCTTCCATCTTTTTGAGTTGAATCTCAAGTTCCTCTTCCTGTTGCTTGTTCCATTCTGGGTCGTTATCGAACAGGGACTGCTCCATATAGTCGGTTCTTGTAGGAACCTTGGCATCGAAAATTCGCTGCATGATGTTTTCCATCAATGAAGCATCATTGTCTGCGATAGGCAGATAGACACCCAGCTTCTTGCGTATCTCTTCCTGCTTTTTGTATAAAACATTGAGTACGATATCGTCCACCGGGTTGTTCTTGGCATGAAGCGTGGATATAAGGACAGCATCGGCAGTTTGTCCGAAGCGGTCGATACGGCCATTACGTTGTTCCATGCGGTTTGGGTTCCAAGGAAGATCGTAATGAATGACAGCCTCAAAACCTTGCTGCAAGTTGACACCTTCCGAGAGGCAGTCGGTACAAACCAATACATGGCGGTCTTCCTGTGCCAAGGCGTCGATCTTCATCTTGCGTTCCTCATCAGCCAAACGACTGGTAACCACACCCACAACTACCTTTTTGAACTTTTTGTTGCTGGCGAGCTGGTCTGTGATGTATTTGCCAACATACTCTGCTGTTTGGATATACTGGCAGAATACGATAGGGTTCATGCCACTGTCAAGAGAGAACTTCACAATATCAAGAGCCTGTTTCACCTTTTCATCACCATCAGTTTCCTTGATGTGTTCCAACTGCTTGATGAAACTGTGGAACTCTTTCTTGTCTGTAGCGCTGGTTGTTTCTAATGCTTCAGGAACAACATCGTCGGCATTCAATAAATCCTTCAGAGGATCATTGAATATATATACCTGCTCGGATTCGTCTTCAGTATTTGCTGATGATGAATCTTCTCTCTTGTCTATCTTGTTTTGCAACATGCTGATACCAGCATCAGGACTTGACATTACTCCACGCATCAAGGCCAGAAGATCCCAGTAGATATAGCGTTGCTTGCGTTTGTCAGCTCCCGATACTTTCTGGATGCCATGCTTTACATATTCAATCAGATGCCCCAACAAATTGCGATAATCTGGAGTGAAGGAGTATTCATCCTTGTCGATTCGGACACGCTCAGGGAAGACGATTTCATTGCCTAGATACTGCTTGATGTCGGCACGTCGGCGTTGTACGAAGTAATGGGACAGTTCCTCGCGCTCTGTAGCGGTTTGAAGCTGGTAGTTCTCGAACTTAGGATTCAATAATCCGATAAGGGATTGGAACTCTTCGCTTTGACCGCTATGAGGAGTAGCTGTCAGCAAAACCAATTGCTGCTCAGGCTTATTGGCAAGGTCGCTTAACAAGCGATAGCGCTGTTGCTGATATTTGTTGGCACCTGTTGGCTTGGCGCAAGTATGGGCTTCATCAACAATCACGAAATCAGGGCAATGGTCGAGGAAGATATTTCGCTTATTGCCTTGTTTCACATAATCAATGGAAATGACCTGGTAGGGGATATCACGGAACACATTCTGGTCTGGACGCAGTTTTTTCTCCAAACGGCTGATGGTAGAAGAACGGATGATTTCTGCATCCAATCCAAACTTGTCCTTGATTTCATTTTGCCACTGCTCGCAAAGATGTGGCAAGCATACTACCGCGAAACGATTAATTTCGTGGCGGTCGAGTAATTCTTTGGCAATCAATAATGATTCCAGGGTCTTTCCAATACCAACGTCATCAGAGATGAGCAGTCTGATCTTTTCTTGTTTGAGCGCTAGAATCAGCGGAACCATCTGATATGGACGTGGCTCGAAAGATAGTTTTCCGAGACACTGGAATGGACCAGCTATATCTCTGAACGATAAACGGCAAGCGTTATAAAGCACCTTTGCAGATGCCTTATAACTGTTTTTCCCGATGTCATCAGCTGTAGGCCGACGAAAATTGTAGGAATGAATCTGTAGTTCATCCCCATAGAGAGGAAGGTAGAGACCGATGGCTTCGGCATCTGTACCTCCTAATGGCTTTATTATCATAAGCTCGTCCTCTCCTGATTGCTGAACAACCCAAGGACGATTTCTGAATTCAATCAGTGTACCAGTCTTGTAATCCATATCGTTTATTTTACTGGGGTGAATATATCTGAATATTGATTGATGAAGTCTGCTAGTGGCGTTGCATAATGCCAAGCCAGGACTACGAATCCTGCATCTTCGAGTACTTCCCGTTTCTCTCTGTCATCCTCTTGTATTTCAGGACGGTCGTGTGGCGTTCCGTCGCAGAATATGACGATACGGTCGCCATACATGAAGTCAGGCTGTACATAGTATTCCTCTGGGAACATCGGCTGAGCCTTGTCTGGCAAGCGAAGATGATGCTCATGCAGATATTTTAGGAACTCATATTCAGTAGAACTGTTATGGTCTCTTGCTGCTTCCAGTGCTGCATATTGCTCATCATAGCTGAGCGTTTGCCCAGCTCCGTGTAGTTCAACCTTGGCTTCTTGCATCAACTTTAATGTACTGTAAATTTTGCGAATATCAATCTGCTGATGATATGGTTGATTATAGTAGTTGAGCAGATTGGAATAATCTGCAGGGGTAAGCTCGTTGAGTTCGTCGGGTGTCAGCTCTGGCTTGTTGAAGCAAATATCGTATGCTCTATTGACCACATCCATATAAGCCATAGGTTCATTGACCAAACGACTCAGTACTCCGAGAGAGCCTTCCGCATTCTCATAGATAAGAATGTTAGGTGTCGCTCCTTCACCCATAACCTCAGCCCCCATCTCGCTACCTTCTATTTGGAAGACATCCTCAATGGCTTGCTTGAAGGCATAGAGGAATGTGCGCACAGCGTACTTGTCTCTTAGCAGCAAGGCTTGTAATGGCTGGATGTAGATGGCATTGGCTGTAGTCTCAGTGAACAATTTCACAAACTTAGTTCTGTCTGCCTCCTCTGGATTCTTGTCAGCTTCGGCTTGGATGCGTGCCAAACTGCCGTTGCTAATCCAGTCACCTGTCTTCGTGTCGAAGGCAAAGCCATTTCCATTGCTGTCATTTCTTGATTCCAAGATATAAGTCAAACGGCATGATGGAATGTAACGGATGTTTGCCAAGTGCTCACCATGTGGCGATTTTAGCTCACATTCGCTGATGGAACGTGGATCATCACTTGCAAAATAGGTCTTGGTCTGATAATATTTGCGTGAACGTTCCTCTTCTTGACACGTTATCTTTTCTGTTTCAGCTGCCACCATATCTTGTGCCTCTATGCACATGCCAGGAATGAGCTTCGCCACACCATCGAGCGATTCACCAGTAATGATGTCGGTATGATGGGTAGTGTTCTCTTCGTCCTTATAGACCACCCCCGTCTTTGGGTTGTAGAAGAATTTATGCGGAATGATTTCCGATAAAATCTGCATACGGCTGATGCGGAACTTTCCACCATTATTATATATGATGTTCTGAGGACCAAACTCGCTTAATGCAAGACGCTTTGGACGGCTGAGATATTCCACTTTATCTGACTTGTACTGTAACAATGCACGTTGTGGCAACTTAGTAAAGTTATAGCCAGGCAAGAATCCCTCACTTGCTAGATAGCGGTAAGGGTAGAACTCGTTCTCTTCCTTGTTCTTTCCTTGGTTTACACCCAACAACATGTCACGAAGACTCTCTCCACGGAGTTGTTTCATGTGGGCATCACGCTTCTCCTTGGAGTTCTCACCGTAGATGCGGTTATTGATGACAAGGCTTGCTTCCTCAATCTGAGTTTGTGCTTGTTTATAGAGAGAACGCCAACGTTGGAGGGCTTTGTCGAAATCATGCTCATAATTGGTAAGAAGATGATCCATCCAATGCTCTGTAAACCAAATAGGACGCTCAGACTCCATACGATTCTTTAAAAAGGTATCTTCCATGATTTGTGTGAAGATACGTTTGATTTGCTCCTTGCGCTCTGGAGTGAGTTGTAGGGATGCACGAACCTCATCTTTCAAAGTGATGTTGTTGATGTCTGTATAATCCACTAAGTCTTTGATTCCGTCAGACAGTTCCTTGATAGGGCATAATGACAGAATGGTAGAATGGAGGTGGGTACGGAATAGTTCTTCGTTTACTAATTCCATTCTTGGAGCCTTTACTTCTCCCTTTACCATCTTTTCGGGATGGCTGAGGTAGTAGTTTTCATGAGAGTTGCGTGGGCGACAGTAGGTGTAAACCAAAGCTGCCTGTCCGCTACGTCCTGCACGTCCTGCACGCTGAGTATAGTTGGCTGGAGTAGGAGGCACATTGCGCATACCAACGATGGAGAGGTCTTTGATGTCGATACCCAACTCCATAGTAGGGGAGCAATAAAGGACAGGGAATTTTCCTTCTCGGAAATCCTGCTCACGCTGTTCACGATCTTCTTTTGAAACTTGACCTGTATGGTCTTTTGCTTCCAGGCATACATCTTTGAGAGGTATGCTTTGGTAGAATTGTTGGAAATAATGGTTGGGTTCTTTATCAAGTATCTTACCACCCTCTATGGTACGGAATCTTACCAAGTCACGGCAAATGTGTTGCTTGTCGCCAGCTTGCCAAAGTATGCAACCATAATCCAGTTGATAGGTGCCATTATCGAATATTACAAAGTTTGACAAAGCTTTGAATAGCCTTGTCATATAGTGTTTGTAATCTTCTTCATTGTCTATATTACGACCAGTTTGCTTGCTGATGTAGTCTCGAACGAAGATGCCTAATTTACTTCGGTAGCCACCACTTTCCAAATTATATGCATTGCGTCTGCGAGGGTTTTCAATAAACAATTCGTTGGCTTCGGCAATCTTGTCGCTTTCATCCAGTGTCCAAGGTGCTTTCAAGTTTTCTCTTACAGCCTTGGTCGTATCCTTTACAGCTTGTATGGTTCTCTCGCTGCTATAGATGCACAGATTATGGCGCAAATAATCCAATATCTGCGTGATGAATTCTTCTTTATGCTCATCATCAAATCCCTCTAACTCAGGAATATCATATAGGCGTTCTGCACCATTATCGCCCGTAATTTCATCATGAAGATACTTGTAGCCAATGTTTAAAAGCGCACAATCTTCGAGATTTGGCATAATTACAGTCCAGTTGCCAGCAAGGTCATCATAAATGATGGTAGATAGATAGCGTTCCATGATGTTCTTGACATCGTTGGCACGCCCTCCACGAAGTCCTTCTCGCTTGGAGTAGTCATCTACTTGAAGGTGAAGATTATCTAATACCATTCTGGCAATTTTAGTATTATCGATAGCCTCTGTTGCATCCTTGATGGCATTCCAAATAGCAGAACGTACTTTACCTATACGGATGAAGTCATTGAAGTGACCTGCTTGTAATGCCGCATCTTGGCGAGCATCAACAAAAGTTAATACTTTACGGTCGTTTTGCGTTATCCCCATCTTTTGCATAAGGATGATGTCTTCGTATGACAATACTGTTGTAGCAGTACTTCTACCTTCACCACCTATTCTTGACAGTTTTGAGTATTCTGACTGCTTGCCTTTATATATGGCACGAGCTGTTGGGTCGTACATCAGTGGAGAAGGTACAAATACAGCTTCCATATATCCCATGCCATCAAGTGGCTTAGTTGGGCTGTAGGCACCAGATTGTGTCACGTAAATCTTTTGTGGAATACGTGCTTCATATATCTTCTTCAGTTTTCGTACACCTTTCTTGTTAATGGTGTACCAGTCTGAAGGTATGTCATCGGAAGTAATATCCAGCATATAATCATCTACGGATTCGCCATGATGGGGCAGGATGATATAACCGTCATTGACATCGCTATCACCATCACCAGTGGCATAGCCGTCAAAGTTGCGAGGCATAATCGTGCTGCCGATAATCTTTATCACATAAAACTCATGACCACAAAGACGGCTGAATACGACTGGGTAGTACATGATTTTTACGTCACCATGCGACAACTCTTTACAGTAGAGCTTTTCTTCTACTGTAATCTGACGGCTGGCTTGGTCACCAATGGTAAGATACACATTTCCTGTCTGTGGTATAAATTGGTGAATCTTGTAAGGGAGTATAGATGCTCCATTACTTAAATTCAGTTGATTACACCAATTTAGTAAGTCAATAATGTGCTTTTTGCATTTTTCTTCTTCCTCTCCAGTTTGCAGTGAGAGTTTTTTTGCCATATCTTCTATGGCAATAGGTTTTCCACGAAAGTATTTACCTTCCTTCTTTTTGTATTCGAGTGCTATGTTTTGCTCTATCCAAATGGCGGTAGGATATTTCTTGGTATCATCTATGTCGGAAGAAGTTGGTATGGGTGCATTGATGCAAGCACGCAATTCTCCATCCGATGGCTCCTCATCGGATAAACCTATGGCAAGTGTTTCATCAATTACTTGCTCTTTTGTATATGTGCTTCCGAAGATGCAGGATGCCACTTCTGCTACTTTTTCTCGCTGTTGTACATAACTTATGCTGTCATCAGCTACCATGGTAGCTGATGTTCCGAAGCAAAGAACTTTTCCTGATGCAAGTGCTTTGATTCGTCTAATCAAGAAAGAGACATCACTTCCTTGCATGCCACGATAAGTATGCAACTCATCGAATACTAGGAAATGTAAATTCTCTAAGAAGCATTTTCGCAAATCTTCTTCCTTGCCAGCACGTGTCATGAGCAATTCCAACATCATATAGTTTGTTAATATGATGTTGGGTGGTGTTTGCTGCATCTTAGTGCGAGCTTCATCGTTTTCTTGCCCTGTATATTTGCCGAATGTAAAAGGGCATTTGTTGCCAGTCTTTTCTTCGTAAGTGGACTTGTAGCGACTAAGTTCTTCTGCTTGTGAGTTGATGAGAGCATTCATCGGATAAACGATAATGGCTATCGTTTTGTCCTTGCATATTTCTTCGTTTTGTAGAACATAATTGAAAATGGTTGCCATAAAGGTACGTGACTTTCCTGAGCCAGTACCAGAAGTTACGATAAACTCCTTGTCTTGGCACCCTAATTCAATCGCATCTTGCTGATGTTTATAGAATGGTTTGTCGAAAAAATACTCCAAATCGGGATGGATAGGGAATCCCTTGGCAATAAGCTCTTTTACGCCTATTCCCTTCTCGAAATTTGGATTGAATTGAATCAAGGCTTTAGGCCAAAGCTCTTCGTGTTTGATGGAATCGCTGACTTTTTCCTTGATTCGTTCATCCTTTATGGTTACAAAACTTTCAAGGTAACTTTTGTAGCTGCCTTTCAAGTTTTCATATAATTCAATTATATTCATACTCTTTAATCTTTAAACAGCTACAAAGATAATATTTTTCTTTGAAAACAGGGCATGTATTCAGGAGGAAAGTGTATTTTCTTTGTGATTTTTTTAGTTTAGAGTGAAAAACTCTATGTATGGGGGATAAATAAAATATTAGTTGTGTAAACTTAATGGATAGTTCGCCAAACTAGGGGATGAGATACTGTTGTTTATAGGCGAGTTTATATTTGATGCGAGTTCTAATCGTACCTTTATGGAATTAATTCAGAAGTACTGATAGCTTTAGTATTATACCGCAATCTCTAGTTATAAGTTTTCAGAATGTGTCTCCTCCAACCACAGCATTCGTCTCCTTCGGCCATCGCATTCGTCTCCTTCGGGCACCGGATTCGACTCCTTCTGCCACCGGATTCGACTCCTTCTGCCACCGCATTCGACTCCTTCTGCCACCGCAGCCGTCTCATTCGGCTAATGCATTCGACTCCTTCAGCCATCGCATTCGTCTCCTTCAGCTATCGCAGCCGTCTCCTTCAGCTATCGCAGCCGTCTCCTTCAGCCACCGCAGCCGTATGTGTCAACTCAATGAAGTAGATGAAGTCGTGAAATGAAGTGGATGAACTCGTGAAATGAAGTAGATGAACTCGTGAAATGAAGTGGATGAGTTCGCATAATGAAGTTCATGATTTCGGCACAATTGTCAATACATGCGAATGGTAAAGCAAAAAGTGGTTTACTCCTACCTTTATGATTCTTATACGAAAATGTTTTTCTGTTTTTATTGCCACATCTGTCACCAATGCATTTAACTCTCTGATTATAAGTGAATAATGTGTGGCAGTAAGCGGTGTTTCTGTTGCCACCTAATGCCACGTATTGCCACACTCTTTCTATGAGGGAATGAGATGAAAAGTGAGTAGGCTATTTTCTAACTACCAGATACTCAGTACCAAATCTTGTTCTTCGGTTCTTCAAACCTTCAATATTCTGAAGCTCTCTGCCCAATTTCTGTATACTCGAAACCTGGAGAGAAGAGCCGAATTTCTGCTTCAAAATGTCGAAAATGGCGGCTGTCATCAGATATTCGCCATTTTCCGGGGTACTTGCAGGCTCGAAAACCTGCAGAAAACATTGCTTGATAGGGGAAATCTGCTCAAATTGTCTGTTATATTGCATGATGATGGCGGTTTCCTTGGCGTCGAAATAGGATTTTTCGCCACGCTCCAGAGCTTGCATCGCCTGCGCATAAAGCTGCTCATAGTTCAGTCTGCCACTCACATCGATAGGTCCCGTCAGTTCTACTCCCAAGAAACGGCGGTTGCCGGATGGGTCGGAAAGAATATCGGTCATGTTGCTCGTGGCGATGAAGGAGGCTAGACGAGGGAATTCCTGTACATGACTTCCGTATGGCGGCTTGATTTTCACCGTAGGCAACTGCAGCAGATTCTTCAGAAATCCCTGCTGCACCTGTGGTGAAATCTGATTGAACTCATCGAGATTGATGAGCAGAAATTGTGACATTGCTTGCAATACCTGACGCTTTTCTGAGAGAATCATATTGTCGGTAAAGCCCCACGATAATTCGGTAGGGATGAGACGGCGGCAGAAGGTGCTCTTGTTGTAACCTTGCTTGGAAATGAGAAGCGGCATGGTACTGTTGCCATATTGACGGCGATACATGCCGCGCCACTGGTCAACCATTCCCAGAAACCAGGTGTAAAACCAGTCTTCCCAATGAGGATTGTTGGTGGGTACGGTTCGTGCCAGGGCACGGATGCGGTCCTTGCCGTCCCATTTTCCCAGACAGTCATAGAGATAGGACTCTATTGGACTGTAGTTTCTGATGCGGTCTGACTCTAGAAAATTCCTTACATCCTTGATGCTTACGTGGATGTCGGCTATCTGAACATCCAGCGTCATGCTTTTCTGCACACGGGCATCCACCGGTCTGAAATCGCCAACCCATGAATTGTTCGGGCGGTATTCGGTATATTTCATCACGGTATTGTAACGGAACTGGTACCGGCTCTCCAGGTATCTGATCATCTGCAGAATTTCGGCACGGCCTTTTCTGCCTGAGGCTGATTTCTCCGTCTTCCTGTCTTTGGAATGGGTATCGTAAGCGGTGCCCACTATCTGGCGGAGTTTCTCTTCTGTCACATGTCCCCAGTTGTTGCGGCGGATATGGATGAAAGCTTCTTCTTCGCTGAGGCCCATGTTGCAGAGTTTGATGGCGATGGCTGAGAAACCGGCAAGGAACCGGTCTTCATCGTTCTGCCATGAGATGTTGGCTTTTTTCATCTCTTCCTTCGTCTCTTCTGCTGCCTTGCGGTAAAGGAACTCATAGTCATCGTATGTCTTCAAATCGTCTACATTTTTAGGGGCTAAGGCAACCTTCTTCATATTTTGGGAGATGCGCATCGCCACAGCCTTGCTGTTATAATAAGGAGAGGCATCCAGCGTAAGCATGAAGTTGGATGCCAATGATGGCTTTTCGGGTTTGATGGCTGCCTGTACCTGCGACTGGTAGAGCGTCTTTACCTGTTCGTAGGCAGACTGGTAGAGTAAGTCGGCGTCGGCTTCTTTTGTCGGGATTTTTCCTTCTTCGTTGCAGATGCTTACGAGCACGATGAGGCTTCTGCCGTCGGCACCTTCGAAGGCAGCAAAGGTCATCGGCAGCAGACTGACCGTCTTCTTGACGGCATCTTTTTCCTGCTCCGACATGAGGTTGATGAAGTGGAGCATCACCAGCCCGTTTGATTTCTGGAAGACGAGATTGCCGCTTTCATCCTTGTTGAATTCTGCGGCTGGATAAACGTGCTGCCATTCCTTGATGCCTTTGTAGTACTGGTAGTCGGCCTCCATGAGCGGCACACTCATTCTGAAATTGGTGACACTCAGCTTGGCATCATCTTTAGCGATGCGCTCCAGAAACCGTTCTACGGTTTTCGAACTGACCATCAACTTGTTCTGCTTGTTGATTCTTGTAATAGTAAACTTCATATTTCTGCTAATTTATTGATAGGGTGATACTTAGGTTTGCCGATGGTTTTGCCCAGCTTTGCCCAAGGCGTTGGGCAAATGTGCCCGGCTACGCCGGGCATTCGTGACCATCGTGTCGGTCATTTGTGACCAATGCGTCGGTCATCCGTACCCGTGTACGTGGGTGCGGATGCTCATGTACGTGGGTTTGAGTGACCACGTACACGGGTGAATTCTTTAATCGGCGTGCGGCTGTTAATAGTTGACCTCTTCTGCATAGCGGTCGAACCTCATGTTGGTGTATCCATGTTGCTGGCACCATTTCAGCACGTACTGCTGCTGTTCAGGCACGAGTCCTGTCTGTCCTAATTTATAGCGATAGTATGAAGTCTTGCTTCCGAAGTAGGAAGTCATGTGTATTCTGAAAGTGGCTTCGTCTTTACGTTTCAGTTCTTCAAGAATATTCGTAAAGCCGTATGCCATTTTCATCATCTGTAACTGCAGGAAATGTTCGCACTTGTTGTCGTGGTAGGCATCGGGATAGATGGCGTAGCCTTTGGTCTGTTCCGGTTTTTTGTAGGTTACGGACAGATAGTGTGCACATTCCTGAGCCAGTGGACATTGCTGGTTGAAGCAATAGTCCCATGAGTTGTAAGCACTTTCTTTGTTGAAGTAGAGTCTGACTAAATCTGCTTGTGTCATTGGTTTATGGGTTTCTAAGTATAAAAAAAGTGGTTTCACAGGAGTCGTTAGCTTCTAGGTGGAATCGGCAGGAATTTTTCCTGTTGGTTGCAAAAATACAAAAAATGTTCGAAACTGCAAGTCTTTTTCTCCACTTTTTTATTGTTTTTCGTCGAAAACAATAAGTATTCCTCTGCTTTTTCGCTGAGAATCCCCCGTTTTTCGCCCAAGTGTGGCAATAGGTGGCAATAGGTGGCAATAGAAAACGCCCTTATTGCCACGCTTAAATAGCTGAATATCAGTTAACTATCTTATAGCGTGGCAATAGTGGCATTAGTTTTAGAAAAACGTTTCCTGTAATATAATGAAGAAAGATGCACTTTCCCTTTATCCCTTATACTTATTTTCATTCGGAAAAGACAAAAAAGTATAAATAGTGAATCATATAAATGGTCAAGTGAAATATTATCATTATCTTTGTAGCTAAAATAATAGGTGACTATTGAGTAGAATAAAAGAAATATATGATTTCATATGCAGCGCATACGAAATAGCATCAAGAAAAGATTAGTATGGTAAAATATAATGTTAGCATAACACAAGAGGCACAGTTTGCTGAAGTCATTGATATCATTCAGCAACATAAAAGTAATGCTTCACAAGTGGTAAACAATGAAATATTGCTTACCGCTTGGTATGTAGGCAAGTATGTTTCTGAAAAATTAAAAACAGAAGAATGGGGGAGCAAAGTAGTTTCCCAACTGTCAGAATACATTCGCTCAAACCACCCTGAAATCAAAGGCTTTAGCCGAAGTAGCATTTACAATATGGTAATGTTATACGATGAATATTCGTCGAAAAGCTTTAAAACTGCCGTAGAGAAATATTTAGGTTCTCAATTTGTGCAGCCACTGGCTGCACAAATTGGCGATAATGTATCGGAATCTTCCTATAAGATTATGAAACCAACAATGGACAAACAAATTGTCCAAATGCCATCTGGACAATTCCCAAATATTTTATTTCTGACCACATTATCAAATCATTATGACATATTGTGCAGATGTAAAAGTTTTGAGGAACGTCTCTTTTATATACTTTATGCACACAAAGAAAGATTAAGCCATAAAGAACTTCAAAGAGCTATTACAACGCAAACTTATGAAACTTTATTGAGTGACAAGAACAATATGTCAAAGGGACTTCTGGAAACTTATCCAAATTCGCCCATTATGTTCAAAGACACATATTTCGTTGATTTTCTCAATTTACCAAAGAAACATAGTGAAAAAAGACTGAAGAACGGTTTGTTAGAACACATGAAGCAATTTATTCTCGAATTAGGTAAAGATTTCATCTTTATGGATCAAGAGTATCCGCTCACCGTTGGTGCATCTACCTATAAGGCAGACTTGCTGTTTTTTCATCGCGGTCTCCAGGCACTTGTAGCGGTGGAATTGAAGAAAACCAAATTCCATCCTCGAGATCTTGGTCAATTAGAGTTTTACCTTGAAGCTCTTGACCGTGATGTGAAACGCTCCAACGAGAACCCTTCTATAGGCATCATTTTATGTCCTGATGTGGACAAGGTTGTTGTTGAATATGCTATGAGTCGCAGCATGAGTCCTACGATGGTGGCGGAATATAAGCGTATCTTAATTCCGCAAGAAAAAATGCAACAACAATTAAGGGAATTCTGTCAGTTCTTCTCAAAAGAAGATAAATCTTAAAATTAATAGACGAATTAATAATGGACACAAAAGCATTAAGACAAAAGATACTCGACCTTGCTATTCACGGCAAGCTCGTTCCACAAGATCCCAACGATAAGCCAGCATCGGTGCTGCTCGAACGCATCCGTGTAGAAAAGGAAAGACTCATCAAAGAGGGAAAGATTAAGAAGGGAAAGAAGTCTGCAAAGACTTCTGATAAGCCGCATTATCCCTTTGGAAGTTCAAACGGATAATGCGGCTTATCAGAAGGTAAAAGTAGTTGCAGTCATATTCTTTTTTTTACTAATAAATGTTATATTCTCGGCATCACTTCCCAAAAACAATTGCTCTCTCTGAAATTTACTGTAACTTTGCAGTAAGTATCTGATTAAAGATTAAAAGTGTGATTTAAAATAAGGTATAGATTATGCAATACAAGAATATCATATTTGATTTGGGAAATGTCTTGGTGAAACTCAATCCGGAAGGATGCATCGGGGCTTTCAAGGCGATAGGAATGGGGGAACTGGCGAATCCGAATCCTCAGAGTGAGGGGATGAAGCTGATGAGCAAACTGGGTGTGGGAATGATTACCACCGAAGCGTTCTGCGATGCAGCCCGCGAGTTGACAGGGACTGATGTGAAGAATGAAGAAATCATTGATGCTGCCAACAAGATGCTGGTAGTGATTCCTGATGAGAAGAAGGAGCGACTCCTGCAGTTGAAGAAGGCTGGCTACCGCCTCTTTCTCTTGAGCAATACCATTGATATACATTGGGATTATTGCGTGGAGCATCTCTTCCCTTATCAGAACTATGGGGTAGAGGATTATTTCGAGCACTGTTTCCTCTCTCAGCGAATGCATCTGGCAAAACCTGATGCCCACATCTATGAGGAGGTAATCAGGCTGGCGAACATCCATCCCGATGAAACCCTCTTCATCGATGATCTGAAGGAAAACTGTGAGGCTGCCGAGAAACTGGGCATCCATACCTTCCAGAACGTGAAGTTCGATGATTGGCTTTCACTTCGATTCTGACGGAAATGTCAGAATCGAAGCTTTTATTCGTGAAATAATTTTGTGTTAATTTGCATTTTTTCTGATGAATAATCGCAATAACTCCACACTTTTTCTGACGAATATCTGTAGAAGTCCACACTTTTTCTAACGAATAATCAACAAATTCCCACACTTTTTCTGACGAATAACTAAGGAAAAGGCTGATTTATTCGCTTTTTCCAATAAAATGTTATACCTTTGCCAACTCATAATAACTAACAAATAATATCAAAATGAATTTTTACAAGACATTAGGACTGAAAAACAGTCGTATTGACGTGGCTGATGCCTTGAGAGGATTGGCCGTAGCAGGTATTATTCTCTATCACTCTGTGGAGCATTTCAATATGTACGATGGAAGCATAGCGCATGCTTATACGCTGGGGTGTGATGATTGGATGGCAGATGTGCTGGCATTGCTGCTGTCGGGAAAGATGTATGGCATCTTTGCCCTGCTCTTCGGATTAAGCTTCTTTATCATGAATGATAATCAGCAGCAGCGTGGAAATTGCTTTTCGGGTAGATTCGCCTGGCGAATGTTCCTCCTGGCAATGCTCGGTATCGTGAACACCGCCTTCTTTGATGGCGACATCCTCTTCTCCTATTCCATCTATGGACTGGTTCTCATCCCATTGAGTTATCTTCCTACCAAATGGCTCTGGTGGGTGGTTGCCTTCCTCTTTATCCAACCGATAGAAATCTATTCCCTCATTACCGGATGGCAGGTAGATGCATCGTCGTTGAGTGAGGTATATGGAAATATGTATAATGGTCATCAGCACGGCACCTTCCTGGAGAATGCCTACAGTAACCTGCGATACGGACAGGTGGCTACTTATTACTGGTGCATGATGAAGGGAAGACATACGCAGACTATCTGCCTCTTCATACTCGGAATGCTGGTGGGTAGAAAGCGTTGGTTCTACAATGAGAACAACAACCTGGCTTTGTGGAAGAAGGTGCTGGTGGTTTCCATCCTGGTATTGATTGTGGGAGGCATAGCTGATGTGCGCCACATGGAAACATGGAACAATTGGCTTTATCCTATCTACAACTTCTTCATCCTCTCGTTTGTAGTATCAGGATTCGTATTGCTATGGTACGGAAAGGAATGGTTCAGAAAGGGATTGTCATTCCTGCGCCAGTTTGGCAAGATGAGTTTGACCAACTATTTTCTCCAGTCTATCATCGGTTGCGGACTGTTTGCCTATTATGGTTTCAATCTCCAGACGAAGCTCGGCATCACCTACGCTTTCTTTGTAGGCATCGCCATGGTGGTAGTACAATGTCTCTTCTCCAACCTCTGGCTCAAGTATCACTCCCATGGTCCTTTCGAGGGAATATGGAAGAAACTGACCTGGATTAAGTTCTAAATATTGGTTTTATATATAAAAAAGGTGTGTCATGGACTAATGACACACCTTTTTATTTTTTATTTATCCTTTCTGAATATCTTATCCACGACAACAGCAATAGCACCATCGCCCGTTACATTGCAGGCGGTTCCGAAACTGTCCATCGCAATATAGAGAGCTATCATGAGTGCTTGCATATCAGCATTGAAACCCAATACGGAGGCTAGCGGACCGAGCGCTGCCATGACGGCTCCTCCCGGAACTCCCGGAGCTGCTACCATGCAGATGGCGAGCACGAAGATGAAGTTGAGAAAGAGGGGGAGATTGCACGGCATACCATTGATGAGACAGATGGTAAGCGCACAACAGGTAATCTTCATCATTGATCCCGAGAGATGGATGGTGGCACAGAGCGGAATGGTGAATCCGGCAATGCCATCGGTGACGCCGTTTTTCAAGGTCTGCTTCAGAGTTACCGGAATGGTGGCTGCTGATGATGATGTGCCAAGTGCCGTGAAGTAGGCTGGCAACATGTTGAGCAACAGCTTAAACGGATTCTTGTGGGACAAGCCACCAGCCAACAGATATTCGTAAAGTAAGATGACGATATGAAGTACGAGAATCACGAGGATAATCTGTGCGAAGACCAGCAGAATATGGTAGGCTTCGCCGGAGAATGTCATGCCCAGGAAGATGCCGAAGATATAAAGAGGTAGGAGGGGAATGATGACTTTGGCGATGACGCCAGACACTATTTCCTTGAATTCCTGGAAGATGTTCTTCATGGTGCGGCTGCCTTTGTGGGCAATGCCCAGTCCGGCAATGAACGAGAATACGAGGGCACTCATCACATCTACCATGGCAGGTATCTTGATTTCGAAGAAGGGCTTGAGTTCTTCAGCCTTATCTACTGCCACATGGGCTGAGTTGGCTATCATGTGTGGAAAGAGTGCCGAACCTGTACCATAGGCAAGCAGACCCGCCAGGATGGTGTCGGCAAAGGCGATGCCCACGGTGGCAAGGAGGAGTTTTCCGGCTCCATGACCGATGTCGGCAATGGCTGGTGTTACGAGACCGATGATGATGAGCGGTATCATAAAGCCCAGAAACTGGCTGAAGATGCCGTTGAAGGTGAGAAACGCTCTGACGGCAGCTTCATTGAAGAAATTGCCGAAGATTACACCCAACAGGATGGCAATGATGATTCTTGCCAAGAGTGGCATTTTGATTCTTTTCATATCCGTATTTTTGCTTTTTTGTCTGCAAAGGTACGATATTTCTGACTTTTCTCCAAGTATTTTGCTGTTTTTTTAGAATCTGTCATGCTTACTGTACAACTTTCATGATGTTCGAAGGTGGGCGCTGCGACATGAGTTCCTGCTTCATGTAATCCATGTAGGGCGCTACATGCTGATAATAATGGTAATAACCCGGACAGAGATAGTTGAGACCGGAATCGCCATACTTATCTTTCATGAAGCGGTTCTTGGGGCATTCTCCATGACAGGCAAACTCCATGTCACACTCCTTGCACTGGCGGGGAAGAGAACTGTGTTTCAGACGGCTGAACTCCTGTTGCTGCTCACCATAAAGCATGTCGATGAGCGAATGGTCACGGATATTGCCCAACTTATACTCCGGAAAAACAAAGTGGTCGCAGGAATAAACATCGCCATTGTGCTCCATCACTCCCGCATGACCGCATTCCTTGGAATAAGCACAGATGCCGGGAGAAATACCCATCCAGTTTGCCAGTGTGCAGTCGAAAATCTCAACGAAGATTTTGCCCACATCCTTCCGAACCCATTCATCGAAAATTGCACAGAGAAAGTAGCCCCACTGCTCCGGCGCAACCGATGCCTCGCTCAGAGAAATCTCATCCTTGTCGGCAAGACTTGCCAGGGTACGGCCATCCTCATGTCGGGTCAGTCGCTCAACGATAGGTGTGAACTGCAGAAACTGACAGCCGTTTTCCTTGAAGAAGCGGTAGAACTCCAGCGGATGATTGGCATTATAGGCATTCACCACCGCCATCGCATTCCATTCTACCCCGTGTTTCTTCAGCAGTTTGATGCCTTGCATCACCTTCTTCCACGATGGTTTTCCCGCAGCCGTCAGCCGGTAATGGTCATGATCAGGCTGCGGACCATCGATAGAGATGCCTACCAGCCAATGGTTCTGGGCGAAAAACTCGCACCATTCATCGGTCAGCAACGTGCCGTTGGTCTGAATTACGTTGTCGATGCGCCTGCCTCCAGCATACTTTTGCTGTAGGGATAAAGCCTTGCGGTAGAAGCCGATGGAGCGCAGCAGAGGCTCGCCACCATGCCAGGTGAAGAGCACCTGGTTCATGGTTTGCGCCTCAATATATTCTCGGGTAAACTGTTCCAGCATCTCATCGCTCATCAGATGTCGCTGAGCAGTGGGATAGAGCTTGTTCTTCTCCAGATAATAACAGTATTTGCATGCCAGGTTGCAATGGGCACCCGCAGGCTTCAGCATTACATACAGTGGCTTGGCAAATGGATTTGCTATGTTGTCGTTCATCATTTTTTCTTGAATCTAGTTGTAATCTCTATCTTTCTGTAACCGGGAGAGAAAATCAGAACTTTGGCAGCGTAATTTCGAAATCCTTGCTGTCTCGATGCTCCTTTCTGATGGCAGCCAGGAGTTCGGCAAGAATCTTAGGATGTTCTGTCGCCACATTATGGTCTTCGTGGATATCGGTAGCCAGATTATAGAGCCGCGGCTCGCCTTTTACTACCACCAGTTTCCAGTCGCCCTTTCTCACGCCAATCTGGTCGGTTTCGTGAAATTCCCAGTACAGGTAATCGTGATGTTTCTGCTCTGCATCCTTGCCCAGAAGGGTAGGAGCGATAGAGATTCCGTCGAAACCATCACCAGCCAACTTTCTGTTGGTATAACGCTTGGCAAAGTTTCTGATGCCAGCCAAATCGCAGAAAGTAGGCAGCAGGTCGTAAAAGGCAAACTGGGTATCGTTCACCGCTCCTGCCTTGATATGCTCAGGCCACCAGGCGATAAATGGTATGCGGATGCCGCCTTCGTAGCACTGGCGCTTCAGACCTTTCAACTTACCGTCGCGACCGAAGAACTCTGGATCAGCACCACCTTCTTCATGCGGCCCGTTATCTGAAGTAAAGATGACAACGGTATTCCTGTCGAGTCCCTTCTCCTTCAGCTTGGCGAAGATTTCGCCCACATACTGGTCCAGTCGGGTAATCATTCCGGCAAACTGTGCATGGGTATGAACCGCAGCGTTGTATCTCGAATCTTCCCATCCGCCCCAGGTTTTATCGGTAAAGAACTGTTTCTGGTAATTCTCTAGAATAGAGTCTTCCGGCTGGGCTAGTTCGGCATGCGGCAGGGTATAGGTAAGGAATCCTACGAAAGGATGTTCCTTATCCTGTCTGTCAATCCATTCCAGTGCCTTGTCGTGGATGATGCGGGCAGAATACTGTTTGCGCTTGAAATAATCCTTGCCGAACATCGAATGCTGGATGTTCTGTTCCATTACCTCTCTTACTACCGCTGTATCTCCCATTGCACGACTGTAGCGGTTCAGGAAGTTAGGATAATAGAGATGAGCCTGAAACTGGCAGATATAGCCATAGAATTCGTCCACGCCACGCTTGTCGGGAGTAGAAGCCGAACCTTCATATCCGCCAGCCCATTTTCCGAATACGCCGGTTCTATATCCTTTGTCCTTCATGATTTCGGGCAGAATCTTATGCTGCGGGTCGTAAGGTTCCTGTCCTACGACAGAATACTCCTCGTTGTTGCCATATTTTACCATAGGCACACCTCTCCAGTATTCCTTGTTTCCACGCACATGTGTATGTCCCGTATGCTGACCAGTCATGAGGGTAGCTCTCGACGGAGCCGAGACGGGAGAACCGGCATAAGCCTGGGTGAATCTCATTCCCTCCTGTGCCATCCGGTCTATATTAGGCGTGTGGATATAAGGTTGGCCGTAGCAAGCCAGATCGCCATATCCCATGTCGTCACACAGTATGAAGAGAATGTTGGGCGGGGTGTTTTGGGCGAAGAGAGATAGCGGCAAGGCTTGCAGGGCAGCCATCGCCAGCAAAGATCGGTTGAAAGGTTGATAATTATTAGCCATAATGTTTTGTATTAAGTTATATCTTGCAAAGGTACGCTGAATATTCGTAATTACCAAAAATTTCGGGATATTTCTTAAGAGTATTTCTCTTATTCTTCATAAAGAAACTGTGCCCTTCCTGTTTCACAACAGAAAGGGCACACAACCTAGTCTATTCTCGTACATGATGTGTTGATACAACATAGAATAGTTGATTTCTTATGAATTGATTACTTAAAAAGTTTACCTCTTCAAGTTCGGGTTCTTCTCACCGTCGGTTGTTGGATATGGACAGTAAATTCTATCCTCAGACCAAGTACCCTTAACGGTAACGCTCTCCTTGGCAGTATATTCCTTGCCACCCTCTTTCGCAACAACGATAGGAGCATTGGCAACGCGATACTCGAAGTTCTTCTTGAGCTCGTCCATACGGAGCTCATCTGAACGGCGGGTAACCATAGATACCCAGTTACCTGCAACTTCCCATCCGTGTTCGATGTAGCAAGCCTCAGCAAGCTGGGCAGCGCTCATGTTGTCGATCTTTACGGTAGTTCCGTCGCCAAGTGTCACATTTTCAACATCTGTTACGGCACGGCTGCGAACCAGCTTCAAGCAGTTCTTAGCTTCTGTCAAGTCAGAGAGGCCTGCACGGGCTGCACTCTCAGCATACCAGAGGAGAACCTCTGAATAGCGGATGAGGTTATGACGGCGGTCATTAACCATACCCTTATAGTTGATTCCCATGTAATCGTATGGCTGTTTAAGCATAGTACCCTTTTCGTCAGCATTGACAGTGAAGATAGTGAACATAGGGTGATAAGCATCTACGACAGGTTTGCCATTGTTGTCAAGTTCCCACCAGTAAACGGCCTTGCTGATCTTATCCTTTTTAACTTCCTCATCGCCGATTTTCTCAGTGATAGTCTCCTGGAATGTAACTTTAGGAGCATAAATAGCATTCTTGCGAGGTCCCTCTGGATATCTCTTCCAGAAAGCAATTTCGCCCCAGGCGTCACCCCAGCCACCATCGCCGAGACCTTCGAAGCGACAGCAGGAAGAAAGCTGTGAGTCATGAACCCACCAACCCTTGGCATCGTTGTTGATACCGAGCACGGTCTCCATGTTGTAATTGTTACCCATAGAGTAAACGTCCTTCCAGTCTTGGTTCAAGATGAAGCCATAAGTACCATTGTTGGTGATGACATCCTTAGCCAATTCAGCAGCGAGCTTATAGTATTCTGTTCCCTTATTGAGCGGATAACCTGCCATTGACATATAAACTGCTGCCAAGGTAGACTGTGCAGCCTGTTTGGTAGCCCAAACGTCAACTCCGAACAAGCGGGCAGGCTCCTTGTCATAACCTGTAGGAAGTTCGTTGATGGCATCCTTCAAGTCTTGAACGATCAATTCGTATACTTTCTCAATCTCAGATGGCTGAGCATCAAACTGTTCTATGTTGGTCTTAGTGATAATAGGCAATTTGCCGAATACACGTACCAGATAGTAGTACGAGTAAGCACGCCAGAAGTGAGCGTTTCCCAATGCGGTAGCAATCTTAGCCTTATCACCAGGGAATTTCTCAGAGCCCTCGATAATCAGATTGGCTGTCTTGATAACTGCATAATGCTGAGTCCAGGCTTCTGTAACACCCTTGTTGGCACCATCAGAATCAAATGCATCGAGCGCAGCACAAGCCTGCTTGTTGGAACCAGGGTTAGCAGTGATATCATCTCCCTGCCACTGTGGATACATAGGGTTAGTCCAACTTTGTGTCTGATTCACTTTATCGTACAGCGTATTAACACCTGCGGTGTAGTCGTCTTCGATGGTATAGAATGTGTCTGGATTCAACTGACCCTTTGGATCCTCATCCAGGAAATCGCCACATGATGTGAGTGACAACATGGAAGCTGCCATGAAGCAACCTGTATATAATAATTTCTTAGTTTTCATAATTCTTACAGTTTTTAGATTGTTGAATTTAGAAGGTTACACGAACACCCATTGTGATGGTACGAGGATTAGGATAAGCACCCATATCCAAACCATTATCACGGTCTACGTTGGCATCACTGAAAGAAGCACCTGCTGGGTCAATACCCTTATAACCTGTGATGGTGAAGAGGTTCTGAGCTGAGAGTGAAAGACGGATGTCTGCCAATTTGGTTACGCTGCGTGGGAATGTATAAGCTACGCTGATATTCTCACAACGGAAGTAGTCGGCATTCTCGAGCCACTTGTCTGAATTACCATAGTTCTTGTTCTCTGCACCGATGGTAGGCATTGTTACACCTATATTACTGAAGTGATCCTTGTCTGTAACGAATCTTGAAGCACCAACCTCTGCATTCATTGCGAAACGTACGATATTCAAACGTTTTGCACCGAAGGCTGCATTGCAGAACATGTTGAAGTCCCAGTTCTTATAGGTAATGGTATTGTTCCAACCTAATGTGACATCAGGATTTGAGCGACCCAATACGAAACGGTCTGTACCTGCATTTGGAGAAGCAGTCTTGGTTCCGTCTGCTGCATAATACATGTCTACATACTGTCCCTTGTCGTTCTTTTCTACTCCAGCCCACTTGAATCCGTAGAATGTACCGATAGCTTCACCTTCCTTGATGATAGTACATGGGTCAACAGTACCAGGAGCTGGCTTCTCACCATAAATGATAGGTTCATCGGCTGTCATCTTGGTTACCTTGTTTTTGATGTAGCTGGCATTTAGTGTAGATGACCATGACCAATCCTTGGTCTGGATAATCTGACCATTGATGGTTACGTCAACACCCTTGTTGTTTACCTCGCCGGCATTTACCCAATATTGGGTTGCACCCAAGTAGCCTGGAGCTGCAGTCTGCAAAAGGGCATCCTTGGTGGTCTTGTTGAAGTAGTCGAAACTGATGCTCAAACGGTTACCGAAGAAACCGAGGTCAACACCGAGGTCAAACTGGTGAACCTTCTCCCAGGTCAGGTCTGGTGTTGCAAAACTGTTTGCCCAGTAACCTGTATAAGACTGGTTTGTTCCGTATGAGAAACCTGTTGATTCCAAAGTTCCAAGAGTAGAATAAGGAGCGATGTCCTGATTACCGATGATACCATAGCTGGCACGGATCTTCATGTAGTCTACTGCATTTCTGATAGGCTCCCAGAACTTTTCGTTAGAAACAGTCCAAGCACCTGCGATAGATGGGAAGTAACCCCACTTCTTGTTGGTGAAACGGCTGGAACCATCGGCACGGAATGTACCGGTCAGCATGTAGCGGTCGGCATAGTTGTACATGACGCGGGCAACGCCAGAGAGCATGGTCCACTTGCTGTAACCATTAGTCGGATTCTTGGAAGCTGCATCCTGGATATTCCAGTAACCTAACTGCTCGTGGGCAATACCGGTACCGGTCATTTGCATTTTGCGAACCTCGTTAGAAGAAACTTCCCATACACCGGTAGCTGTCAATGCGTGCTCGCCCCACTTGCCCATGTAAGTCAAATTGTTGGTAGACTGTAAAGCGGTTACTGCAGCATCGCCATTTGTCATGGAGTTACCTGAAACATTTACTCTGGTTGAAGTGAAGTTGTACCACTTGTAATCATTATAGTCGATACCATTTGTGGTGGTGAATGTCAAGCCTTTGAGAAGTTTGAACTTCAGGTCAATGTGACCGGTTACCATGGTACGCTTGCGGTCGTTGTCGCCATCATGGAGAATACCGTAAGGGTTGTTCTGAATACAGTTGTAAGGATCCACATTGTAGTTGCCGTTAGGTGCCATCATTTCCATCGTTGGAGAGTAGTTCAATCCTACCCAGATAGGGTTAGACTGGTTCTGCGCAAAACCTGCACCAGAGTTGTCGGTCTGAGCAAGGTTGATATCGGTGGTCATCTCTAACCAGTCGAAAATCTTATTGTGCATGTTAGCCTTGATAGCGTAACGTCTTGATTTTGTATCTGTGATAACACCCTTCTGGTCCATATAGTTGGCAGAGAAGTAGGTCTGAGTCTTCTCATTGCCCTGAGAAACTGCTACCTTATAGTTCTGGGTGATTCCAGTCTGGAGCAACTCGTCCATCCAGTCGATACCTGGTTTGGTTCCGTCAAGATAACCTTGCATGGCACTCTTGGCTACACCCTTGTAGTCAATCAAAGCCTGTGCATATTCTTTGGTTCCCATTACCTCTGGAATGTGGTAAGCGTTAGATATACCGAAACTTGCATCGAATGTTACCTGGGTAGCACCGGCAGAACCGCTCTTGGTTTGTACCATAACAACACCATTGGCACCGCGGGCACCATAGATGGCGGTAGAAGATGCGTCCTTCAATACCTGGATGCTTTGGATATCTTCAGGGCTGATACCTTCAAGACCTGTCTCGCGAACAATACCATCTACTACGTAGAGAGGGTCGTTGCTCTTGTTTACAGAGCTTGTACCACGTACACGAATCTTCATGGCTCCACCAGGAACACCGCTTGACATTACCTGCACACCAGACATACGTCCGTTGAGGGCATCCTCAACACGTGCAACAGGCTGGTCCTTGAAATTCTTGCTGTCCAAAACTGCCACAGAACCTGCCAAGTCAGCCTTCTTTACTGTACCGTAACCGATGACTACGGTCTCTTCAAGCATGTTGGCATCATCCTGCAAAGTGATGTTGAGCGGACTACCGCTCCATGTGAGGGTCTGTGATTTGTAACCCACATAAGTGATGGTAAGTTTGGCACCCTTTTCGATGTTGTTGAGGGCGAAGTTACCATCCAGGTCAGTTACGGTTCCACCGGTCTTACCTTCGATTCTGATGGTAGCGCCGATGATAGGTTCTCCGGTAGCGTCTTTAACAGTACCTGTACATGAGTTTTGCTGCTGGGTAGCTGTAGCAATGGTAGAATTGCTTTGAGCAGCCAATGCAGAAACAGTGCAAAGAGGTGACATCGCACCTAAAAGCGCTGCAAAATACAAATTTGCTCTTTTGTTCATAGGGCTATTATTTATTGTTAGTTATCACTGCTGTCCCGTTTAGAAATCATCGGGCCTGAAAAGGCTAGGATATAGCCA
>ENA-OZKW01000021-OZKW01000021.1-human-gut-metagenome-genome-assembly--contig:-NODE-21-length-60109-cov-31.456256_pt1 | contig 60109 bp, 58 predicted proteins | sample MGYA00244833_ERZ653778 | MGnify/ENA primary metagenome ERZ653778 (study PRJEB26926, sample SAMN06165284) | human gut metagenome | biome: ENVO:00009003; feature: ENVO:2100002; material: ENVO:00002003... | reverse complement strand
CCGTCGTTTGATGTCAAGCGATGGCTGAAGTTGGTAGATTTCCACATCTAGCCGATTTTCGGAAAGGATTTCATCATATTTATTTTTTTAAGTTGATTCAAGCCCCACAGGTAGTATTCCTGCGGGGCTTTTTCTTTTTCATTTCCGGTCATTTTCATTTTTCAATCCCCCAAAGAGTCCGGTCATGAAAGATTTACATCATATCGCCAAAAAATAAAGGTTAAATCCGATAAATCTTGTTAAACAAATTCTATCTTGTCTCTTATGTTTATACCTTTGCACGCAAATTTATAATCACAAAGGACATTTTCATGTCCCAAAAAGGATAATATTTAATTTAAATAAGAGAAGAAAAATGAAAGAAAAAGCGGAAAGTTCAGTAGCCTGCAATCATCACAGAGTAGGCTTTCTGGGATTGCTCGTTACATTAGGCATTGTATTCGGAGACATCGGAACATCACCTCTCTATGTGATGAAGGCTATCCTGCATACGGGCGAAAGCATCAGCGAGAGCACCATCCTGGGCGCACTGTCATGCATCATCTGGACACTCACCCTCCAGACCACCATCAAATATGTATGCGTGGCGCTGCGTGCCGACAACAATGGCGAGGGAGGCATCCTCGCCCTCTATGCCTTGCTGCGCCGACTCAAGTACAAGTGGATTTACCTACTGGCCATCATTGGCGCAAGCACCCTGCTGGCAGACGGAATCATCACCCCTGCCATCACCGTGACCACAGCCATCGAAGGACTCGAAAGCATCAGTCCCAACCTGCCAGTTATCCCCATCACCCTTGCCATCATCACCATCATCTTCTTCGTGCAGCGGTTTGGTACAGAGAGTATTGGCAAATCATTTGGCGTATTTATGCTGCTATGGTTCCTGCTGCTGGGCGTGGTGGGAGCTTTCAGCATCACGTCTTACCCATTGATACTGAAGGCTTTCAACCCCTATTATGCTGCCATGCTGCTGGCAAAATCGCCTGAATGGTTTCTGATTCTGGGTGCCGTATTTCTCTGTACTACCGGTGCCGAGGCTCTCTATTCCGACCTGGGACATTGCGGCAGAAAGAACATCGCCATCAGCTGGGGCTTCGTAAAGACCATGCTCATTCTCAACTATCTGGGACAGGGAGCATGGGTGCTGAATCATGCTGATACGGCACTGGCAGCGAATCCGTTCTTTGCCATCATGCCGCAGAGCATGCTGTTCTTCGCCATCATCATGGCCACGGGTGCGGCAATCGTTGCGAGCCAAGCACTCATCAGCGGAACCTTCTCCATATTGAGCGAAGCCATGAACCTGCACTTCTGGCCGCGCATGCGAATCAAGCATCCTACCCATGTTAAGGGGCAGCTCTATATCCCGATGATCAACCTCGCCATGTACATCGGCGTGGTTCTCATCATCCTGCTCTTCCGCGACTCCTCGCACATGGAGGCAGCCTACGGACTCGCCATCACCATCACCATGCTGATGACTACCCTGCTGCTCGGTTTCTACCTGCACAGCAAGGGAGTGGCACGGATTTTCACGATGCTGTTTATGGGCGCATACTGCATCATCGAAGCCATCTTCCTGACTGCCAATCTGTCAAAGTTTCTTGCAGGTGGATGGTGTACGATGCTCATTGGCGGAATCCTGTTCCTGATGATGTACGTGTGGGTGAAAGCCATGAAGATACGCCGCCATTATATCAGCACCAAACCGCTGGATGATTATTATCAGATTATCTCCGACATCAAGGCCGACGAGAGCATCCCTAAGTATGCTTCCAACCTGGTTTATGTGAACCACGCCAACAAGGAAGGTGCCGTAGATGACAAGTTACTCTACTCCATCATCAACAAGCAGCCGAAACGTGCTGACCATTACTGGCTTATCAACATGGAGTTTGTTGACACTCCTGACACGCTGGAGTACAACTGCGAGACCCTGATTCCCGACACCCTCTACAGCGTAACCATGCACATTGGTTTCCGCATAGAGCCTAGGGTGAGTCTCTATCTGCGACAAGTAGTGGAAGATCTGGTAGCAGACGGAAAGGTAGATTTGCAAAGCACCTATCCTTCGCTGCGCAAATACGGAATTCCGGGCGATTTCCGATTCATCATCATTCACCGCGTATATTACCCGGAGAGTTCAGATAATCGCCAACAGAACCTGCTGATGAGTATCTACGCTCTTATCAGCAAGATAGGTATTGACGAGCCTAAGGCATTGGGCCTCGACACTTCCATGGTAGTGGTAGAAAGAGTGCCGCTCATCATCAACCATCCGGTCATTAAGGACAAGGTCATTAAGGTTATTAAGGATTCTGAAACATCACAAAGCAGATAATAAGCAAAAAGGCGAGGCGCTTTCACAAGCTCCCCGCCTTTAACCTATTAGCTAGAAGATTATAGCTAACAACTAACACAAAACCTTATAACTTTTATCAAATATAAATCGTTATTTGATTTATGAACGAACATCTTAATTAGAGGATAGTCTTAACAGCTTCCAACATGCCCTTCTCCTGAATAAGGTCAAGATCCTTCTTAACCAACTCTGTCAAGCCAGGAACTGTCTTGTTCAAATCCTCGTGCCAGATATAGTCGAAGCCCAATACGCCCTCAGCTACCTTCTGAGTATCGCCGGTAGCCCAAAGCTCGGTGAGCTTGTCCATAATCTTCTGGTCATCGTTTGGCTGGATAGGAGCACCATCCTCGCGAACACCACCCTTATAGTAAGTGATGATAGCTGCAAGACCGAATACCAAGCCCTGTGGCAACTCGCCCTTACGCTCCAGGTAAATCTTAACACCTGGCAGGTCACGAGTCTCAAACTTAGGGAATGAGTTGAGCATGATGCTTGTTACCTGATGATCTACGAATGGATTCTCGAAACGCTCCAATACGTCAGAAGCGAACTTCTGGAGCTCATCCATAGGGAGGTTCAGAGTCTGCATCAACTCCTCGAACTGTACCTTGTGGATGTACTTGCCCAATACTGGGTGTTCGCAAGCATCGCGAACGATGTTCACACCGCTGAGGTATGTAACAGGGCTCAATACTGTGTGAGGACCATTGAGGAGAGTAACCTTACGCTCGTGGTATGGCTTCTCATTATCTGTGATAAGCACGTGGAGACCTGCCTTGTGAGCTGGGAACTCCTCCTGCATCTGCTCTACTGTCATGTTTTCAGCCTTCTCGATAACCCAGAGGTGGAAGCTTTCTGCCTTAACTACGAGGTTGTCCTTGTAGCAAATCTTCTGCTGGATCTCCTTGATGGTGTCGCGTGGGAAACCAGGAACGATGCGGTCTACCAATGTAGCGCAAACGTAGCAGTGATTTGTGAACCACTCCTTGAAGCCCTCGTAATCAGCACCCATGTCTTCCTTCCAAAGCTCGATATACTGATAGATGCACTCCTTGAGGTGGTGACCATTGAGGAAGATCAGCTCACATGGCATCAGGATCATACCCTTGGTTGGGTCGCCCTCGAAGAACTTATAGCGGTGGAACAAGAGCTGAACCAACTTGCCTGGATAAGAAGCTGCAGGAGCATCTGTAAACTTGCAAGAGTCATCGAATGCAATACCAGCCTCTGTAGTGTTAGAGATGATGAAACGCATCTCTGGCTGCTCTGCCAAAGCCATGAAAGCCTGGTTCTGAGAATATGGGTTCAATGCACGGCTGATAACGTCGATACGCTCCAATGTATTGATAGCCTGGCCGTTCTCCTTACCCTGAAGGTTTACGTGATAGAGGCAGTCCTGACCGTTCAACCAGTCAACCATACCACCAGCCAATGGCTGTACTACAACGACAGAACCGTTGAAGTCGGTCTTCTTATTCATATTCCATACAATCCAATCTACGAATGCACGGAGGAAGTTACCTTCACCAAACTGAATGATTTTCTCTGGAGCGACGCTCTTAGGAGCAGTGCGCTTGTTTAATGCTTTTAGCTCTTTCATGATTTGTTTATTTTATATTTATTATTTTACTTTTCGCTTTAAATTCCAATCTATTCATCAGATTGTTTTTTCTGAGTGCAAAGGTAGTAAATATTTCGTTTGATTGTTCCAAAAACAGCGAAAATCTTCACGCAAACCTTTACGCTCCACTCCGGTTCTATACCTTATTATATATAGAACTGCGCAGGCACAAAATAAAAAAGTAGGGATTTTCCCCCACCCCTTTAGGGGAAATCCCGCCCGAGGGAACAAAAAACATCGTATCTTTGCACCAGAAAAAGAAACATGAAGTATAACAATTAAAAAATATACGATTATGAAACGAATGATAATAGCTCTGGTAGCCATGTTCATGATGACATTCACTACCGTTTCTGCAATGAGTTATGAGCAGGCAAGACAGCAGGCTCTCTTCCTGACAGACAAGATGGCTTACGAGCTCAATCTTACGGAAGACCAGTATGAGGCAGCTTACGAGGTAAACCTCGACTACCTGATGAGTGTAGATACATACGATGACCTCTATGGTGCTTACTGGCGCCAGCGCAACATGGATTTGAGCTACATCCTGCTCGACTGGCAGTATAGAACATATATCAATGCCACCTACTTCTACCGTCCGCTCTACTGGAACGCAGGTTACTGGCACTTCGGCATCTACGCCCGCTATCCTCGCCGCGACTACTTCTACTTCGGTCGCCCTCACTTCTACGTTTCTTACCGTGGAGGTCATAGCTGGAGAGTAAACGGAAACAGAAGCTGGTATTACGGAAGAAGTTTCGGCGGACCTCACCCTGGTGGACATCCTAGAGTAGGTATGAGAGACGGATTCAACCGTGGAGATTACGGCAGAGGAAGATCTTTCGGCAACATGAACCGCGAGAACAGACCTCAGATGAACCCAAACCGTGGTTTCGGAAATGCAAGTCGTCCTAACAACAACGCTGGCTTCGGAAACAGCAGCCGCCCTCAGTACGGAGGCTTCGGAAATGACAACGGAGGCTTCGGTAATAACAACGACCGACCACAGAACAATGGCGGTTTCGGCAATAGCAACAGTCACCCTAACCGCGGTTTCGGAAGCAACAACAGCAACAGTCGCCCTAACCGTGGTTTCGGAAGCAGCAACAGCAGTACTAGCAACAACCGTGGTTTCGGAAACAGCAGCCGCCAGAACAACAGCAGCTTCGGAAGCGGAAGAAGTAATATCTTCGGGGGCAACCGCAGCAGCATGAGCCGTTCATTCAGCAGCGGTTCCGGCAACCGTTCTACAGGTGGCGGTTTCACCCCTCGCTCTTCTACACCTAGCAAGAGCAATGGCGGTGGAAGCTTCGGACACAGAAGATAAGAAACAGAAAGAGTTATAATTTCAAGTTTATAAAACAGAGAGTTAAAAATCAAGACCTCAAGTAAGAGAGTTAAGAAACCAAGTACCTCAGGTAAGAGAGTAAGAAAAATCAAGTACAGAAAATGGGAATTTGCATCGGGTTACACCGTTCGCAAATTCCCATTATTATTTTATCAACTTTAAGTAAAAGAATTACTCCAATCCGAAGAGCGATTTCAAACCGCCATCTACGCCCGAGAATCCCATGAAGGCAAGGCTGAGAAGCGCTGCAGTTACCATGACGATAGCTACGCCCTGCATGCCTTTAGGAATACGGACCAAAGCCTGCTGTTCGCGAATGCCGGCGAAAACGATAAGCGCCAGGGCAAAACCGAGAGCGGTAGAGAAGGCGTAAACCACGCTCTCAAGGAGATTGTAATCCTTCTGAATCACCAGGATGGCTACACCGAGAACGGCACAGTTGGTGGTAATGAGCGGAAGGAAAATACCGAGCGCCTGATAAAGCGCAGGAGAAACCTTCTTCAGGATAATCTCTACCATCTGAACCAAGGCTGCAATCACAAGGATGAAAGCCAAGGTCTGGAGATATTGCAAGCCGAACGGATCGAGCACATACTTCTGAACACACCAGGTAATGATGGTTGCCAGGGTCAAGACAAAGGCGATGGCACCACCCATTCCGATGGCTGTATCAACTTTCTTCGATACGCCCAGGAACGGACAAATACCGAGGAACTGCGACAAGACGATGTTGTTGACGAATATCGCAGAGATAAATATCAATAAATATTCCATAATTTCTATTTCTTAACCTTATTAAATATAGCAATAATGTATCCCAATGTAAGGAACGCTCCAGGAGGCAGAATGAACACCAGAATGTTGGTGGTCTCTGGCAACAGGGTGATTCCGAATACGCTTCCGGCACCGAGAATCTCACGGGCACTACCGAGAATGGTAAGACCGAGCGTGAAACCCAAACCGCAACCAATGCCATCAAACAGACTGGCAACCGGAGAATTCTTGGCAGCGAAACTCTCTGCACGACCCAGAATAATACAGTTTACTACAATCAGCGGAATATAAATACCCAATGCCTGGTTGATGCTGTCAGGAGCATAAGCGCTCATCACCATCTGAAGGATAGTAACGAAGGCTGCAATCACTACGATAAACACAGGGATGCGAACCATATCGGGTGTAATCTTCTTGATACAGGAGATAACAAAGTTGGTACAGATCAGCACTGCCATGGTAGCCAATCCCATAGAGAGACCATTGATGGCGCTGGTTGTTGTAGCCAAAGTAGGACACATACCGAGAAGCAACACGAATGTTGGATTCTCCTTGATGAGTCCGTTCATCAAAATCTTAACATTACTCATATCGGTTTATCCTTTCTTTTCGTTATGTTCAACTTTAGATGCACCACTCTCTGCATCTGCTTTCTGAGATGCACCGCTCTCGCCGTCAACATCCTTCTTGGCATAAACGGCATAAGCCTGGTTGATAGCCTTGAGGAAGGCGCGGCTGGTAATGGTAGAAGCGGTAATGGCATCTACTGCATTGCCACTCTTATCGTCCTTAGATACGTGGAGGTCGCCATCCTTTGGAGTCTTACCGATGATGCTACCCTTTCCGTCCTTCTGGAACCAGGTAGCAGCCTTGGCACCCAAACCTGGAGTTTCTGAAGCCTGAAGCACAGTATAACCCATAATCTTGCCCTCAGTATCGAAGCCTACGAGCACCTTCAAATCGCCACCGAAACCACCGGTAGTACTCTCTACGGCAGCACCCAGCTGCTTGCCGCTCTTGTCAGAGCACTTGTGGATGGTGAAAGTGAATTCCTTACCGCCAAACTCCTGCTTTACCTCTTCAGGCTCAGCCACCTGGAGTTCTTCTGTACCCATCACACTCTTAATACCGGCAGCCAGACTCTGTGCAGCCTTCTCGGCGATAGGACCAGATGTAAGATGATTGATATATGCAAGAACAGCACCTACGATGAGCGCAACACCCACCAGCACAAGCACCATGTTCTTTAATGATGATTCTAATTTCTGCATGTCTCTGTCCTCCTTATTTCTTAGCAGGCTTCTCACCGAAGCGCTTTGGTTTAACGTATGTGTTAATAAGAGGTGTGAACGCATTCATGATAAGAATGGCGAACGACATACCTTCAGGATAGCTACCCCAGTTACGGATGATGATGGTAAGCAGACCGATGCATACACCATAGATAAGCATGCCCTTGTGAGTCATTGGAGAGGTTACATAATCAGTAGCCATGAAGATGGCACCGAGCATCAGACCACCGCTGAAGATGACTGCAAAAGGATTGGCATAAACAGGATTAGCCAAATGCATCAAACCGCTGAATACGAATACGGTAGCGATGATGCTGACAGGAATATGCCAGGTGATGATTTTCTTCCAGAGCATGTAAGCCAAACCGAGCAAGAGCGCAACGGCACAAACCTCACCGGTAGTTCCGGCACCGAAAGTATCGCCTGTAGCACCGAAGAGCATGCTCATCGCATCAGGCAACTGGTTGAGAACAGAAGCATCGCCCGTCTTGATGGCTGTCTTCATGATAGCCAGCGGAGTAGCACCCGTTGTTGCATCTGTATAGCTGAGCATCTGTCCGGCAACAGGCCATGAAGTCATCTGGGCAGGGAAGCTGACGAGCAGGAAGCAACGTCCAACCAGCGCAGGATTGAAAGGATTGTTACCCAAACCGCCGAAGCTCATCTTACCTACACCGATGGCAAACAAGGCACCGATGATGATGATCCAGAGAGGAAGGTTACTTGGCAAGTTCATGCCGAGCAAAAGACCGGTGATGATGGCAGAACCATCGAGCAAGCTGGTCTCCTCCTTCAGGAGATATTTTGTAATTGCCCACTCAAAGAAGACGCAGGCTGCCACAGAGGTGAGCAGTACGACTGCTGAACCCAAGCCGAAGAAATAGAAAGAAGCGAGGATGGCAGGCACAAGAGCGATAATCACTCCGTACATGTTCTTCTCTACGCTCTCATTTCCATGAGCGTGTGGCGATAATGAAACGATTAATTTACTCATTTTTTCTTTTAAATTCTTTCGTCAATGAAATTTCTCTTGATTGAAGTATCTCTTCTTTTGATAAAAGGGATTACTTCTTAGCGTTGCGAGCTCTGATAATGCCCATTACCGCACCCTTACCATTGATAATATTATCGAGGATAGGACGATGTGAAGGACAGGTGAACTGGCATGAACCGCAGGCTATGCAGGATGTTACCTCTTCTGCCTCAAGGCGCTCATAATCCTTCACTACGCTCAAGGTAGCGAGCAAGTATGGCTCCAGACCCATTGGGCAGGCTTCCACACACTTGGCACAACGGATACATGGCTGAGCCTTCTTGCGATGAGCATCAGCATCGGTCAATACGGTGATGGAGTTGGTTCCCTTGGTTACAGGTACGTCGAGGCTGATTACAGCCTTACCCATCATCGGACCACCTGCCAATACCTTGTTGTCGCCCTCTGGCAAACCTCCGCAGTTCTCTATCATCTGAGAGAATGGAGTTCCCATACGCACGAGGAAGTTGCCTGGATTCTTCACCTGCTTACCGGTAACGGTAGTATAGCGTTCGAAGAGAGGTTTGTTCTTCATAACTGCCTGATAAACAGCAAAGGCAGTACCTACATTCTGAACAATTGCTCCAACGTTGACAGGAATAGCTGGAGGAGCAGGAACCTGGCGGCGGATAACCGCATCTACCAACTGCTTCTCACCACCCTGTGGATATTTCTTGGCAAGAGGAACAATCTCGATACGAGAATCATTGGCTGTCTTCTCCTCGAAGAGTTTGATGGCAGCAGGTTTGTTATCCTCGATACCGATGTAGCCCTTCTCTACCTTAGCCGCCTTCATCAGAAGGTTCAAGCCAACGAGAATCTCATCAGCATGCTCCATCATCAGACGATAATCGGCTGTGATATAAGGCTCACACTCTACACCGTTGATAATCACGCACTCTGCCTTGGCTCCAGGAGGAGGACAAAGCTTGATGAAGGTTGGGAAACCGGCACCACCCATACCTGTGACACCAGCCACCTTGATGCGGTTTACGATTTCCTCAGGAGTGAGGTCGGAATGAGCCTCAAGCGTTTCGAGTTTCTCAGAGCGGTCGATACTCTCCTCCCACTCATCGCCTTCTACATTAATAATAATACAAGGCTTACGATAACCGGTAGCATCAATAGATGTATCTACCTTGAACACGGTTCCTGATACGGAACTGTAAATAGGAGCACTCACAAAGCCACCAGCCTCAGCGATGAGTGTTCCCACCTTCACCTTGTCGCCCTTGGCAACTACAGGCTTGGCAGGAGCACCGATGTGCTGACCAAGTGGAAAAATAGCCTGCTTAGGGAGAGGAGCTACCTGAGTAGCCATCTCGGCAGTAATCTTATTCTCTTCTGGGTGAACTCCACCAATTCTAAAAGTTCTCAAATTCATGATTATTCCTCCTTTTTCTTAACTGGGAAATTAACTTTTACGAGAGCACCGGTTGGGCATTCGTCAACACACTTGGTACACATGCGGCACTTGTTGAAGTCAACATAAGCCACATTGTTCTCTATCGTAATAGCATCAAACTTGCAGACTTTCTGACACTTACCGCATCCAATGCAAGCAACACTACAAGCTTTCTTGGCAACAGCGCCCTTGTCGTGGTTTACGCACTGAACGTAAACTCTACGGCCCTTAGGACCCTTCTTACGGAGCTCGATGATGTGACGTGGACAAGCGTTGGCACAAGCACCACAACCCGTACACTTCTCTTCATCAACCTCAGGAATGCCAGTTTCAGGATTGATAGAGATTGCGCCAAACTGGCAGGCAGCCACGCAATCGCCACAACCCAGACAGCCGAATCCGCAGCCTGTTTCGCCAGCGCCACAAGAATTCATAGCTGCACAAGTGTGCAAACCATCATACTCGGCAATGCGAGGACGATTCTCGCAAGTACCATTACAACGTACCACAGCCACCTTTGGCTCGGTATTGGCTACTGCCATACCTAAAAGGTCGGCTACCTTGCCCATCACGTCAGCACCACCTACCGGACACATCAGTCCATCGATAGAACCGGCATCAGCACCCTTCACCAGAGCAGCAGCCATACCGGAACATCCGGCAAAACCGCAACCACCACAGTTGGCACCTGGCAGAATCTCTCCTACCTGGCCCAAGCGAGGGTCTTCTTCGACGGCAAACTTCTTAGATACACCGAAGAGAACCAACGCTGCAATCAGCGCGATTGCTCCGAGAACCAAGACAGCAATCAAAATAAAATTCATAATTGTTTGTGTTTTGTTTTGTTATTTTTTCTTTGTTTTAAAACAAGAGTTCTCCACTTAAACTACAGAAGTACATCACGTACCCTATGATTCAATAGAGAAGCTCAGTTTGTTTTTAAGTTTGTTTCTGAATAAGTAGAGCACCACATAGTATGGAACGAGAACACCCAATGCCGAGAGCGCTGCGGCTCCTTCAGAGTGGGTAGCTTTCAGTACACCGACCAAAGCTATCACCATCAGTATCAACGGCAACAGATAGCCATAGAAACTGGCTCTGAATCCTACAGCCGAATCAGCCGTCACCACTACGCTGTCTCCTTTGTGGTAGAGAGACGCCTCAGAGGTAGGAACCTCAATCATCTTCTCTTTCGATTCAGATGCCGTACAATGGGCAGCCACCTTGCAAGCGCTGCAGGCTGACGACTGTACGATGCGAACGCACACACAACCTTCTTCTACGCTTTCTACGATGCCAGAATGTTTAATCTTATTGTTCATTTGTAATGTTGACATTGCATTTTTGCAATTCAAGTGCAAAGATACTACATTATTTAGAAATGGCAAACAAAATCGAAAAGAAAATATGAAAAAGGAGCGTAAACGTTATCTATGCCCTAAAAATCGGGGTATTTGAAAACAAATTAAAAGCAAAAACGCTTTTTTTTAGCAACTTCTTTTGGTGGAATCAAAATTTTATGTATCTTTGCATTGATTATTAAAGAATTGATATGGAAACATTAGAGCAAACAATCATGCAAGTAGAGCGCTTTATCAGAAAAGTGGCTCAAAAGTTCCCTGCGCCAGAATCTGACGACGAGACTTCTCAAATGACCGACATCCACGTAAGGGTTTCGCAAGACAGTGGCGAACTCCTGGCATTTGACGACGATGACAACGAGATTACCCGCTGCGTTGTTGAACAATGGATAGAAAACAAGGATGAAGACTTCTACGACGAGGTAGCAAAACTGCTTCGCGATGTTTTGCGCAAACAGGCAGATATCATAGATCATCTCGGCATCCTCAAGCCGTACAGCTTTGTGCTCGAAGATGACGATAAAGAGCATATTGGCGAGCTCTATCTTGCTGACGATGATACAATCATCGTAGGTGGTGACTTGATGGAGAATCTGGACAACGATCTGGACAACTTCCTCAACGACCTGCTGAAAGAATAAAATGATACGGACGGAAGGGCTATCTTGTCCCCCCATCCCATCAAATAAAAACCGTTGCACTCTCTCCAGTCGAGTACAACGGTTTTTCTGTTTATATCATCTTAACCCATTTAGAAAGATATTTTCTTTTTCTTACCTTTACTTTCATTTCCTACGCGGTCGAGAGCAGTAACTACATATACATATTTCTTACCACTCACATAAGGAATGCGATAGAAATTATCATAAGTAACTGCCTGGAGTGCCGAAACATCATTGAGATTTACCTTAGCACCTTTCTCAAAACGGTATATGGCGAAACGGTTCACCTGATCGCCCCACTTTTTCCTGCTTGCCTTAGGAGCCTTCCATACCAGCAGCGGACCCTTCTCGGTCCACATCAGTTTGACACCCTTTACCCCCTTTGGTGCCTTATTATCAAGGAAAGGCATAGATGGTGGCAATGCAGGATACTTCCAATAATTGTTACGGAGTGTATGTCCGATATTACCTACATTATCGGCAGCAGTCTGCGCATACCAGAGCACTGTGCCCTTCACATTGCGCATCTGCTGATGCAAGCGGTGCTTGGCAGGCAACTGATGACTGCGCGGATTGGCAGGATCAGCAAACTTGGCTGTACGCTCAATATCTTCACCTATATATAATGGGCGGTTGCCAGCATGCTTGTTCCACCAGGTAATGAGCGTCTTGTAATCAGCAGCACGATTGCCTATCTCCCAATAAATCTGAGGCACACAATAGTCTATCCAACCATTATTCACCCAAAGCAAAACATCAGCATAAAGATCATCATAATTCTGAAGACCGAAGGTTTCTGAGCCATTAGGATCGGTACGCTTGTTACGGTAGATTCCGAATGGAGAAACACCAAACTTAACCCAAGGCTTAACGGCATGTATGGTTTCGCTGAGCTGCTTTACAAACCGGCTCACGTTATCACGGCGCCAATCACCTATGTTTCGCATGCCGCGAGACTGCTGACGGTAGAGCTGCTGATCAGGAATCTGACGTCCGGCCTCAGGATATGGATAGAAATAATCATCGATATGGAAACCATCAACGTCATATCGGCTTACTATATCTACAGCCACCTCGCAAATATAGTCGGCTGCAGCCTGTAATCCCGGGTTCAACAACGTCTGCCTGCCATACTGGAAACAGAGATCAGGACGTCTCTTCACGATATTCTTCGGCGAAACCTGCTCATAAGAAGTTACGCTATGCTTGGCACGATATGGATTAATCCATGCATGAAGTTCCATGCCACGATTATGACACTGTTCTATCATCCACTGCAACGGATCCCAATAAGGAGAAGGAGCCTTTCCCTGCACTCCCGTAAGAAACTTGCTCCAAGGCTCTAAATCACTCTTATACAGAGCATCACACTCGGCACGAACCTGAAAGATAATCGCATTCACGCCATCCTTCTGCAGTTCATCAAGCTGTCTGGTAAGCATCGCCTGGATCTGCTGTGTACTCTTGCCCAGATACTGCCCGTTAACACACTGTATCCAAGCTCCACGAAACTCTCGTTTGTTCTGACCCTTCATTGTTGCCGATGACATCAGCATCAGAGCAACAACGAGCATCAAAATCGCTTTAAGTCTTTTCATCTATTATCTGTTTAATTATCAATTTTCATTTTATTTCTTCATTAGGCAGTCATTCTTCATCCCTCAGCTTCGGGAGCGAGATATGATATCTTACGGCGAGCAACCGGATGGCGCAAACCACACTGAAAGCAGCGACCACCGTAACATAGAGGCTCACACCCAAATAGCTCAACCCCCAATAAGTCAAGCCACCGGCGACACAAGCCATCGCATAAATCTCCTTGCGGAAGATAACCGGTTCTTCATTGAGTAGCACATCGCGGATTACACCGCCTGCAGCACCAGTAATACAGCCCATGATGATGGCTACCCAAAAGGAGAAACCACATTCGAGCGACTTCTGGATGCCCGCAATATTGAAAAGCGCCAAGCCCAAGGTATCAAACAGAAACCAGGTATTGTCAAGACGCTTGAGATAGCGGTGACAAGCAATCACTACCAACTGAGCAAACAGCGTACAAATCAGGTAGATAGGGCTCAACATCCAAAACGGCCGCACCCCCAGCATCACATCGCGTATGGTTCCACCACCTATGGCTACAGCCACACCACAAACAAAACCGCCCAGCCAATCATAGTGCTTACTTGCAGCCAGACGAATGCCCGAAAGGGCAAAAGCAAATGTTCCGATAAATTCTATCACACTATGAAGCGTGAGCACGAATTCCGGATCGTTTTGTATCATCATTTTCTCGTATCAGTCAGTTGTTCTAAATATCAATTTCTAATTATTCTTTCTAATCACTAATTCTTGAATCTTTCTCCCCAGCAGGTAACCATCCAGTTGTAGAGGCGCTCCTCGGAAGGCGAATGCTGCGCATGCCAGAAACGGGCGTCCTTCAGTTCGTCTGGCAGATACTGCTGCTCGGTGAAATGCCCCGGATAATCGTGAGGATACTTATATCCGTCATGATAGCCCAAATCTTTCATCAGTTTGGTAGGAGCATTGCGGATGTGCAGCGGAACTGGCAGATTACCCGTTTGCCGTACAGTAGCCAGCGCATCATTAATGCCCAGATAAGCACTGTTGCTCTTCGGACTCGTGGCAAGATAAACCACAGCCTCAGCAAGGGCGATACGCGCTTCAGGCCACCCTATCTTCATCACCGTATCGAAGGCTGCATTGGCAAGCAGGAGTGCATTCGGATTAGCAAGTCCCACATCCTCAGAGGCACTGATTACAACCCTACGGGCAATAAACTGCGGGTCTTCTCCTCCTTCTATCATCCTCGCCATCCAATAGAGCGCAGCATCGGGATCGCTTCCACGGATACTCTTGATAAAGGCAGAGATAATATCGTAATGCATCTCACCCTGTTTATCGTAAGCCAGCGGATTCTGTTGCAACTGCTCTTCTACCATCTTGTCGGTAATCACAATCTCTGAAGATCCGGCAGATTCTACCACCAGTTCCAAGATATTGAGCAGTTTTCGGGCATCTCCACCACTATATCGCAGCAGCGCACCTGTCTCTTCCAGTTTAATATTCTTCTCTCTGAGTTCTACATCCTGCGTAATGGCACGATGCAGGAGTCCTTCTAGATCAGCCTTTTCGAGCGGTTTGAGCACATAGAGCTGACACCTGGACAACAGAGGACGAATCACCTCGAATGAAGGATTCTCGGTAGTAGCACCTATCAGCGTAACAATGCCCTTCTCTACCGCACCCAATAGCGAATCCTGCTGACTCTTGGAGAAACGGTGAATCTCATCAATAAACAATATAGGAGAAGCCGAATTAAAGAATCTACCACTCTTTGCTCTTTCTATCACCTCGCGGACATCCTTTACGCCACTGGTCACCGCAGAGAGGGTGAAGAACGGCACCTTGATGGTTTGTGCCACGATTTGAGCAAGGGTAGTCTTGCCCACTCCAGGGGGTCCCCAGAGGATAAAAGAGGATATGCGCCCTGCGTCAATCATCTTGCGCAGCACGGCCCCCTCACCTACCAAATGCTGCTGTCCTACATAGTCAGCAAGCGTGTGAGGTCTCATTCTTTCAGCTAACGGTTCACTCATAGTACGTGCAAAGGTAATGAAAAAAATCGAATTCCAAATAAAAAAGTGACCAAAAACACAAAAAAATAGCAAGAAAATTTGGATATATAAAAAGAAGTACTTACTTTTGCACACACAAACACAATTGAAGATGAATAAAGATAAAATATTAACACTGAAGAATGTTACTAAAAGTAGCATTTGGGAATTGCAGGAGAACGATGTGTTCCGTCTTTGGGAAGCAGCAGAAAAGGATACTGACCTCAAGGATTACCAGAACAAGTATATCGCAGTTATCCGCAGCGCATTCGAAATGGAACCAGTGACGGTAGACCGTCCTGAAGTGATTGACAAGCTGATGGCACGCGGCTTCAAGATTGGTACTTTCCGCATCAACGACAAGAAGGAGAAGTATGCCATCAAAAAGCGCCCTATCATGCGTGTTACTGACCTTACTTACGAAAATGTAAGTCACATCACCGCCAATAAGCTCATAGAACTCTTGGAGCGTAACTTTGGCGGTGGTTGGGAGAGTCTGCCTCAAAGCATTCAGGACATCATCGAAAGTAATTTCGACATCAGCACGACTACTCTTCCTGCTGACCGCCTGAAAAAGCCGGGTGGTCTTTACGAGAAGAAACTCGCCGATGACTACGAGGTGCTCGTTGTGCCAAAGGGTTCTTGGGTAGAAGCTATTTTTGCCAAGGAGAAGCCTAAGGTAGAAAAGGTCCGCATGAGATTCGATGACGAGAATGATCTGAAGCGCAACGATGACTTGCTCGACCCTGATGAGGATGACGATGAGGATGCTCCAGAAATCGAGGATCACTACAATGATCCAGACGAGGATGATGATGCATTCGATGACGACAAGCTTACAGAGGAAAGCTACCGCACCACCTTCGAAGACCCGGAGAACCTTGGTCTTGATGATGCTGAAGACGTAGCCGACGAAGATTATTAATTCAGTTTATACATTATTATAATATAAAGAAAAAAATGAACGCATTAATTGGATTTGCTGCATTGATCGCTGTTGGCCTCGTAGGTTGGGCGATTGCAGAATTTAAGTACAAGGCTTTCACTTTCACCCGTTCAGAAAAGGACATCGAGGAAGAGAAAGAACTTGAAGAGCAGAAGCGCGCAGAAGGTTTCAAGGAAATGAACATCCGCGATATCATGCGCAAGAACTCAACCAACGGTTATAACGCCGTAGGTTAGTATCGTCTTATTTTTACCTATGCTTATGATACAGTATATCATCATAGCAATCATATTGGCGGCATGCGTAACGTATGCCGCCATTTGTATCTACCGCGCCATTAAACAAGCCCGAGAGTGCAAAAACTATCAATGTTCCGGCTGCCCTTTTGTAGAGAAATGCCAAAAGAATAAAAAGAAAGAGGCTACCCAGCGGAAAGAACAATAGCAGTTTTCATAAAAAAGCTACAAAAGCTACTTTTACTGTCATGCTGCGAGGAAACCAAGCAAAAATAATGCATTTCAGAACCTACTCATTATGAGCAAGATACAAAGAAAGTGATTGTTTTTACAAAAAAAGTTGCATAAAAATTTGGTAGAACCAATAAAAAGTAGTACCTTTGCACTCGCAAATCAGAAATGATTACTCTACACAAGGTGTCTTAACCGAGCGGTTAGGTAACGGTCTGCAAAACCGTGTAGAGCGGTTCGACTCCGCTAGACACCTCATAAAAAGGAAGTTCTTCAACAAGAGCTTCCTTTTTTCATATCACCCTCTCCCCCATTTTCATTCCTCATTTCTAGGTATTCACCAAAACCCCCATTTTTAGGTATTGCACGATTACAAAAATCTTCGTACCTTTGCAACCGTAAATGATAAACATCAGAAATGAGGTTATCCTATGAACAGGAATCACTCCCTGCCTAATGCAATTCTGATGAACGTTTGAAACTTTTAGATAATTGAGACAAAGATAGAAATTAAAATCTTGTTCGCTAATAGAAATAATTCATAATGTTTTTGTATAATATGAAAAGGGGTGCTTGTGAAAGTACCCCTTTTATGTATATCTACATAGTTTTTGAGAAAAGCCTGTTACTATTTGATTTTAGCACCAAATGACTTAACAAACTTAATCTTCTTGCCTTTTGCGACGATTGGCTTCTTCCATTCACCGCCCAAAATACGGATAACAGCCTTCTTACCTACAGGAACTGCATCTACAGCCTTCTGCAAATCCATGAAGTTGCCTCGACCTTCGGCAGAGACAACATAATCATAATGGCAGACATGAGACTTCAGCGCAGGCACCTGCTCAGCTACTGCATCAGCAAGCGCACCGGCAACTACACGAGCACCATATACATTATAATGAGTATTATCTTTCTTACCCTTAGGAACCTGCGGATTTTCTCCAGGCATAAACCACATATGTAATTTGCGGCTACCCTCAATACCCATGCCTGTTTCTATGTCGTGAGTAATCTTGGTAGCATCAACAAACGGAACATTCAGCTGCTTTGCTACATTGTGGGGAGCTATCACATAAGCTCCGTGGGTGTCGATAAGCGTATCGCTATTAATCTGCTCCTTTCCATCATATACTTTATTGCGAAGCTTCTCGTCATCATCATTCTTCAATTCTGCAGAATAATAGCAGCGGCGAACCACTGCATTGAACAGTACAGGATTGCCACCCTTGGCACGGGTCTCATTTACAAACCTGGCAAGGTTTGCATCAAAAGTAGATCCCGGATCAGTATGACGGTCAGGCTTTGGCTTCTCGTCATTATGTCCAAACTGGATAAACACATAATCACCTGGCTTTATTCTATCCAAAACCTTTTTCCATCTTCCTTCATTGATAAAGCTCAAAGAGGAACGGCCGTTAACAGCATGATTGTCAACAATCACCTTGTCATCAAAAAAGCCCTGTAATACCATACCCCATCCTCGCTCAGGACTATTTCTAAAACCGGCTTTCTCGGCAGCAGTAGAATCACCAATTACGAAAATCGTTGTTGTCTTCGTACTGGATGTCATCAGCAACGCCAGCATAAATACACATAAAATAGCTTTAATTTTTTTCATTTGTCTGTAGTTTTTAGAATTTACTATAATTATAGATTTGCATACAAGATAACATATAAAAAGCTCTCGCCCTGCCGTACTGCATATTCACATATACGAGCACGAGAGGACGAGAAAGAGAGTATTAATATTTATTTACTTTGGCTATCAATTCCTCGGCAGAAACCAAGGTCTGTTCGCCAGTTTCCATATTCTTAAGAGTAACCTTGCCCTGAACCATCTCATTCTCACCTGCAAGCACAACAAATGGAATGTTCTTGGCATTAGCATAACTCATCTGCTTCTTCATCTTCGCCTTATCAGGGAAGATTTCGGTTCGGATACCGGCTGCACGAGCTGCACTTACTATAGGCAGACAGTAAGCAGTCTCCTTTTCACCAAAGTTGATGAACAGTACCTGGGTAGCATTTACAGCCTCCTTCGGATAAAGGTCGAGCGCACCTAATACATCATAGATACGGTCAGCACCAAAACTGATACCAACACCGCTCAAACCCGGCAAACCGAAAATGCCGGTAAGGTTGTCGTAACGACCACCACCAGTAATACTTCCCATTGGAGTATCAAGCGCCTTCACCTCGAAGATTGCACCTGTATAATAGTTCAAGCCACGAGCCAGGGTGAGATCCAGTTCTATCTCGTTGTTCAAGCCAAGAGTTTTCAAAGTATCGAGGATAAACTTGGTTTCCTCTACACCCTTCAAACCAACTTCTGAACCTTCGAGAACCTTCGCTATCACTTCTAGTTTCTCATCATTAGTTCCTGACAATGAGATGATTGGCTGCAACTTCTCAATAGCCTCTTCAGAAATGCCGTCATTACGTAACTCTTCGTTTACATTGTCAAGTCCGATTTTATCCAGTTTATCGATGGCTACTGTGATATCTACAATCTTCTCTGCCTCACCAATAACCTCTGCAATACCGGTAAGAATCTTTCGGTTATTAATCTTGATGCAAACACGAACACCAAACTTGGTGAACACAGTATCAACAATCTGCATCAATTCGACCTCGTTCAGGAGAGAATCTGAGCCAACCACATCAGCATCACACTGATAGAACTCACGGTAACGTCCTTTCTGAGGGCGGTCTGCGCGCCATACTGGCTGAATCTGATAACGCTTAAAAGGCATCTGCAACTCCTCGCGGTGCTGCACTACGTAACGTGCGAAAGGAACAGTCAAGTCATAACGAAGACCCTTCTCACAAAGTTTCGCTGCTAATTTGAGTGATCCGAGAGCATGAATATCCTCATCGCTCACCTTATTCATATAGTCGCCTGAATTCAATATCTTAAAAAGCAGCTTATCACCCTCTTCACCATACTTGCCCATCAAAGTCTGAAGGGTTTCCATGGCTGGGGTCTCAATCTGCTGGAATCCATAAAGAGCATACACTTCCTTGATGGTGTTGAAGATGTAGTTGCGTTTCGCCATCTCAACAGGACCAAAATCTCTCGTGCCCTTTGGTATACTTGGTTTCTGAGCCATTTATTAATATTTAATATGAATATTAAATGTTTAATGCCTAGCGCTGAATTTACCCATAAGTAAACATCAGACACTAAACATTAAACACTATATTAATTATTTGCGTACAATAGTCTGAGCACGGTCTGGACCGATAGAAATGATACCGATCTTTGTCTCAAGGAACTCTTCTATGAAAGCAATATAATCCTTGAACTCCTGTGGGAACTGATCTTCTGATGTGAACTTTGTCATATCTGTCTTCCAGCCCTTAAACTCCTTGTAAACTGGTTCAACATCATCGATCTCGTATGGGAAATCTGTTGTAACAGAACCATCCTTCAACTTATATGCCACGCAAGCCTTAATGGTATCGAAGCCATCGAGCACATCACTCTTCATCATGATAAGCTCAGTAACACCGTCCACCATGACAGAATACTTGAGCTGTACGAGGTCACACCAGCCACAACGACGCTCACGACCGGTAACAGCACCATACTCATGACCGAGGTCACGAATCTTAGCACCTGTCTCATCGAAGAGCTCTGTAGGGAATGGACCTGCACCAACACGTGTACAGTAAGCCTTCATTATACCATAAACATTGCCGATGCGGTTAGGACCGACACCTAAACCGGTGCAAGCACCTGCACAGATGGTATTAGAAGAAGTAACGAATGGATAAGAACCGAAGTCAACATCGAGCATAGTACCCTGAGCACCCTCGCAAAGGATATCCTTGCCGGAACGGAGCACCTTATTGATTTCTACCTCGCTATCAATAAGTTTGAACTGCTTCAAGTATTCGATGCCCTCCATCCAAGTCTTCTCAACTTCTGTAATATCGAAGTCGGTATAACCGAGGCTGGCGATGGTCTTGAGATGAGCAGCCTTATGAGCAGCATACTTCTCCTCGAAATTGTCGAGGATATCGCCTACGCGAAGACCGGTACGGCTAACCTTGTCAGTATAAGTAGGACCGATACCCTTACCAGTAGTACCAACCTTGTTCTTTCCCTTAGAAGCCTCGATTGCAGCATCGAGTACACGGTGAGTAGGCATGATGAGATGTGCCTTCTTAGAAATGTAGAGACGGCTCTTCAAATCATGACCGCTCTTCTCGAGATCCTTAGCTTCACCCATAAAGAGGTCTGGAGCTAAAACCACACCATTGCCGATGATGTTCACCTTACCTCCCTGGAAAATACCAGAAGGGATAGAGCGAAGCACATACTTCTCACCCTCAAACTCCAATGTATGTCCAGCATTAGGACCACCCTGGAAACGAGCAATGACATCATACTTAGGGGTTAATACGTCAACCACCTTACCTTTACCTTCATCGCCCCACTGCAAACCCAGCAGGACATCTACTTTACCTGTGTTCATTTTTTATCTTTTTATCTTGATACTTATTCTTTTTTGCGTTTGCGAGTCATCTTGCTTTGACAGCCGCTGCATACACCATAGATGTAAAGAGCATAAGCATCTTTACGAAAGCGCTGCATCCTGATATCCTTCACAGCAGCCGTAACCTGCGGTGCTACAATTTCGGTTACCTTGCCACAAATCGTGCAAACCTGATGCACATGATTGTCCTCGCTATAACTGGCCTCATACTTGGTGCCGTCTGCCAGACTGTGCTTTATCACAAGCCTTAGTTCCAGGAACAGATGCAGTGTGTTATAAAGCGTAGCCCTGCTTACGCGAAAATTCTTTTTCAGTAGCTCTCTGCCCAAATCTTCTATCGAGAAATGCTCTCCCATAGAATAAATGGTGTCGAGGATAGTGGAACGCTCCGGAGTGCGTCGGTGATGATTGCTCTCCATATAATTGTCCAAAACCTCATGAGCTTTTGCTAAAATTTCTTCACTCATAATCCTTGTTAGTTACATAAAACGCACAAAGATACTCATTATCTACGACATAGAACAATATTTAATTTTAAAAAATCTAAATTTGCCTCAATTCCTCATAGATACGCTGAACCGGAAGCCCCATCACATTAAAATAACTTCCCTTCAACCCCGTACAACCTATGTAACCGATCCATTCCTGAATGCCATAGGCACCAGCTTTGTCAAACGGCTGATAATGATCTATATAATAACTGATCTCATCATCAGAAAGCGGTTTGAACGTTACTTCTGTTGTTACAGAAAAGGAACGCTGCTTATGCTGGGTAGTAAGACAAACACCTGTAACTACATGATGTGTCTTTCCGCTCAACATCTTCAGCATTCGTCTGGCATCTTCTGCATCACGAGGTTTCCCGAGAATAACTCCCATTCCTTCCTGGTCATTCTGTTCGCCAGCTGTTGGGGCTATTACAACCGTATCTGCTGTAAGAATCAAAGTTTCTGACTCGTCCAACTCTCCGACACTATTATTTCCGTTCAAAAGCGGACGATAAGTCTCAGCCTTTTTCTTGCAGATGAATTCTGCGACCTTATAAGCATCGAGGTCGGCAGGATAACTTTCGTCAATACCACTAATCACCTTCACCTCGAAAGGAATATCCAAACCTGCCAGAAGTTCCTTGCGACGAGGCGAATTACTCGCCAAAATGATCTTATAATTCATTTATTTTAAACCTTATTACTTTGAACTTTATGATTAAAATTCAGTTGCAAACTTTCTACTATAAACTATCAACTTTCAACTATCAACTAAATTCTACCACCCAAACGCCTTAGCATCCGAAAGCCATAAGCCCTTGGCTCTCAACACCTGTTCAACAACATCACGCCCCACTCCATCACCTCCATTACATGATGAGATATAAGTAGAAATTTCTTTAATATCGGAGCATGCATCTGCTGGGCAACATGGACATCCGCAACGACGCATAATCTCATAATCAGGAATATCATCACCTACGTATATTACTTCCTCATCAGTAATTGAATATTTCTGCTTGAACTCCTCATAAGTCTTTATCTTTACAGAACACCCCATGAAGATATCCTCTACACCAAGATTTTCATAGCGCACCTGTATGGCATGTGAATTACCGCCAGTCAGAATAACGACACGAACACCTTTCTTCTGAGCCAACTGAATGGCATAGCCATCTTTGATATTAACAGTACGCAAAGGTTCGCCGGCACTGGAAAGCGTGATGGTCTGTCTTGACAGCACTCCATCAACATCAAAGATGATTGCTTTTATCTTATTTAAATCGTAATTTATCATATTTATTTCTGTTTTTAGAACTTAAATTCCAAACTGCAAACTTAAACCGACAACCGTTTTATTTCTTGAAGTTGAATATGCTTTTGCTCATTATTTCATAAACCTGTTGCAATTCCGGCAGATTTTCAAGAAGTTGCATTTGTTTTTCCATCACATTTCTATCATCACGAACAGCTGGTCCCGTCTGCACTTCTGCAGCCGAATGCGAAGAAGCCTTGTCCACAGTTTCCATAACCAGAGGACGGAGAACGCTGCTAGGAATATGATGCTTTTCGAGAATCTGCTGACCTATAGCTACACAATGATTCGCAAAATTACAAGCAAAAACAGCTGACAGATGCAGATACTTACGATTATCAGAATCCAATTCATAGACACTACGAGAAATCTGTTCTGCCAGCCTCTTCAAGAAAGATGTTTCAAAAGCACCACATCCCTCAATGAAAATAGGAATATTTTCGAATGCTACCTTTTTGTCTTTCGTAAATGTCTGCATCGGATAAAATACGCCATAATGACAGGCATAACCTTTAAAGACATCCATCGGCATGGAACCAGCTGTATGAACAAACATCTTATCTTCTCTTCCTTTGCACAGTTCAGGAATAAGCATTTCAAGCGCATCATCCTTCACAGAAACGATGTACAAATCTGCATCACAGACCATCTTACTCATCTCATTGACAGGCTCACAATTCACCTTCTCAGCCAATAGAGAGGCCGACTCCCAAGTTCTACTGAAAACTTGCACAATCTGATGTTCTGATTGCGATATTTCGAGCGCAAGATTGGTAGCAAGATTACCAGCCCCAATAAACACTATTTTCATACGTAATTTTGTTTAAAGTTCTACTTTTTATGCAAAAATACTAAAAAATAACGATAGAGGAGCCCTTTTTCTTGCTTTTTTATGATAAATTTATTATTTTTGCCTTCGTGAGAAAATATGAAGTAGAAATATATGGTAAACTGGAAGAAATGCCGCATTTATTGGAAGGCGACTTTTTTCATAGCTTGGAGCTTTTTCAGATTCTTGAAAAAACACCCGGCATAACCCCTTTTATGGCTGTTGCCACACAGGAGAACATGGTGGTCGGACAAATGCTCGTCATCCTCTATCACCGCAAATCTTTATTCCCACCTTATTTATATACGCACGCGCACGCGTATGGAGAGGGATTTTATGCACCCGATGCAGAACAGAATGCAATTTTCCCACTGTTACTCCGCAGCATAACTATCCGCTTACACAAACGACTCTGCTTTTACATCGAATTTTCCAGAATGAGCAAAAAGATGCTAGGTTACCGGGAATTCAGAAAGCTGGGCTATGTACCTATTGCCTGGCAAGAGATACATAACTCCCTACACAGCAAACTTCCCCAAGAGCGACTCTCAGACAAACAAATTGCTATGATTGAAAAAATGAAGAAAAAGGGAATAAGTTGTAGAGAGGCAACTTCACCCGAAGACATCCATCGTTATCACCAGTTGCTCAAAAATTATTATCGGCTGAAACTTCGCCGTTTTGTTCCAGACGAAACATTCTTCCAGAAACTGAGTACAAGTAGCAATGCCAGAAACGTCATCATCACCTATAAGGACAAAGTGATTGGCGGCTATACATGCATCTACAACCAAAGCAATGCCTTTCTTTGGTTTTCTGCATTCAAGAGAAAGACTTACATCCATCTGCATCCGGACACAATGACCATCTGGCAAGCACTCTCTGATGCACAGGAGCAGGATGCCCAACACCTCCACTTTATGGACGCTGGACTTCCGCTTAAGAGTAATCTCTACCGGGAATTCATTCTCGGTTTCGGAGGCAAACCTGTTACTAAGTTTCGCTGGTTCCGCTTCTATCCAAGAGTTATAAACCTGCTCCTCCACTGGCTATACAAAGATTAAAAAAAGAGGTTCCGTGAGCCAATATAAAGCATCTCCGAAACCTCTTTTTCTTTTAAAAAACGAATTACACATTCGCTTCAAAACTATAATTGTATATTAAAGCCAACGTTTCTACTCTTTTAAAGCACGGTCAAGCTGCTCCAAACCGCGCTCTGTACAGAATCCACGGATCAGGCACAAAATATAATTGTCGTATATCTCCTGCATCGAATGAACACGATAGAGCTGATGGTGCATGATCTCCTCCATCATTACATGTCCTATGTCCATAACAACATTGAAGTCTACATCCTTACGGAAAAGCCCCTCCTTGACACCAGCCTCAAAGAAACGCACGCTCTCCTCCCGTTCATGAGCATGATTTTCCTGGAAGAATTTCACTACACGAGGCATCTTATGAACCTCCTCATAAAAAAGAACGCCCACCATCCCATTGCGCTCCATCTGCAATTTATAGACATAGCTGATAATATCTATCACATTCTTCGCTTGGGTCTTGGCGAAATTCTCTAACTTCGAACGATTTTCTTCTAGCTGACGCATCATACCAGCAAGCAACAATTCTTCTTTGTCACCGAAAATCTCGTACACAGTTCTCTTAGATACATGAAGCCCCTGTGAGATTTCATCCATCTTGACAGCTTTTACTCCACGCTTATAGAATTCAGGCATCGCATAAGAGATGATTCTGTCTTTCAGTTCTTGTCTATATTGATTGATTTCTGCCATTTTACTTGTTTGAAGACTATTTTTGTGCAAAGATACAAAAAAAATCAAAAAACCATTCTTTTTTACTAAGTTTTTTTGTACCTTTGCACAAACTTTTAAATTTCGTACCAAAAATCCACGAATATGAAAGAAGAATAAACTTTAAACCAATATATTGTTATGGTAAAAATTACAAAAGAGGCGGCTTTAAGTTATCACGAGACTGGCCGTCCTGGCAAGATTGAGGTTAAGCCAACAAAACCTTATCACACACAAACGGATCTGAGCCTTGCTTACTCTCCTGGTGTGGCATTCCCATGTCTTGAGATCCAGCAGAACCCAGACGATGCATACAAGTATACTGACAAGGGTAACCTGGTTGCTGTTATCAGTAATGGTACAGCAGTGCTCGGACTTGGCGACATCGGTGCCATGAGCGGAAAGCCAGTGATGGAAGGTAAGGGATTGCTTTTCAAGATTTACGGCGGTGTGGATGTCTTCGATATAGAAATCGATGAGAAAGACCCAGAAAAGTTCTGTGAAACCGTAGAGAAAATCGCTCCTACATTCGGTGGAATCAACTTGGAGGACATCAAGGCGCCTCAATGTTTCTACATCGAGGAGCGCCTGAAAAGAACGCTCGATATCCCTGTAATGCACGATGACCAGCATGGCACTGCTATAATCTCTGCAGCAGGCTTGAAGAACGCTCTTGAGGTAGCTGGAAAGAACATTGCCGATGTGAAGATTGTCGTAAATGGTGCTGGTGCAGCTGCTATCAGCTGTACAAAACTCTACGTAGCACTCGGTGCACAGGTAAAGAACATCGTTATGCTCGACTCTAAGGGCGTCATCACCAGCGACCGCGAAAATCTGACTGAGCAGAAGAAGCTCTTTGCTACAGACCGTCGCGATGTCCATACACTCGAAGAGGCTGTGAAAGGCGCCGATGTATTCGTAGGACTCAGCAAGGGTAACGTGCTCTCTAAGGATATGATCCGCTCTATGGCAGACAACCCTATCGTTTTCGCTCTTGCCAATCCAGTACCTGAGATCAGCTACGAGGACGCTATGGACAGCCGTCCTGACGTATTGATGTCAACTGGCCGTTCAGATTATCCTAACCAGATTAACAATGTAATCGGTTTCCCATACATCTTCCGTGGTGCACTTGATGTTCATGCCCGTGCTATCAACGAAGAGATGAAGATGGCTGCTGTTCATGCAATTGCCGATTTGGCTAAGCAGCCGGTTCCTGATGTAGTAAACGATGTTTACCACGTTAACGACCTTACATTCGGTCCTAAATACTTCATTCCGAAACCTGTAGATCCACGTTTGATTACAGAAGTTTCTGCTGCCGTAGCTAAGGCTGCAATGGAAAGTGGTGTGGCTCGCACCCCTATCACAGACTGGGAGAAGTACAAGCAGGATTTACGCCAGTTGCTTGGTCAGGAGACCAAATTGACCCGCAAGCTCCACGATACAGCACGCCTTCACCCACAGCGTGTAGTATTCGCAGAAGGTGGTAACCCAACTATGCTGAAGGCTGCAGTCCAGGCAAAGCAAGAGGGAATCTGCCAGCCAATCCTGTTGGGCAACCCAGACCGCTTGAACCGTGTAGCTAGCCGTTTGAAGCTTGACCTTTCAGATATTGAGATTGTAGATATGCGTGCCGATAACGAACAGGGCCGCCGTGCTAAGTTTGCCAAGCATCTGGCAGAGAAGCGTGCTCGCGAGGGCTACAGTTTCGAGGAAGCTTATGATAAAATGTACGAGCGCAACTACTTCGGTATGTCAATGGTAGAACAGGGTGATGCTGACGCATTCATCACTGGTCTTTACACAAAGTACAGCAATACCATTAAGGTGGCAAAAGATGTAATTGGAATCCGTGAGCCATACAAGACTTTCGGTACCATGCACATTCTTAACACACAGAAGGGTATTTATTATATCGCAGATACGCTCATCAACCGTCACCCAGACGAAGATGTACTGATTGATGTTGCCAAGCTGTCTGCAGGTACAGTGAAGTTCTTCAACGAAGAGCCTGTTATGGCCATGTTAAGCTACTCAAACTTCGGTACAGACAATATCGGCTCACCTGTTAAGGTAAAGAAAGCCGTTGCTGAGATGCAGAAGGAGTTCCCTGAACTCGCTATCGATGGTGAGATGCAGGTAAACTATGCACTCAACAAGGATCTGCGCGACGAGAAGTATCCATTCTCCCGCCTCAAGGGCAAAGACGTTAACACTTTGGTGTTCCCTAACTTGAGTAGCGCCAATGGTGCATACAAACTTCTCCAGGGTTTGAATCCTGAAGCTGAGATTATCGGCCCTATCCAGATGGGATTGAACAAGCCTATCCACTTCACTGACTCAGAGAGCAGTGTACAGGATATCGTAAACATCACAGCAGTAGCTGTCATTGATGCTTACGTAGAGAAAATCAAGAAACAGAAGTAAATCGCTTTTCTCTCCTGATTTGAACAGATAGAACAAGATCATAGTATTTTCCATGAACAGGTTGGCGCAACAGCGTCAACCTGTTTTTATTTTCTCTTCCTCACTAAACCATCCGATAGTTCTTCTCTTTATACTTATAAAGATGTCTAAACAAAAATAAAAAGCAACAGAATTGTAATCGATTACGCAGTTTTTCTTATTAAAATAAGTTAATTAATACCATTGTGTGCCCACACAGCAGAGTTACAACAAAAATAATCAAATAAATATTTGGTAAATTGAAAAATATCATGTACCTTTGCAACCAGTTATCCTGAAAACAATCTTTTTACCTTAATGGAAACTAATACCTATTGAAGATTTGGAGCGGTAGCCTGTGAAGGTCATCGCTTTTTTCTTTTTATACACCTCCCCCTATTAAATAGCAAATAGCGTATATTGTTCCCAAGAAGGAAGTATACTATTAAGAAGGAAGTATACTATTAAAAGGTAGTATCACTTGATTCGGAAGACTTGCTGACTGCAGTGAGCAGACCTGCCGACTATAGTGAGCAGAGGTGCTGACTAGGCTCAGCAGAGCTGCCGACACTAGTCATAACTTTAACGAAGGTATATTCTTGAACCCGAGAAGTCATATCCTTAAACCTAAGGAGACATCTCCTTGAACCAGAGAAGACATATCATTGAGCCAGAGGAGACATATCATTGAACCTAAGGAAGTATATCATTGAGCCCAATAAAGAATATCATATCGTTCACGAGTCCCTTATCTGGTAGCAAATAATCGGTATTCTTATAAAAAACAGGCTTTTCTGTTAAATCTTTCTAAAAAGCAACCTTTATTTCCCCAACATTTTGTTCATATCAAAGATAATTTGTAATTTTGCACCCCGAATGCTCATGGATTGGGCAAATGTTACAGAAAAGTTTAGTTCGAAGGGGCTCAAAGAAGATCCGGCACAATGCAGGACGCCTCCCGAAGAAACCCGTTTATATAATTAATTTAATGTACGCAATTGTAGAAATTAACGGTCAGCAGTTCAAGGCTGAGGAGGGCAAGAAGCTCTTCGTACATCACATCAAGGATGTTGAGGCAGGTCAGACTGTTGAGTTCGACAAGGTTTTGCTCGTTGACAAAGACGGCTCAATCACTGTCGGTGCACCAGCTGTAGAGGGTGCAAAAGTAGTAGTAGAAGTAGTGAACCCACTCGTAAAGGGTGACAAGGTAATCGTCTTCAAGATGAAGCGCCGCAAGGACTATCGCAAGAAGAACGGTCATCGTGCTCAGTTCACTGAAGTATCAATCAAATCTGTAATCGCTTAAAATTAGGAGGAATTAGAAAATGGCACATAAGAAAGGTGTTGGTAGTTCTAAGAACGGCCGTGAATCAGCTTCACAAAGATTAGGCGTTAAGATCTGGGGTGGTCAGAGCATCATCGCAGGTAACATCATCGTTCGCCAGCGTGGTAACAAGCACTTCCCAGGTGAGAACGTAGCTCAGGGTAAGGATGATACATTGTATGCTTTGGCAGATGGTATCGTTTACTTCCACAAGGGCCGCAAGGACAAGAGTACAGTTTCTGTTCTCTCTCCAGAGGTTTACGCTGAGAAGACCAAAAAAGCTGACGCTTAATTTTTAAAGTTTTAGAAAAAAACTATTCCAAACAAACAACATAGAAGCCTGCTCATACCTAGAGCAGGCTTTCTTCGTTTATACACAATGCTTGGGGACTGTCCTTTGCAGTTTTAGGCACGGCTTACACCACACCCCTTTCTAAGCTCCTTAACCCTGTAAAACCACAAAAAAACTTTAATTCTACCCTTCCCTGCAAAAAAGTCAGCATTTTTTTACGCTATCACAAATATTTTTTGTACTTTTGCCTACAAATAGTAAATTATTTAATTAAAAGACATTTTATGCTTACACTTAAACTTATCAGTGAGGAAACTGAACGTGTAGTTAAGGGACTCGAAAAGAAGCATTTTCCAAATGCTCGTGAGGCCGTAGAGAAAGTTTTGGAGTACGACAAGATTCGTCGTGAAGCTCAGCAGAAGTTGGATAACAACAAGCAGCAGGCTAACCAGTTTGCTAAGCAGATTGGTGCCCTTATGAAGGAAGGTAAGAAAGAGGAAGCTGAGAGCGCAAAGGCTCAGGTAGCTATGCTCAAGGCAGACGCCAAGGCTCTTGAAGAGATCATGGAGAAAGCGCAGAACGATATGACCAACCAGTTGCTCGAAATTCCTAACATTCCTTGCGAGCAGGTTCCTGAAGGTAAGGACGCAGCCGACAACGTTGTTGTGAAAGAAGGCGGCGAAAAGCCAAACCTCGGTGAGGATGCTCTCTGCCATTGGGATCTCTTGAAGAAATACAATCTTGTTGACTTCGACCTCGGCGTTAAGATTACCGGCGCAGGTTTCCCTGTATATATCGGCAAGATGGCTCGCTTCCAGCGTGCGCTTGAGGCATTCTTCCTCGATGAGGCTCGCAAGAGCGGATATCTGGAGATTCAGCCTCCTTACGTAGTAAACGAGGACTCTGGTCGTGGTACCGGTCAGTTGCCAGACAAGGAAGGTCAGATGTATCATGCTAATTTGGATAATCTCTTCCTCATCCCTACTGCTGAGGTTCCTGTAACCAACATCTTCCGCGATGTTATTCTCGATGAGAAAGATCTCCCTATTAAGCGTTGTGCTTACTCAGCTTGTTTCCGTCGCGAAGCAGGTAGCTATGGTAAGGATGTTCGCGGTTTGAACCGCCTGCACCAGTTCGACAAGGTAGAGATTGTTCGCATCGATAAGCCAGGTCACTCTTACGAGAGTTTGAACGAGATGCTCGACCATGTTGAAGGTCTTTTGAAGAAGTTGGAATTGCCATACCACATCCTCCGTCTCTGCGGTGGTGATATGAGCTTCACCTCTTCTATCTGCTACGACTTCGAGACATGGAGTGCTGCACAGGGTCGCTGGTTGGAAGTTTCATCAGTATCTAACTTCGAGAGCTATCAGGCTAACCGTCTCCACTGCCGCTATCGCCATACAGATGACAAGAAGATTGAGCTTTGCCACACATTGAATGGTTCAGCTCTTGCTTTGCCACGTATCGTAGCAACCATCTTGGAGAACAATCAGACCCCAGAAGGAATCCGCGTACCTAAGGTATTGGTTCCATACTGCGGTTTCGAGATGCTTGATGACAAAAATTTCGATTAATTTGAAGTATCGGTAAGACTTTCTGTTTTTCCCGATTATACAAAACATTCGAAAAACAAAAATAACATATATTGTACGAGGATAACTTCGACCGCCACAAAGGTAGCCGATGTTATCCTTTTGCATTTTATGTACCATGAAGCAAACTCTAAACAGCTAACAGAAATATTAATATATCAGCATTAAGAAATTTAATAGCCCATGAACAAGATTATCAAGAAAGTACAATACTCAGAAAAAGTATTCCGCTTCGATGTAGAAGCACCACTTATTGCCAAGAGCCGAAAGGCAGGTAACTTTGTTATCATCCGTGTAGACAACAACAGCGAGCGTATGCCGCTGACCATCGCTGATGCTGACATTGAGAAAGGAACCATCACGCTGGTTGTGCAGAAGGTAGGTCTTTCATCTACCAAACTCTGCGCCCTAAATGAAGGTGATGAGATTCACGATGTGGTGGGACCACTTGGAAATCCTACACATATCGAGAACTTCGGAACAGTCATTTGTGCCGGAGGTGGCGTAGGTGTAGCTCCTATGCTCCCTATCATCAAGGCACTGAAAGCCGCAGGAAACAGAGTTCTTTCTGTAATCGCGGGTAGAAACAAAGAACTCGTGATTATGGAAGATGAAGTGCATGCATCTAGCGATGAGCTCATCATCATGACCGATGACGGAAGTTACGGCGAGAAGGGTGTTGTAACTGTAGGAATCGAGAAGTTTATCAATCAGGAGCATATCGATAAGGTTTTCGCCATCGGTCCTCCTATCATGATGAAGTTCTGCTGTCTCCTGACCCAGAAATACAATCTTTCCACAGACGTTTCACTCAATACAATCATGGTGGATGGAACCGGTATGTGCGGTGCCTGCCGCCTGACCATCGGTGGAAAGACCAAGTTTGTCTGCATCGATGGTCCTGAGTTTGACGGCGCTCTGGTAGATTGGGATGAGATGTTCAAACGCATGGGCACCTTCAAGGATGTTGAACGCGAAGAGATGGAACACTTCGAAGAGCACCTTGCAACTGTAGACGCAGGAAAGAAGAAAGAAACTACGGATGTAACCATGGACGTAGAACCTACAGATGCGAGCATCGAAGAGTTGACAGACCGCAACGCTGAGTGGCGCAAGGAGTTACGCGCTTCGATGAAAGCAAAAGAACGCACAGCTATAGAGCGCGTAAAGATGCCAGAACTAGACCCTCTTTATCGTGCCACAACCCGTACGGAAGAGGTAAATATCGGTTTGACCAAGGAAATGGCTTTGACCGAAGCCAAACGCTGTCTCGACTGTCCTAAACCTACCTGTATGGAAGGTTGTCCGGTAAGCATCAACATTCCTTCATTCATCAAGAACATTGAGCGGGGCCAGTTCCTTGCCGCAGCCAAGGTTTTAAAGAACACCTCTGCCCTACCTGCCGTTTGCGGACGAGTTTGTCCACAGGAAAAGCAATGCGAAAGCAAGTGCGTACATCTCAAGATGAACGAGCCTGCTGTAGCTATCGGATACCTGGAGCGTTTTGCTGCCGATTACGAACGCCAGAGTGGAAACATCTCTGTACCAAAGTGCGATGAGGCTAATGGCATCAAGGTAGCTGTAGTCGGTTCAGGACCTTCCGGATTGAGTTTTGCAGGCGATATGGCAAAGAAGGGATTCGATGTTACTGTTTTCGAAGCGCTTCACGAGATTGGCGGTGTATTGAAATATGGTATTCCGGAATTCCGTTTGCCTAATGCTATCGTGGATGTAGAGATTGAAAATCTTCAGAAGATGGGCGTAAAGTTCATTACAGACTGCATCGTTGGCAAGACCATTTCCGTAAAAAATCTGGAAGAACAAGGATTCAAGGGAATCTTTGTCGGTTCAGGTGCGGGTCTGCCAAACTTCATGAATATTCCTGGAGAGAATGCCTTGAACATCATGTCTTCTAACGAATATCTTACACGTGTAAACCTGATGGATGCAGCCAATCCTCATAGCGACACCCCTATCAACTTAGGCAAGAAGGTGGTTGTTGTAGGCGGCGGTAACACAGCTATGGACAGTTGCCGTACTGCAAAACGACTCGGAGCAGACGTAACCTTGGTATATCGCCGTTCGGAGGCTGAAATGCCTGCCCGACTCGAAGAGGTGAAGCATGCCAAGGAAGAAGGAATCAACTTCTTTACATTGCACAATCCTAAAGAATATGAGGCAGATGAGAAGGGCGCAGTAAAGGCTGTAGTTCTCGATGTGATGAAGCTTGGCGAACCTGATGCCAGCGGCCGTCGTCGTCCGGAAGCTACAGGCGAGACCATCACGCTGGAGTGCGACCAGGTAATTGTTGCTGTAGGTGTAAGTCCTAACCCACTCGTTCCTCAGAGTATCGAAGGCTTGGAACTCGGCCGGAAGAACACCATTGCCGTAAACGACCAGATGCAGAGTTCTATCGAAGAAATCTACGCTGGCGGCGATATCGTACGAGGAGGAGCCACAGTAATTCTTGCCATGGGAGACGGCAGAAAGGCCGCTCTCAATATGAGCGAAAAATTATTGAATAAATAAGAAAAACGGGAAACAATAAAAGGGCAGCCATGCATCACGCAGACTGCCCTTTCCTTTTCTCGTATGTAATGTTATAAAATGAAATGTAGTTCGTACATATATTTATTAATAATTGGACTCAAACACTATTTCAGATTAATACGAAGTCCGAACTGGAGATTAAAATTCCACTTCTTATCTTTAAACGTATTTTCTATTTCGCTGCCATTATCAAAATAATATTTTGCACCTGGCTCAATATAGAAGCCTACTTGTGGTGTAACATCATACTGTGCGCCAAGCGAAGCCTTACCCGAGAACTGAACGCCATCACGCTTCACGTCCTCTTTTTGACCAGAAACCTTTGTATCATTCTTTACATTGAAATCGGCTTCTCCACCCGCCATTACGTACGCATGAAAGCCTCCCGTGCTCCATACCTCATAGTTTAAACCAAGTGGAACACCCACATAATGCAAAACCTGATGTGTATCAAATTCTGAAACGCCATAAGATTTGAAATCAGAAGCAACACGCGTATAAACGACACCGGTACTCAAAGACAAACGAGGCGCAAGTCCGATACCAACCTGAGCACCTATAGCCAAAGGAGCATGATGTTTCGCTTCAACATATTTCGGTATTGCATATCTTAAAGGAGAAGCAGCAGCCAGGAAAACACCATGATCAGCAAAGCCGCCACCAGCAAGAGGATCTGAAGACGCATACATGCCGTTTGACATTCCATCACTGCCAGATCCCAGACTTACATTCTCTGCATACAGGTTCATGGTCCAGTTCTGTTCATACTTGTCCTTATAACTGCGTTCAAAATGACCATCCTGCGCCCTGCCTGCATAAAGCTTCTGCCCACCATCTGCTTCCAACGGCTTGGTTGCATGATTAGAAGAAACGGCCATCTGTCTTTCAGAATCCTCATTTTGCTTTTGCAAAACAGATAAATCCCGACCATTTACCTCTGCATTAACAGACTGTTCTGGCATTTCTACCTCTGCTGCAAGCATTACTTCATTATCAGCAGCAACAGTCCTCTCCTGGAAAGAGACAGAAGATTTACTATGGTTCAATTGGCGCCCCGATGAATGGCGATTCACCTGATGTGCAGATGCATTGTTTTCAGCAAGCAAGATAGCATTTTTACTTCCTGCCGATTGTGCTTCTGCACGGACAGCAGAAGAAGTCCTGCTAGAACCTGATGCTGTAGAGAAAGAACTCTGAACAGCCAAGTTTGCCTGTCCCGGTTCATCATCATGCAGATAAACATAACTGCCTCCTACTCCCAATAAAGCAATTGCTGCAGCTACTGACCATCTTTTCAAGACAACATAACGAGCCTGTGGTGTCTTTTTTACATCATTTTCCTCATCACCAACCTTTGTAGACTGAGCAAGCGATTGTTCTATCCCAGCCCACAAGTCGTGGCTGACAGGCTCTTGGTAGTCTGCCAACTGATCTCGAAGTTTATTTGTCCAATCGTTACTCATTACTTTTCTCGTTTATATGATTCAACTCTTTATTATTACTACAATCTGCCTGGCTCAGATAATCTTTCACCTTTTTGCCCAACAGCTTTTTCGCCCGCAAATATTGTGAAGCAGAACTACTTTCTTTGATGCCTAACAGCTGTGCAATTTCTTTATGGCTTTTCTGTTCAAAAACAAACATGTTAAGAACCAGTCTGTACCCATCAGGCAATTCTCCTATCATCCTTGTCAGTTCTGCAGGCGGAACTCTTTCTACTTCAGGCTCTTCATCCTCAATTTCATCGGGAACTTCGTCCACAATAGTGAAGCGTTTTTGCTGCCTTACAAAGTTGACAGCTTCATTTGTCACTATCCGCAAGAGCCAAGCCTGAAGAGCGCCCTCACCCCGATATTCAAATTTTGAAATGCCGGAAAAGACTTTTATAAAACTATCTTGCACTACATCCTCAGCATCATCGCGTACAGGGACATACCTCAGCGCTACGGCCATGGCATACCCCACATAGCGTTCATACAATCTGTGCATTGCTGCCCGACTGCCGCTATTGATGTCGTTTAAGAGTTCCTTTTCCGATTCCAATTTCAAATCCTTTTTAATAATTAAACGATATAAAGAGAAAACCTTGCATCAAAAACGAACTTTTTTTTGATGCAAGGCATTTTTTTTATATTTCTACATTATTCTATAGAGAACACTTTACCTTCCTGAGTAAGATAACTTTCCGCAAACACCTCTTTAGCTTCATTCAACAATACCTCTTCATTATTATATCGTGCACTATAATGCCCCAGAAGAAGTTTGCCTACACCCGCATTTCTGGCTATAGTTGCAGCCTGTCGAGCAGTGCTGTGATAATAGAGTTTAGCCCTGTCCTCATTCTCCGAAGTATAGGTGCTCTCATGATAAAGCACCGTAACCCCCTTTACCTTTTCTGCCAAGTTCGGAACAAACCGGGTATCACTGCAATAAGCATAACTGCGTGGAGAAACGGCAGGCATTACCAATCTGGCATTAGGTATTACATCACCCTCCTTCGTAGTCCAGTCAGCTCCATTCTTGATGTTGTTGATCTGGCTTACAGGAATCTCGTAATAATCTATCATATCACGACGGATATGAGGTAGTGTCGGTTTCTCTCTGAAGATGTAACCACAACAAGGCACACGATGCTGGAGAGGAATGGTTTCTACGGTTACAGAATGATCTTCATAAACTACTTGCGCCTTTTCGGTATCTACAGGAACAAATTCGATTTCATATTCCATTCCCTGCATAAAGAAATCAATCTGACGCTTAAACAAATCCCCGTAACTTTCTGGCGCATATACCTTTAACTTAGCCGTTCTACCCAGCATACCTAAGGTAGAAAGAAGTCCCAGCAAGCCAAAGCAATGGTCACCATGAAGGTGCGAAATAAAGATAGCATTTATCTTAGCAAAGTGAACATGAGTGCGACGGAACTGCATCTGGGCACCCTCTCCACAATCCATCATAAAGCATTTGCCCCGCATCTCAATAATCTGAGCCGAGGCACTATGCTTAAGGGTGGGCAAAGCACTGCCACACCCCAAAATATGTACTTTAAATGGTTCCAAAACTAAATCATAAATTACAGGTTCAACATGGATAACCTTACTCTTGACGCTTGAAAACAAAGACACCCTGAGTATTCTCCAACATAAGACTGTCAGAACCCAACTTGTCAATAGCGAAAGTATCCTTATTCAGCAAGAGTTTACCATTGAGTATCTTCCAGCTGGTCCAAGGATTAGTTTCTGCTTTCACATTGTTCTTCACTTCTCCACCTTCCAAGATGTCAAAATTCTTATCCAGAGAAGTCCATTTGCCCAAGAGGGAAGTCAGGTTGATAATCTTCTGGGCCATCATCTCTCCATCCTCAGCCTTATAACCGATAAGAGCAATACGGTCGCCAGCCAGCAATCCTCCCTGAACAACATCAGGATTCTCATCGTCAATAAACACCGAAAGGGTGTCACCACCATCAGAAATCAGCTCCAGGTTATGCATAGAGGTTCCCTCACCGCATACACCATAGATGGTAGAATCGTTCATCGCATCCTCTACCTCTACCGAATCGGTTGTACTGATAACAGGAACATTATTTTTGTTCTTACAACTGTTGGCTGCGAAAAGCGCCACCAAAGCTATTGTTACATAAACTAATTTCTTCATAACTCTTTAGTTTTTATTATTATGTTGATGAGTCGATAAGATAATCCGATTCACCATTATTTATCTTCCTTTTTCTCCTGAAGTTTTGCTTCATCCCATAGTTTATCCATTTCTTCTAAACTCATATCTTTTAAGTTTTTACCTTGCTTCAAGCTATGATCTTCCACATAGTTGAAACGGCGGATAAACTTCTGGTTGGTTTTCTCCAGCGCATTATCCGGATTGAGTTTATAGAGACGTGCAGCATTGATTACAGAGAAGAGGAAATCGCCCAATTCCTGGGTAGAATTTTCCTTATCGCCTTTAGCCAGTTCCACCTTGAGTTCTTCCAGTTCCTCCTGTACCTTTTCCCACACATCTTCTTTTTCTTTCCAGTCAAAGCCTACATTTCTAGCCTTATCCTGAATGCGATAAGCCTTGGTAAGAGAGGGAAGAGAATTTGGGACACCGCTCAACACCCGCTCATTTCCATCCTTCTCCTGCTGCTTAATCTGTTCCCAGGTTTTCTCAACAGAAGTAGCAGTTTTCGGCTTGCTGGCGCCAAGAGCCAAGGTTTCTTCGGCATTGGCAGTTTCAGCCTTCCCAGTTTCTGCTTCTTCAGACTCTCTATAGACAACCTGTCCCTCATCATTGATATACATATCAGGATTCGAAACCGTCCAATTTCCTTCCTCCTTCCAGTTGATGAAAGGATGGCGGAACATCAGTTTATCTGCCTCCTGATTGCAGACATCGCAGATATCGAACTCGCCGTCTTCTCTGCCGATGATACTATAGAACATCACGTGCTCCAACACATCGCCCAACTCCTTCTTGATATCTTTGTAATCGCGCTTCATCAAGGCATCACAAAGTTCGAAAGTCTCCTCAATCGTATTCGGACGAAGACTCTCAAATGTCTGCTTTTTATCCCATGGACATTGCAGGCGCAAACGGTCCTGCACATCCAGCAAGCGGCTGAATGCCGCCATTTTCTCTTCTTTCGTATGCATGATTGTAACTTCTCATTTTAAAGATTGTCTTTCCATTTCTTGCCTGCCTTCGTATTGAGGAAAATGGCGAAAGACAATGCAAACACAAACATCATTACATTAAAAAACAAATATGCTTCCATAACTATTACTTTTTATACCTCAACAAATCATTGGCACTATAGGCAAGTAAGAACCCGCATATTGAACCAACAAAAAAACACACTATATTAAGCCAACCGAAATCACCTCCAATTATCAGAGGCGACAATCCTCCCACGGCAACGCTGCCAAACATCAGCTTCGCCACATCATAGAGAAAACTGGCTAGCATTTTTCTCCTATCTTGTTCCGTTACTTCTTTTACTGCATTACTAACCACCATTTTGTGCAAAAATTAATAATTTTGATGCAAAGATAGTATTTTTTGCCCAAAAATTCGTATCTTTGCACCGTTTTTTAAGGAAAAAGAAAGAAAAAGAATAAAAATTAGATATAAACAATGGAATTAGCAAGTAAATACGATCCACAAGCAGTGGAAAGTAAATGGTATCAGTACTGGCTCGACAACAAGCTTTTCAGCTCTAAGCCAGATGGTCGTGAACCTTATACAGTGGTTATCCCTCCACCAAACGTAACGGGTGTGCTCCACATGGGGCACATGCTCAACAATACTATTCAGGATATTCTCGTTCGCCGTGCACGCATGGAGGGCAAGAACGCATGTTGGGTACCAGGTACCGACCATGCCAGTATCGCTACCGAGGCAAAGGTGGTAAACCGCCTCGCTCAGCAGGGCATCAAGAAGACCGACCTTACCCGCGAGGAGTTCCTCAAGCATGCTTGGGACTGGACTCACGAGCATGGTGGCATCATCCTTAAGCAGCTCCGCAAACTCGGTGCCAGTTGCGACTGGGACCGCACAGCATTCACCATGGACGAGACCCGCTCTCGTGCCGTCATCCACGTATTCTGCGACCTCTACCAGAAGGGACTCATCTATCGTGGCGTGCGCATGGTTAACTGGGACCCTAAGGCTCAGACTGCGCTCTCTGACGAGGAGGTAATCTACAAGGATGAGCACTCTAAGCTCTACCATCTGAAGTATTATGTAGTTGAGCAGGACTGCCAGCAGGAGGATGAGGAGAACGTGATACACAAGGACGAAAAGGGTTACTATGCAGTAGTAGCAACCACCCGTCCTGAGACCATCATGGGCGACTCTGCCATGTGTATCAACCCTGAGGATAAGAAGAATACCTGGTTGAAGGGCAAGCACGTGATCGTGCCTCTCGTAAACCGCGAGATTCCTGTTATCGAGGATACATACGTAGATATCGAGTTCGGTACTGGTTGCTTGAAGGTGACTCCAGCTCACGATATCAACGACCACGCCCTCGGTTTGAAGCATGGTTTGGAAACCATCGATATCTTCAACGACAATGGTACCATCAGCGAGGCTGCAGGTCTCTATGTAGGTATGGACCGCATGGACGTGCGCAAGCAGATTTCCATCGACCTTCAGAACGCCGGTCTGATGGAGAAGATTGAGGACTATAATAATAAGGTGGGCTTCTCTGAGCGTACCAATGTGCCTATCGAGCCAAAGCTCTCTACACAGTGGTTCCTCAAGATGCAGCACTTTGCCGACATCGCCCTTCCTCCTGTAATGGACGATGATATCGAGTTCTATCCTAAGAAGTACAAGAACACCTATCGCCACTGGTTGGAGAACATCAAGGACTGGTGTATCAGCCGTCAGCTCTGGTGGGGTCACCGCATCCCAGCTTACTACTTCGACAATGCCGGCAAGAAGGATTTCGTGGTAGCAGAGACTGCAGAGGAGGCGCTGAAACTCGCTCAGGAGAAGAATGCCAACATCAAGGCTGAGGATCTTGAGCAAGAGAGCGACTGCCTCGACACCTGGTTCTCTTCATGGTTGTGGCCTATCTCTCTGTTTGATGGCATCGAGCATCCAAACAACGAGGAGATCAACTACTACTACCCTACTTCCGACCTCGTAACTGGTCCGGATATCATCTTCTTCTGGGTAGCACGTATGATCATGGCTGGCTACGAGTATCGTGGCAAGATGCCATTCAAGCACGTATATTTCACAGGTATCGTTCGCGATAAGCTCGGTCGCAAGATGAGCAAGAGTCTCGGTAACTCACCAGACCCACTGGATCTGATTGACAAGTTTGGTGCCGATGGTGTTCGTATGGGTATGATGCTCAGCGCTCCAGCGGGCAACGACATCCTCTTCGACGAGAGCCTTTGCGAGCAGGGACGTAACTTCAACAATAAGATCTGGAATGCCTTCCGCCTCGTCAAGGGTTGGGAGACTGCAGATATCGAGCAGCCTAAGAGTGCAGAAATCGCCGTGAAGTGGTTTGACGCCAAGCTCAAGGAGGTGAACGAGGAGATGCAGAAGCAGTTTAAGGACTACCGTATCTCTGAGGCTTTGATGACTGTATATAAGCTGTTCTGGGATGAGTTCTCATCTTGGTATCTGGAGATGGTGAAGCCAGCTTACGGTCAGCCAATCGACCAGAAGAGCTACGATGCTACCCTCCGTTTCTTCGATGCCCTCCTGAAGATGTTGCATCCATTCATGCCATTCATCACCGAGGAGCTGTGGCAGCACATCTACGACCGCAAGGATGGCGAGAGCATCATGCGCGAGAAGCTGGAGATTCCTGCACCTACAGCTGAGGAGCAGAAGTTGGCAGCAGATATCGAGGCTGTGAAGCAGATTATCGCCGGTGTTCGTACCGTTCGCAACCAGAAGAACATTGCCCAGAAGGAGCAGTTGTCTCTGCAGGTAGTAGGCAAGAACGATTTCGAGGCTTACAACGACGTAACGCTGAAGATGGCAAACCTCGACAAGATTGAGGTCATCGCCGAGAAGAGTGCCGATGCATCAAGCTTCATGGTAGGCACCGACGAGTTTGCCGTTCCATTGGGCGACCTCATCGACGTAGCTGCCGAGATTGAGAAGGCAGAGGCTCAGCTCAAGCACCTGGAGGGCTTCCTGATGGGTGTACGCAAGAAGCTCAGCAATGAGAACTTCGTAGCTCACGCTCCTGAGAAGGTAGTAGCCCTGGAGCGCAAGAAGGAGAGCGACTCTGTAGAGAAGATTGCTGCCCTCAAGGCAACCATCGAGGAGCTCAAGAAGAAATAATAGTTTAATATTTATCATGTTAAGTGCGGAATGTTAAGTGTAAGAACTTAGCATTTCACACTTAACATTTCATATTTTCAAGAGAAACATGATCAAGAAGCTTTTCACCTTATTTATATGTACGCTATCTCTAGCAGCAACTTTCACCAGTTGTGGCGATGAAGCTATTGATGTAGAAAGCGTCAATAAGCAGACTATCTTCGTCTTCTATCCTTGGACGGGTGGAACCAACACTTCCGGTCTCACAAGTTTTTTGGAAAACAACGTTGACAGTATCTGCGAAGGTATTGTTGCCAAGAAAGGCTTGAATAATTCGCGTGTAATGGTCTTCATGAGCCAGAGTTACAGGAAGAGCTATCTTATAGATCTTCAATATGACGGCAGTACGAAAACCGTCATTCGCGACACTTTGAAGACATACGATGAAGCCACATATACTACAGCAGAAGGATTTGCAGAAATTCTGAATGAGGTGAAACGCCGTGCTGAAGCCCTGAATTATTCGCTCATCATTGGAGCTCATGGCTGCGGATGGACCTACAACAGCGATTGGGTTAACTATCCTTATATGGCAAGACCTAATGCCGGTTTTGCTCAGAAAGGAAGCACCAGCTACCCTACCGCTACCGGTAATTTCAGCGGAATACAGTATGGTCCCGATCCCAACAATCCTGTCACCCGTTTCTTCGGAAGCGTAAGTTTAAAAGAAAACGCTCTCGACATACCTACCCTAGCCGAAGGTATCAAACTCAGCGGCACCAAGATGCAGTACATCCTCTTCGATGCATGCTATATGGGCAATGTTGAGACTGCATACGAACTGAAAGACGTCACTAATTTCATGATCAGTTCAAGTAGCGAAATAATGGGAGCCGGCGTTCCATACAAAACCGTATGGAGTTACCTCAACAGTTCAGCACCCAACTACTCAGGATTTGTCAACGGAGTTGTCAATTTCTACAAGAATAGCAGCGATCCATTCTGCAACATGGCGGCCATCGACTGCAGACAGATGGATAATCTAGCCCAAGTGATGAAGGAAATCAATAGCAAATATACCCTCTCATCATCCGTTCCGCTCGATTCCATACAGCCTTTGGATGGTTTCTCTCCCAACCTCTTCTACGATATGAGTGTATACATAGACAGTCTTGTTCCGAGCGGCTATCTGAAAGACAAATATACTTCACAGATGAAACTCACTATCAAAGCTGCTGCTCATACCGAACAGGCTTATACAGCGTTAAAGAGTTATAGAGGTGCAACCTTTAAAGTGAAAAATTATTGCGGTCTTTCTATCTCCGACCCTAGCCAGCACAGCGTAGCAATCAAGGGCAGAGAGAAAACCGGTTGGTGGAAAGCTACACACTAATAAGCAATGAAGAGTGAAAGAAACTCCTTATTGGCTTTTAAGAAAAAGATTATATAAAAGAATACATGATGGAATATTTTATCATTGAGAATAACGGACAGCAAGCGGGTCCATTCAGCCAGGAGCAACTCGTCCAGAAGGCTATCACACCCGAGACCCTTGTTTGGGCACAAGGCATGAAAGACTGGACTCCTGCTTGGAAAATAGCAGAACTGAAGACAGTTCTAGAAACTGTAGAAGCAATCAAGGCTAATGCTGCCAACAAAGAAGATGCAGAAGGAACATCAGCAGATGCAGCCGGCAACAACGGGACAGAACCGACAAACTTTCAGGCTGCAAACCAGCAAAGTTTCCAGCAGGCACAGCAGGAAGCTTACCAGCAAGGTTTTCAGCACGGCGCTGCCATGAACCAGGGCTACAGACAGGAACCGGAAAAGAAAAAATCGAGCAAGACCCTCTGGAAGATCATCTTAGGTATTATCGTACTTCTCTTCCTGGTTTTCGCCATAACCAACCCAGGACCTGATGCCCATAAAGAAAAGGTAAAGACCGAGGCTGCCAAGGCCATTGACAAGGCTACAGAAACCAGTGATAACAACTTCTTCACCCAAAGCATCCGTTCCATTGCCAAAATGATGGCAGGAAGCGCTATTGATGAAGTGATGAACCAGCTCTTCGAATACCACAACTATATCGTATGTTCTAAGGGTACCGTAGAGTTTAATGGCAAACAGCACACCGTCAGCTTCGGTATCCTTGGCAGCGTTTACACGATGAATGCTGATGATATGGTGAAGGCGCTGGAAGGTGCCGACAATCTGCAGATAGAAGAAGCCACCAGTTCATCAACCGATGAAACCCCTTCTGTAAGCGATAATAGCAGCGATGGTTCAGAAGAAGACGGACTGGGCACTTCCGTTCAGAAAAAACTGGAAGACAAGGCAAACCAAGCCATGGATCAGGCTGCCGACAAGGTGAGCAAGAAACTGGAAGAGAAAATCAACCAGAAACTCGATGGAGCAACCGATTCTTCTACCGTAGAAAAGATTCTCGACAAGATTCTGGAACTTATCTAGCATCAGAAATCCGAAGAAACATAAGAAATATGACACATTTCTCAATATGACAGCATGGCGGCTTGACGTATATCAAGCCGCCATTGCTGTTTAGTTGACGTGTATCAAAAAAAGCCCCTTTTTCATCATTTTGTCATGTCTTTGTGACAGATATTCAAGAAAAAGGCATTACCTTTGCACCAGAAAACAGTGAGATTGTAATAAGGATAATGTAAAACAGGAGACCTCACATGGAGGCTCCACAAAGAAAGAAAGGAAACAAATTATGATGACGACAGTAATGATTCTTACAGTTGTGGCAGCAATGATTGCCAAGGCTGTGAATGTAAACAACAACATGGAGATGGGCAAGTAAAATTGACCACCGTTCATGAACAAAAGAAAAAAGGAAATGGCAGAAATGCCGAGTATTAATTTTAAAAAAAGGATAACGATTATGAAAACAATGTATGCAAACATCAAGAAGGCCTTGAAGGCTATTCTTGCAAATTACATGACCGCAATGGAAATGTATGGTGAGGCTTTGAACAGAAGCCGTGGTTGTGCTTGCGCATAAGGGCTCAAACCCCTTCATGCTGCGGCTTAAACGAGATTGAAAGCAAAAAGTAATTACGTTTAAATAAAGAAAAAGCGTGTAAGTTACCATACTTACACGCTTTTTTTGTATCTTTGCAACCGGTTAGTAAAAATTTTAAAAAGAAGAAACGATGAACTCACAAAATATTATCAGCAGGCTGGAATCGAAAGGCATCCGACCAACCGCCAACCGCATACTCGTAATGAAGACCCTGATGGGCGAACAGAACCCGCAGAGTCTGAGCAATTTGGAACGAAAGATGGTTTCGATGGACAAGTCGAGCATCTTCCGTACCCTTACCCTCTTTCTGGAACATGATGTGGTACATGCCTTCGAAGATGGGCGAGGCGTACTCTGCTACGAACTCTGCGAAGAAAAAGGGGCTTGCGATCATCACGACGGGCATATTCATTTCTACTGCGAATCTTGCCAGCGTTCCTTCTGTATGGAGGATATCCATATTCCAAGTTTCGAGCTGCCCGAAGGCTTTTACCCCCACTCTATTTCCTTTGTCATCAAAGGCGAATGCCCGGATTGCAGAAAGAAACACCAATAAAGCGAAAGGTTCATTCTGCGTTAATTTAGCATAAATAATTTTGAAATTCTATTGTTTTTCCGATATTATCATTACTTTTGCAAGCGATTATCACGGGGTGCTGAAAGATTCGGCTGAGATGATACCCATAGAACCTGATGCAGGTAATGCTGTCGCAGGGATATTTGATAGTGCTTTATTTTTTTCTTAAGGCTTTCATCTGGAAGTTCACCGTGTTTGATTACATATTATCATATCATCGCTTTCGGGCGATAGAAACAGCGTAAACAAACGGATTATTCATCATAAAAACGAACAGAATATGAAAGTAACTATCAACAACAAAGAGACCGAGACACAGGCTAAAACCATCAGGGAGTTAGCTCAGGAACTCGATTTGCCAGCTACAGGAGTAGCAGTAGCTATCAGTAACGAAATGGTGCCTCGTGATGAATGGGAAAACACACTCATCGCAGAAGGCGCTGACATCGTTATCGTAAAAGCGTTCTGCGGAGGATAACGGTCCCAGAATGCTGCGGAAAAGAATCATCCAAAAGTACTTTTCCTACAGAAATGAAAACAAAAATAACAACTCTATAATAAAACAATGGAAAAATTAGTAATCGCAGGCAGAGAGTTTAACTCACGCCTCTTCTTGGGCACAGGAAAGTTTAACAACAATGCCCTCATGGCTGAAGCCATCAAAGCATCAGAAACAGAAATGGTTACTGTTGCTATGAAACGTATCGAACTCGAAGACAAGCAGGACGACCTGCTTACTCATATCGTACAGAGTCCTAGCATCCAGCTCCTCCCTAATACCAGTGGAGTGCGCAACGCTGAGGAGGCTGTCTTCGCTGCACAGATGGCTCGCGAGGCTTTCGGAACCAACTGGCTCAAGCTCGAAATCCACCCAGACCCTCGCTATCTTCTTCCAGACTCTATCGAGACACTGAAGGCTACCGAGAAACTGGTAAAGCTCGGTTTCGTGGTATTGCCATATTGCCAGGCAGACCCTACCCTCTGCAAGCACCTCGAAGAGGCTGGTGCTGCTACCGTGATGCCACTCGCTGCACCTATCGGTACCAACAAGGGATTGAGAATGAAGGACTTCCTGCAGATTATCATCGAGCAGGCTACCGTTCCTGTTGTAGTAGATGCAGGTATCGGTGCGCCTAGCCACGCTGCCGAGGCCATGGAGATGGGTGCCAGCGCTTGCTTGGTTAACACAGCTATCGCCGTTGCCGGTGACCCTGTAGAGATGGCTAAGGCATTTAAGGAAGCAGTAGTATGTGGTCGCCGTGCTTACGAGGCAGGTCTCGGAGCCATCAGCGATTGTGCTGAGGCAAGTTCTCCTCTCACCGCATTCCTCAACGACTAATTATAATATATACCCTTTAAAAACATTATGCCAAACGACAAGAAAGCTTACGCCCAGAGAGAAAAGGCGTATATGCAGGGAAAACTCTTCCCACAGATCAAGGTTGGAATGACCAAGGTAAACCTCACTCCTACTGTTGTGAAGGATGAGCGCGGCATTCCTCATACAGAGCCAAACGCTCCGGTTTATATCTACGATACCAGCGGTCCTTACAGCGACCCTAACTATCAGGTAGATTTGAAGAAGGGCTTGCCAAGAATGCGCGAGCAGTGGATTCTCGACCGCAACGATACCGAACAGCTCAAGGAAGTTACCAGCGAGTATGGCAAGCAGCGCCTTGCTGACCATAGCCTCAACCACCTCCGCTTCGAGCACATCCAGTTGCCTCGCCGTGCACAGGCAGGCAAGCACATCACCCAGATGGCTTACGCAAAGGCTGGCATCGTAACTCCAGAGATGGAGTACGTGGCTATCCGCGAGAACATGAACTGCCAGGAGTTGGGCATCGATACCCATATCACCCCTGAGTATGTTCGTGATGAGATTGCACGCGGACGTGCCGTTCTTCCCGCCAACATCAACCACCCGGAGAGCGAACCGATGATCATCGGCCGCAACTTCCTCGTAAAGATCAATACCAACATCGGTAACTCTGCCACTACCTCCAGCATCGAGGAAGAGGTAGATAAGGCTGTATGGTCTTGCAAGTGGGGAGGCGACACATTGATGGACCTCTCTACCGGCGACAACATTCACGAAACCCGTGAATGGATTGTGCGCAACTGTCCTGTACCGGTAGGAACCGTGCCTATCTACCAGGCTTTGGAGAAGGTGAACGGCAAGGTAGAAGATCTGAACTGGGAGGTATTCCGTGATACCCTCATCGAGCAGTGTGAGCAGGGTGTTGACTATTTCACCATCCATGCCGGCATCCGTCGCCACAACGTGCATCTCGCCGATAGCCGTCTCTGCGGAATCGTGAGCCGTGGCGGTAGTATCATGAGCAAGTGGTGTCTCTACCACGACCAGGAAAGCTTCCTCTATGAGCACTTCGACGATATCTGCGACATCGTGGCACAGTACGACGTAGCCCTCTCTTTGGGTGATGGTCTGCGCCCAGGCTGTATTGCCGATGCCAACGATGCAGCCCAGTTTGCCGAGTTGGATACCATGGGCGAGCTTGTTACCCGTGCCTGGGACAAGAACGTACAGGCATTCATCGAGGGCCCTGGTCATGTGCCATTGCAGAAGATCAAGGAGAACATGGAGCGCCAACTCGACCACTGTCACGAGGCACCATTCTATACCCTCGGCCCATTGGTTACCGATATCGCTCCAGGTTACGACCACATCACATCAGCCATCGGTGGTGCCCAGATTGCATGGCTCGGCACCGCTATGCTCTGCTATGTAACACCAAAGGAGCACCTCGCATTGCCTAACAAGGAAGATGTGCGCACAGGTGTGGTAACCTATAAGATTGCCGCTCATGCTGCCGATTTGGCAAAGGGTCATCCAGGCGCAACCATCCGCGACAACGCCCTCTCCAAGGCACGTTTCGAGTTCCGCTGGAGAGACCAGTTCCACCTCTCTCTCGACCCAGAGCTTGCCTTGAAGTATTTCGAGGAGGCAGGTCATACGGATGGTGAGTACTGCACCATGTGTGGTCCAAACTTCTGCGCAGCCAAGTTGACACACGATTTGAGAAAGTTTAAAAAGTAAGAAAATGTTTTCAGACGAATTAAAGAAAATCAGTTGGGAGGAGACCACGGAGCGCATAGCTCGAATGACCGATAATGACGTGCGCCGTGCCCTTGCCAAGGACCATTGCGATGTGAACGACTTCATGGCGCTGATTTCACCGGCAGCCGAGCCATACCTGGAGGTAATGGCGCGTCTTTCCCGCAAATATACTGAGGAGCGCTTCGGCAAGACCATGTCGATGTTCATTCCTCTCTACATCACCAATTCATGCTCCAACTCCTGCGTGTATTGCGGTTTCCATCGTGAGAATCCGATGGCCCGCACCATCCTCACCCCAGAGCAGATTGAGAACGAGTATAAAGCCATCAAGCAGTTGGCTCCATTCGAGAACATCCTTCTCGTTACGGGCGAGAACCCAGCCAAGGCTGGCACCCCTTATCTTGCCAAGGCAATCGACATCGCCAAGAAGTATTTCTCTAACGTGAAGATTGAGGTGATGCCGCTCTCTACAGAGGATTACAAGACCCTCGCCGACCATGGCATGAACGGTGTCATCTGTTTCCAGGAGACCTACAACCACGAGCACTACAAGCTCTACCACCCACGTGGCATGAAGAGCAAGTTTGAGTGGCGCTGCGATGGTTTCGACCGCATGGGTATGGCAGGTGTCCATTCCATCGGCATGGGCGTACTCATCGGCTTGGAGAAGGAGTGGCGCACGGATGTTGTGATGATGGCTCATCACCTGCGCTACCTGCAGAAGCATTACTGGAAGACCAAGTACAGCGTAAACTTCCCTCGTATGCGCCCTGCACAGAACGAAGGTTTCCAGCCAAACTGCTTCATGACCGATAAGCAGTTGGCCCAGGCTACTTTCGCCATGCGTATCTTCGACCACGATGTAGACATCTCCTACTCTACCCGTGAGCCAGCCTACATCCGTGACAACATGGCAACACTGGGTGTCACCACCATGTCGGCAGAATCGAAGGTAAATCCTGGTGGTTACCATACCTATCCTCAGGCACTGGAGCAGTTCACCGTAAGCGATGAGCGTACCGCCAAGGTAATCAATGCGAGATTGAAGGAATTGGGCAGAGAGCCAGTCTGGAAGGATTGGGATGCCTCATTCGATTTCTTCGGAAAACTGAAAGAAGAAAAAGTTGGATAAAAAAATCCTCGTCCGGTTTCTATATCGGACGAGGATTTTTAAATTTTAAGGCAGCCTTTTACCTCAGTAGGCTTTAACCAAGGTTGCCGTCGCCAACACCGTTGTCTTCACCTCCTGTAGTAGAGCTGTCACCAGTCTGGCTGTTGCCACCAGTAGTTGTATTGCCACCAGGGTTGATGCTGCCTGCACCATTACCGGCATCACTGCCAGAACCAAAAACTACTACATTGCTGGCTCTTCTCACACTAGCCGAAGTGTTAAGGTTGGCATTGCTCAATGTACCTGTAGCACGGGCTCTGAGCTTTACACCGGCAATATTGTTTACCGCAGTAAACTCAGCCTCGGTCTTGGCTCCCTCCTTGTTTCGGATGCCCACGCTGAAGATGGCAAGGTTGTCTATCTTCACATTTTTACCAGCCAGGAGCTGTTCCTTGATACACTTCACCATGGCAGTCATCATGCCCAGGCACATTGCCTCGGTGAATCCGGTATTGTGCTCCTCCATGTGCTTGGCAAGTTCAGCCAGGTCCATCGTCTCTTCCACCAATGGGAAAGCATACCACTTAAGATAAGCAAGACTCTTCTTGTTTTTGTTCTGCTTCAAAACGTACTTTATCATAACCATCAGAATTTTGAGTTAATTACTGCCGATTCCGCATCTCCATGTTCCTTCAGAAGGTATAGGATCCATCACCCCATCGGGTAGAGAGTTTCATCGAGTAAACCCCTTTGGTTTACACAGCAAAGATACAAAATTCCGTCAAGTCATTCATACGATACCATACGTTGCGTGAGATAGCATACTTTATCAGGATTTTCTTATGGTTCACCCAGATAATCGATGATGAGAGCTACCTCTCTGGGTGTAAAAAACTTTGCCGTCTTACGATAGCCGAGCTTCTGAAGTCCGTCAACAAGTTGCGGAATGCGATACACCCAAGACATCAGATGGTTTACTGCCGTATGAGCCAAACTGGCTGTTGGAAAATAGAGCCAGGCAAGTTCTGATTTTCCATAGGCTCTTGCTTTAAAATCTGTCATCATATTTACATTTTAAATTTGCATTTAAATTATTTTTCTAACCCTTATACTTACGCCCTCTAAAGATGATACTTACGGAGCGTAAACCTTATGTTTAGAAAGGGCAGACATCTGGAGGAGGTGGCAGCAGAAATTCGGGTTTCTGCTGAGCCTCACCCAACAGAATATCGGCAATATCGGTATTCGCCTCAAACTGCTCCATGAAGTCCACCACCCTATAATCCCGGCATCCGCTCCTTGCCATCTGCTCCTTCCACTTGTCATACTCTCCGCTGTCGGGATAAACCACGAGTCGCCGATGCTGCAAGGGAATCAGTTTATCGGTCTGCAGATTACCACATCCGCCCGTTGCCAGCCACAGGTACTGCGGATAGCGGCAGGCACAGATAAGCGATGTCTTCTCACTCTCCACGATACATACCGTCTTATCGGGATAGCGGGGAAGCAGATGCTGTCCAAAGAGCACCTTTTCGGTATTCTGAAGTTGCGGTCCGACATGAGAACGTTCGCAGATGGAACGCATGGTGTTGGCCCATCCCTGTACCCGATGACCGTCATTGCGATAAGCCATCAGCTTGGCATCATGCACCCGCTGCTGTTCGTCTATCAGCCAGAACACCACTGCCCTGCCATAGTTCACGCCCTGCACAACGACGTCTCTGGCAGTACCTCCCACACAATAATCGGCTAGCACCTGCCGGGCATCACCACCGATGTTCAGGCCTTCAAACCACATACTGAAAGCACTCGGTCTCAGCATCGCCTTCTGTACCCATTCGGGGCTGAAGAACTCGGTCTGTCGCCTATCCTGCGGTTGCGTCATCAGTCTGTTCTTATGAATGTTCAGGGCGTTATCTGAGTCCTGTCTCCTGTTTCCCAATCCCAGCAAGGGTTTACCGTTTACATATTCCGTCTGGTAATCTTCCCTGCAGCTAAGTTCCGGATGATCATGGAAGTATTGACGCGGTGGATAATGATAGCCACACGATGCCGTATGGTCGCATTTACCACAGTCGTCAGCCACATACTCGCCCGTTTCCAGGTCTACATATCGTGTAAAGCACTTCTTGCGTCCGCATTGAGGGCAGACATAGCGATTGGCTCCACCGGCATGATAGCGCTCCAAAACAAATCTTATATCATTTTTCATTTTTTCTGAAATTTAATGATAAAAAAAATGTATCAGAGTGTATCATTTCCGAATCGATACAAAACAATCATTAATCTATTGATATTCAGAATGTTATCATGTATCAAAGATGATACATTCCCTTTGTATCAGATACAGCAGCTGTATCACTCATGATACAGCTTAACTATATCTATATCAATTAATTAAGTATCATTTTGTATCAAAAACCGGAATGATACATCCCTGATACAAATACTTACTTCTTGTAAGGCTTATCAGCCTTTTCTGTTCAAGCCATTGCTCTTGGCAACACGCTGAACCTTACTCTGACTGGTACCCAGTTTGTCAGCAATATCCCGATAAGAAGAACCGTTAGGCTGCTTGAGTTCACGAATGATATCGCGCTCCAGCTCTGCCTTCTCATCTCTTGATCTTGGCAGATGTGCCCGTTCCTCATCATAGCCACCATATTCAAAATGGAGCCATCCGTCAGAACTGGTCAACGTAAGTTCCTGCACGTTCTTGAAATCAAGTTCGATTGGGAAAGAGCGATACTTCTGCTGGATGAGGTAGCGCATGTTCTTGTCCTTTCTCGATTTGTTGAAACCAATTACGTTATCAGCAAGGTTACTGAGAAGCTTACTACCAGCCAAATCGTCTATTGTAAGCGGATCACCTGGCTTACGCTTAGGCACATGGGCAAGGATGAGCATGGTACAATTGTGAGTCATACGCATAGCTAACAGTTGCTGCATGGTTTTTCCTGCTTCAGCTGCCTCCTTAGAATTGATACAGAGATTGGTAAAGTTATCTATGATTATCACCTCTATATTCAGTTCCAGTGCCATTCGCTCAATCTCAGAAAGAATCATGCTCTGGTCGGTAACATCGTGCATCTTGGTATAATCGATGCTAGCGTGGTAGAGTGTATCAGGACTATCCTTGTTGGGATATCTCAGAGCCAATTGTAGCTGCGAAAGCTCAAAGTTGACATAAAGTACCCGCTTTCCCTGTTCAGCCAACTCAATAGCTATCTGAATGGCGAGGACTGTTTTACCCACACCCGGACCGCTAAAGAGAATCGTAGTCTCATGCTCCACCAGAATATGGGGGATAAGTTCCTTCGGAGGTTTCATTTTCCGACCTTTCTTCAGGTCCTCATTTAAAGTGGACACATTGAAAAAGCTATCCCTGCCCTGCTGCTGAGCAGCCCCTGAAGCAAGAGCCTGAGCCAGCTTCTGTGGATCTGTCTGCAATTGAGCAGCCTGAGCCATGAATTCATCCAATTTCTGTTTAGAATCAATGTTAATCATACCGTTCTCCTTTCTTATTATAATCAACAGATTCATTACTTGCCATCATCTCCTGCACGTGCTTGCGATAAGCCGCAGCCAGAGGGGCGTTGCTGTGGAGTAAATACTCATTGAGGATTTCTTCGATAGATAATACCTTTTGCATATTATATTTTGGTATTAATCCTTCCGTCTATGAAGCAATTTGCATTCAGATAGTCCAAGTCCTCTAGCTTCCTAGTCAGGATGCTTGTCTGCCTGCTGGACTTAAGTGAATACAACGAACGATATCCAATAAGCCCCAGAGATTTTCATTTTATCAGCTCCATTTGTCTTCAGTTTATTGAATACAAAAAAAGCCGATAAGAACTAAATCTCGTCGGCAAAATTACAACAGGCCTTGGTAAGGTTGCAAGCACCTTACCAAAACCTTACCAAAAATTTAAAATAAATTAAACTTTAATAGTAGATTTCCTATAACTTCCATACGCCCAGAACTGACAGCAACTTCTAGTCCTGGGCAGCGTTCTATATCATTTCAACATAATAATAATGCGCCCTATAATTATAGGACGCATTACTAATAGTATATGGGCTAAGCATTTTTAGCTTTCAGTCTGTTCTTCAACTACTTTGAAGAGTTCAAAAACTCAGTCTTTATTGTTTGCTTTTTTAAGACAAACCTTGTAAAATTTTTCTGCTTTATCTTCCAACTCCTCGAAAGTTTTTAAATAGGTATTTTTTTTTAGCCTTAGTTGATTTACTTAAAAGAGATGAATATTTACTGCCTTTCAATTGGTCGGAGTGAAAAGCTTCACTCATCAGATCCATTACATCAACCTGATAAACTTTGTCACCATCTTTTTTTTCAAAATAATTAGCATCACACATTGCTTTTATAACTTTCATGAAATCAGACAAACGTCCTTCCTTAATACATATATCAGAAGTTTTATCCGATTGTGTTTTGCTTTTCTGCTCAACTTGATTTGCTGAATCCGCAAAACTATCCTGTATATCTGCATCTGGCTCTATAAAACCTGGCACTTGAATATTTTTCTTCGATAAAGCTTCATTAACCTCATATTCTATTGCCGCAAGAAGTTCGAATCCTTTATCTGACAAACTGTAATAATTGAATTTTACTGCAATCCATTTATTTCGCCTCAAACAGGATAATCTTTCAAAAAAAGTGGAATCATCCTTAATTTCTTTGGAAAAAGCATTAGAACCATTATTTTTTAAATCGAGAAGAATTTTGTAGTCACATTCTCTTATGTTTCTTGCATAAAGAGCATGATTAAGGATTTTCTTTTCTAGTTCTTTTAAATTATCCAATACAGCACGTCCTGCCATCTTAATCTGAGAAGAAACGACTTTTCCTCCTTCTTCAAAAGCAGCATATATCAATTTTTTCTGTTTGAGCAGTTGTACTGCAATACAGAACTGAGCATCAGTTAATCCTTTTGGAGCTTTATCATGTTGCTCACCATCTGACAATGTTCGCAAAACGCGAAATTCATTAAAGCTTATATACATAATTGTTATCTTTAAAAAATTTTTTCAAAGTTACTACTTTTTATTGATAGCAAAAAATAAAATAACATTTTTTAAGCCACAGAGAAGAACAAAAGTATACACTTTTAAAGCTTTATTGGACTATTTATGGATTCAGGAGAAAATAATAAAGTGCGGAAGAGATAGAAAAACGCTTTTCTCGAAAACTTTTTCAGAGAAACTTACAATAATCTCAATTATTCTTTGTACCTTTGCCGATGGATTTGGCGGAAGCCTTTTCCAAGACATCGTTGGTAAAAAAAGCATTCGCTATTATTTCGCGTTTAGCCAAGAGCGTCGGAAACTCATTTGGAATAACAAGCACGGAAATAATATGTGATAGGTGGCTCGTATATATACGTTTCGCATGAAGCCCCTTATCTACCAGGTAAAGCAATGCAAGCACGCTATAGGCGTGATGCATTCTTATGGTAGATCTGGGGCTCCATCCGACGCCGCCCCGTGCTAAACGCGATAAGAGGCATCACGCCCTTTTTGCGTCTTAGCGGATTGATAGTTGTTTGCAGATGTCTTGTCTTATAACTATCAATCAAAAGTATATGGCAAACAAAAATCTGAATGCCGCTAAGGTGGCGAAGAAGGATGAGTTCTATACTCAACTTTCTGATATTGAGCGAGAATTGCAACATTATTGGCAGCACTTCCGTGGGAAAGTGGTACTCTGTAATTGTGATGATCCCTACGAAAGCAATTTCTTTAAGTATTTTGCTCTTCGTTTCAACCAGTTGGGTTTGAAAAAGCTTATCTGTACCTGTTATAATGGTTCTCCTGTAACGGGTAATGAACTCATGCTTCATTTTGAAGGCTTTGATTATGAAGAACCAAAGAAAATTGCCTACAAGGTGGAGATTACGGAAGTAAAAGATGAAAACGGAGATGGGGCTGTAGACCTGTCGGATGTCCGTTATCTTTTGGAGAACGACAAGAACGTGATGTCTATATTGAAAACTGGCGACTTCCGTTCAAACGAATGCATTGAACTCCTGAAAGAAGCAGATATCGTAGTTACAAATCCTCCATTCTCTTTGTTCCGAGAGTATATTGGGCAGTTAATGGAATATGATAAGAAGTTCTTGATAGTAGGACATCAAAATGCTATAAAATATAAAGAGGTGTTTCCGCTAATAAAAGAAAATAAAGTGTGGTTAGGCTATGGGTTTAAGGGGGCTGCTGCTCATTTTTATTCCCCATATGACGATGTTGCTAAATCGGGTAACCATAAAGAAAAAATGATCCGTGTATCTGGCGTCAACTGGTTTACAAACATGGAAATTGCCAAGCGTCATGAAACTATGGATTTAGTCTGTTCTTACTCGTCAGAAGACTATCCATCATATAGTAATTATGATGCAATTGATATAAACAAGACAGGAGACATTCCTAGAGATTATGATGGCTTAATGGGAGTTCCCGTTACATTTATGGACAAATATAATCCTGAGCAATTCGAAATCATAGGTAATGCTTGTGATACGGATTGGTGTCGAGAAGCGGGTATAAAAACTATGGGACAGGAAACAATAGACAAACTAAGGGCACAAGGAAATAAAGCGCATGTTACTGCAAATATGAATTCGCTTTATATTGAGAAAAATGGTAAAATCATATTACCATATGCTAGAATCATTATCCGTAACAAACATCCACAAACATTATGATGACAATTAAACAACTGGAAGTAACCGTTGGCGAGATCACCAAGGGTTACATCAACAATGAAGAACAAGGAGTACGTGGCTATAATGGTCTTTTGGATATCCGTCCACCTTATCAGCGAGAGTTCATCTACAACGAAGCCGAACAACGTGCCGTCATCAACACCGTGCTTAATGAATATCCGCTCAATGTGATGTATTGGGTGAAGAGAAGTGATGATGCAGAATGTCCTTATGAGGTAATGGACGGACAGCAACGCACACTTTCACTTTGTGAATACGTAGCTGGATTGTTTGCTTTAGATTTTAAGAATTTCTTTAATCAAACAGCTGATATTCAGAAGAAAATTCTCGACTATAAGCTGACTGTATATGTTTGCGAAGGCAAGGAGTCAGAAAAGCTGGAATGGTTCAAGACCATCAATATAGCCGGCAAACCATTGAATGAGCAGGAAATCCGCAATGCAGTTTATGCAGGTCCTTTCGTTAGTGATGCAAAACATCATTTCTCCAAAAGCAAATGCGGAGCTTATAAGCTAGGTAAGGATTTGGTAAATGGTTCACCTATTCGCCAAGACTTTTTCAAAAAGGCTTTAGAGTGGATGGCTGATCATGAAACTCGCAATGGAAAGCCACAAAGTGCCGTTGGTTATATGGCTGTTCATCAACATGACAAGAATGCCATTCCTCTTTGGACTTATTTTCAAAACGTACTGAATTGGGCTATATCTACTTTCAATATGAAGAAATTTAAAATCATCATGAAGGGAGTGGATTGGGCTTTGTTTTATGACAAGTATCATGAACAGCCATTGGATATCAAGGCAATGGAGGCAAGAATTACTGATCTTATCGGTGATGATGAGATTCAGAAGCCGAATGGAATTATTCCTTACGTGTTAACTGGCGATGAACGTTATCTGGATCTTCGAACTTTCAAGGATAAGGTAAAGAAGGCAATATGGGAAAAACAGAACCATAAATGTGCCATCTGTGGCAAAGAGTTTGACTTTGAATTAATGGAGGGCGACCACATCAAGCCTTGGCGAGAAGGTGGAAGAACCGACATCAAAAATTGCCAAATGCTTTGCCGACAATGCAATCGCAGTAAGGGAAGCAAATAAAAACAAACGTAACCACTCTGTCATCTTTTTAAATATGGCTGAGTGGTTACTTTTATCCTTATCTAATGACTATCATCTATAGTCAACATCATAACGTGGCATTAATGAGAAAAGAAACAAAAAATAAATTTCTAATCTCTCAAGCACCCTACCGGCACAACATATACGCCGTCCTGCGGACGCTGGTAGGCATATTTACCGACACCAGTCAGCACCATTTTGAAAGATGGGGACTTCATCTTATCGGTATCGATTTTACTTTCCAAGGTCACCAGGTTTCTTGCGCCCTCCTCTATGAGCTTGTCGCCACCCAGCTTCACCTCAATCAATCGTCTGTAAAATATCTGGTATCAGAAGTACGTATCGCCGACTTGCTTCTCATATTCGGGTTCCAGGCTGTAGAATCCTCTATCACAAATATCTTCTTCAAAGCCTTGATATAGGAATCGATGGTATTCTCGCTAACCTCAGTACTCTCATTGTTGGCAATATCTGCCAAAATGGTACCTGCTGTAGCCTGACTTCCCTGATTTCTCACATACGAACGCATAATCCTCCTTGCCAATTCACTATCACGGTTGACTCCATCTAAACGGGATACATCGAATCTGGTTACTGCCTCAAAATACTCAATGGCCTGCTGTAAAGCTGCCTGTTTGCTTTTCTATTCTATTGTGGCAGTTGACGCATTTCCGTTGTGGCAGTTGACCCAATTTCATTGTGGCAGTTGACCCAATTTCATTGTGGCAGTTGACCCAATTTCGTTGTGGCAGTTGGCGCATTTTCGTTGTGGCAGTTGACGCATTTTCGTTGTGACAGTTGGCGAATATTTCCTATAATTGTCAGTATTTGCACAATACAACGATTGATGGCGCAAAATTACAAAATCGCCTCTATCGTATAATGGTAATCATTATTACAAAAAAAACTCCGAAGAATCAAGATTGATTCTTCGGAGTTTTTTGTACACCCTTAGGGATTCGAACCCTAGACCCACTGATTAAGAGTCAGTTGCTCTACCAACTGAGCTAAGGGTGCCTCTGCTAAAAGCTTTGTTTTCAAAAGCGAGTGCAAAGGTAATACATTTTTCTGAAACCACCAAATTTTTATGGATATTTTTTGAAAAAATCTTTCATTTTATCCATTATGATTGGTTCATGGAAGCATTATTCCTTCAGCCAACTACCTATCAGACTGATGATTTCCTGTCTTGTAGGCTCTGGGAACGACAAGATGCGAGTTTTGTGCGAACCGCCATGACACATATAAACATGCAGGTTCTTCTTGTTCTTGGTGAAAGGCAAGCCGTAAATGCCCGAAGCTCCCCATGGGTCGATATCACCATAAATATAAACCATCTTCGGATCATTCTTGGTCAGGAACTCTACCGTATGATTATAGAGTGCTGGCGAGAACTTCACGTTTTCTGCTCCCTTTGGTACCATCAGTTTCTTCAGATAGCCCTTAGCTGTCTTGATACTGAGATATTTCTTGAATGGTTTGGTATAATAGCCGTAATAACCCAACTCCCGGGCTGCCTGCACATCAAATGAGGCTGTGGCATTATAGTTGGTGAAATAGTCAGGTTCACACATGTTGATCCAGTAATCAAACACCGTCTTGTCATCTGCCTCTCTTGCAGGAATCTTGTTGATGTCTTCTCCCCACTGCCAGAAAGCAAAGGCGTATTCGAATACAGAGAAATCAAAAATCTCTGCCAGCGGAGCATTGAATACATATTTCTTATCGTTGCAATATTTCTCGAACATTGGCAGCAACGCAGCCTTTCGCTTGAAAAGGAGCAACTGGAAATCGAGCACCTTCTGTCGGTTTTCCTTGGTTGATACCTGATATTGCAGGAACTTCTCATGTCGTCCATCCTCTACACCCTTGTTGAGCGGAGCCACGTATGGCACAGAAATATCTACATCATCAGGGAAGTAAGAACGGTAGAACATCGTAGTCTGTCCACCTTTGCTAATGCCGGTAGCAATCCATTTTCCCTTGTACATCGCATGCAGGGTCTGGTTTACATGATGCAGATCATAGAGCGAATTCTCAACGGTAAGATAATCCCAGTTGCAAGGACTAGGCATCGACTTGTCGAAATAACGGTACTCTACGGTAATGATATTCGTATCGAAGAGCTTGGAAAGTTCCTCGATATATCCTTCGCGCAACGCATAGTTGGCATTATATCCTTCAGTCACGAGCACGGTAGGACGGTCGAATCCTCTATGGCAGAGCACTACCCTCTGTTCGAAATAGCCCTTGGATGCATCCTTGGCATCGAGCTGTTGCTTGATAAAGAACACATACTTTTCTGGGAAATGCGTACTTTTCAGCGTTTCCACGTTACTTACTCCAGGCAATGCAGCCAGTTGCTTACCAGCCACGCCCAGTTCTGCCGCCAGCATCTGCAATGGCAGGATGAAGAGCAGCAGCATCGATTTCAAAAATCTCAGTTTCATCTTATTCTCTCTTTTTATTTATTATATTCTAAAATTCAAGATTGCAAAATACATTCTATATGTTTTCTGTCGAGTAAGTGGAGGGAATTTCACCCTCCCTTCTCTCGGAACCGTGCTTGACA
>ENA-OZKW01000020-OZKW01000020.1-human-gut-metagenome-genome-assembly--contig:-NODE-20-length-62528-cov-37.586669_pt1 | contig 62528 bp, 47 predicted proteins | sample MGYA00244833_ERZ653778 | MGnify/ENA primary metagenome ERZ653778 (study PRJEB26926, sample SAMN06165284) | human gut metagenome | biome: ENVO:00009003; feature: ENVO:2100002; material: ENVO:00002003... | reverse complement strand
CTGTCAAGCACGGTTCCGAGAGAAGGGAGGGTGAAATTCCCTCCACTTACTCGACAAAGATATAAACAACATAACAAAAAGAAAAATGAAAAAGACAATGATTTCTTTTCTTCTGATGCTGACAGCAATATCAGCATCAGCGCAATCCACAGCTCGCAAGTTCGTATTGAAGAACAGCAGCGATGGACAGAGTGAACTTACCTGTTATCTCCCTAAGAATCCTTCAGGAAAAGCCGTAGTAGATTGTCCTGGAGGTGGCTATTCCCATCTTGCGATGGATCATGAGGGGCATCAGTGGGCCGAGTATTTCAATAAACAGGGTATCGCCTTCTTTGTTCTGAAATACAGAATGCCTTATGGAAATCGTAATATTCCGTTGAGTGATGCTTATCAGGCGATGCGTACCGTCCGTGATAGTTCTGCCGTATGGAAAATAAACAAGCAAGATGTCGGAATTATGGGATTTTCTGCCGGTGGTCATTTGGCTTCTTCCGTAAGTACCCATGCAGAGGCGGCTGTACGACCTGATTTCTCTATTCTTTTCTATCCTGTGATTTCCATGGATGAGCGTATCTCTCATAAGGGATCATGCGTGAATTTCTTGGGTGAGGAGCGTAATACCAATAAAAAACTGGTCGAAGAGTGGTCTAATGATAAGGCTGTGCGTCCGGGCGATACCCCTCGTGCCATCATCCTAATGTCGTTTGATGATAAGGTTGTTCCTCCTGTAACCAATGGTGTAGCCTATTATTCGGCCATGAGTAAGGCGGGTAATGAGTGTACCATGCATATCTATCCGACTGCAGGACATGGATGGGGATTCCGAGATGCCGCCCATGGCTTCCCATATCACGACCAGATGTTGAATGACCTTACCTGTTGGCTCAACAGGCTTCCGTCTAATAAATAATGAGTAAAGAGTATACCTATATACCTAAAAGAGGGTGTATCATAAGTTAATGATACACCCTCTTCTTGTTCTTGGAAGAGCTAGGATATGTTCTTGGAAGAGATAGGATATGTTGTTGAGACAGTTAGTATCTCCGGTCGCACAACAGCTGTTGTGCGCTTGCATAACAGCTGATATGCGCATGCACAACAGCTGATGTGCGTGCGGTGACCAACTGTTGTGCGCCAACTGTTATCCAAACTTATGGCACATCCTCTTTTTCTTTTTATAATCTCTTAATAAGCATTCTTGTCAGGACAGATGATGCTCTTGGCTGTCATGAAGATAATCTTGATATCGAGCCAGAACGACCAGTTCTCAATATACCAGATATCGCGGCGGATACGTTCCTCCATCTGCCAGAGTTCCTTTGTTTCACCACGGTAACCTGTAACCTGAGCCCAACCAGTGATGCCCGGTTTGGAAAAGTGGCGAACCATATATTTGTCAATCAGACTTCCATATACCTCAGTATGGTGCAGCATGTGAGGACGAGGTCCTACGATACTCATATCACCCTTCAGTACATTGATAAACTGAGGAAACTCATCTATATTGGTCTTTCTCATAAAGTTGCCGAAAGCAAACTTACGAGGGTCGTTCTTGGTAGCCTGAGCTTTGTCTGCATCCTTGTTTACATGCATGGAGCGGAACTTCAGACAATAGAATGTATCACCATTCAGACCAGTTCTTGCCTGTTTGAAGAAAATAGGTCCCGGACTCTGAATCTTGATGATAAGGGCGATGATAGGGATGAATGGCAAGACGCACAGACATGCGAATCCGCTCACCACGATGTCGAAACTGCGTTTGATGAAACGGTTTGAAATACTTGACAGCGGTTCTATATGGTTCGAATATACTGTTCTGCCCATGAAGTTTTGAGCGTCAAGATGTAACTTGTACTCACCGAACACACGTGGCAAGTAGTAGAAGTGTATCACATTCTTGTCACAGAAGTGCATGATGTTGATAATCTCCGGAGATTTGTGTGACAGGCAGCAGAATGCCTCGTCAATGTTGGAAGGCGCACCGTTGATAGTATCATTCATGGTAGAAGAGATGATCTCCTGGAGCTGTTTCATAGTTCCAATTCTCTTCAGGCCTTCTGGAGCTTTTGTAATATCTTCATCAGCATAATATCCTTTTACGATATAACCGGCAGAAGGATCCTCTGTCATCGTCTTGTACATCTCGCTCACGGCAGGGTCGTTACCTATAAAGACAACTGTGCGTGAGTTGCGGCCTTTTGAACGGAAGTATTTCAGTATGTTAAGTTCTAAGAGTCTGCTTATGATGAGTGACAGATAGAATGTAATACCGAAGATAATATAGAAGGAGAACATCTTATCATCATGACTGAGAAGTCTCACAAAAATAAAGAAACTCAAAGTCGTAGTTCCTGCCAGGCATAAGGTTCGTTTTAAAACTTGTAAGAAACCGATTTTTCTAACATGTATGATGGTGGAATAGAAGTATTCGCCTAAGAACAATGCTACATTGGCAACGAAAAAAGTAATCTTCGTTGCTGAGTCGAAATAGTCTGGTGTTAATTCTGGCCCATATTTAGCATAGGCCAGCAATACGATGTTTAAGATAATGAAATCGGTACACGTAACCAATCTCTTTATCGTTTCGTTTCCTTTGTAGTTCTTGTTTATCATTTGTATATTCTTATTAAATACTCCTAATTATGTTTGATATCTCCTTTTCAGAAGGTATGTTTAAGTTCTTTTTCGGTCGCAAAGTTAATAATAATTGTTGCAAATCGGAAATAAATTGGCAAAAAAATATCTAAATGGACCAACTTGAACCAATTTGAACCAATTTTCTAGTCCTGCCCTCTTTCAAAATGACGATTTTTCGCTCGTACTTTTCTTTCATGTTCTTGCAAAATTGTCAGTGACTTTGCAGATTTTCATCGATTTGCTTGGTGGTTTCAAAGGAAAAGCGTACTTTTGCAAACGGATTTCACGGATAGGTGTGAATTTTAAATATGATTAATAAACTATTTAGATAACAAAAGGTATGCAATTGATTCTATTATCGGGTGGCTCAGGTAAAAGACTTTGGCCACTTAGCAATAATGCTAGAAGCAAACAGTTCCTGCCATTGCTCGAGAAGGAGGATGGGGAAATGGAAAGTATGGTACAGCGCGTGGTACGCCAGGCGCAGGAGGCGAATCTGACCAACGATATAACACTGGCTACCAACGCCAGTCAACTGGATATTATCCAAAACCAGTTGGGAGAGCGTGTTTCTGTGGTTACCGAACCGGAGAGACGTGATACCTTCCCTGCCATTGCTTTGGCTGCAAGTTATCTGAAACTGAAGAAGGAATGCGAGGACGACGAGGTTGTGGTTATCATGCCTTGTGATCCTTATACTGAACTGGAGTATTTCCATACCATCGCCCGTATGGTAGATTGTGTGGAGAAAAATGTAGCAGATCTCGTGCTGATGGGTATCAAACCTACTTATCCTAGTGCAAAGTATGGATATGTGGTGCCTTTCCCTGAAGAAAAGGAGTATCAGATGGTAAAGAGATTTACAGAGAAGCCAGATGTGCCTACTGCAGAGAAACTCCTGGAAGAGGGGGCTTACTGGAATGGTGGTGTCTTCGCCTTCCGCTTAGGCTATATGATGCAGATTGTACGAAAGTATATGCGGAGTGACAGCTTTGAAGATACTCGTGCAAGATACGGCGAATTCCCAAAGATTTCCTTTGACTACGAGGTGGCGGAAAAGGCAGAATCTGTAGCTGTAGTGCCGTTCAATGGTGAATGGAAGGACCTGGGTACCTGGAATACGCTGACTGATGAGTTACATCATTCTATTATCGGTAATGCGGTGATGGGAAGCCACTGCGAGAATACGCATGTCATCAACGAACTTCAGTTGCCTCTTTATGTGGATGGTCTGAAGGATGCGGTCGTCGCAGCGAGTCCTGATGGTATCTTCGTGTGCTCTAAGAAATATTCTGAGGATATAAAGAAGGCAGTAGAACATCTTACTCCGCGTCCGATGTATGAGGAGAGAAGATGGGGTACTTATCGCGTGATTGACGATTCGAAGTATGCTGACGGCAATCATTCACTCACCAAGAGTATTACCTTGAAGCCAGGCAAGAATATCAGCTACCAGCTTCATCATCATCGTTCGGAGGTGTGGACTTTCGTGGAAGGTGAGGGAATCTTTGTGCTTGATGGTGAGGAGAAACATGTGAAAGCGGGTGATACCGTGGTGATACCTCTGGAACACTATCATGCCATCAAGGCGATTACACAGTTGACTTTCATCGAAGTTCAGAATGGTAATCCGCTGGTTGAGGAGGATATCGAAAGATTCGATTATCAATGGAAAATGAAATAACCACAAGAAATTGTGATATTGTGTCAGTATAAGAACGTGCCAAAGTGTCAGTGTGGATGCTTTGGCACGTTTTTCGTATACTGGCGGAAAGATGGGTAGCAATATCTGTCGACAAAATAAATGTATAACAATTAAAATATTATAGAATCATGAACATTAAACCATTAGCAGACAGAGTGCTGGTACTTCCTGCACCAGCTGAAGAAAAAGTAGGTGGAATTATTATTCCTGATACAGCAAAAGAGAAACCACAGCGTGGTAAGGTTGTTGCTACAGGCAAGGGTACGAAAGACGAAGAGATGATTCTCAAAGAAGGTGATACTGTACTCTATGGTAAGTATGCTGGTACGGAACTCGAATTCGATGGCACTAAATATATCATGATGCGTCAGAGCGATGTGCTCGCTGTAGTGGAAGAGTAATTCTTAAAGGTAAAAAAGTAAAAAGGTAAAAAACTTTTTGCTGATATTTATTTAAACATTATTAGAAAGAATATATTATGGCTAAAGATATTAAATATAATATGGATGCCCGTGATCTCTTGAAAAAGGGTGTTGATCAGTTGGCAAATGCAGTAAAGGTAACTCTCGGTCCTAAGGGCCGTAACGTGGTAATCGAAAAGAAGTTTGGTGCTCCTCAGATTACTAAGGATGGTGTTACCGTTGCTAAGGAAGTAGAGTTGGAAAATAAATTCGAGAACACTGGTGCTCAGCTTGTTAAGAGCGTAGCCAGCAAGACTGGTGATGATGCCGGTGATGGTACAACAACAGCTACTATCTTGACTCAGGCTATCGTAACAGAGGGCTTGAAGAATGTAACTGCAGGTGCTAACCCAATGGACTTGAAGCGTGGTATCGACAAGGCTGTGGCTGCAGTCGTTGCCTTCATCAAGGATCATGCTGAGCAGGTAGATGACAACTACGATAAGATTGAGCAGGTGGCTACAGTTTCTGCCAACAACGATGCAGAGATTGGTAAGCTCTTGGCTGACGCTATGCGTAAGGTTTCTAAGGATGGTGTCATCACTATCGAGGAGAGCAAGAGCCGTGATACAAACATCGGTGTAGTAGAGGGTATGCAGTTTGACCGTGGTTACCTGAGCGGTTACTTCATGACAGACGCTGACAAGATGGAGTGTGTAATGGATAACCCATACATCCTTCTGTATGATAAGAAGATTTCTAATCTGAAGGAGTTCTTGCCAATTCTCCAGCCTGCTGCTGAGAGTGGTCGTCCTTTGTTGGTTATCGCAGAGGATGTTGATTCTGAGGCTTTGACTACATTGGTAGTTAACCGTTTGCGTGGCGGTTTGAAGATTTGTGCTGTGAAGGCTCCAGGCTTCGGTGACCGTCGCAAGGCTATGTTGGAGGATATCGCTGTATTGACTGGCGGTGTTGTTATCTCTGAGGAGAAGGGCTTGAAGTTGGAGCAGGCTACTTTGGAAATGTTGGGTTCAGCAGATAAGGTAACTGTTAACAAGGACAATACAACTATCGTTAATGGTCATGGCGAGAAGGCTAATATCCAGGATCGCGTAGCTCAGATCAAGAACGAGATTGAGAATACCAAGTCTTCATACGATAAGGAGAAACTTCAGGAGCGTTTGGCTAAGCTCGCCGGTGGTGTAGCTGTCCTCTATGTAGGTGCCAACTCAGAAGTTGAGATGAAGGAAAAGAAGGATCGTGTTGACGATGCTCTCTGCGCTACCCGTGCAGCTATCGAGGAAGGTATCGTTGCTGGTGGTGGTACTACTTATATCCGTGCTCTCGAGGCATTGAAGGATATGAAGGGTGATAACGCTGATGAGACAACAGGTATCCGCATCGTAGAGCGTGCTATCGAGGAGCCTTTGCGCCAGATTGTAGCCAATGCAGGTGGCGAGGGTTCTGTAGTTGTTAATAAGGTACGCGAGGGCGAGGGTGACTTTGGTTACAATGCCCGCAAGGATGTTTACGAGGATATGCGCAAGGCTGGTATCGTAGACCCTGCCAAGGTAGAGCGTGTAGCTTTGGAAAATGCAGCTTCTATTGCTGGTTTGTTCCTGACAACAGAGTGTGTATTGGTTGACAAGCCTGAGCCTGCACCTGCTGCTCCTGCTGCTGCGCCTGGAATGGGTGGAATGATGTAATCTAGTGAATGGCTTGCGCAAACAAAGCACATTCTAAGGGTGCGGGTTTGCAAAGTGAAAATATCAAATAGGGGTGATTCTCAGCGAATTACCCCTATTTTTTTGTTTTTTTAGTTATAAAGATGCAAAAAATAGCAAAATTATTTGGTTCGAATAATCTTTTTTTGTATCTTTGCATCGTAAATAAAAGAAAGTATCATCTGAAAGGATGACAAAGATATTTTTTTTGATTTGTTTTAGTAGATTAGTTTTTAAGTAGTTTGTTTTTGGAAATCGGTTGTCGTGAGACATCCGATTTTTTTTTGTTTTTATTTTGTTTTCTCGATATAATTGTGTAATTTTGCACCATATTAGAAATTTGATGGCATGAACAATATTGATTGGAAAAAAGCATTGGTCTTTCTGATTGTTATCGGAGGACTGATTTATATTACAAAAGCTGAGTTGAGGATGACGACTACAAACTCGTTCCTGACTACGCTAGGTATCTTATTGCTTCTCTTTATCGGAGATAACTTCGCACAGAAGATTGATGATGATCGGAAACGACGTAAACTGAATAATGATGGAAAAGCTGATTGAACTTTATAAAAAATGGGCGGGTGAAGAACCTGCTGATGTCATAAAGCTGGCAGGGCAGGGGAGTAATCGACAGTATTTCCGTATCATCAGGCAGGATGGTGATACAGTGATTGGCGTGATTGGAACCAGTCGTGATGAGGATCATGCCTTTATCTATCTGGCTCGGCATTTCCAGCTCAGGCAGTTGCCTGTTCCCCAGGTCCTGGCGGTGAGTGACGATGAACTTTGTTATCTTCAGACGGATCTTGGTGGTACTTCGCTTTTTGATGCAATCAGGGGCGGACGTGATGCTGGCGGACGTTATAATCAGAAAGAGAAGGAACTCCTGAAGAAAACCATTCGTGAACTACCGAATATCCAGATTCGCGGAGCTAGAGGCTTGGACTGGCAAAACTGTTATCCTCAGCCAGAATTCGATGTTGACAGTGTTCTCTTTGATCTCAACTATTTCAAATACTGTTTTCTGAAGCCTACCGATTTGGATTTTCACGAATTGAAACTTGAAGCCAACTTCCGGCTTTTTGCCAAGGATCTGACATCAGAGCCGATGGATTGTTTTCTGTATCGTGATTTCCAGGCGCGCAATGTCATGTTGGATGATAAGGGAAATCCACACTTTATCGATTTTCAGGGTGGCAGAAAGGGACCATTCTATTATGATCTGGCCTCATTCCTTTGGCAGGCATCTGCTAAGTATCCGTTCAAACTGCGCAGAGAACTGGTTTGGGAATACTACCAGTCATTGAAACATTATACCGAAGTACCTACGGTGCGACATTTTGTAAACCGGTTGAGTCTTTTTGTGCTCTTCCGTACCTTGCAAGTGTTGGGTGCCTATGGATTCCGTGGTTATTTCGAGCGCAAGAAGCATTTCATTGACAGCATTCCGCCGGCTATCCAGAATTTACGCGATCTTCTGAAAATGGGAGACAAGGTATTCCCTTATCCTTATATGATGGATATGCTGAGAAGACTTACTGAGCTGCCGCAGTTCAAGGTGATAGAGAGCGTGGCGCTGAGTCGTGCAGATGGCTATAAGACTACCGACAACAATATATATCGTGCGCATCCGCAGGACGGACCAGCCACCTATTCTAAATATGATGGTAAGGGACCGCTGGTGGTAAGAGTGTTTAGTTTTTCTTATCGCAAGGGAATTCCTGAAGATCCGTCTGGCAATGGCGGAGGTTATGTCTTCGACTGTAGAAGTACCCATAACCCTGGCAGATACGAGCCTTATAAAAAACTGACGGGTCTGGATGAGCCTGTTATCCGATTCCTGGAGGATGATGGTGAGATATTGAAGTTCCTGGAGCATGTCTATGCACTTGCCGACCATCATGTAAACCGCTACATGCAGCGTGGCTTTACCTCTCTGATGTTCTGTTTCGGATGCACCGGCGGTCAGCATCGCAGTGTATATTCCGCCCAGCATCTTGCCGAACATATTCACCAGAAGTTTGGTGTAGAAGTGCATATTTGTCATCGTGAACAGCATATTGAACAGGTTTTACCTGCAAAACAATAGAAAATAGCGTGCAAATTTGGCTATCTCGCAAAAAGTTAGTAAATTTGCACGCACATTTAAAAATAGCTAATTAGCAATGATGCAAGCAATGATATTCGCAGCAGGTTTGGGCACTCGCCTTAAGCCACTTACCGATCGTATTCCGAAGGCTCTGGTAAGTGTCGGGGGAGAACCTTTGCTCAAACGTGTCATCTTTCAGTTGAAGGATGCCGGTTTCACTCGCATTGTAGTGAACGTGCATCATTTCTCCCAACAAATTATCGATTATCTCAGAGAGCATGACAATTTCGGGCTCGATATCCGTATCAGCGATGAAACCGACAAACTGCTCGAAACAGGTGGTGGCATCAGGAAGGCATGGGCGCTCTTCGATTCTTCTGAACCTATCTTGATTCATAATGTTGATATTCTGAGTAATGTGAATCTGAAGAAATTCTATCAGATGGAGAGTCAGGATATGATAGCCGCCCGTCTGATGGTGAGCGAACGCAAAACCAAGCGTTATCTCCTCTTTGATGACAGTATGCGGCTGGTGGGATGGACGAATATAGAAACGGGTGAAGTGAAGAGCCCTTATCCTAACCTCAATCCCAAAGATTATAAGATGTATGCCTTCTCTGGCATTCACATGGTAGCCCCATCACTCTTCCCGCTGATGGAGGATGAGCCGGATAAGTTCCCTATCATGGACTTCTATCTGAAGCATTGTGACAAGGTGCGTATAGAGGGATATGTGAAGAACGATCTCAAACTGATGGATGTGGGAAAGCAGGAGACGCTGAAAGAGGCGGAAGCATTTCTAAAATCGTTAGTTAATAGTTAATAGCGGCTATGCCGTATAGCAAGAGTGCTATAAACTATAAGCTATAAATTGTAAACTGTAAATTAAAATTAGATATTATGCAACAGAAGATTATTATTTTGGATTTCGGTTCACAGACCACACAGCTGATCGGCCGTCGTGTTCGTGAACTCGATACCTTCTGCGAGATTATGCCTTACAACAAGTTTCCAAAGGATGACCCATCTGTCATTGGTGTCATCTTGAGCGGTAGCCCATACTCCGTTCATGATCCGGAAGCTTTCAAGGTAGATTTGAGCCAGTTCATTGGCCGTATTCCAGTGCTCGGCATCTGCTATGGTGCTCAGTTCCTCTCTTTTGCCCAGGGTGGAAAGGTGGAGGCTGCTGACAGCCGTGAGTATGGTCGTGCCAACTTGGAACATTTCGATGTTGAGAATCCTTTGTTCAAGGGCTTTGTTGAGAACTCGCAGGTGTGGATGAGTCATGGTGATACCATCACTGCCATCCCTGAGGATTATAAGTGCATCGCTTCTACTGCTAATGTGAAGTATGCTGCATATGCTTCAACCAAGCAGCCAGTTTGGGCTGTTCAGTTCCATCCAGAGGTATTCCACTCTTTGCAGGGTACACAGTTGCTGAAGAACTTCGTGGTTGATATCTGCGGTAGCAAGCAGGATTGGAGCGCTGACTCTTTTGTTGAGACTACTGTGGCTGAGTTGAAGGCGCAGTTGGGTGATGATAAGGTTATCCTTGGTCTTTCTGGTGGTGTTGACTCTAGTGTGGCTGCTGTTCTCTTGAACAAGGCTATCGGCAAGAACCTTACCTGTATCTTCGTAGATCATGGTATGTTGCGCAAGAATGAGTTCCGTGACGTGATGGAAGATTACAAGTGCTTGGGCTTGAATGTAATCGGTGTAGATGCATCAGAGAAGTTCTTTACCGACTTGGCTGGTGTTACCGATCCTGAGAAGAAGCGTAAGATTATCGGCCGCGACTTTGTTGAGGTGTTTAATGCTGAGGCTAAGAAGCAGACCGGTGCCAAGTGGTTGGCTCAGGGTACTATCTATCCAGACCGTATTGAGAGTTTGAATATTACTGGTAAGGTTATCAAGAGCCATCACAATGTAGGTGGTCTTCCTAAGGAGATGAACCTTCAGTTGTGTGAGCCTTTGAAGTGGTTGTTCAAGGATGAGGTTCGCCGTGTAGGTCGTTCTATGGGTATGCCAGAGCATCTGATTACCCGTCATCCATTCCCTGGTCCTGGTTTGGCAGTTCGAATCTTGGGCGATATCACTCCTGAGAAGGTACGTATCCTTCAGGATGCTGACGATATCTATATCCGTGGTTTGCGCGAGTATAAAGTGAAGTTGAGTGGTGAGGAAGCTCGCCGCGTCTTGGCTGCCGGTGTTCCAGCTGATATGCAGAATGGCGAGATAGAGGTATCTCTTTACGATCAGATTTGGCAGGCTGGTACCGTATTGCTCTCTACTGTCCGTTCAGTAGGCGTGATGGGCGATGAGCGTACCTATGAGCACCCTGTTGCATTGCGTGCCGTAACCAGTACTGATGCGATGACAGCCGACTGGGCACATCTTCCATACGACTTCATGGCAAAGGTAAGTAACGAGATTATCAACAAGGTAAAGGGTGTCAACCGCGTTTGCTATGACATCTCTTCAAAACCACCTTCGACAATCGAGTGGGAATAATCATATAAAAAAGACCACCATTTGAGTTTGATATTCAACTCAGATGGTGGTCTTTTGTTTGTAAAATACATTTTTATGCTTTTTTCTCTTTCAGCAAATCACGGATTTCCATGAGAAGCTTTTCTTCGTTGCTTGGCTCTGGAGCCTTCGGAGTTTCTGCCGGTTTCTCTTCTTCTTTCTTGGCTGTAATCTTGTTGACAACCTTGATGAGCATGAAGATACAGAAAGCAACGATGAGGAAGTCGAAGGTGGTCTGCAGGAAATTGCCATAGTTGATGGTAGCCGCCTTGAATTCCTCGCCCGCCACATTCACGGAAGGAAGGGTTACCTTGAGGTCGGCAAAGTTGACACCACCGATGAGCCATCCGATAGGTGGCATGATGATATCGTCAACAACAGAACTCACGATTTTGCCAAAGGCACCACCTATGATAACACCGACTGCCATGTCGAGAACGTTTCCACGCATGGCAAACTGTTTGAATTCATTTAAAAATTTACTCATAACTCTAAAATTTTAAAAGTTTATATTATAAAAAATCTTCTTCTATATATAATAAGGTGAGAAAAGCAAGCGCCTTCGACTTCTTTTATCTGTTACGCTACCCATCTTTCCGTCTGCAAAGAAACGAATTTTGCAATATGGAGTTGTCAGTATGGCATGTCTAATATTAAAAAACCGTTATTATTGGTGCTCTCTCATTCATTTTTAACTTATTTAATACTCATTCTGGTTGCAAAGTTAGAAATTTTTTTGTAACTTTGCGCTCGTAAAGAAGAAAAAGTGCTTGATAGGGATGAAAAAAGGTGTTATCAGCTCCTTCGGATTCACTTGATAGCTTAAAAGAAATAATTTTTAAACTATTAATTTAAATATTAGAACAATGATTAAGATTGGTATTAACGGATTTGGCCGTATCGGTCGTTTCGTATTCCGTTCTACAGTTGAGGCTGAGAACGCAAAGGAAGTACAGGTAGTAGCTATCAATGACTTGTGCCCAGTAGATTACATGGCTTACATGTTGAAGTATGATACAATGCACGGTCATTTCGATGGTACTATCGAGGCTGACGTTGAGAAGAGCGAGTTGATCGTTAACGGTAACCACATCCGTGTTACTGCAGAGCGTGATCCAGAGAACTTGAAGTGGGATGAGGTTGGTGCTGAGTACGTAGTTGAGTCTACAGGTCTCTTCCTCGCTTATGACAAGGCTGAGAAGCACTTGAAGGCTGGTGCTAAGTATGTAGTACTTTCTGCTCCTTCTAAGGCTGACGCTAACGGTAACCAGGCTGATATGTTCGTTTGCGGTGTTAACACAGACAAGTACAACGGTCAGAAGATCGTTTCTAACGCTTCTTGTACAACAAACTGCTTGGCTCCTATCGCTAAGGTATTGAACGATAACTTCGGTATCGAGACAGGTTTGATGACAACTGTTCACTCTACAACTGCTACACAGAAGACTGTTGATGGTCCATCTATGAAGGACTGGCGTGGTGGCCGTGCAGCTGCTGGCAACATCATCCCTTCTTCTACAGGTGCTGCTAAGGCTGTAGGTAAGGTTATCCCTGAGTTGAACGGTAAGTTGACAGGTATCTCTATGCGTGTTCCTACTTTGGACGTATCTGTTGTTGACTTGACAGTTAACTTGAAGAAGGCTGCTTCTAAGGAGGCTATCTGCGCTGCTATGAAGGCTGCTTCTGAGGGTGAGTTGAAGGGTGTACTCGGTTACACAGAGGATGCTGTTGTTTCTTCTGACTTCTTGGGTTGCGCTTTGACATCTATCTTCGACGCTAACGCAGGTGTTTACTTGACAGACCACTTCGTTAAGGTTGTTTCTTGGTATGACAACGAGATTGGTTACTCACACAAGGTTGTTGAGTTGATCAAGATCATGAAGAAGCACAACGGTTAATTCGTTGCCTCTTAACGATTAAGTATATGGCCGTCCAGCATTTTTTCAATGCTGGACGGCTTTTTTGTTTTTATAAGTGAGATTTTCTTTTCATTTTATTTTGTTTTCTCAATATTTTCATTTAACTTTGCGGCATGAAATATTCGATGATAACCATATTGGGACCTACAGCGAGTGGCAAGACGAGTCTTGCAGCAGCTCTTGCAGCCAGGATCAGCAGCCTGGATGCTGATTTGTCGGGTATCCCTGCCAAGGGTGCTGAAATCATTAGTGCAGACAGCCGGCAAGTGTATCGCGGCATGGATATAGGTACGGGTAAGGATTTGGCTGACTATACCATCCATGGTAAGCAGATACCTTATCACCTGATTGATATCTGTGAGCCCGGTACGAAATATAATCTCTTTGAATATCAGCAGGATTTTTATGATGCTTATCAGGATATTCAGAAAAGAGGGGCATTCCCGATATTATGTGGAGGTACAGGACTCTATATTGAGTCGGTGCTGAAAGGTTATCATCTCTCACCTGTTCCGCAGAATCCTGAACTCCGTGAGTCGCTGGCTCATAAGAGTTTAGATGAACTTACTGAAATGCTGAAAGAACTCAAGGCGAAAACAGGTTCTAATATGCACAATCGCACAGATGTAGATACGGCACAGCGTGCCATCCGGGCGATTGAGATAGAGAGCTATAATCTGGAGCATCCGATGCCGGAACGAGAACTCCCGCCGGTTGATTCGCTGATTATCGGTGTCAGTATTGACCGGGATTCAAGAAGAGAGAAAATTTCTCGAAGATTAAAACAGCGATTGGATGATGGAATGGTGGATGAAATCAAGGGATTGTTAGACCTTGGTATTCCTGCCGAAGATCTCATCTATTATGGTTTGGAATATAAGTTTATTACAGAATATGTGATAGGTAAGACATCATACGATGAGATGTATCGCGGTTTGGAAATAGCTATCCATCAGTTTGCTAAACGGCAGATGACGTGGTTCAGAGGTATGGAACGCAGAGGCTTTACCATTCATTGGGTAGATGCTTTGATGCCGATGGAAGAAAAGGTGGAGACTGTCTTGAGGCTGATGAGGAGCTAGGCTGCGGCCTGGAAGCTGGCTAGGGCTGGCATCCGATGGAATCGGATGTAACGGTGGCTGGGCGGAAGTGATATTTTATACAACTTTCAAATTACAAAGAAGAGACAATGGTAAACGAGAATAAATGGGGGCTTCTTTATTGCCCTAGAGGAGGCTGGCGAAGTAACAAGCGCTGGGAAAAAATTGAGAAAGTGCTCAAGCAGCAGGGTGTGGATTACGACTTTGTGCAGAGCGAAAATCAGAAGAGTGTAGAGCGACTGATCAGAATGTTTATCAACAATGGCTATAAGACAATTATCATTGTAGGAGGAGATTCTGCTCTTAATGATGCCGTAAATTGCCTGATGCAGATAGATCAGAAAGAAAGAGACGAGGTGGCGCTGGGAGTGATTCCTAACGGACTGATGAACGACTTTGCCCACTTCTGGGGATTCTGCGACAGTGATATCGAGAAAACGGTAGCTTCGCTGAAGAAACGTCGTGTCAGAAAGATTGATCTCGGTTGTATCCGCTATGTGAACAAGAAGGGGGAGAAATGCCGTCGCTATTTTCTCAACTGTATCAATATCGGACTCATTGCTGCAATCATGAACCTGAGAAGAAAAACCCATCATATCTTCGGTTCACGTACCCTGTCGTTTCTCTGTTCCTTTATCCTGATGATTTTCCAGCGTCTCGACTATAAGATGTATGTGAAAATCAACTCGGATGTAATCAGACATAGGGTGATGACGATGTGTATAGGTAACGGAACAGGTTATGGACAGACACCGAATGCTGTGCCATACAATGGATTGCTCGATGTGTCAGTGGTATCTCATCCTAAGATGACCCAACTCTTTGAGGGTATCTATCTCTTTGTGAAAGGCAAGTTCCTGAATCATAAGAGTGTGCACCCTTACCGTACCCGAGAGATTGAAGTACTCGAGGCCCAGTATGCTCTGATAGGTATCGATGGCCGATTGATGAATACACCGGTAGGTCCATTCCAAATAACAGTAATTCAGGAGGTTATCAACTTTCTGATACCGGCATAACTTGTATTCCGGTATAAAGAAAAAACATATAAAGAAAAAATAGCAGAACTTTATCCAAGTTCTGCTATTTTTATGATTTCTTCTTCCTGTAAGATTTTGATTTTTCTTCCTTCAGTCTTAATGAGTTCTTCTGCCGTAAAGGCTGAGAGCGTACGGATGGCATTGCTTGTTGTCATATTACAGAGGTTTGCCAAATCTTCACGACTCAAACGGATGTCAAGAGTTTTTCCGTCTTTTTCTACACCATAAGAGTCTTTCAGGAACATCAGTCCCTCGGCAAGTCGGGCTCTGATATGTTTTTGTGTGAGATTTACGGTACGATCGTCCGATTTTCCTATCTCCACACTGAGATATTTGATAAAGAAGAAGCCTACGTTGAAACTTTTGGAGAGCAACTTCATGAGAACCGCCAATGGGAACTGGGCAATAACACAGTTTTCTAGCGACATGGCTGCCGTCTTGTATATCTCATCCGCAAAATAGGCTCTGAAGCCAAAGAATTCAATCGGTTTGATGACACGGATAATCTGGCTCTTGCCACCGATACCCTCTTTGTAAATCTTCACTTTTCCCGATATGAGACATAGAGCATGTTCAGGAGTGCCCTCGTTTTTATAGATGATTTCGTTCTTCTTATACTTCTTGATTTCGAGATGTTCTTTCAGTAATTCGAACTGGTCATCAGCGATGCCTCCCCATAGCTTAGCAATCAGCTTTGCTATATTTCCTTTATCGTATTTTCCTCTAGCTGCCATGTGTACAAATCTTTTAAACCGAAAACTATGTGCAAAAGTAATGCTTTTTCTTGAAATAATCAAGTATTTTAGTGTAAAAATATGTTTTATAACATAAAAAGGCATTTTTTTCTAAAAATGGCACACAAAAAACTTTGTTATACCACAAAAAAGTGTTACCTTTGAAAGCAATTAATATAGTCAACAAAAAATATAGAACCTTAATATAGATCTATGAGTTATCTAAAATTCGAAAAGGCCCTTATGACGAATCTTCAAGAATCGTTGCCTAAGGAGTTGTTGAGAACCAATCGGTCGGGTGCATATTCGTGCTCAACGATTGTAGACTGTAATACCCGCAAGTATCACGGATTACTTGTCGTTCCAGTTCCTGAACTGGACGATGACAATCACGTGCTCTTAAGTTCGCTGGATGTTACAGTAATTCAGCATGGCGCTGAGTTTAATCTCGGCTTGCACAAGTACCAGGGCAACAACTACAGTCCGATGGGCCACAAGTACATTCGTGAGTTTGATTGTGATAAAGTGCCAACTACCCTTTATCGCGTAGGTGGTGTTATCCTGAAAAAGGAAGTTGTATTCCAGCATTATGAGAATCGCATTCTGATTCGCTATACGCTGGTAGACGGCCATTCGGCTACAACCCTTCGTTTCCGTCCATTCCTGGCTTTCCGCAGTGTCCGTCAGTTTACTCATGAGAATGCTACTGCATCTCGTGATTATGCTGAGGTTGATCATGGCATAAAGACCTGTATGTATGCAGGTTATCCTGATCTCTACATGCAGTTCTCCAAGAAGAACGAGTTTAAATTCTGTCCAGACTGGTATCGTGGCGTGGAATATCCAAAGGAGCAGGAGAGAGGTTATGCTTCTAACGAAGACCTCTATGTTCCTGGCTATTTTGAAATGGATATCAAGAAAGGCGAAACCATCGTCTTTGCTGCTTCTACCTCAGAAATCAAGGCGGTAAGCCTGAAGAAACTCTTCGACAAAGAAGTGGATGAGCGTTCTCCTCGTGACAATTTCTTCCATTGTCTGGTCAATGCGGCACATCAGTTCCATCGTCGTGAAAAGAACGATGACCGATATATCCTGGCTGGTTACCCTTGGTTTAAGTGTAGAGCCCGCGATACATTTATCGCTCTGCCTGGTCTCACCCTTTCTATCGAGGAGGATGACTACTTCGAACTGGTGATGAAGACTGCGATGAAAGGTTACTACGAGTTTATGGAAGGTAAACCGGTCAGTGTTCATATTGCCGAGATTGAACAGCCTGACGTACCATTGTGGGCTGTCTGGGCTTTGCAGCAGTATGCTAAGGAAACCAGCAAGGAAGAATGCTTCAAGAAGTATGGACAGTTTATCAAGGATGTCATCTCCTTTATCCTGGATAACAAGCATCCGAACCTGAAGCTCGAAGAGAACGGATTGCTTTATACTGACGGTAAGGATAAGGCTGTTACCTGGATGAACTCTACAGCCAATGGCAGACCAGTCGTTCCACGTACAGGCTATATCGTAGAGTTTAATGCGCTGTGGTATAATGCCTTGTGTTTCTGTGCTTCTCTTGCAGCAACAGTAGGTGAAGAAGACAGCCAGCAGCAACTTCTGGCTCAGGCTGAGAAAACCAAGCAGGCGTTCCTCGATACCTTCCTCAATGAATATGGCTATCTCTACGACTATGTAGACGGCAATATGATGGATTGGAGCGTTCGTCCGAACATGATATTTGCAGTGGCTTTCGACTATTCTCCATTGTCGCAAGACCAGAAGAAACAGGTACTTGATATCTGTACACGTGAACTCCTTACTCCTAAGGGATTGCGTTCACTCTCGCCAAAGAGCGGAGGATATAATCCTGTTTATGTAGGTCCACAGACCCAGCGCGACTATGCTTACCATCAGGGTACAGCGTGGCCATGGCTCGGTGGCTTCTATATGGAGGCAAGTCTGAAACTCTATAAGCGTACCCGCTTGAGCTTTATCGAGCGTCAGATGGTAGGTTATGAGGATGAAATGTCTTCACATTGTCTTGGTACCATCAGCGAACTCTTCGATGGAAACCCTCCATTCGCAGGTCGTGGCGCCATCTCTTTCGCCATGAATGTGGCTGAGATTCTGCGTGCGCTCGAGTTACTTGAAAAATATCAATATTAATAATAGGAGGACTGCTATATGAAAGTTTTAATGTTTGGATGGGAGTATCCTCCTCACGTATTTGGTGGTTTGGCAACAGCCAACTTTGGTATCTCCCAAGGACTTCATGCCCAGGGCGATGTTGATATCACATTGTGTCTGCCTCATCCTTTCGGTGATGAGGACCGCAGTGCCTGCAAGATTGTGGCAATGAACAGTGTGCCTATTGCCTGGCGCGATGTAAATCACGACTATGTGCAGCAGCGGGTAGGCAATATCATGAATCCGGATGATTATTTCCGTTACCGTGACCACATCTATGCCGATTTTAACTATATGCATGTAAATGACCTCGGCTGTATGGACTTTGCCGGTGGTTATCCATCTAATCTTCATGACGAGATTAACAACTATAGCATCATTGCCGGAGTTGTAGCCCGTTCAGAGGAATTTGATATTATCCATGCTCACGACTGGCTGACATTCCCTGCTGGTATTCATGCCAAGCGAGTGAGCGGCAAGCCATTGTGCATCCACGTTCATGCTACCGATTTCGACCGTAGCCGTGGAAAGGTGAACCCTACCGTTTACGCTATAGAGAAGGACGGCATGGATAATGCCGACTGCATCATGTGTGTATCCGAATTGACCCGTCAGACGGTAATTCACCAGTATCATCAGGATCCACGCAAGTGTTTCGCCATGCACAATGCCGTATATCCATTAAAGCAGGAGTGGCAGGATATTCCACGCCCAAATCATAAGGGCAAGGAGAAGGTAGTAACCTTCCTGGGACGTCTTACCATGCAGAAAGGACCTGAATATTTCGTAGAGGCTGCCAACATGGTATTGCATCGTACACGCAATGTGCGTTTCTGTATGGCAGGTTCAGGCGATATGATGGATCAGATGATTTATCTCGCAGCTGAAAGAGGCATTGCCGACCGATTCCACTTCCCTGGCTTTATGCGCGGCAAACAGGTTTATGAGTGCCTGAAAGATAGTGATGTCTACGTAATGCCATCTGTGAGCGAGCCGTTCGGTATCTCACCTTTGGAAGCGATGCAGTGCGGCACACCAACTATTATCTCCAAGCAGAGTGGATGTGGAGAAATCCTTTCCCACTGTATTAAGGTAGACTACTGGGATATCCATGCCCTTGCCGATGCAATCTACAGCATTTGTCACAACGAGAGTCTCTTCGATTATCTCTCAGAGGAAGGCAAGAAAGAGGTTGACCAGATTACCTGGGAGAAAGTGGGAGCCCGCATCAAAGACCTGTACCTCAAAACCTTAGGGTGGAAGTAGTGGGCAATTAATAATTAAAAATTAATAATTAATAATTATGAAAACAATTTGTTTATATTTCGAGATACATCAGATTACCCATCTGAAACGCTACCGCTTCTTTGATATCGGTACCGACCATTACTATTATGATGACTACGAGAACGACCGTAGCATCAACGAGATTGCTGAGCGCTCTTATATGCCTGCCTTGAATGCCCTTCAGGAGATGATTGAAAAGAACGGCAAGTATTTCAAGGTTGCTTTCTCTCTTTCGGGAGTGGGTATGGAACAGTTGGAACTTCATGCTCCTCAGGTATTGGAGAAACTGCAGGAGCTCAACAATACGGGTTGTGTAGAGTTTCTGGCTGAGCCTTACTCTCACGGACTTGCTTCTCTGGTTAATGAGGCAAGTTTCAAGGACGAGGTGATGCGCCAGTGCACCAAGATAGAGGAATATTTCGGAAAGAAACCTACCGTATTGCGTAACTCTTCGCTCATCTACAGCGATGATATCGGTAACGATGTTGCCAACATGGGATTCATCGGTATGCTTACCGAGGGTGCCAAGCACGTGCTCGGTTGGAAGTCTCCTCACTATGTTTACCATTGCGCATTGAACCATAAATTGAAACTTCTGTTGCGTGATGTGAACCTGAGCGATGATATCTCTCTGCGCTTCAGTAACAGCGATTGGGATGGTTATCCTCTCTTTGCAGACAACTATATGAACCAGATTGCTGCCTTCCCAGATGAGGAGCAGGTTATCAATATCTTCATGGAACTTTCTGCTCTTGGTATTGCCCAGCCTCTGTCAAGCAATATCCTCGAGTTTATGAAGGCTTTGCCTCAGTGTGCAAAGGACCGTGGCATCATCTTCTCTACACCTAGTGAAATCTGCAAGAAGATCAAGTCGGTCGGTGAGGTGAATGTGCCTGATACCTTGAGTTGGGTAGACGAGGAGCGTGATGTAAGTTCGTGGTTGGGTAACCCGATGCAGCGTGAGGCTTTCAATAAGCTTTACAGTGTGGCTGACCGTGTACGTATCGCCAACGATCCACGTATCAATCAGGACTGGGATTACCTGCAGGCAAGCAACAACTTCCGCTTCATGACTACCAAGCCAAGCAATGTGGGTCTTGACAGAGGTATCTATTCAAGTCCTTTCGATGCTTTTACCAACTATATGAATATTCTTGGTGACTTCATCAACCGTGTGAACGACCTCTATCCTGCTGATGTTGATAACGATCAGCTGGAGGGCTTGCTTACTACCATCAAGAATCAGGATGAAGAGATAGAGATGAAGGACAAGGAGATTGTCCGTCTCCAGGCTAAGATAGAAAAGATAGAGAAGGAAGTTGAGAAACTGCGTGGTGAAAAGGCTACTAAGGCTCCTGCAAAGAAGACCGCAGCAAAGCCTGCAGCCAAGAAGGCTCCAGCTAAGAAGACAACAAAGGCTGAGCCTACAGAAGAAAAGAAAGATTAGATTTTAGATTACTCATAAAGATTAATCCCCCTCGCTGCATTGATTTGCAATGAGGGGGATTTTTTGTTTTCCAAACATTCTCTGAAATAACGCGTTAGCTGGAAAAAGTTATTTTTCGAAATGAATCCAGTCTACGTCGAAGAAGGCTGCATCGTTCTTCTTGGCTGTGCGGGTGTTGAAGAAACCGAGTTTTGCACCTATCCACTTGCCTTCACGCACAGTGAAAGGGTTGCCTATCTTGGTGAACTTCTTACCATCCAGACTGTAGCTCCATTCTGCGATAGCCTTTATCTGGTTGGCGATACCTTCGCTATGAACTTTCACACGGAGCCATACATCCTGAGTGGCGATGCGGGATGAAGGAATATCATCTACGGCATACTTCACGGTGTAAGGCTGAGGCTGCTTGCTGGTCTTGATAGCCACTTGCTTTACCACCTTCTCAGCCTGTCCCTTCTCTGCCTTCTCACAGGTTACATATTGCAAAACAACCCCCTTTTCCTTGGTATCAACAAACTTGAGTGCCGCATAGTCCATGCCTTGCATAATCATGCCTGCGCTTTCGCCCAATACCTTATCTTTCTCCTTATAAGCCTCGGTGCGGTTAGGAATGAACTTCACCTTGGCTGTAGCAGTAAAGTTCTCAGTAGGGAGCTTCTGGAGCAGGAGGTTAGGAAGATCGAACAGGTTCTTTACATCTTCAGCCTGCTGTACGCCATAGAGACGTAACTTGGATTTCTTGGCATCACAGAAGTACCAGTACTGACTGTAAGGACCGTTCCACTGCCATTGCAGACCTAAATCTACGCTGTTGAAGTCATCCGATTCCTTAGGCTGGAAGTTTCCGCTTGATGGCAGGTTGGGCTTTTTCCATTGCTGAACAGGATCTCCGCAGCCATCACCATCCTTGTCGTCTCCGATGACAAGCCAGTCGTTCACCCATTTGGCTGGTTGCAAATGAACTACACGTCCGTAGGCGTGCTTATCCTGGAAGTGGAGGAACCAGTCTTCACCATTCTGGGTATCTACCCACGCACCCTGGTGAGGACCATTCACCTTCTTGTTCTTTCCTTGTGCCATACCTACATATTCCTCGTAAGGACCAAATGGATTCTTGGAACGCAGTTCTACCTGCCAGCCATACTTCACTCCGCCCGCAGGACTCATGATATAATAATATCCGTTGCGCTTGTAGAATTTGGTACCCTCGATGGTAGGTTGGTCTTCATGACCGTCATATACGATGCGTGAAGGACCGATAACCTTGGTGCCGTCTGGTGACATTGGAGCTACGAATAACACCGACTTGATACCGGCTCTGGAACCGGCGCATCCATGTGAAAGATAAGCCTTGCCGTCTTCATCCCAGAGAGGGCAGCAGTCGATAAGACCTTTTCCCTTCATCACCCAGGTGATAGGCTCCCAAGGACCGCGTGGATCTTGTGTCTTGGTCATGAAGAGTCCTTGGTCTGGATCACCGCAGTAGATATAGAACCATCCGTCATGGTAGCGGATGGATGGTGCCCATACGTAGTTACCATGCTGAACCTTCTTGCGCCAATCCAGTTCGGTGCCCTGGTATTCAGGCAAAACCGGATAGTCATCGAGTAGGGCAGCACCGATAATCTCCCAGTTTACCAGGTCGGTGCTGTGCAGAATCTGCAGGCCAGGGAAACACTGGAAGGAAGAGGAAGTCATATAGTAGTCATTGCCCACGCGACATACGTCTGGGTCTGAGTAGTCGGCGTCAATAACCGGGTTGCGGTACATTCCGTTCTTCAGGTTCGGATTCCATGTCTTGGATACCGCTTTCTGGGCATTCACGCTCAGTGCAGAGAGCGGAGAACTCAATGCGATGGTGGCGAGAATGCACAGGAGTGAATGCGATTTTATTTTCATTGTTACCGATGTTTAAATGAATTATTTAGCTACGTATTTCTTGTTGTTGTAGATATAGATACCTTTTTTGAGACCTTGCAGGTCTTCTGCCTTGGCATTGAGCTTTACCATGCGACCGCTGAGGTCGTAAATGTTGTTATTGTTTACCTTGGCGGTTAAAACAACATTGTTGATACCTGAACTTGTTATCTTTACACCTTTCAGTGTGATAACCCAAGCGGCTTGTGCATTTTGTGGTGTGAAGGTAAGAACGCCAGTAGCAGGAGTGTCAAGTGTAATATCAAACTTTGTACTCGTATCCGTTTGGGTTAAACGGCTAGGGAATACGTATTTGTCGCTGGCAAAGGTTGTTCCGTTCAGCTCGCCGAGATAGCAAGTCTTGTTGTCTTCATTGGCATATCCTGCAAATGTAGCCGATGTAATGGTAATATTCTCAGGCAGGTTGATGGTAAACTGTATGCCCTTGCTATACTTGATGGTATTGTTTTTAGCTGTAGCGTAACCTTTGCTGCTCTCTATGCTGCAACCGTTATTGAACGTCCATGGAGATAGATCTGTGCTTGAAGAAGTGCTGGTTGATGCATCCAGAATATAGCTTACTTCTGTTGTCTCACCTGGATTGGGAGTGGGATTTGGATTTGTACCTGCCCCTGTAGCATCACACTGGTCGTCTACTGTAGAATCGTATTGGCGGATCCAGAGTTTGCCAGACTGGCATGTAATCTTAGAGTTGTTCTTGAATACGAGATTATCTACGAAGCGGATATCGATGCCCTTCTTGGCTGAAATCTGCACGTTGTCGAGAGTCACGTTCTTGATGTGGCTCTCAGGGCGGCCAATCAGGAAGATAGCGTTACCATCGCAAACATCTGTTGTCTTCACGTTCTGAAGCAGAATGCCGTTGTAGGTTGGGGTAGTACTATCAAGAGCTCTGGCATTTGCCTTGTCTACGGCAGGATCGCTGTTGTAGTTCTTGTCGTAGTAGCAATCGATAGAGAATGGGTTCTTCACCTTGGTCATGGTGAAGTTGGTGAACTTCCAGTCCTCCTCGCCACCGCCACGCAGCGTACCGCCACTGTTGATACCCGTCTTCATGCGGATACCGGCAGTTGTACCATTCATGGTGATGTTGTCGAACCATACATGCTTGATGTTTTTGGTGAAACTACCGATTGAAGCACCATGTCCTGTACCAAAGTCGCAGTTCCAAACATGGATATACTGTGCATTGTCATCGCAAACTACGTTATCATCACCTGTACTGATGTTGCAGTTATAGATGTTCATGTGGTGACCCCAGATAGAAATACCGTCTGTATTATGAGAAGGCTGTTCTGTCTTGGTTTCAGAAGAAGGGTTATAGATGATTACGTCATGAACAGTACCATTGTTCGCACCATTGCTGTTACTCAAGGTGATATTAACACCAGGACTATTCTGCACCTTGAGATTGCGAATCAGGAATCGGCTGCCTTTCTCGAATCTGATCATCGCTCCCGGATTGAATGTCTCCTTGTTGTCGCGAGCCTTCCACCAGCGTGTTCCCTGTCCGTCGATGATGGAAGTTTCACCTTCACCCTCTATGACAATGTCGCTCTGGTTCTTGTTCTTGCAACCGATAAAGAGCGTTTTGTTGTTAGGTGCCTTACCATATTCAACGAGTTTCAGAGTCGCTCCTGCGCAAAGGTGGAGCACAGTCTTTGACTTGATGCTGAGTACCTCGGTAGTGCTTGTCATCTGGTCGGTACTACCAAACATCCATGTACCGGCAGGAATCACGACCATACCACCGGTAGAAGGCACAGCATCAAGTGCTTTCTGGATAGCCTTGGTGTTGTCTTCTGCCGTAGTTGAAGCACCATAGTCCTTGATGTTGAAGGTGTTGGCTGATGTGATGGTTGGCAACTGTGGCAGAGAAACGGCAGTCCATCCTTCTGGAGTGTTCTGGGCCATCTGCTCGGCTGTGATACCTGCGAAAGTTTGTGCTTTAGTGAACATTGGCAGAGCCATGAGCGCAGCAAGCACGACTGTCTTAATGATTGATTTCTTCATTTCTTCTTAGGTTTATTTATTTTATTCTATAAGATTTTGTGCAAAGTTACGACATTTTTGCTTATCACATGCAGATAGTGAATGAAAAAGTACGAAAACGATTACGTATACCTTGCCGATAGAATAAAAAAGAAAGACCGCATCCACCGGGAATTATCTCCCAAGGATACGGTCTTAAACCTAATGATTAACGTATGTCCTGATAGGTTTTCTTATCAACATAATGACTTTGATTAGTAACCAGGATTCTGGTCGGCTAATGTCAGCTGGTCATTGGCATCAATTGCAGCCTGTGGGATAGGGCGAAGAAGCTTCTTGCCGATATACTGGGCAGCCTTGTCTCCCATCTCATGGTTATACTTGGTGCAACGTGTTACCAGGGTCTGTGTTCTGCGAAGATCCATCCAACGTGCCTCATTACCGAAGTTCTCGCATGCATTCTCATCAAGGATGTCATCGATTGTGACAGTTCCTGTAAGTGCAGGAAGGCCAGCGCGCTGGTGAACCTCGTTGAGTCTTGCCAATGCCTTAGGGTTATCGCCAGCCTTCAGATAAGCCTCAGCTGCTACGAGATACATCTCTGGCAAAGTGATGATATGGATGTCGCGATAGCAGGTGTTCTTTTCTGTCTTAGCAGTCTTGCTGTCGTCAAACTTTTTGCATGGACTGGAACCATATACCAGTTGCTGGTTATCGTAATATTCCATATCTCTGCCGTCCATATTCTGTGCTTCCTTGCTCTGTGAATCCATCGGAATGCGATAGGTGTTTGCTCTGTTTGCAGGATCTATAGCCTTCCATGCTTCAAAGTCGGCATCTGTTTCATACCATGCAGAATAGTATCGCGTTACTGGCTTACCTACCAGACTCTCACCATTCTTGTACCAGGTCCAGTAACCGGTACCTGCAGCATTTCCCTTGTTTATATCTGGCAATTCCTTCATGAAGGTAGCATCGTAACGCTGGTCACCCTTCTTGAAACAATGCAAGGCATAGAGGGTTGGTACATAGCTGGAGGTTGTAGCCTTGATGTTATCCTCGTTTCCACCCAGATAGTTGCAGTAGTAACCGCTCCATTCTGTACCACCTGATGTTGTATTGTTGGCTGTAGCCAAATCATATTCCACATCCCAAAGGAACTCTTCGTTGTCATCGCCCGATCCGTCTGCCTTCCAGAGCTTGGCAAATGGGGTAGTCAGTTTTCTGCCTGCAATCACCTCATCGGCAAGAGCTGCTGCCTTGGAGAAGTAGTCTTGTTTGTTGAGGTCCCATGCTGCAGAAAGGTAGGTTTTGGCTAGGATAGCCTTGGCTGTTTCCTGGCTGATTCTGCCGCCACCCTTGGTAGCTGTAGAAGCTTGGAGCACATTCTTACTGATAACATCTTCGAGCTCGCTGATGATATAGGCGTATACATCTTCAGGAGAAGACTTCGGATATCCTGTGTCTGCTGTGGTGAGGAAGTCCTTCATGATAGGTACACCACCGAAGTTGTTTACCAGAAGATAATACTCGTAGGCTGCCAATACACGGGCTTCGCCTATCAGTTGACTTTTCGTCTTTTCATCAACTTGGGCTGTCTGTGCATAATATGACACAGAGTTGGCTGCACGTATACCTGAATAGAGGTAAGTATAGAGATTCTTGATATCCGAATTTTCTGGAGTCAAGGTCTCGTAAGTGTTCAATGCCTCGTTCATCTTGTTACGGGCATCGGCATACATGTCTGTACCTGCTGAGAAACAGCTAGTGAACAGAGGAGCTGCATAAACGTTTTGCAGATGCTGATAGGCATCATTGACGAGGTTGTTTAATCCCTCTTTTGTCGCAAAACTCTGTTTAGCAGTTACATTCGACTTGTTGCTAGCATCCAGGAAGTCGCTGCAACTTGTCATGGTTCCCATGCAGCAGGCCGCCAATGCTACGCTATATAATATCTTTTTCATAATTGTTTACTTCATTTAATGAGATTAGAACTTAAGATTTACACCAAACTGGTAGGTTACAGATGATGGACCGCCATTCTGCAGATTCTGTGATGCCCACTCTGGGTCGAAGCCCTTGTAGTTGGTGAAGCAGAATGGGTTCAGAACGTTTACATAAACACGGAGATTTCTGATACCTGCCTTGTTTACTACGCTCTTAGGCAATGTGTAACCCAGGGTAATGTTCTTAACCTTGGTGAAAGAGGTCTTCTGATACTGGAAACCTTCTCCCTTGGCTGAACCCTTGTCACCGAAGTAACCACCCATCGAAGTATCGCTGTTGTTTGGATAAGGATACTTTCCGTAGTGGGTCTCTGTGGCGGTTGTAATCTCACCTGTTGCATGATCGATGATTGGTGCTCCCTTTGGTATGTAGTAATCCAGTTGCATGTGGGCATTACCACGGTCGCCATACTTCATATACTTCTCATGGAAGTAGCTGCGTGACCAGAATCCGCTCTTTGTATAGAACATGATAGAGAAGTCGAAGCCCTTGAAGTAAACATTGGTAGTGAAACTACCTGTCCAGCGAGGATCTGTGCAGCCATAAATCTGCTTATCGTTGTCGTCAATCTTACCGTCATCGTTCCAGTCGTTTACTGCCATCTGACCTTCATACCACTTATACTTAGTGCCATACTTCTCGTAGAATTCCTTCAGGGTATAATGCTTGTCACCATTCATGGTGTGCATGGTTACACCCTTGTCGGTGATGACATCGGTATGGGTATAGTCACGGAGTACATTCAGTGGTTCGCCGATAAACCAGTTGTTGGCTACCTCATCAACCTTACCATTACTCAACTCCTTAATCTTGTTCCAGTTGCGGGCGAAGTTTACATTCGCACTCCAGGAGAAGTCTTTCTTGTTGATGATGTTAAAGTTCAAACCGAGTTCAATACCTCTGTTCTGGACAGAACCTACATTGAAGGTTGAAGTCTTCTCACCAGTTTCGATAGGCACTGAACGTGACATAATCTGACCATCAGAAAGACGGTTGTAGAAGTCGGCTGTTACATTGATGCGGTTTTTCAGGAAACTCAGGTCGAGACCTACATCAAATTCCTTTACCTTCTCCCAGATGAGTTCTGTATTTACCAATCCGTTAGGATGATAACCCTGTACCTCTTTGCCATCTATGGTTACATAAGATGGACCTGTAGCAGAAGCGATAGTTACATAGTCACCCACATTGTTGTTACCGGTAACACCATATGACAGACGGAGTTTAGCATTGTCTAACCAGTTGTTGAACTGCTTCATCCAAGCTTCATCAGAGATACGCCATGCAGCAGCTACAGAAGGGAACCAGCCCCATCGGTTGCCGTCTGCAAAGCGTGAACTGCCATCGGTACGGAGTGTAGCTGTAGCCATGTAACGGCCCTTGTAGGAATAGTTGGCACGGAAAGCGAATGACTCCAGTGATGACTCAGTATAAGAAGAGGAAAGCGTCTTGTCGCCACTGGCTGTTCCCAGATTGTGGAATGTAGTATGGTCGCTGGCGATACCCTTGCCTTCTTCATACTGGTATTCTGTATTGCTCTTGTAGAGTGAGAACAGTGCCATGGCACCAATGGTGTGGTCGCCAAATGTGCGGTTGTAGTCAAACTGGTTGTCCCACGTCCAGTCTACACGGGTTGTATTGGCAACGGATCCGAAGTTGGTCTTGTTCTTCTGGTAGTAAGTTGAACCTACGTCGTTACCCTCGTTCAGACCTGTAGCATAGAAGATGCCCTGGCGCTTGTGAGAGTAGTTAGGAGAGAAGGTGGTTGTAAACTTCAATCCCTTGATGATGTTGGCACGCAGGTAGAAGTTACCCATCAGTCGGTACATTTTGGTCTCGTTGGTGTAGTTGCCGTCATTCAAATCGATGAGCGGGTTATATGTAGATGTAAACTGTGCATCTGAACCAAAGGCTGCCTTTGCTCCCGGGTTAGGAATCAGGTTGCCATCTGCATCTGTTGGAGATACGAATGGGTTAAAATAGAATGCATTCACGTATGGAGAATAAGTTCCATCAGTACATATGTCCTGGGTGCGGCTCATTGACATGTTGGTAGAGAAACCTGCCTCGAATATCTTGGAGAGCTTGGCATCCATTGCTCCCTTGAAGTTGAAACGCTCATAGTCGTTGCCTTTGAATACGTTCTCTTCTCCCTGATAACCCATACCTACACGGTAGTTTACCTTTTCTGTAGCACCGGCAGCACTGATGAAGTGGTTTTGCTGGGCGGCAGTGCGGGTAACCATCTTCTTCCAGTCGTAACCGTCGAAACTTGGATCCATCATCAGCTCATAAAGTTTGGAGTCTTTGTAGCTGGTTGCTCCCTTGCGGGCAAGGAAGGCAGAATTCAAATCGGTATTCTTGATGATGTAATGTGGATGTCCTTCAGCATCCACACCCTTGCGGCTTGAGCCATCGTAGTTCTTTCCATCAAGCGTGGTATATCTGGCAAAACGGTAATCCATAAACTCGTTGGCATCCATAAACTCAGGCATGCGCGCCAACTTCTTGATACCATAATATCCGTCATAAGAGATGGTAGCCTTCTGTGCCTTGTCTGCACCCTTGCTGCCCTTGGTGGTAATCATGATGACACCGGCAGAGGCACGGGAACCATAGATGGCGGTAGAAGATGCATCTTTCAATACGTCGATGCGGTCGATATCATCAGGATTCAGGAAGTCCATGTTGTCGCAAACTACACCATCGATAACATACAATGGCTGTGCCTGCTTGTTGATAGAAGCCTGTCCACGAACCTGAATATTGAAGCCTGCACCTGCGCGGCTACCAGACTGGGTGATGTTGACACCAGGAACAGAACCCTGCAGAGACTCTGCAAGATTGGTAGTACCACGAGCGGCTATCTTTTCTGAGTTGACAGATGCGATAGAACCAGTTACGTCGCGTTTACGCATGGTACCATAACCAACGACAACGACCTCGTCAAGGGCTGCATTGTCATCTTCAAGTACGATGTTCCATGTTTTCTGACTTCCAACTTTTACTTTCTTAGGCTTGCAGCCGATGTAGCTGAAAGTCAAGACCGCATTAGGGTCTGCGTTCTGAATGGTAAACTTACCGTCAAGGTCGGTGATGCCACCTGCCTTACCATTCTGGTCAGTAATGGTTACACCAATCATTGGGTCGCCATTAGCATCCTTAACGGTACCTTGGATTGTTTTCTGCGCAAAAGCGAGGAAACAAACCGAACTCAAGGTCAGTGCCATGCTGGCACGTTTCAGTTGTTGATACATAACGATGTTTGTTTTGTAGGTTATTATTATATCTTGTTAAGTTTTGGTCTAATTGAACTTATTTGCGATTAGTTGTAGTCGTGTTTGATTCTCAATAGATCATAAGAAATCTTAGATTTTTGATAATAATCTTTTGATTTCTGCTACAAAAGTAGTGAAAAATCTCAAACAACGAACAAAATAATTGAAAAATCTAACGTAAACGTTTTCACTAGTGTTTCTTCTACAATATTGCCTTTAATTGTGTAATTCAGGCTTGCAAGTGAGCCTTACGTAACGTTTAACTGAGGCTTATTTGAAGTTCAAGTGAGGCTTACTTGAACGGTTAAAGAGGCTTATTTGAAGCTCAAATGAGGCTTACTTGATGGGAGCAGGATGTAGCCGAAATTACGTCGCGACGTATCTGTTACTGCGTCGTGACGCGCCGATTGCTACGTCGTGACGCCTCAGATGCTACGTCGTGACGTAATTTCGGGAACATCGGCAAGCGGAGCAGCTTACCAGGGGCGTGGTAACAGGTGGCAATAAGGTGACAATAAAAATACCCCTTATTGCCACGCGTTATTCGCTTATAATCAGATGGTTAAGTCTGAGTGTGATATTAGTGGCATTAGATTTGAGAAAAAAAACTTCTGCAGAAGTCTTTCACCACAAGAAAACAAGTTAGAAATAGCATAAAGAGGATCAGTTATTTTTAAAAGTTAGAGGCTTTTTGATGTCAAATCATAAAAAAGTCAGAAGTTTTTTGCCTTGGTTTTATATAAAAGTCAGAGGTTTCTGTTGGCTCGAAGATATGACTGCGCTTGCTCGAAGATATGACTGCGCTGGCTTGAAGATTCGATTGCGCTGGCTTGAAGATATGACTTCGTTGTCTCGAAGATTCGAATTCGTAAGCAGAATGAGACGGATTTGTTAGCAGAATGAAGTGGCTGAATTAGCTGGCAGAAGTGACTGAATGAGTTGACAGAAGTAGCTGAGTTAGCTGCCTGAAGTGGCTGAGTTAGTTGACTGAAGTGGCTGAAATAGCGAAAAAAAGAGGGCATGTCATCCCACTTATGACACACCCTCTCTATTATTCGTATAGTATTATTGTTTCAATTTTTTAATCTCTTCAACAGTTAATCCAGTGGATTGGGAAATGATGTCGATTGGTGTGTTGAAAGCAAGAAGTTTGAGAGCGATGTTTAGGGCTTTTTCTTTTTCCCCTTCTGCTCTTCCTTCTGCTCTTCCTTCTGCTCTTCCTTCTGCTCTTCCTTCCATTAAGCCATCTTGAAATCCCTCGTCACGGCTAGTGTCGAATAGGCTTTTCATATGTCTAACAGCTTCTAGATGTCGGTAATAAGCTTGCTTGTCTTCTTGTGAGAGTGAATCCACACGAAGTCGCTCACGTGCTTCTGGTAATCCTGCAGCAGTGGCTTCGGAGCTGATTGAGCCTGTTTTCAGAAATTCTATCCATTCGTCAAGAGGGGTAGTTGCTATCTTGTCAAAATCATTGACACGTAGTATGTAGTACTCAGGGAACAAGTCGCCAGGGCTCTTTCTAAGTTTTAAATCTTTATCCTTGATGCCAAAGAATTTCTCGTTCTGTCGGATGGAGAGTTTCAGAATGTCGTGTGGTTCGTGTTCGCCGATGAATTCGGTTTTACCATGGTACACATAATCTTTTCCTTGTCCTAGTTCGAAATAGACGATGTTAATGGAATACACCTTGCGAACCGCTTCGTATGGTTTCCCAAGACCAATATACTCTGTTATTGCCTTAGATACACCATAGAGCATGCGATGGAAATAAGTATGCTCACGACTATTTTGTACTTCAATGATGCATAACTGTTCATCCTCGCTTTCTGCCAGAATATCTACTCGGTTATATTTATCGTCTTCGTCTTCTTGGTTACTTTCGCTCTCCAGGAAGCGGTGAATCTTAAATTTCTTTCCAAGTAATGAAGACAGGAAACCCTCGAGCACAACATAGTTAGCCTTGTTGCGCAGCAGGCGTTTCATCGCCCAGTCAAATCTTATATAGTTTTCTCCGTTCATTCTCTTTTCTTTTATTTCTTAATATTACGCTGCAAAGATACGCTTTTCTTTCGTAACTTCCAAGAAATTAACTAAAAAAGTTTTTGTGGGTGGTAGGGGAGAAGGAGATAAACAAAAAAGTGCAACGCCCGGTGTGGGCATTGCACTTTTATATGATTGATAATAGGATTACTTCCACTTAGAAGCACCTGCTTCACTGTCAAGATTTGCGTTGAACTTGAATTCACCCTTTGCTGGATTTGTCCAAAGATCTGTCTCAGAACCCTTGAAGTCGATGAGACCTTCTATGCCGTATGTTTTAGCGTCTGCACCGATTGGTGTGTAAGCAAAGTTAGTCTTGTATGAACCTGCAACAGAAAGCACTGTGCTTGCACCATTCAGAAGAACACTTCCCTTAGCGCCTGGTGTGTAAAGCTGAAGTTTTGCTCCTGCACTTCCGTCTGTAGCCATAGAAGGACCAAAGATGCTGTTGTTGATGTTCAAGTTTGCTGCATTTGTAGCAAAACGGAACAATGGTGTGTTAGCATTTGCTGTAGTCTCCATTGGAGCATAGCAGAATGTACAGTTGTTTACATTTACAGTAGGAGCCTGGGCAGTCTTACGTAAGTCGCAAAGCATAATAATGTTTGTAATAGTACAATCATCGAATGTTACGTTGCGGAAATCTCCACCCTTATCTGCGATGGTTACAACACCCTGATCGCCGACACCATCAATTGTACAACCCTTGAAAGTAATGTTCTGGAAGTTGTCGCTGTTCTTCTGACCTCTTACTACACCACGGAAACCGCGGATGTAGCAATCGTTGAAGATGAGTTCACTGATGGTAGAGCCAGTACCGCTGACATTGATAACCTGACGGCCACCAAAGCTCTTGTCTGTACCTGCGAGGAACGCATCCTTATCAGCTTGCTTATCGCTAATCATATCGATGCTTTCGAACTTCACCTTATCGATATTAACACCCTTCTTGACGTTCATACCACCGGAGAAGGTGAACTGAGCGTTACCGCCCAATGTCATACCGGTTATGAAGGTTACATTGCGGTCGAGACTGATAGAGTTGTTGATCTTGTATTCCTGTTCACCACGGAGGATGATAGTCATACCGTCTTTAACCATATTCCAGAACTCAGCAGTCTTCAATGTATCCTTAGCTTCCTTAGCATCCCAGTTGCGGGTATCCAGCCACATGCCTTCTCCATACTTCTCGTCGAAGTTGACGCTAGCTTTGGTTGTAGCTGTAGTTTTACCTGCATAGGTAGTATTGTTGAAGTCAGAAGAACTGTCGTATGTCTTGAATGTGTATGATGTTTCTGGCTGCAAGCCATAGATATCTACATATCCCTGAGCATAGTCCGCATCGCTTACTTTAACTGAGATAGTATCATGGTTTTCTGCGTCTTCAGCAGGGCAAGCCATTACATACTTGATTTTCTGACCACCTTCAGCCCAGGATACACGAGCTGCGTTATCAATAGCCTTGGCACCAGAAACCTTTGTTGGGTAGTTGATGCTCTGAGCCTTTACCTGATAATACTCAGATTCCTTGTTGTTGCCAATACACTTGATTCTTACACCATACTTCTCGTCCCATCCTAAGTCGTCGAAAGTATAGGTGTCTTCTTCTGTTGTGGCTTTCTTGATTACTTTCAGGTGATTTGTGCCATCCTCATCTGTAGATGTCACAATACCCAATTCCAACTCATAACTGGTGGCACCCTGGATTTTATCCCATTCTACCTTCAAGGCATTTGAGTTGACCGTTGCGCTTGCAATTGGACGGAACAAACGAGGTGCATCGCCCAAGTTGTCATCGTCGCTACAGCTTACCATTGTGGTACCAACTGTAGCAGCGAAAAGCATAGACAATATATATTTATTGTATTTCATAATTACTTACTTTTATTTGTTATGGACTACATAACCCGATTTACTTGTTGCGAATAGCATAACCTTCGTTAGACAATACACCGTTTGAAGAAGCAATGTTGTCCTTAGGGATAGGTAAGATATATGGAGTTACCTTTTTGCGGAGAGGCTCCATGTCTTCTGCACCTGTTGTCACAACTCCGTCTGTCAGACCAAACCATGAGTATAAGAAAGCCTCATTCATGACACCCTTCTTGATAGTGTTGCCATCTGCGTCGGTTCCATACTTTGTGTTTGTTGTTGGATCAGTATCACTGACTGACATGTATGTATCCAAGAACTTGATGTATTTCAAACCATCGAAAGAAGCTCCCGCAGTCTTGATGTCATCATCTGCAAGTGTTGTTGCCTCTTTGTATGGGCTTGCGCTGTTATCACGATAAGTGAAATAGTTGTTCTCGAACTGAATCTCGCCATTTACATAGTTGTAGTAGAGGCGTGGTGCGATGCCCATATCAACAATTTCTTTAGTCTTGTCGTAGATGAATTCTCCATTCTCCAGACGGAGCTGGTTATAGTTCATAGTTACGTCACGAACCCACTCCAAAGTATTAACGATGGCATCTGAGTAGTAGTTCCAACGAACGAGGTCGAACTTACGGATGCACTCGCCACCAAACTCCCAAGCACGTTCGTTGATGATAGCTTTCTTGAAAGAGTCGTGATCGTTGAGATTATCAACATATTCATTCACCATCTCGTTCTTGTTGGTTGCATTTGCAAAGGCACGGTTACGAACTCGCTTCAACATCTCCTTTGCCTCAGCAGTAGGTCCATTGTTGATTTCGTTATCAGCCTCAGCGAGAAGCAACAATACATCAGCATATCGGAGGATAGGGAAGTTGATACCTGTACCCTTAGATTCAACGTTGTTGACACTCAAATCCATGCGGCACCATTTAGCTGGCTGGATGTTGACGCCATCCACTGCTGCCTGCTTGTTGTCGTACAACCAACGGTAGTTAGCACATGTAGCCTTCAGACGCTGGTCTTGTGCATTGAATGAGCATGCATAGCTTGGAGTCAGGTTGGTATAAGTTGTACCAGCACCCTTAGAACTTGAAACTACGCTCAAGCCAAGACACCAACCGATGTCACCACCTGAGTTTGGAACATAACCCATCTCGAACAATACATCACCATTAGCTGGGTTGCAGCCGTTGATTTCATTATCAAAAATCTGCTTGAAGTTGTTGTTGAGCTGACGGTCCTTCAAGGAAATCAACTTCTTGGCATAAGCCTTAGCAACCTTGTAGTAATCGTCTGCAGAAGTAGCTGTAGCCTCGTTACCATTTTCATCAACATAATGTACAGTATATTCATCGCCTGTACCTGTGCTGCGGGCCATTGTACCATCTGCCTGCATAGAGTAACCGGCACGGAACATAGCCAACTTGGTGATGAAACCAAGAGCGAATTCACGATTCATGCGCTCTACTGTAGCTTTGCTGCTCCACTGCATCTCACCCTCGTTGTTGATGAGGTCTTGAATCAAGTGGGTATAGATGATGTTCTTGTCTGTACGTGGATCATTGTGCATATCATCCTTAGATGTAGGAGTTGTAGCAAATGGCACGTCACCCCAGAAGTTACACATCAGGAAATACCAGTATGCACGAAGACAAATAGCCTCACCATGAAGTTGCTTCATATCTGCATCTCCATTCTTATATGCATCGCTTGCCTCAATTCCCTGAATACACTGGTTGGCGAAATCAATGGCTTTCTGGGTGTTGTTCCAGCAGTTCTTGATATCACCGAAGTATGATGGGTTAAGGGCCCAGATACCGCGACGTGTTGTCTCTGTAGCTTGAGCCTTCTTTACGTAACCGATCTCTACGTCAGTATTCTGCATCCAGTTTGTACCCATACGTGATGTATAAGTGTCCTCGCAGAAGTAGGCATATACGTGGTCTACCATCTTGCGGGCATCAGTTGCGTTTGAACACAGGTAGTTCAAATTGTCTGTAGACAAAGTCTCTGTGTCCAATAAGTCACTACAAGAGTTAAAACTTGCTCCTGCAATGAACATTGATATATATAGAAATATACGTTTCATAATTTGTATCTTGTTTTCTATTAGAATGAAATGTTTACACCTGCTGTCCAAGAGAATGACTTAGGATATGATGAGAAGTCGGCACCTGGAGTCAAACCGCTGGTCTTGCTGCCACGGATTGATGAGTTAACCTCTGGGTCATAACCTGAGTAGTTGGTCAAGCAGAACAAGTTTGTCAATGTGCAGTACATGCGCAGTGAGTTGCAAGCGAACTTCTTGGTCCACTCCTTAGGGAATGTGAAACCTACTGTCAAGTTCTGCAAACGGAGGAATGAACCATCCTCAACAGCCCATGATGAAGGTACAGGGTTGTTATCTGACAAAGTTGCTGCGCTCCAAATAGAAGCATTTGCATTCATATTCTTCAATGTCTCGTAATCTGTTACGATTTCACCTGTAGCCTGATCCATGTAAGTCCATGCCTTACCGCCCAAAGTTACAGGAGTCATTTCCTGACGGAGACTTGCGTATGTATTACGGTATGACTGTGATGTAACCATCTTGTCGAGGTTGTAAACGTCATTACCTACTACGAAGTTGAAGTTGGCAGTCAGGTCAAACCACTTGTATGTGGCGTTGAGACCGAAACCACCCTGGAATTTAGGCTGAGTCTTACCGATGATGGTGCGGTCTGACTCTGAAATCTTCTTGTCACCATCAAGGTCTCTTACCTTCATTGCACCTGGACGGAGACCTGCCTTAGAACCTGCAGTAATGAATGAACCATCTACTACACCTTCCTTCAGGATATAGTTACCGCTCTTGTCAAATACGAACTGAGTCTTGCCGTTCTCATCGGTTGTGGTCTGGAAGTCATCAACAGTGTAGAAACCGTCGCAAACGAAACCATATACCAATCCGAGAGGCTGACCTACAACAACTCGGTAGTCGTCGTAACCGCGCATGTCGGTAGAGAAGGCACCAGAGTTGTAAGACTGGTAAGTCTGACCACCAGCCAACTTGTCAACCTTGTTCTTATTGAAACCAACGTTGAAGTTGAAGTTCAAAGAGTAATCCTTCTTGCGGAGGATAGCTGCATTCAAGTTCAACTCAACACCACGGTTAGATGTCTGACCGATGTTCTGCTGCATAGAAGTATAGCCGATTGCTGTTACAGGAGCATCGAGGAGCAGGTCCTTTGTGGTGTTCCAGTAGTAATCCAAGCTACCTGAGATACGCTCATCGAAGAAACCGAAGTCCAAACCAACGTTACGTGTAATGGTGGTTTCCCACTTCAACTCTGGGTTAGCCAACTGAGAATTGTTCAATGTATAGTGAGGGTTCTGCTGGTTACCTGCACCATAATATTTTCCGCTACCATAAGCCTTGTAAGTTGTCTCATACATGGAAGAGCTGATACGGTTGTTACCTGCTGTACCATAAGAGAAACGGAGTTTCAGGTTAGACAACCAGTCCTTTGTATTTGTCATCCAAGGCTCCTCTGCGATACGCCAACCCAATGCGGCAGCAGGGAAGTAGCCCCAACGGTTGTCCTTCACGAACTTAGAAGAACCATCGGCACGCATAGTGAATGTCAGCAAATAGCGGTCTGCATAAGAGTAGTTCAAACGACCGAAGAAAGAAAGAGTACGATCTTCCTGGCCCAATGAAGAGTTGATGGTACGGGAACCTGTTGCACCTGAGTTTGAAGCAAGACTTGCAAACATCTTCTCTGGAGCAATATCCTTCTGGAAGTATTTAGCGATAACACTGAGGCTCTCATTGTTTGTTGCTACATACTCCTGGCCAATCATGGCGTTCAGATTGTGTACCTTGTTAAATGTCTTGTTGTAAGTCAAGGTATGGGTCAAACGGAGCTTCCAAGTATCTTTCTTGGTCCATTCACCCATAGGAAGGCTACCGCCATCCTTTACAGCCTTGTCACTCAAAGCAGCATAATAATCTTTCTGCTGGAAGAAGGTGTAGTCGTAACCAGCCTCTGCACGGTATGTGAAGTTCTTGAGGAACTTCCATGTGATGGCACCATTATAGTTGTAACGGCGCTCATTCTTTCTTCTCCAGTAGTCATTTACCTTGTCCTGCAGACTGCGGGTAATAGAGATGTACTCATCATACTCATCGTCTGGAAGAGTTGAAGGATCGATGTCGAGCTGATCGTAGAGACCATTAACAGGCCCCTTGGTAATAGCCTCATAAGAACGGATCTTATAAGTACCACCACCTGTACCAACACCCTTGGTTGTAACATCAGCCAGACGCATACCGAAGTCGAGCTTCAAGTTCTTGCAAATCTCATGATTCAACTTGAAGTTTACATTGAAACGGTCGTAACCGTTGGTCTTCATCAAACTGTTGTCGTTGGTATAAGTACCGCTGAGGTTGAACTTAGTCTTTTCAGAACCACCGCTAACACTTACGTTGTGAGACTGTGACAGGTCGTGATTGCCGAACATCTCGTTCTGCCAGTCATGCCCCTGCTGATACTGATACAAGTCGAGGTCTCCGAAAGAACCGAAACGCTTTTCGAAGCTACTGATATCAGATGTACCGCGGAGAGCAGCACGCTCATAGTTGTACATAACGTACTGATAAGGAGTCATGGTGTCAAGAGTCTTGGCGATGCTCTTGCCCTGAACGTAGCCATTGTAAGAAACAACTGTCTTACCAGACTTAGCGCCCTTGGTAGTAACCAGGATTACACCATTTGCACCCTGAGAACCATAGATAGCTGTAGAAGCAGCATCCTTCAATACGGTAATGTCCTCAATGTCAGAAGGAGCAATGTCACCGATGCTGGATACTGGGAATCCGTCTACGATGTAGAGAGGAGAGTTGTCACCAGTGATAGAACCACCACCACGCACCTTGATGATCATTTCTGCATCAGGTGAACCGTCGGTAGTTGTAATCTGCACACCAGGCAACTTACCTGTCAAAGCTTCTGCTGCATTTGTAACAGGAACCTTGGTCAGGTCTTCACCCTTTACGGTAGCAACGGCACCAGTCAGATCCTTCTTTTTAACTGTACCGTAACCGATGACAACGACATCGTTGAGGGAGTTAGCTTCGTCCTCGAGCTTTACTGAAATGGTTGTTTTACCTGCAACATTAATCTCCTTCGCTTTCATACCGATGTATGAAATCTTCAGTTTCTTACTGCTGCCTTTCAAATTAACGGTGAAGTTACCATCAATATCAGTGATACCACCATTACCTGCTTGACCAACCTCCATGACAGAGGCGCCGATAATAGGCTCACCTGTATTGTCAGTAACAACGCCTTTTACTGTTTGTGCAGATACACTTGTTACTACGAACATCAGTGCGCCTGCCAAAGCAATTTTCTTTTTTCTAAAATTACCAGACATACACTTTAGGTTTAGATAAAACTTATTCTAAATTACTAATTTTCTAATGTTTTTTCTTAATGTTTTTAAGTAGAATCCCAATCCTCAGCAGTTGCTTGCTGAAGGTTGTTCCTTTGGGAGACCGAAGGCTCCGGTGGGGCAATCTGGATGCGTAGCGTAAGCTAAGTCTTGGTTTTCTTGCTGCAAAATTAGATAAAAAATATGAGAATCGGGGTATGTTGGGGGTAAAAAAACACGTAAACGTTTACAGGTTTTTGCGTAAATGCTCTGTTTTTTACATTTCGACGGTCTGTTTTTTCTGTTCCCGTTTCTGCTGTTTCAGAAGCTGAGGGAGCAAAAAAAGTGCAATATCCGGCACCCTTCTGTAAGAGGATGGGGATATTGCACTCCGAAAGTTATCTGTCAATCTAATTACTTATGGTCTCTGTTTCTTTACTTTACGATGACCTTGCTTGTCTTCTTGCTGCCATCTGCCAGGGTCTTCACTATGATGTTGATACCCTTCTGAAGATTTGAGAGCTGGGTGCCGTCGGCTGCGAAGATGGCGGTCTTGATGACTGCTGCATCTGTAGCTGAGGCGATGTTGTGGATGCCGGTGCTTACTGAATTGGCTGTTGCACCGAAACCACCCATCTGGTTGGCTGCACGTACGGTGAATGAACCCTTCTCGCCGTTGAGGTTTACTGACTTCTCTGTGGTCAGGGCAAAGAACTTGCCGTCTTTTGCTACGAGATACATCTGGGCATCACCTGTCCATGAAAGCTTGTCGTTGCTCAATGTAGCCGCTGTCGCTGTGGTCTGAGAAGCGAGGTCGGCAGGCTTCCAGTTGGTAAATACCTTGTCGAGGCTGAACTCGGCTGCTTTCTCTGCAGTGATGATGGTGTTGTACTCGCTTACTTCCTTATCCTTGGTAAACTTCACGATGTTCTCGGCTGGAGAAATCACCTTACCGTCTTCATCAAGAGTGTTGTACTCGAAGAAGTTCTTGGCAACTACGTTCATACCACCTGTTGTCCAGCGGGTAGAAGCAATCTTGGCTGCTGCGTTCTTGTCGAGGATGGTGTTGAGGAATGCACAGTTGGCTGTACCGCCCCAAGAGCGACCGAAAGTAAAGCTGTCTGTAGCTGAACCTACAATCTTGCAGCCGTCGAATACGTAACCATACTTGGTGCCGTCTGTATAAGGAGCTGTGATGTATGAACCCTTACCTGGTTCCAATGTCAAGGTACACTTGTTGAAGAATGCATCACCCCCGCCGCAGATGAAGTCTACGATTCCGTGGATATCTGAACCTTCGAAGTAGTACTGACCATTATTGTTGTTGCTGTAGTAAGTGTCCTGATAAGAAAGCATCTTCACATTCTTGCAGATGGTCTGTGTACCCTTGTCCTGGAGGCAGACTGCACGACCGGTGCTCTTGTCGAATGGATAAGCATTCTTCAGGGTGAGATCCTGCATGTAGAGACCAGTGCTGGTATTGAACAATGTTGCAGTAACACCGATTCCCTCTACCTCTGGCTTGTTCACGATGATGGTGTTGTCCATGCTCTCGCCGATGATAGAGATGTTGTTACCGCTGATTGGGGTAAGACACTTGTCGCCGAGGTCGTATGTGCCGTCAGGCAAGAAGATGTATGTGCGGGCAGCGTTGGCTGCTGCATTGTTGCCGTTCGCAATTTCGAGGGCTGTGATGAAGCTCTGTGCATCGCCAGCCTTTACCTCCATCCAGTTGCCGTTCTGTGTGTAAGCAGGAGTTGTCATGTTTACGATGCTGAGGCTGTGGATGTAAGTATCTGCATCGAAAGTGAGGGTATATTCTCCGCTCTCGGTAGATTCGTTCTGGAGGATGCCGAGGTTGCCGTCCTTGGTAGCCTTTGCATTAATAGAACTTACTTCATTTCCCTTAGGATCGAGGAGGGTAATCTTGCCCGACTTAGAATACTGGCAGAGATTCATCTTGATGTAACCCTTGCCGCCCATCTTAACCTTGATCTTGTCGGTAGCTTCGAAGCTCCAGCCGTGTGTGGCATCATGCCATTTTCCGTTGCCTTCTACCGAGATTGCCTCGTGGTCGTTGATGTCGAAACCTTCCTTCTGGAAGTCGTAGTCGTAGCGTGCTGTTCCGTTTACGGTCTCAATATCTGTAACGAGTGCATAGAGGTTAGCATCTGCTGTGATGACAGAAGAGGCGGTGAACTTCTTGCTGTCTTTCTTCAATTCGCCAGCCCAGCCACGGAATTTCTTACCTTCGGATACGGTTACCTTCTCTTCCATGCCTTCTGCAAATTTTTCGATGTTTGCATCCTGCTCCACCTTCTGGGTTCCGAGCACTGTTGTGCCGTCTATATTATAATAGGTGAGGGTGAAGTCTGGCTTGAAGGCTACGGTGAGTTCGTAAGTTACCTCATCTCCCTTAGATTCTACAACGATGGTTACCACAGTCTTCTGGTCTGCACCTTCGCCGGTGGTAGTGTATGTTGTGCTCTTGATGGTTCCGTTTGCAGCAACGAGATCTTTCAGCGGATTGGTCTCGCTGATGAGGTTTGCCTTCTTTGAAACGAGGAGGGTAGCGAGCTGCTTGCCTGATGCGTCTTCATTGAAGATGTCAACGGCTGAATACTTGGTGCCGTTGAGGCTGAAAGTACCCAGCATTGGAGTCTTGCTCATATCTACGTTTCCGTAGATGGCGAGGTCGGTAACGTAAGCGTTCTGGTTGAGGGCGAAGTTTTCGAACTTGATCTGGCAGTTGGTGCGGTTTACGTCGAGTGTCAGATCTTCACCGCTTGCGGTTACAATTGATACGTTGTGGATGGTTACCCAGTCAGCATCGCCGTCGCCCTTTACGGATACCTTGATACCACGTTTGCCACCTGTAGCTGCCTGATGGAGCATAATCTTTGTGATGTTAGCCAATGGAGAGGTTACTGCGCTTGGTTCAGCTGTAGTGTATTGGTTTGGATACTTAGCTGTAATCATATATCCAGTACGGTCAGGGAACTTAGCCTGATTTCCCGTAGGGTCAACACCCACTCCGTTGAATGTAAAGGTAAATGCCTCCTTGCTGTAAAGGGTTTTGAGATTTACCTTTACATCTGTAGCTTTTGTGTTGTCTATTTTCTCCCAGTTGGTGAAGTCGGTAGTGTAGAGTGCCTTCTCCTGGATGGCGCTTACGTGTACCACCTTAACCTGATAGAGGTAGCAGCCGCCTGTAGCAACAACTTCTACATATCCCTTAGCCACTTCGGCAGATGTTGCGTTGTATTCTGTTACGTCTTCAGTAGCAGTCTTTCCGCCTACAGTGAGGTTGTGGTAGTTAGGATAAGTTGTTACGGTAACCATATCATTGGCTGATTTTACCGGAATCTGCAGGATGGTTCCTGCGTTAAACTGTGCATCAGTTGTTCTGCCCTTCAACTTACCCTGTGTAGCGTTGACGTGCATGGTGATGCCTTCTACAGTAGAAACGAGGTCGCCCTCCTTACCTTGGAAGTTTGCTGCAGTGTTGATACCTTCAGGAAGATTTTTCTGAAAGTCCCAAACAGCAGTGACATTTTGCGCCTTTGCGATGAAAGCAAAGACAAGCAACAGGCTGAGAAGCCCAAATCTGAGTAGATTCTTTTTCATTTGTTTGCCTTTTTAGGTTATTATACTTATTATTTCCAGTTTACATTTTAAGTTTGTTGGTGCAAAAATACACTTATTATTTTTATTTAAGGTATTTTTGTTTCGGTTTCGATGTAAAAGTTACGTAATCGTTTTCGTAGTTTTAGTTCATTTTGGTTCATGTTTTTCTGAGATTCTCAAAATGATTTATTATTTTTGCCACCGAAAAGAACTGGCAAATGAATTAAACTGCAATACAGTTATTCATCAACTAAATTTAATTTATAAACTTAAAAATAAACGATTATGAAGAAATTCTTTACTCTTATCGCAGCCGTAGCTTTGGCTGCTAGTGTTAATGCTCAGACTTTTAAGTCTTTTGAAAAGACTACCGTGTTTATTACAAATAAGGAGAATGTTGCTGCTGGTATTGCTGAGGGCTGGATTGCTGAAGGTAGTGGAAAGACCGCAACAACTAAGACTGGTAGTATTAATCCGGAGACTGGTGAAGAAGAGAAATATAAGCAGCCTGGTCTTGATTTAAAGAAGGACAACGCTGCTAAGGCTTTCAGTATTTATGTAACTGGTTTGACAAGTCTTACTGCTTATGGTGCAACGACAAGTTCATCTGACACTCGCGATTTATATGTTGTTGCTACTCCAAATGATGGTAGCGCTGCTGTTGAGATTAGTGCTTCTTCTGAGCCTAATGTTACTGCGGTTGCATCTCTTGAATTGGATGCTGCTAAGAAATATACAGTAGTATTCACTGGTGTTAAAGAGGGTGATAAAGAATCTGGTGCAGATATTGCTTTGCATGGTGTTAAGTTTGTTCCTGGTACATCTACCGGCATCTCTTCTGTAAACGCTGCCGCAGCCAAGAAGAATGGTAAGACCTACAATATGGCTGGTCAGGAGGTTTCTTCTTCTGCAAAGGGCTTGATTATCAAGAACGGTAAGAAGTATGTAAAGTAACAGATTGTGTAAACAGATAAAACAAAAGGGCATTCCCAAATGGAGGGGATGCCCTTTTTGTTTATAAGAGGTTTTGTTTTATTCCTTTATTACCTTATCCGTTACGGTTTTTCCGTTCTTAAACAACATCTTGCGGACGTTGATTCCTTTTTGAGGAGCAGAAAGGAGGGTGCCGTTGAGGCTGTAATACGTTACTTTGGTCAACTCACTTGGATTGGAACCGGTGATTTGTGAGATGCCTGTAGGATTCTTCCATGCAGGATAGTATTCATCTACCTTGTTCTCGGCATCAGCATTGCCCTGCTTCATGATGTCCTCAACCAGCGAATTGGCGTAAACCTCGAGGTTGGTGTAGTACTCCTTGCTGTCAAGCGAGTAGGTGAGGGCATCTGTGGCGTCGTTTGGATTCAGACCATTGGCTGTCTCCCATGAATCTGGGATTCCGTCCTTATCGGTGTCGAAGTCGGCAGGGCGAGTAGCGGTGCCGAAGTTAGCCTCGGTGTAACCGTTTACATCTGCCACCTTGTCGATGATGCCAGGTGATTGGGTAATGCTTCCCTTATACTTGGCTGTTCCGGTCTTAGCCTCTTCCATGTAGCGCGCATCAATCTCATCGCGGTAGAGTGAGGCGCCGCTGTACGACAATACCTTGTTGAAGGATTCGGCAGCAGAGTGGGTAGTAACCTCTCCTGTAGGAGCCGGTTCGTCCATCTTGATCTTGACACAGGAAACTCCGTTGATGGTCTTATGTTCTACTGCATCACCATAAAGATTCTTCTTGTCGGCTGAATAAATCTCATCATTGTATGTATAAGTACCCTTGTCGTAGCTTACGCCCTTCCAGTCTTTGTTCTTTGTAACAGATCCTTTGGTGGTTTCCGTGGTGTTGCCATTGATAAAGTATCTGCTGGTCATTTCGTAAAACTCAGGATGATTCTTGTCAGAATTACTGCTGGTTGATACGGTTACCAGAGTGATACGTTCCTGGCTGCCACGTTCCTTGCCTGTGCTTACATCTACCTTGAGACCATTCAGAGTAGTTCCTTTAAGTCCCTGGCTAGGTCCAGCCTTGTAGTAATTGTTCACGATGTTAATCTGTCCGCCGCCCGGACCTCCGTAGCAGGTGCCCTGCGCATTATACATTACGCAGTTGCGGAAGTCTACGTTTTCAGCCTGCACTGTGTTCTTCCACTGGTAGGTTGAATAATTCTTGTTGCTGGTGTAGCCTGTCCATCCGTATCTTGCACCATTAAAACGCGGACCGCGGTTCATGAGATGACCTATGAAGTTGTGGTGGAAGCTGGCTAGCTTACCGCCCCAGATGCCTCCGTAACCATGTGCACCCTTAGAGTGACCCGGATTGGTGAGACTTTCGGCAACGGTACACCACTGCATGGTGAAATTGTTGTTGTCGTAGAATGAAGCCACCTCATCGATGCTCCAGCTGAAGGAACAGTGGTCGAAGATGATGCCGGTCTTGTTGCGCTGCCAGGTAGCATCCGCACCGTCATTGATGTTCTTTTCCTCTCCGCGGCGTATGCGGAGGAAACGGATGATGTTGTTGTTGCCCGGTTGAACGGTGTAATATCTGAGGGTGATGCCCGGAGATGGGGCAGTCTGTCCGAGGATGGTGATGTTGTCACCTATCTTGAGATCAGACTTCAGGGCGATGACGCCAGCCACATCGAAGACGATGATTCTCTTCCCCGTTTTGACAGCCTCTCTGAAAGAACCTGTTCCGCTGTCGTTGAGATTGGTTACGTGTACTACTTTTCCGCCTCTTCCGCCGGTTACGTATCTTCCGTGACCTTCTGCGCCCGGAAAGGCTGGAGTTTGTGCCAAAGCAGCAGCACTCATGAGTGCTGCTGCCATTGTTATGAATATTTTCTTTTCCATCGGTGAATTCTGTTTATAGTTAATAGTTTACAGTTAATAGTTTATATGGGCAATCTTGCTATACGGCAAAGCCGCTATAAACTTTAAACTATTAACTATTAACTGTAAACTTTAAACTATTAACTAAGTTTTACTTATTCAGTCCCTGCATTTCCATTTCCAGACTAGCCCAGATGAAAGGACCTACGCCCTTGGCATCATTGTCGCGGATAGGCTCGCTCATGTAATAGTCGAAGCTGCCGTCGCGCTTGTAGTTTGGCTTCTTTACGTATGGGCCAGGGCCAGGGCCGAGTCCGCTGACAGCACAGCAGCGGGTAAGGCTGATGGTCTTGTCTGGGTTTACCTTGATGAAGTTGTTCAGGATACCCTCATAAGCCTTGATACCTGCTTCCTGATATTCCTTGCCGAGGTATCCCTTGCGGTAACCTTTGAGGAGAACATAGGCAAACATGCTTGAAGCGGTGCTCTCGAGGTAGTTGCGAGGATCCTTTACATCCATCACGTCGTACCATACGCCCGTCTTCTTATCCTGGTATTTCACCACGCTCTTCATTGCCTTATTTAATAAGGTGATGATTTCGCCGCGGCGCGCATAATCTTCTGGCATGGCGTCGAGGCATTCGGTCATTGCCATGACGTACCATCCGAGGGCTCTTGCCCAGGTATGCTGGCTTTTTCCGTCTTCCTTGTTTGCCCAGAACTGGCTGTGGGTTTCGTCCCAAGCATGCTTCCAGAGCTGCGTCTTCTCGTCGTAGGTACGCAGGTCGGTCTTCACAATCTGGTCTACCGCATCGTCGAGAATCTTCTTCGCCTTCTTAGGCTTGAGGTTCTGAACGGCGTAGTTGCAGTAGAAAGGCAAACCCATAAAGATGCCGTCGAGCCATACCTGGTTGGCGTAAATAGCCTTGTGCCAGTAAACGCCTTCCTTGGTGCGAGGCTGGTTCTGCAGCTGCTTGAAGAGCGTCTTCAGTGCCAGTTCGCTACTCTTGCTAGGGAAGAGGTTGTGCATGCGGAGGATAAACTTCGCGGTGCGCACATTGTCGAGGTTGAAATCCTCATATTTGTAGCCTGTGATGTTTCCCTTTTCGTCAATCATCTTGGCTGGATATTCTTTCAGGTAGTTGATGATTGCCTCGTTGTTGGCTTCGGCATCAGCTCCCTTGAAGGTGCTCTTTCCGCCTTTGTAGTGGAGGTAGGTGTCGAGCATACCTTCCATCTCAATGCCCATTACGTAGCTCCACTTTGGCTTCTTGCTGAAGTCGAGCAGGTAAGACTGAGGCACGCGCTGCATCTCGCTGTGAGTGAGCCACTCTGAGTAGGTCTGGTAAGGACGGTCTTCCTTGTTGAGAACCAGTGAGCCGTTGATGATGAGGTTGTCGAACTTCACGTTTCTTGTCTTGCCGGTAACCTTGGTAGGCTGCTTGATGACACCGTTGAACTTACAGTTCTTTACATGGATGTCGTATACGTTTTCTACCTTGTTTCCACCGATGATGAGCACACCGTAGTTGCTCTTCTGACAGGTAACATCTTCCATGCTCACGTTGCGCACTGTAGGTTCAAATCCGCGGTAGCAAGCCTCTCTTGGCTCATAGTCGAGGTTGATTTTGAGCACGGCTTCCTTACACTGTCCTACGGTAACCTTGCGCATGTGGATGTTCTGGATGAGTCCGCCGCGGCAGTTGTTGGTCTTGATGCGGAGGATGCGCTCCAGATGAGGAGAGTCCATCTCGCAGTTCTCGGCGTATACATTCTCGCATCCGCCTGAAATCTCAGAACCGATGACTACGCCACCGTGTCCGTCTTCCATGCGGCAGTTGCGGATGATGATATTCTTGGATGGTTTGTTCCAGAGACGACCGTCGTTGTTTCGTCCGCTCTTGATGGCGATGCAGTCATCGCCGGTGTGGAAGATACAGTTCTGGATGAGTACATTCTCGCATGCCTCAGGGTCGCATCCGTCTCCGTTAGGTCCTTCGTTCCAAACAGTTACGCCGTCTACCGTGATGTCCTTGCAGAGCAGAGGGTGCATCACCCAGAAAGGCGAGTTGATCATCTTTACGTCCTTGATGAGGATGCGCTCAGAGCGTACGAAGTTGACGAGCTGAGGGCGGAGGCCCTGTCCCATACCGAACTTGCGCTCATCAAAAGGCACGCCGTCTTCTGCCATTTTCTGCAGTCTGGCGCGGGAGCCCATCTTCTGGTGTTCCTTGGTTACGCCCTCCTTGTATCCGAAGTAAGGGTTGCCGTTCCACTGCCACCATGTATCATTGTTGCCGCCTCCGTCGATGGTACCTTTACCGGTAATGGCGATGTCGGAAACCTTGTAGGCGTAGATGCATGGAGAGTAGTTCCAGCATGCCAGTCCTTCCCATGCGGTGCGAACCAGCGGATAGAGTTTTGGCTCAAAGGCAAACTGCAGTACGGCACCTTCTTCGAGATTCAGTTCTACGAAGCTCTTCATCTCAATGGCTCCTGTGCGCCAGGTACCCTTCGGTATGACTACGGTACCGCCACCTTTCTTAGAGACGAGGGCGATGAGTTTGTTGATTGCCTTCTGGTTCTGTGCAGCCGAAGCGTTCTGCTTGGCTCCATAGGCAGAAATTACATACTTCTTGGTTGCCTGCTTGATGTTAGGCAACTGTATGCTCTGTTCAATGCGCTGATATTCAGCATCGTTCCATCCATTATCCGCCCAAGCGCAGGTAGGGATGAGGAGCAGAGCAACGAGTAGGGTCTTAAAGAATTTCTTCATTGTCTTTGTTCTAGTTTTATGATTTTTAAATGTATTTATTCGTTTGTATGAATCAGTTTATTCGTTTGTTGGGTTTGATGCTTAACACATCGGTGCAAAGTTACGAATTTTATTTGGAAAACAAGTACGGGTAATGTTAAAAATAAATGTTTTTGCCAAAAAGTTTGGTGTTTTCAAAATAAAATGTTACCTTTGCAACGATATTTAATATTATTAACACAATAAAATCTAGGAAGCCTATTGATTTAGACATTTACTTAACATAAATAGATTAAGAAAATGAGAAAACTCAATAATATGACAGACGAAGAGTTGGCCTTGGCTTATGTCGGGGGCGACAACAGAGCTTTTGACCTGTTGCTTTCCCGCAACGAGGAGAAATTGTTCTCTTATATTCTTTTCGTGGTTCACGATGAGGATTTGGCGAATGATATCTTCCAGGAGACATTTGTGAAGGCAATCAGTCGTTTGCATGCTGGCCAGTATTCCTGTTCGGGCAAATTTATCTCGTGGTTAATCCGCATTGCCCATAATGTAATCATTGACGGTTACCGCAGTCATTGTATGTTCCGCATGGTAGAACAGGCTAATGATAATGATCTTTCGTGTTTGCGTGGTGATGATTTCCAGTCAGATTGTGCTGAGCAGGAGATGATACGCAAGCAGATTCTCTGTGATGTGAAGAAACTGGTAGATTTCTTGCCGGCTCCACAACGCGAAGTGGTTTTCATGCGTTATTATCAGCAGATGTCTTTCAAGGAAATTGCCGAGTGCACCAATGTGAGCATCAATACGAGTCTGGGAAGAATGCGTTATGCGCTCCTTAACCTCCGTAAGATGGCTAAGGAGCACAATATTTACCTGGATCTCGGTTAGTGGAGTTCTTTCAGAGCATGGATGGTAGCATAAGGGTCTGTGCTCTTGAACACATAACTTCCGCTTACCAGCACGTTTACTCCGGCTTTCACCAGTCTAGGGGCTGTTTCTGCCTGCACACCTCCGTCAACCTCGATGAGTGCCTGACTGCCGCTCTCTTTGATGAGCTGGCGCAGACGGCCTACCTTCTTGATGGTGTTTTCGATGAATTTCTGTCCGCCGAAGCCTGGGTTTACGCTCATCAGCAGTACCATGTCCACATCGCAGATGATGTCTTCCAGCACGCATACCGGGGTAGAAGGGTTGAGGGTGACACCTGCATTCATGCCTGCTGCGTGAATCTGCTGGATGGTTCGGTGCAGATGGGTGCAAGCCTCGTAGTGCACATTCATCATCATGGCGCCGAGCTTGGCTGTCTGCTCAATGTAATTTTCCGGATGCTGAATCATGAAGTGTACGTCGAGGGGCTTGGTGCACACCTTGCTCACGGCTTCGAGCACAGGGAATCCGAACGAAATGTTGGGCACGAAGACGCCGTCCATTACGTCGAGGTGGAGCCAGTCGGCCTCACTCTTGTTAATCATTTCTATGTCGCTCTTCAGGTCAATGAAGTTGGCTGAGAGCAACGAAGGGGATATCATTGTTTTCATCTTTCTTCTTCTTTTAGTTAGGATAGCACACCTTTAGCTTACCATTTTGCACCATGGTATGATAGGAGTAGGCTATCTGCTTGATGAAGTAGATGGTCTGAGCCGAAGGTCTCATTTTCTTTGGTGTAAAAACTTGCTTCATAGGCATGAATCTTTTTTTGAATGAATACTACTTTTATCTGTTGCTTTCAAGAACAGGCATTACTTTCTGTGGAGTTTTCCTCTGCCTGTTACCTGTCCTCTAGATAAATAACGGCACGTCTGGCAGATTATTACATTTCGGCGAAATATTTTTTTTCTTTTCTCCCTAAATATAATGAAATATTTTTTTCTTTTCTCCCTATATATAATAAGGTATAGGGGAGAGAAGGGGAAGGAAAAGTGGGCGAAATGGAGATTTAGATGATAAAATAGTGTTAAATCCTAAAATTTCTCGACAAAAAGTTTGTAGTTTAAAAGAAAAACTGTACTTTTGCAGTAGAAATGAAGAACGAAGGAGAATCTTTTCGTTAAAAAGAAAGAAACGCCTCGTTTTAGTAGTAACAAACAATTTAAAGAAAAAGCAATATGAATACATTCGTATCTACATCATGGTGGTGGCGTAACTCAAGATTCCAAAAGTCGTGAGTCGAGACACCGTATGTAGATGTGAACAACATAATATACTAGGGGCCTGCCGTAACTTACGACAGGTCCCTTTTTCTTTTTACAACGAAAAATAAAAATATATAGGAGATATTAACTATGGAAATGAAGGACATTTTGAACAGAATGTTGAACCACGAGGAACTTTCCCGTGAGGAAACCAGAGACATCATTGTAGGAATCACCAAGAGTGAATTTCCTGAGGAACAGATTACAGCCCTGCTCACCGGTTTGCAGATGAGAGGCGTAACGGTAGATGAACTGCTCGGTTTCCGTGACGGAATTCTTGCCACAGGTGTGCCAGCCATCCTGGATTGCGACCGCTACATTGACGTGGTGGGAACAGGTGGTGACCGCAAGAATACCTTCAACATTTCTACCACCTCCTGCTTCGTCATTGCGGGTGCGGGTTACAAGGTGGCAAAGCACGGCAACTATGCGGCTACCTCGGTGAGCGGCGCCAGCAACGTCATCAGAAACCACGGTGTCCAGTTTACCGACGACATGGACAAGCTGAACCGCAGCATCAACGAGGCAGGCATCGTTTATCTTCATGCCCAGCTCTTCGCCAAGGCAATGAAGTTTGTGGGGCCTATCCGCAAGGCTTTGCAGTTTCCTACCGTGTTCAACCTGTTAGGTCCTCTTGTCAATCCTAGTCAGCCTAAGTGCCAGTTGCTGGGTGTAGCCAATCTCGACCAGATGCGCCTCTACAATCAGGTTTACCAGAAGTTGGGCATTGACTACGGCATTGTGAACAGCATCGACGGATATGATGAGATTTCGCTTACCAGTGACTTCAAGGTAACCACCAACAGCTATGAGAAGATTTTCAAGCCTCAGGATCTCGGTTTCGAGATTGCCAAGCCAGAAGAGGTGAGAGGTGGAGCCACAGAGGAAGAGGCTAAGGATATCTTTGATGCGGTGCTTGAAAACCGTGCGCTCCCAGCCCAGAAGAACATCGTTCTCGCCAATGCAGCCTTCGGCATCCAGGTAATGGAGAAGGGTCAGAAGAGCATTGAGGAATGCGTGGAAATTGCTAGAGAGAGCATCGACTCGGGTAAGGCGCTCGCTACCTTTAAGAAGTTCGTAGAGATTAATAAATAAAGGGCAAGGCGAAAGACTGCTGAGGAGAGGGGGACCTGCGATGGAATCGCAGGGAACGGGGACCGGAGGGGGACATGGTTCTTTGCTCCTGGCTCTTGGCTCCCGTTTTTAGGAAGCAAAGGTAATCATAAAGTTCAAAGTTCAAAGTAAAAACGAAAGAAATGGCTGATATTTTAGAGGAAATTGTAGCTCATAAAAGAATAGAGATTGAGCAGCGCAAGCGCTTCATCCAGCCGCGGCAGATGATAACCCTCACCGAGCAGAAGATGCAGGAGGATGGGGGACAGGTGCCGGGCGGAAGCATGAAGGAGGCGCTGATGAACTCGGAGACGGGAATCATCGCTGAGTTCAAGCGCAAATCGCCTTCCAAGGGCTGGATCAAGCAGGAAGGCAAGCCGAGCATCATCCCGCTCGCTTACCAGCAGAACGGAGCCTCGGCGCTCAGCATCCTCACCGACATTGATTACTTCGGAGGATATGATGAGTATATTCAGGAGGCGCGCCACGTGGGCGTTACCCTACCTATCTTATATAAGAACTTCGTGGTTGAGGAATACCAGCTGCTGCAGGCGAGATACTGCGGAGCTTCTGCCGTGCTGCTCATTGCGGCCTGCCTGACCAAGGAGGAGTGTAAGCAACTCATGAACATGGCTCATCAGCTGGGCATGGAGGTGCTGCTCGAGATGCATAATGAGCACGACTTCGAGTATGCTGAACTGGAACCGGATATGTACGGCATCAACAACCGAAATCTCGGAACCTTCTTTACGGATGTAGAGAACAGCTTCAGATTGGCAGAGAAACTCCCGAAAGATGTGTGCAGGGTGAGCGAGAGTGGTATCTCCAACCCGCAGACGGTTCTCAGGTTAAGAGAAGAGGGCGGCTTCAGAGGTTTCCTGATGGGCGAACAGTTCATGAAACAGGTAGACCCGGGCGTGGCGCTTGCAGAATTTATTTCTAAATTATAGGATTGTTTGCTCCTAACGCCCTGAGAAAGGTAGAAACAGCAACTTTGCAAGTTTTGCTCCTAACGCCCTGAAAGGGCAGAAGCTCCTAGCCCAGGGCATCGCCCTGGGTATAAAGGCAATCAGTAAGGCGCCCTGTAAGGGCAAAAGCTTTATGTTTTGTCTGGAGTTTTAAAGCTTTTGCCCTTACAGGGCGACAGGTTTGCGTCCGTAATTACCCAGGGCGATGCCCTGGGCTAGGGGCTTCTGCCCTTTCAGGGCGTGTGGGACAAAACTTGCGAAACTTAAAACAATAAAGAAAAATGTTAGTAAAGGTTTGTGGAATGCGTGAACCTGATAATGTAAAGCAGGTTGCGCAACTCGGCGTAGATATGATGGGATTCATCTTCTATCCTAAGTCTCCGCGGTATGCCAGTCAGTTGGTAGCTCGTTCTGATGCTGACCGCAATGTATGCAGAGTGGGAGTCTTCGTGAATGATTCCGTTTCTACGATGTTGGACAAGATTCATTCCTTCTCCCTGAATGCGGTGCAGATGCATGGAAACGAGAGCAGGCAACTTTGTGAGCAGCTGCGTGAAGCAAGGGGGGATATGAAGATAATCAAGGCCATCAGTGTTTCCACTGCCGGGGACATTCAGAAATATAAGGAGTATGTTGGCGCTGTTGACTACTTCCTTTTCGACACCAAATGCAAGACGATGGGCGGAAGTGGTCAGCAGTTTGACTGGCAGGTTCTGGATGAATATGATGGCGATGTTCCATTCCTGCTGAGTGGCGGCATCGGTCCGGAAGATGCTTCCCGCATCCTGTCTTTCCACCATCCTCGGTGCGTAGGAATCGACCTCAACTCCAGGTTTGAGACAGAACCGGGACTGAAGGATGTAGAGAAACTCAAGGAATTCCTTTTAAAGGTAAAAAGGTAAAAGGGTAAAAAAAGTAAAAAATAAAAAAGTAAAAAAATGAATAAGATAAATGCATTATTTACAAACAATAAAGACCGCAAGCTTTTGAGCTTGTATTTCTGCGCCGGATGCCCAACTTTGGAAGGTACCGGTGATGTAATTAAGGCGATGGAGCGCAAGGGGATAGATATGATTGAGGTAGGAATCCCTTTCAGTGATCCGTTGGCAGATGGTCCTGTTATCCAGAGTGCCGGAACCGTGGCTCTGAAGAACGGAATGACGGTGAAGAAACTCTTCGCCCAGTTGAAGGAAATCAAGGATGAAGTGCAGCTTCCACTCGTGCTGATGGGTTATCTGAACCCAATCATGCACTACGGCATTGAGGCTTTCTTCAAGAGCTGCGTAGAGAGCGGAGTGAGCGGCACCATCATCCCAGACCTTCCTTTTGATGATTATCTGAAGGTGGTGAAACCCATTGCCGACAAGTATGACATCCGTGTCATCATGATGATTACGCCAGAAACCAGCGAGGAGCGCATCCGTTTCATCGATGAGCATACCGATGGTTTCATCTACATGGTCAGCTCTGCGAGCATCACGGGCGCCCAGAGTAGTTTCGGTGATGCCAAGCTGGCTTATTTCAACCACATCAACGGCATGAATCTGCGCAATCCTCGCATGATAGGTTTCGGCATCAGCAACAAGCAGACGCTTACCAGTGCGCAGGACAATGCAGCGGGAGCCATCATCGGCAGCAAGTTTGTAACCCTGCTCAATGAAACCGGTGATCCGGATAAGGCACTGGATGAGCTTTTCGAGTGCCTCGAAAAGTAGTTGACAGTTGATAGTTAACAGCGGCTTCGCCGTATAGCAGGCTTGCCCTATAAACTGTAAATTATAAATTATAAACTAAGTATTATGTATCAAGTTGACGAAAAAGGATTTTTTGGAAAATTCGGAGGAGCTTATGTTCCTGAGATATTATATAAATGTGTAACCGAGTTGCAGCAGGCTTACAAGCCAATCATTGAGAGCGAGGAGTTCAAGAAGGAATACCGCGCGCTGCTCAAAGATTATGTGGGCCGTCCTTCACCTCTTTATTATGCCAAGCGCATGAGCGAGAAGTACGGATGCCAGCTCTATCTGAAGCGCGAGGACCTGAACCATACCGGTGCCCACAAAATCAACAACACCATCGGTCAGATTCTCATGGCCAAGAAGATGGGCAAGACCCGCATCATTGCCGAAACCGGAGCCGGACAGCACGGTGTGGCTACCGCTACGGTATGCGCCCTGATGAACATGAAGTGTGAGATTTTCATGGGTGCCACCGATGTAGAGCGCCAGCATACCAACGTAGAGCGCATGAAGATGCTGGGAGCCAAGGTGAACCCTGTGCGCACCGGCAACATGACGCTGAGCGATGCCTGCTCTGAGGCCATACGCGACTGGTGCTGCCACCCGCAGGATACCTTCTACATCGTAGGTTCTACCATGGGTCCGCACCCTTATCCAGACATTGTTGCCAAGATGCAGAGCGTCATCAGCGAAGAACTGAAATGGCAGTTGGAGGAGAAGATAGGCCGCGACTATCCTGATTATCTCATCGCCTGCGTGGGTGGCGGAAGCAACGCTGCCGGAACCATCTACCACTACATTGATGATGACCGCGTGAAGATTTATCTGGCTGAGGCTGCCGGTCACGGAATAGATACCGATTACACTGCTGCCACCATGCACTGCGGCACAGAAGGCATCATCCACGGAGCCCGTACCCTCGTGATGCAGACCGAGGACGGACAGATAGAGGAAGCCTTCACCATCAGTGCCGGTCTCGACTATCCGGGCATCGGCCCTATGCACGCCGACCTTGCCACATCGGGCAGGAGCCATGTGCTCGCCATCAAGGACGATGAGGCCATCTACGCCGGTTACGAGCTCACCCGCATGGAGGGCATCATTCCAGCCATTGAGAGTGCGCACGCCGTGGCAGCCCTGAAGAAGATGAAGTTCAAGAAGGATGATGTGGTGGTGCTCACCGTGTCAGGCCGTGGCGACAAGGATGTAGAAACGTATTTGAGCCATAAGGAAATGGCAGGAGAGTACGGCAATTTTTAAACAGTTAATAGTTAAAAGTTTATAGTTAACAGGGGCTACGCCGTTGAGCTAGATAGTCAAAGCGGTTCGTGCTGTAAACTATGAACTGTAAATTATAAATTAAATGAAGTTTAGTTACAAGACAGTTACCCGCAAGATTCTCGCCGACCTTTATACGCCGGTGGGAGTCTACATGCGGCTGAGAGATATTTATCCGCAGTCGGCTCTGATGGAGAGTTCCGACTATCATGGCTCCGAGAATTCGCGCTCCTTCATCGGTGTGCATCCGCTGGCAAGCATCGCCGTGAGTCATGGTGAGGTCATCAAGACCTATCCCGACGGAAGAGTAGAGAAAGAGCAGCTTCCTGCCTTTGGTGCCGGTAAGGGCGAGGAGTGCAAACTCGCCATCTCAAAGAGTATCAACGACTTCATCTCTTCCTTCCAAGTTGAGGGCGAGAGCAAGGAGTTCTGCGGACTCTACGGATTCACCACCTTCAATGCGGTGAGATATTTTGAGAATATCCCGGTCAAGGACACCACCATGGAGAAGAATGATGCGCCCGACATCTATTACATCATGTATAAGGACATCATCGTCTTCGACCATTTCAACAACACCATGGAGCTCATTGCGCTCCAGGAGAGTGAAGAGAGTGAAGAACGAAGAGTGAAGAGTGAAGAGCTCGAAGAACTGCTCAAGGCGGTAAACAAGGCCAATGTGAAGCCTTACGATTTCCACCCTGTGGGCGAAACCTTTTCTACCCTCACCGATGAGGAGCACAAGGCCAACATACGCCGCTGCATACAGCACTGCCTGCGCGGAGATGTATTCCAGATTGTGGTGAGCCGCCGCTTCGTACAGAAATATGAGGGCGATGATTTCAAACTCTACCGTGCGCTGCGCAGCATCAACCCTTCGCCTTACCTCTTCTATTTCGACTTCGGCGGATTCCGCATCTTCGGTTCTTCGCCTGAAACCCACAACCGCATCGTGGGCAACAAGGCGTTCATCGACCCGATTGCCGGAACCACCCGACGCACAGGAGATATGGAGCAAGACCGCAAGGCTGCCGAATTTCTGCGCAACGACCCGAAGGAGAATGCTGAGCACGTGATGCTGGTAGACCTGGCACGCAATGATTTGAGCCGCAACTGCCATGGGGTGAAGGTAGATTTCTACAAGGACATGCAGTTCTACAGTCATGTCATCCATCTCGTGAGCCGTGTGAGCGGAGAGCTGGATGTGCATGCCGACCACATCAAGGAGTTTATTGATACCTTCCCTGCCGGCACGCTGAGCGGTGCGCCTAAGGTGAGAGCGATGCAGATTATCTCAGAGCTGGAGCCTCACAACCGCGGTGCCTACGGAGGCTGTATCGGTTTTATCGGTCTGAACGGCGACCTGAATCAGGCCATCGTGATACGTACCTTTATAAGCCGAAACGGCGAACTCTGGTTCCAGGCGGGTAGTGGAGTAGTGGCAAAGAGCAATGATGAGTATGAGCTGGAAGAGTGTAACAACAAGCTCGGTGCGCTGACCAAGGCGATTCACATTGCTGAAGAGTTGTAATCACTAATCAATAATAAATGACAAAAGATGAAAGTAGTAATCATAGATAATTACGATTCCTTTACCTATAATCTTGCCCATCTGGTAAAGGAGTTGGGAGCTGACGTTACGGTGTTCCGCAACGACCAGTTCCAGTTGCCGGAGCTGGAACGCTTCGACAAGATCATTCTGAGTCCGGGGCCGGGCGTTCCGTCGGAGGCGGGACTGCTGATGGATGTTATCCGCAAGTATGCAGGCCGCAAGCCGATGTTGGGCGTATGTCTGGGTCATCAGGCCATAGGCGAGGCGTTTGGAGCCAAGCTTACCAATCTTTCTGAGGTGTATCATGGAGTGGCAACCCCTTGCACCCAGTTTGGCAACGATGTTATTTTCGACGGGTTGGACAAGCGTATAGAGATTGGCAGATACCACTCTTGGGTGGTAGACCGCTCGGGATTCCCTGACTGTCTGGACGTTACGGCAGTAAGCGATGATGGTTGCATCATGGGGCTGAAGCATAAGAACTATGATATTCATGGTATCCAGTTTCATCCTGAAAGCGTGCTGACGCCAGACGGCAAGAAGATGGTGAGAAACTGGTTGGAAAAAGCTTAATGACCTTAATGACCAATGACCTTAATGACCACCATGACCGCATGGTGGTTGTTGAGGTTTTTGTTTATGATAAGAAAATGCAAAGCCTGACGCTCTCTCGAGTGCCAGGCTTTTACTAATTCTTAACCCTCGCTACAATCCTCTCACGAGTTTCGCGAGAAATACTAACCTAAAACAACTCATTTCCCATAATGGAAAATGAAAGTATTTTTTTTCATAAAACCTTTTTACATTTCCCAAGCCACTGCACTCGCACCGAGTACGGCAGCTGAACTACCATCAAGGGTAGAAACAAGGAATTTAGCCTTGCCCTTGAAGGTGCGGAGCACGTGCTCATCATAAGCCTTCTGGATAGGTTTCATGATGAGGTCGCCAGCCTTGGTCAGACCACCGAAGAAGACGAAAGCCTCTGGTGAAGAGAAGGCTGCGAAATCAGCACAAGCTTCACCGAGCATCTTACCGGTAAACTCGTATACACGCAGTGCCAGCTTGTCGCCCTTGCCTGCAGCAACGCTCACATCATAAGATGTAATATCCTCAGGATTCAACTCGCGGAGCAATGAAGGCTCATCGCTCTTCTCGAGATACTCGCGTGCTGTACGAGCCACACCTGTGGCAGAGCAGTAAGCTTCGAGACATCCTGTACGGCCGCATCCGCATGTACGGCCCTCTTTGCCACGTACCATGGTAACGTGACCCAATTCGCCTGCGAATCCGTCGCAGCCGTAAACCATCTGTCCGTTAATCACGATACCAGAACCTACGCCAGTACCGAGTGTAACGTCGATGAAGTTTTTCATACCTCTTGCCACACCGTAAGTCATCTCACCGAGCGCTGCGGCGTTGGCATCATTGGTCATACCTACAGGCAGACCGCCTAATGATTTGCTGAACATGTCAGCCAGTGGCACAACTCCGTCGTGTGCCCAAGGAAGATTTGGAGCGAACTCTATGGTTCCATTATAATAGTTTGCATTTGGTGCACCGATACCCATAGCCTTGATTTTGTCAATGCCGCCTACAGTATCAATGATAGGCTGGAGGGCTTCTACGGCTGCCTTTACGTAGTCTTCAACTTTTTGGTAACCGCCAGTCTTGATGGCAGTGGTAGCTTTAATCTCGCCACGTGCATCTACGATGCCGAAAACTGAATTTGTACCACCGAGGTCAAGGCCTATTACGTACGGTTTAAGTGTATTATCTGTCATGTTATCTTAAAAATTAGTTAGAATTATTTTTTACCACGGCAAAGATACAGAAAAACTTTGGAATCTCCTTTATTTCTATGTATAAAAAAATATAATTTCCTGATTTTTTTTCTGCGAGACTGCGAAAGTTCAGTTTATAATATAGGTAGAACCTCCGTGTAATGCGTGTAATCCATGCCCGAAAATATAAAAAACGGGAATAAAATGAACTTTTAGGCGAAAAAATTGTGCTTTGTGCCCGAAATTTTGTAACTTTGCCGCCTGTTAGAAATTGTAACGATACTAATAAGATGAATTTAGCATTTCCAATTGAGATAAACATCCTTGACTTCATTTTCAAAGGAATCGTCATCGGTGTTCTTGCCTCAGCCCCTATGGGTCCGGTAGGCATCCTATGTATCCAGCGCACGCTCAACAAGGGCCGCTGGTATGGTTTTGTAACAGGTGTGGGTGCCGCATGCAGCGACATCGTATATGCCTTATTCACAGGCTTGGGTATGAGTTTTGTGATGGATTTTGTGAGCAACTCCGAGAATAAGTTCTATCTTCAGATTTTCGGAAGCCTGATGCTCCTCGTGTTTGGAATCTACTGCTTCAAGAGCGACCCGATGAAGAACATGCACAAGTCGAGCAACAAGCAGGGCACACTGATGCACAACGGCATAACGGCGTTTCTCGTAACGCTCTCCAATCCGCTCATCGTGTTCCTCTTCATGGCCACCTTCGCGCAGTTTGCCTTCGTGGTGCCTGATATGCCGGTAGAAATGGGCGTGGGGTACCTCAGCATCGTCTTCGGAGCCCTGATGTGGTGGTTCGGCCTCACCTGGCTCATCGATAAAATCAGAAACAAGTTTGATACCAACGGCATCGTCATTATCAATAAGGTAATAGGCAGCGTGGTCATCATCTTCTCCATCATCGCTCTCTTCGGCACGATTTTCAATCTGTATCATCTGCCGGAATTTTAAAGAGTTTATAGTTAATAGTTAATAGTTTATAGGGGCTTAAGCTCGTTTCTTCTTATACAGAAAAAATGTTTGTAGCACAAGAATTAAGAAAGAAAAGTATCGCAGAATACTTATTATATATGTGGCAGATTGAGGACATCATCCGAGCTTACGGATGCTCGCTGCCTGTCATCAAGAAAAATTATGTAGACCGGTTCGACTTTACACCCGAGCAGCGCGAGGAAGAACTCGACTGGTTCGGCAACCTGATTCGCATGATGAACGAGGAGGGAAAGCGCGAGGGAGGACACCTTAATATTAATAAGGTGATACTGAAGGACGTCATTGACCTGCACGGCATGCTGCTGCAGAGCACAAAATTCCCTATCTACAATGCCGAATATTACAAGGTGCTGCCTTTCATAGTAGAGCTGCGCCAGCGGGGCGACAAGGACCTCAACGAGATTGAAACCTGCCTCGACGCCCTCTACGGCGTGATGATGCTGCGCCTGCAGAAGAAGGAAATCACGCCCGAAACCGAAAGAGCCATCAAGGAGATTACCGTCTTCATAGGTCTGCTCAGCGATTATTACATCAAAGACCGCACTGAGGGACTCAAGTTTGATGACGACGACATGTAGTGATCAGTGATTAGTGATTACTTTTTTTAGAATATACATTATTATATATATACAACAGGATGAACGAAATAGAAAGAAGAAGAACATTTGCCATTATCTCTCACCCGGATGCTGGTAAGACAACATTGACCGAGAAGTTTCTGCTCTTCGGTGGACAGATTCAGGTGGCAGGTGCCGTAAAGAATAACAAGATTCGCAAATCTGCGACTTCTGACTGGATGGATATTGAGAAACAGCGTGGTATCTCTGTATCTACATCTGTAATGGAATTTGATTATCTCCCTGCCGGACAGGAGGGAGAACCTTATAAGGTGAATATCCTGGACACTCCAGGTCACCAGGACTTCTGCGAGGATACCTACCGCACACTTACTGCCGTAGATTCAGCCATCATCGTGGTTGACTCTGCCAAGGGTGTGGAGGCACAAACCCGCAAGCTCATGGAGGTGTGCCGCATGAGAAATACGCCGGTAATCATCTTCATCAACAAGATGGACCGCGAGGGACGCGACCCGTTTGATGTGCTCGACGAGTTGGAAGAAGAGCTCAAAATCAAGGTTCGTCCGCTGAGCTGGCCTATCGGTCAGGGCGCCCGTTTCAAGGGTGTTTACAACATCTACGAGCATCAGCTCAACCTCTTTACCCCAAACAAGCAGCGTGTTACCGAGAAGGTAGAGGTAGACATCCAGAGCGCTGAGCTGGATGAGCGGGTAGGAGAGCGCGAGGCTGCACAGCTGCGCGAAGAGTTGGAACTGGTAGACGGCGTTTACCCTGAGTTTGAGGAAGAAACCTACCGCTCAGCCGAGGTAGCCCCAGTGTTCTTCGGTTCGGCGCTGAACAATTTCGGTGTTCAGGAACTCCTCGACTGTTTCGTTCATATTGCCCCATCTCCAAGACCAACCCAGGCAGAGGAACGACTGGTGGAGCCGGAAGAACCCAAGTTCAGCGGTTTCATCTTCAAGATTACAGCCAATATTGATCCAAACCACCGTTCGTGCATCGCTTTCTGCAAGATATGCTCGGGCAAGTTTGTGAGAAATCAGCCATATTACCACGTGCGCTTGGATAAGAACGTGCGTTTCTCTTCGCCTACCCAGTTCATGGCGCAGCGCAAGAGTACCATTGACGAGGCTTATCCGGGCGACATTGTTGGTTTGCCAGACAACGGCATCTTCAAGATTGGAGATACGTTGACGGAGGGAGAGAAGATGCATTTTCGCGGTTTGCCAAGCTTCTCTCCACTCCTTTTCAAGTACATCGAGAATGATGACCCGATGAAGAGCAAGCAGTTCCAGAAGGGATTGGAGCAGCTCATGAACGAGGGTGTGGCGCAGCTCTTCGTCAACCAGTTCAATGGCCGCCGCATCGTGGGTACCGTGGGTCAGCTGCAGTTCGAGGTTATCCAGTACCGTCTGGAGAACGAGTACAACGCCAAGTGCCGCTGGGAGCCTGTGCATCTCCACAAGGCTTGCTGGATAGAGGCAGATGACGAGAAGGAACTCGAAAGCTTCAAGAAGCGCAAGTACCAGTACATGGCCAAGGATATTGAGGGCCGCGACGTGTTCCTCGCCGATTCGGGCTACGTGCTGAGCATGGCGCAGCAGGATTTTGAGCATATCAAGTTCCATTTTACATCGGAATTCTAAATCACTGAAGTTTCGTATGTGTTCAATAACGGGCTGAAGCTCCAGAAGCAGTACGCCCTGAAAGGGCAGAAGCTCCTAGCCCAGGGCATCGCCCTGGGTATAATAGC
>ENA-OZKW01000016-OZKW01000016.1-human-gut-metagenome-genome-assembly--contig:-NODE-16-length-73127-cov-41.981443_pt1 | contig 73127 bp, 65 predicted proteins | sample MGYA00244833_ERZ653778 | MGnify/ENA primary metagenome ERZ653778 (study PRJEB26926, sample SAMN06165284) | human gut metagenome | biome: ENVO:00009003; feature: ENVO:2100002; material: ENVO:00002003... | reverse complement strand
CAGAAATCTATCAAATATAGCCAATATCTGACTTCATTCTGTCTCAGGACACACAAACTGCAGCAAAGATACAAATAATCCCTCAATAAGGGATGAATTCTTTCGAAAAGTTCCCTCAATGAGGGATGAATTTAATCATTTTTATCCCTCATTGAGGGATTTTTGCACATTGTTATTAACAAATGAGTTCATGCCAAACTTCGCAAAAAACGCAAGTTTGGCATGAACTCAACTTATAGTTTCAGGAGTTTGGCAAACTCCCAGACTACAATACCGGCGGTAACGCTGACATTCAGGGAATGCTTGGTACCGAACTGGGGAATCTCCAGGCAGCCATCGCTCATATCCACGATGTTCTGCTTGACTCCCTTCACCTCGTTACCGAAGATGACGGCGTAGCCTTTGGAGAGGGAAGGGTGAGCCTCAGGCAGGTTCTGGAGCTTGGTGGAGCCTTCTACCTGCTCGATGCTATATACAAAGTAGCCTTTCTGCTTCAACTTCTCTACCGCCTCTTCGGTGGTCTTGAAGTATTCCCAGTCTACGCTGTCTTCGCCACCCAACGCCGTCTTGTGAATCTCGACATTGGGAGGGGTGGCGGTGATTCCGCAGAGATACACCGCCTCTACACGGAAGGCATCACAGGAACGGAACACACTTCCTACATTATATAACGAACGCACATCATCCAGGACTACTATCAGCGGCAGCTTCTCGGCTTCCTTGAATTCCTCCAGGGTAAGGCGGTTCATCTCTATCGTTCTTAATTTACGCATTATAATATACCTTTTATATATAAAGTGACCAGAGGCGGTTAAGCCTCTGCCTCCTTGGTCTTGTAGGCAAGGGCGTACATGCGAATCTGCTTGATCATCGCCAGAAGACCATTGCTGCGGGTTGGACTCAAATGGTCTTTCAGACCAATCTTCTCTACGAAATAGAGATCGGCATCCATAATCTCGGTTGGGGTATGACCGCTCAACACACGGATGAGGAGGGCGATGATGCCCTTTACGATGAGCGCATCGCTGTCGGCTGTGAATACGAGCTTGCCATCTACATAATCGCATTGCAGCCATACGCGGCTCTGGCAGCCGTCGATAAGGTTCTGCTCGTTCTTGTATTTCTCGTCGAGAGGAGCCAATTCGTTGCCCAAGTCAATGAGCATCTGATACTTGTCCATCCAGTCGGTGAAATCCTGGAACTCCTCTACTACTTCATCCTGCAATTCATTAATTGTTGCCATTATTTTATTTCTTTAATTTCATTTACTGTAATCAACTTATAGAGCTTGTCGTTAGGGCGTACCTTATCCGGAACAGGGATAGAAACTCTCCAGCCCTGCTGCGCTGTTTCCACAGGCTTCAGGTCGTAGCGGATTTCATCGGCATGGAGATACATCACACCGGTGGTGTTACCCGTAATCAGCAGTTTCTCGCCCTTGTCGAAGGTAGATGCCTCTACGGCTACTTCTGCCACACCCAACTTAGAGAAGTATTTCATCACCTTGCCCACAAGCACCTTCTTCTCGGTAGCTACGGAACCGTAATGCTTGTTCCATTCACCGAGAGTCTGCCCCTGGTAATAGCCGTCCCAGAAACCACGGTTGAATACGGTGGCGAGTTTCTTATCCCACTCATCCTTCTTCTCCTCGGTAAAGGTGCCGTCGAGCACGGCAGCTATCGCCTCTTTATAGCATTTTACGACGGTATATACGTATTCAGGACCGCGGGCACGGCCCTCAATCTTGAAGACGCGCACGCCGGCATCCATCATGCGGTCGATGAAGCGGATGGTCTTCAGATCCTTCGGACTCATCACATACTTGTTGTCGATTTCGAGTTGGTTGCCGGTTTCGTTATCTGTAACAGTATAGCTGCGGCGGCAGATCTGCACACACTCGCCACGGTTGGCAGAGCGGTTGGCATTGGCGAGACTCATGTAGCACTTGCCCGATACAGCCATGCACAGAGCACCATGACAGAACATTTCGATACGAATCTGCTTGCCCATCGGACCGCAGATGTTCTGCTGCTCTATCTGCTCGTGGATGTACTTCACCTGGTCCATGTTCAATTCACGTGCCAGTACGGAAACATCTGCAAAGCGTGCATAAAACTTCAAAGCCTCTGTGTTTGAGATATTTAACTGTGTGGATAAATGAACCTCTTCGCCCACTTCGTTGCAATAGCTCATCACAGCCACATCGCTGGCGATGACGGCAGAGATGCCTGCCTCCTTGGCAGCATCAATAATTTCCTTCATCGTTGGGATGTCGTTGTCGTAGATGACTGTATTGACGGTGAGATAGGTCTTGATGCCATGCTCATTGCAGGTGGCAGCAATCTCTCGCAAATCATCGATGGTAAAATGGTTGGCAGAATGGGAACGCATGTTCAACTTACCGATTCCGAAGTATACGGAGTCGGCGCCAGCCTGTATGGCAGCAGCCAAAGACTCGCGTGAGCCCACTGGTGCCATCACTTCAAATTCGTTTATCTTTGTATTCATGAATGCAATTTTCTAATTTCAGGTGCAAAGTTACACCAAAATGAAGACAAAACACAGAAAAATAGAGAAAAAATGAAAGAAATTCGATTATCTTGACAAATCGAATAAAATTATTTGCCTATATTTGCATACAAATAAGAATATTCCATCAGGATATTCGTTTTTTAATCAGGTTCAGTTTACAGCTGGCATAACATTAAATGAAAAAGCGCATGAAGAAAACATTGCTCTCAGGAATGTTTCTATTCCTCGCAATGGCCGCAATGGTTAGTTGCACTCAAGAAAACGTGATGCTTGAAACAACACCACAAGTAAAGAACCAAGAAGTTAGATTCAGCTTCTTCGAAAGTTCCATTGTGCCTATTGGCCAAGGAGAAGGGAGTAATCTGGCGAGAACGAGAGCCGGAGAGGAAGCAAAATCGCTCAAAGATGCACAGCTCTACACGGAACTGGAGGTATGCCTCATTCCAAAAGGGGACAATACCACTGCCGGCTACACTGTAAGACAGGAAAGCACGGAAGACAATTTCGGCAACGTAAGCCTCAATGTTCCACCAGGCGAATACACTCTCGTTGCCGCTGCCGTCAATACGAATATGGAACTGGAAGAGCGAATGAACATCAAAAACAGAAGCGAAATGACTTTTGCCAACAATATCGTACGCGATATGGCATATTGCTATCAGGATATCAAGGTGGAATCGGGTAGCAAGGCGGTAAGCCAGAATGTTTCGCTCAAACGTGGTGTGAGCTGCTTTGTACTCAACGCCAACGACAAGCCTACCCTAAATGGCAACTCGTATGATATCACAGTAAGCGGAAACTGCGGTACCGTATTCGACCCTTCTACCGGATTCTGTAAGGAGAAAGCTAATATCGCCCGAAGCTGGACATTCGATCCTAAAAAATACCAGACCAAACACCTCGGTTTTGATGTGTTTGTCCTTCTGGGTGCTGATGACGTGACCAACCTCCAAGTAACAGCCGAAAGTAAAGATAAGGAGGGAAAAGCCATCAAAACCTGCAGTTTTGACAACGTGCATCTGGTAATCGGAAAAAAGACCATCTATACGGGTCCGCTGTACACCTATAAAAATGGTATGTCGTTCAGTATCAGCGAACCGACGATGCCGAAATCGGATTATGGCAAGGTATTTCAATGACACTAAGGAGAATTAAGAAAGATTAATGCCACAGATTAAAATCTTTTTTGTATTTTTGCGGCATGGAAAGAAAGAAAATCATAACTATAGGACTCGCTCTGCTTGTATTCGCCGGGTGCGGATACAGGCAGCAGCGGGCCGGTATCGCTGAGACTGATGGAGGGGAAGACTGTCTGCCGGAGCATATCCACCTGATCAGTACTACACCCGTCAAGGACCAGGGCAACAGCGAACTCTGCTGGGCATACGGCATGCTTGCCACCATTGAAAGCGAGCATATCATGAAGGGAGATTCCGTGAATCTCTCCATCGCCTACGTAGCCCGCATGATGCTGGAAGAACAGGCGCTGGAATATTACTTTGCACAGGGAAAGAAGAATATCAGCCTGCGCGGTACTGCCCCGATGCTGATACATTATATAGATAAGTATGGTGCGCAGCCGTACGACAGCTATGAAGACCCGAAGCACGTGAACTACAAGGTGCTCTGCCGCAAGGTGCAGAAACTGTGCGACGGTGCCATCTCGAAGAAGACGGGCATCGATCAACTCAAGGAGGAACTGAACGACCTGTTTGACGCAGAAATAGGCTACATGCCTGCCAAATCCGTACACATGCTGGGCGCCGAATATACCCCTCAGGAGTTTGCCCACAGCGTATGTTATCCTGAGGAGTATGTATCACTCACCAGTTTCTCTCATCATCCTTACAGAGAATACTTTGCACTCGAGGTTCCTGATAACCGGATGCACGATGCTTACCTGAACCTTCCGCTCGACGAACTGATGCTCCACATACAGAAGGCAGTAGAAAAAGGGCATCCGGTATGCTGGGAAGGCGACATCAGCGAACCGGGATTCAAAGCACCCCGAAAGAACTGTGTCGACATACAGCAGATGGAACGCCCCGTGACCCAGGCTTCGCGACAGAAGGAGTTTGAACAGCTCCGCACCACCGACGATCATGTGATGGAAATCATAGGTACCTTCATGAAAGGCAAGCAGCGATTCTACGTCTGCCGCAATTCATGGGGTAAAAACTGGGGCAACAAGGGACTCATCTACCTGTCGGAAGACTATCTGCGCCTCAAGACCATCGCCGTATCTATGAGCGAAGAGGCGTATCTGTACGACCGCCCAGGACGATGAACGGTTCCATGAGGCTGCATAATCCTCCTCTCTATATATAATAAGGTATAAGGCACAGAACAGACTTCTGGTATGAAGAAAATGTTAAAATGGTTGACATACATCAAATAGCTGTTAAATAGCACATGTGTGCGCACACACATAGTTGATTTATATCAAAAAAGAGGCTTTTTTATGTGATTTTCTCTTAAAACATTTGGTGGGTTCGGAAAATCGTCGTACCTTTGCATCGTCAATAAGACAAAAAGGTTATTAGGTTTTTAGGTTAAGATTGTTAGTTGTTTTAGGTTATTAGTTAGTTTATAGGTAAATTTAAGATTGTTTATTCAGAGAAACGGTATTAGTTAAGGTAAAGAAAAGATTGTTTATTCAAGGACGACAAAAAGTTTAGGTTATTAGGTTTTTAGGTTTAAGATTGTTAGTTGTTTTTTTATTAGGTTTTAGTTTAAAGGTAAATTTAAAGATTGTTTATTCAAGGAATAACAGGATAATTTCAACAGGTGAGTTGAAGGTAAAAAGATCAAATGTATGGGATAACCAAAGATGACGCCTGAGCAGAATTGCTGCTTCGGGCTTCGTAATGGAAAGGGAAACAAAACCCTTGAGTTATGAGAAATTTGGGAATATCGAATTTAAAGAGCGCAATTTCGAAATCATTCGAAGTTGCGCTCTTTGTTTTTGACTTCTTTACACCTATTAATTCTTAACTCCTTTACTCCTAGACAGGAGAAAGTTCTATTTAAGAAAAAATAACCGCTAAATTATTTTGTTTTACCAACGAAAAATCGTAATTTTGCAGAAGATATATAAAGATAAGAAATTATGGCAAGACATCCTCTCTGGAACGAAGAAAACTGGCTCCTGCTGCTGCAGCTGTACCAGAAGAAGCCTATGGGCGTGAAACCTCTCTACTCGAAAGGGATGGTCGACTTGAGTCTGGAACTGCACATTCCTCCTGAATTTCTGCACGAACAGATGTTTAAACTCAGAATGGTGACTCCGAGAATCAAGCGACTATGGGAGAAGTATGCCGATAAACCACAGCTGCTGAAGCGCGACATACAGCGCATCAGGCAGATGAACGGCTGCGGAAACGCCATGCAGTTCTTCGAGGGAGTGGAAGTGAAGGAAACATTCGAGAAAAACTGGGAACCACTGGAAGGCGAACCATCGCTCACACCCGTAAAACTCATCATTATCCTCGACCTCTACTTCCAGCTCACACCAATCACCATGGTGCCGGAAACACCGGAAATCATCGACCTGGGCAAACTCATCAAAACATCACCGAAGGTCATTGCCGAGGCGATGGGCGTATTCATGTACTGCGATCCTTATCTCAACCGCGAAGATGTACTGATACACCCGCTGCTAGAAGCATGCAGCGACATCTGGCACCAATACGGAAACGGAAATCCAGACAAGCTTTACCAGCTTGCCAACGAACTAAAAGAATACTTTAAGTAATTATGGCTCAAAAACTCATACAGACACAGGCACAGAAGTTACAGCAACTTCAAAGACTTTCAGCCCAGCAAATGCTGCAGGTGAAACTGTTGGAAATGCCGCTCACGGAACTGGAAGACAGTATCAATGCAGAACTGGACGATAATCCCGCTTTGGAAAGCGAGAACCCAGACGATATGCTCAACGAGAATGTCGCCAATGATGATTCGCCCGCAGATGATGAGTACGACAACAGCAACGATGAGGATGCCTACGAGGCTGAATCTGAAAAAGAAGCAAGAAAAGACGAACTGGACCAGGCGCTGGAAAGCATCGGAAAAGATGACCAGATGCCTGATTACAATACAGACAGATACAACAACCAGGACAGCGCCGACTACGAAGAAATGATTTACGGCGACACCACCTCTTTCTATGATAAGCTGAAGGAACAGATGGACATGCAGCCGCTCAGCGACAAGGAAAAGAAAGTGATGGAATATCTCATCGGTTCACTGGATGACGACGGACTGCTCCGCAAGGATCTAGACAGCATCTGCGATGAACTCGCTATCTATCACAACATCGATGTTACGGAAAAAGACATCGAGCATGTACTCCACATCCTACAGACCTTCGACCCAGCCGGTGTAGGAGGAAGAAGTCTGCAGGAATGCCTCCTGCTGCAGGTTAAGCGACTGCCGAGAGGTGTGCTCCGCAAAACGATGGAAGAGGTGTTTACCGACTATTTTGAAGAGTTTACCAAGAAACATTGGGACAAGATCAAGGCTGGATTGGAACTGAACGATACACAGGTAGAAACCCTGCAGGAAGAAATCAGGAAACTGAATCCGAAACCGGGCGCATCGATGGGCGAAACCGAGGGCAGAAACATGCAGCAGATTACCCCCGACTTCATCATCGACACCAATGACGACGGAACGATTACATTCTCGCTGAACCGCGGCAACATTCCGCAACTGACAGTTTCGCCATCATTCACCGACATGATTGACACCTACAGGAAGCATAAAGACAAGATGAGCAGAAGCGATAAGGAAGCCCTGCTCTACGCCAAGGAAAAGGTGGACAAGGCACAGGGATTCATCGAAGCCATCAAGCAGAGAAGACATACCCTCATCGTCACCATGAAGGCAATCATCGACATACAGCGGCAGTTCTTCCTGGATGGAGACGAGGCTGACCTGAAACCGATGATCCTGAAGGATGTGGCAGACCGCACGGGACTGGACATCAGTACCATCTCGAGAGTGAGCAACGTGAAGTATGCCCAAACCAAATGGGGCACCTTCCCGCTGAAGTTCTTCTTCACAGACAGCTACACTACTGAAGACGGCGAAGAGATGTCTACCCGCAAAATCAAGATTGCCCTGCACGACATCATCGAGAAAGAAGACAAGAAAAAGCCGCTCAGCGATGATGCTCTCGCCAAACTGCTGAAGGAGAAGGGATTCCCTATCGCCCGACGAACCGTGGCAAAATATAGGGAGCAACTGGGCATTCCGGTGGCACGACTCAGGAAATAAGCCGGTGCTCACCACAAAATATTTGAGAGATAAAAAGAATATATACGTTATTAGTGTTATGAAAGAGAAGAATATCATATTGACAGCACGCATCATGAGCATGATCTTCACGCCCTTCTATCTGCCGATGGTAGGACTGATTGCTCTGTTCATCTTCAGTTATATGTCGCTGTTACCGATAGGATACAAACTGGTGATGCTGGGCATGGTCTATCTCCTGACCGTCGTTGCTCCATCGCTACTCATCCACCTCTACCGTATGGTTCAGGGCTGGACCTCGCGTGAGTTGGGCAAGAAGGAGCGCCGTATCGTGCCTTACATCCTCTCTATCGTATGCTACTTCGGCTGTTTCTTCTGGATGGAATACCGCAATACGCCTCGTGTCATCAGCATCATCGTAGTGGTAGCGCTGGCGATACAGATGATTTGTGCCTTCATCAATGTATGGTGGAAGATCAGCACCCATACGGCAGCCATCGGAGGTGTGGCAGGAGCCCTGGTGTCTTATTCTGTAGCCTTCGATTTCAATCCGCTGTGGTGGCTCTGCATCGTACTGCTGATGGCAGGCTCAGTAGGAAGTGCCCGTATGATACTCCGACAACATACGCTGTCACAGGTAGTTGCAGGATTTCTGATAGGCACCGCCTGTGCTATATTGGTAATATAAAGTTTATAATAAAATATAAGAAGAAATGAAACCATTAGTAAGCATTATTATGGGCAGCACTAGCGATCTGCCTGTTATGGAAAAAGCATGTAAGTGGTTGAACGACAACCAGATTCCTTTCGAGGTTAATGCCCTCTCTGCTCACCGCACTCCAGATGCAGTAGAGTCATTCGCCAAGGGAGCTAAGGAGCGTGGCGTGAAGGTAATCATCGCCGCTGCCGGTATGGCTGCCGCCCTTCCTGGTGTTATCGCAGCATCTACTCCTCTGCCAGTTATCGGCGTGCCTATCAAGGGTATGCTCGATGGTCTTGATGCCATGCTCAGCATCATCCAGATGCCTCCTGGCATTCCTGTAGCTACTGTTGGTGTGAATGCGGCTCAGAACGCTGCCATCCTCGCTGCCGAAATGATTGCCCTTGCCGATGAGGAAGTGGCTAAGAAGGTAGAGGCTTGGAAGGCTGGTCTCGGTGCCAAGATCGAGAAGGCCAACAAGGATCTGGCTGAGGTGAAATACGACTTCAAGTGTAATTAATCTAATATGCTATATGCCCCCCAAAAAGGGGCATATCTTATCTTATATATTATGGTAGATTTATTCAATTATACCCGCCGTGCCTCTTCTGTGGCACATATCGGAGCCCTCGACCTGGGTGGCGATAATCCTATCCGCATCCAGTCGATGACCACCACCAACACCAATGATACTGAGGCTTGCGTGCTACAGGCTGAGGAAATCATCAAGGCTGGTGGCGAGCTGGTGCGCTTCACCACTCAGGGTTCCCGCGAGGCAGAGAACATGAAAAACATCAATGCCGGCATCCGTGCCGACGGCTATCAGACTCCGCTCGTAGCCGATGTTCACTTCAATCCTAACGTTGCCGATGTGGCTGCTCTCTATTGTGAGAAAGTACGCATAAACCCTGGCAACTACGTGGATCCTGCCCGCAAGTTCATCAAGCAGGAATATACTGATGAGGAGTATGCTCACGAACTTCAGAAGATTGAGGAGCGTTTCGTACCTTTCCTCAACATCTGCAAGGAGAACCATACTGCCATCCGCATCGGTGTGAACCACGGTTCACTCTCCGACCGCATCCGTAATCGCTACGGCGATACCCCTGAGGGCATCGTAGAGAGCTGCCTCGAATTCCTGCGCATCTGCAAGAAGGAGAATTTCCACGATGTGGTTATCAGTATCAAGTCATCCAATACCGTTGTCATGGTCCGCTCTATGCGCCTCCTGGTTGAAGAAATGGAGAAGGAAGGTATGAATTATCCGCTCCACCTCGGTGTAACCGAAGCCGGCGAAGGCGAGGATGGCAGAATCAAGAGTGCCGTAGGCATCGGTGCCCTCTTGGCTGATGGCATCGGCGATACGGTTCGCGTGAGTCTGAGCGAGGAACCTGCTGCAGAGATTCCTGTGGCACGTCATCTGGTAGATTATATCGGCAAGAAGAAGGGGCATCTGATGATTCCTGCCGCAGCTTGTCCTTCATTCGACTGGCTGCGCCCTACCCGCCGCGAAACCATGGCTGTTGGCAATATCGGCGGCAATAATGTGCCTGTGGTCATCAGCAACCGAATCAACGGCGAGAGCACCATTTGTGAGAACAAGGATGCTACGCCTGATTATATCTATATAGGCGGCAAGATGCCTAAGCAGTTTGTGCCAGGTCAGAGCTACATCGTAGATTACAATGTTTACGAGACGCTGAACAGCAAGCCAGAGACTACTGGTGCCAAGCTCTACCCTATCTTCCCAGCCATGGCAATGCCGCTCATCGCCAGCATCAAGGCCGACGTGAAGTTCCTCACCCTGCAGTTTGGTACTCCAGCCGAGGAATACATCGCCTGCCTGAAGGCTCATCCAGAGGTGGTGGTTATCTGCGTAAGCAATCACCAGAACCGCCTGGGCGACCAGCGTGCATTGGTTCACGAGATGATGAATGCCGGCTTGAAGAACCCTGTGGTTTTCGCAGAGATGTACCAGCACAGCAAGGAGGAGAAGAGCGACTTCCAGCTGGAGGCAGCAGCCGATATGGGAGCCCTGATGATTGATGGTCTGACCGATGGTATCTGGCTGATGAACAATGGCGACATCCCTACCCAGACTGTAGATGAAACCGCCTTCGGCATTCTCCAGGCAGCCCGTCTGCGCACCAGCAAAACCGAGTATATCAGTTGTCCTGGTTGCGGCAGAACCCTCTACGATCTCCGTGAAACCATCGCCAAGATCAAGGAGGCAACCAAGCATCTTAAGGGCCTGAAGATTGGTATCATGGGCTGTATCGTGAATGGTCCTGGCGAAATGGCGGATGCCGATTACGGCTACGTAGGCGCCGGTCCTAACCGAGTAAGCCTCTACCGCAAGCAGGTTTGCGTAGAAAAGAATATCCCGCAAGAGGTGGCAGTAGAGCATCTGCTCGCTCTCATCGACTCGGATAAGCAATAATTATTTGGGCACGGATTACACAGATTACACGACTCTTTATCAGAAATTATGATATGGTTTATTAGCAGTTGCGCCATAAATCCGTGTAATCCGCGTAATCCGTGCCTAATTTATACCCGCCCCTAATCACTCCCCGTTCCTAATCCATAGTGCCTTCAAAAGTTCAGGAATGAATGTTATCTTTAAGTTAATCTCCACTTCTTTATATGGCTCTTTCGCAAAAAAGATGTATCTTTGCAACAGTAATCATCAAAAACTGAAAAGATTATGGCAAATACTAAACTGCTCCTGGTAGAGGATGATGAAAACCTCGCCTATATGGAGAAAAGTTGCTTCGAAGATATCATCGGAGGATATGAGGTGAAAACCGCCGTAAACGGTAAGGAAGGACTGAAGGTATGGCAAGACTTTCAGCCCGATGTCATCGTATCTGATATCGACATGCCCATCATGGACGGAATAGAAATGGTGAAGAAAATACGCGAGGTTGATGGAAAAACCATTATTCTGTTTACCACCGGACTCACCTCGCCGAAAGACCTGAAGGCAGGTTATGCTGCCGGAGCCAACAACTATGTAAAGAAGCCGTTTATTCCAGAAGAACTTGATGCTCACATACATAGCCTACTTCAACTGAAAGCCGGAGCCCGCAGTGAAAACGCCAGCAACCAGATAAAACTGGGTAAATACATTCTAGATGCCGACCATGCTACTCTGAAAGATAAGCAGGATGGTAAACAGAAAATGCTCACCGCACGAGAGGCAAAGATTCTGGAACTACTGGCAGTAAACAAAAACGAGGTGGTGCGCCGCGAAGCCGTATTGAGCCGGTTCTGGGGAGTGGAAGACAAAGACTATTTTGCTTCCAGAAGTCTGGATGTATTCATCAAGAAAATCCGCACAGCGCTGGAAGACGAACCGGGCGTAGAACTGAAGACCATCAGAGGTGTGGGATTCAAGCTCATCGCAGAATAGGCGCATCTCAACCCTCAGAAAATCAGTAAAACGAATCATCTCTATACGGAATGATAGAAAAGAAAACAGATTATTAAAGACAAACATATATGTTAAAAGCGATACTATACTTCTTTCTCCTGATAGCTGAATTTTTCATCACTATCCTGATAAGCGGTTTCAGCTTTGGCCTGTATTATGCCTATATAGGTAGTGATCACATGCCAGGCAACAGCAAGGGAGATATGACTACAACAGAAGCATTTCCTTTCATCATAGCTTTCGCCCTGATAGCTACACTCATCATCTGGTTTACCTTTCATAAAGGCAAGTTTTCGAGTTTTACACTAGGCAAGGTGAAACCAGAGAGCAAATGGCAACTCATGCTCTACAGTTCTATGCCAATGATGGGCTTCACTCTCGCCTATTATGCCCTAATGAGCTACTTCGACATCCATTTTATACCTAAGGAAATGAGCCAGTTCGGCTTTTTCCAATTTCTCCCACTGATGTTGGTAGGCTCGTTTATGTCTGCCTACGTATTTTATGGTGCCATCCTGGAAGAACTTCTGAAGAGCGGAAAGAAGAAATGGGTCGTTCTGCTTGTATACTTGCTCATGATTATGCCAACTACGCTGACAGCAGGTTCGGGCGAGGGAATGACACTTTGGATATTTTACGTCCTGGCAGCCCTCCCATGCACATTATACGGCTTCTGGCTTTATTGCAAAACCCGTAGTTCCATTGTGATATTAGCGGTTTATCTCATATCCAACATGATTCCGTTCAACCTGGGCAGCAACTGGGTTACCATCTTGCTGTGCATCCTGGGACTGGGCGTGATGGGCTATGGATTTTATCTTCTCAAGAAGAATATTGAACCATTGCTGATACAAGAGGATGAGGAAGAAAAAGAATACTAAAACCACCTGATTATGAAGGCAAACAGAACCAAAATGCTCGGTACGATGGCGCTGGTAGCCGTACTGTGCATGCAACTTTTCTGGATATACAACTCATTCCAGATGAGCGTTCACCAGATGGGCTACGACGATCCTTGGAGTCTGGCAGCCGATGTGAGGGCGCATGCCTTTTTCTCGGCACTCTACCAGAGTCGCATCACGCTGCTCACTTCCCTACTCACCATGGTGGTCATCATTCTGAGCCTTATCGACCAGATCAACTACATCGATGAGCAGGAAAGGGTTCGCCTGCTACGCGAGGACTTCTCCTATGCCATGGTTCACGACATGAAGTCGCCGCTCACCTCCATCATCATGGGAACCAAATATCTGCACAGCGGCGTACTGGAGAAGAAACCGGAAATAAAGGAGAAATACTTTTGTATCGTAGAAGAGGAGGCACAGCATCTGCTGGCTCTCATCAACCGCCTGCTTACCATCTCGAAACTGGAACATGGTAAACTGAGCATCCAGAAGGCTGAAATAGATCTGGAGGCGATGATAGAGGATGTGGTGGATAAATACAAGGCGAAATCGGCGAAACCGATTCATATCACCACCCTATTCGGAGCCACTTCGGCACTGGTAGATGAGGAATATCTGAAGGAGGCTATCAGCAATATAGTAGATAACGCCACCAAATACTCGAAGGAAGAAATCAACATTCAGATTTCCACCTCCGAGAATGACAGAAATGTATATATCAAGATATACGATGAGGGTATCGGCATAGCCAGAAGTGAGATGAAAACCATCTTCAACCGCTTTGAGCGTGCTGCTGAGCACGAAAGAGATGCCCGGAAGACCCGTGGCGGCTTCGGTATCGGTCTGAACTATGTGCTGCAGGTTATTAATGCCCATGGTGGCAAAGTAAGCGTTAAGAGCGAAAAAGGCAAATGGTCGGAGTTCACCATATCGCTACCGAAATAATCAACTTGCACAGCCATATTAATAACAAAGCTCCCGATGCATCATGCACCGAGAGCTTTATTTTATCTTATTTCACGATTGAAGAAACCGGATTTCTCACACCCTTCATTCCTACGAGGAATGCCTTGGCAGCACCAAACTTGAGGAACATATCCAGACGGATAGGAATATGATTCTCATCATCGGTTACATAGAAATCTACGATTCTCTTATACTTGCGATCCTCATACTCCATATAGGCAAGGCGCAGGCAACGGTACTTCACACCATTATCTGCCTTGATGGTAACCTTACCGTCGAACTTTATCTGAGCTGGAGTGCGGTTCTTTCCATCAGCAATAGGGAATTTTACGGTATAACCCTTCTTCCAGTTGGCAGGATTGAAACTGCGGGCACGCAGGAAGATGTTCATCATGTCAAAAACACAATCATCGTAGGTGGCATTCTTCCATACATGCTTACCATCATGCTGCTGACGGTGCTGTTTGAGATGACACTTACCGCCAGAATAGCTGTAGAATACCTCATCTACCGTATAGCGCTTGCCCTCGTGAGCTCCCTTACGGAAATACATAGGCGCCAAATCGGTGCCGCTGTAACAGAGCAGAGTGTCGCGAAGCACAAAGATATCATCTACACGCTTATTGCCTCTTGTAACAAGAGAACCGCGATAAGCAGGCTTACCATGACGGGTGGTTTGGATGATAGACATACTGGCATTACCAGCTTTTACCCAAACAAACTTCCAGTTATAATACAGATTGTAAGTAAGGAACTCACCTGACTTGAAGGCTGTATTACGGAAAGTACACTGGGCAGACATCGTAGTGCTGACCAGAAGTAGCAATAATGCTATCCAGAATGATTTGATTGTTTTCATAACTCTTTATAATTTAGGAATGTACTCGATGCCAAGTTTCTTGGCACGTTGCGCATTCTGGTTCTTAACTTTCTTTTCTTTATCAGGCTTCTGCTTGGTAATGGCACCAGGCTTCTGACGGGAAAGTTCACGGGCCGTAGGATCCCAACTCTCGGTTAAATCCCATTTAGCCTTGCATTCTATCACGTCTGGATAGTAATATACCTCTTCTGCCTGTTCATCCTTATCATAGCAGCCTGTATCCCACTTGCCGTTGCCGTTACGGTCTACTATCAGACGCATGTAATACTTCTCCGGCTTGAGATAATAGAATTCGGCTACTCCGTTCACAGCCTTCACTTCTTTCACCACCTGATCCTGCGCATTGAGTAGCTGAACGAGGAGCGGATGATTGTCGAAATCGTGCGTTACATTAATGAGCAGCGTGCCGTAAGTATCCAGGGAATTGACCTTGAAACCCTGTTTCACAGGTTTGGATACAAGTCCGTAGATGTCTTGGAACGCGGCAGAATCAACCTCCAGACTATATTCTATGTCCGGACGCCACTCGCCTCTCAGAATATACTTGCGGTTGCCCAGCGGCTTAAACTCCATCGGTGCCCTATACCATAGCGTATCATGCTTGGCATAGAGATGAATGCCTGCCGTATCGGCCTTGGCAAGCGGCGTATTGAAGGTGAAGATGACATTCTTGTCAGGATCGAGCTGAGAAGAGACACTCATCTGAACATCAAGCGGTTTTACAGCCATCACGCTATCATAAGGTTCACCCTTCTTCTTCAGTTTTTCCTGCTTCTTGGTCCATTTCTCCAGTTCCTTAGCCTGCGCCTTCATACGCTTTTCGTAAGGTTCCTTCGAAAGAATTTCGAGCGTATCAGTCTGGTTGCGGAGCACGCCCGTACTGTCTGTCATACGGTAAGTAAGTTCTATATTCAGCGTATCCTGGTTGACCAGTGCTGTATCCTTGAGCCAATAGGTAAGCGTATCGTTCTTCTCCGATTTCTCCAGGATAAAAGCATTTTTCTCATTGAAATTCAAGCCCTTGATCTGTGGCAGGATAGAATCGCCATAACTGTAATAAAGCGAGAAGCAATTGGCCTTCTGACGTTCTGCCTTGAGGAAGAAGCGGTCGGAGACCAGTTCGGTAAAGGCACGGAGCACTACATTATCCGGTAGGAAATGAGTATAATTAACCTGATCTATCGACTTGATATGCAGGGAATCAATCCATGTAGTATCCTGACGTACATCCGGCTTGCTTGACGGCACGATGATATCATGAGAGAAAGCGAGTTTTTCGCTCTTCTGGCTGAACATATAGTTACCATCCATATCCTGCAAGGCATAGATGCGGTAAGAGCCCGGAGCCACGCCCTTGATGACAAAGCGGCCACGGCTATCGGTACGGCTTACACGCAGCATAGGCTTGGTCTTGAAGGCAGAATCGGCATGATCAGCGTAAAGACCTACCAGAATACCCTTGATAGGCTCCAGATTCTCCGATTCGAGCACATATCCCGACACCTCCATCGTATCGATGACCTCGCCGGTAGAGAAACTGTAGGTATAGTTTCCCATTGGATTGCCCTCGTTATTATCGCTGATGGCATCGGAGAAGTCGATGGTATAGGTAGTATTCGGCTTGAGCGAATCTACCAGAGAAATCTGAATATGCTTGCCCGAAGCCTTGATTTCAGGCACTTCGAGCTGCGGAGGCGAAACCACCACTTTCTCGGTAGGATTATCTACCTTAATATATTCGTCGAAATAGATATTCACCTTCTTCTGCTTCACATTTACGCCCTTGTCGGCTGGCGAAGCTCCAATCACCTTAGGAGGAGTTTCGTCGAACCAGCCACCATCCGGCTGTCCCATCTTGGCACAGGATGCCAACATGAGGAAAGCTAAGACGTAGAAAGGCAGAAACAGAGAATTTGCCTTCAACTTGCTCTTTATGTCGTTCAATTGAATCATTCTTTATATCTTCTTAGTATTGCAGCATCATCTCCCAGGCGGAAGAAGCATGCGGCCCGTTTTATTTGTTCATCATGAGCATCTCATCAATGTTCTTGCGGCTGTTGCTCAAGCGTGGAATCTTATGCTGTCCGCCCAACTTGCCCTTGCTCTTCAGCCATTCATTGAAGAGTCCCGGCTTGGCCTTCACAATCTCCAGATGCTGAAGGGTAACGTCGTGGAAGCGCTTGGCCTCGTAATCGCTGTTGATTTCCTGCAACTTCTGGTCTAACAGACTGGCAAACTCTTCGAGGCTGGCTGGCTCCTGAGAGAACTCTATGAGCCACTGGTGGCGGCACTTGGCATTACTGTCCATATAAACCGGCGCAGCGGTATAATCAGAAACCTGAGCACCCGTCTTCTCGCAGGCATAAGCCAATCCCTTCTCGGCATTATCCATGATCAGTTCCTCGCCAAATGCATTAATAAAGTACTTGGTACGGCCGGTAATGACAAACTTATAAGGATTCTTGCTGGTAAACTGAACCGTATCGCCGATGAGATAGCGCCACAAACCACAGGAAGTGGTGATGATCATAGCGTAGTTTTTGCCTACCTCAACACCCCAGAGAGGCACAACGGTAGGATTCTCGCTTCCGAATTCGTCCATAGGGATAAACTCGTAGAATACATCATAATCTATCATAAGCGACATGGCAGGGTCTGCCGGATCATCCTGCAGTCCGAAGAATCCCTCGCTGGCATTATAAGTCTCCATATAATGCATGTTCGGCGAAGTGATGAGCTGTTCATACTGCTTGCGGTAAGGAGTAAAGGCAATACCGCCATGGAAGAATACCTCCAGATTAGGCCATACCTCTTCCAGATGCTTCTTGCCGGAAAGTTCCATGACACGCACCAGCACACTAAGCATCCAGCTAGGAACACCCGAGATATTGGTTACGTTCTTATTCATCGTTTCGCGGGCTATAAGGTCGCGTTTCACTTCGAAATCGCTCAGGAGAGCGGTTGACTTCTTAGGAACACGCACCAGATTGGCAAGCGGATTGATATTTTCGATGAGGATAGCGCTCAGGTCGCCCACCAGACTATCCGACACATTATAGTTAGGCGAATGGCTTCCACCCAGGATAAGGCTCTTGCCATCAAAGAGTCTGCTCTTCGGATTATTGCGCAGATAATAGGCTACGGCATCAAAGCCTCCTGCATAATGAATGCCATGCAAGCCATCATGAGAAACCGGGATGAACTTGCTCTTATCGTTGGTGGTGCCAGATGACTTGGCGTACCATTTTATCAATCCCGGCCATAGAACATCCTTTTCACCATGACGCATACGATCGATGTCACCCTTCAACTCCTCGTAGGTATTGACAGGAACATTCTGTACAAATTTATCATAATTGTTGCTGGTATTTAATAAATGCTTGACACCATATTCAGTATTTTTTCCTTTATTTATGAGGTGCATAAGCACTTTATGCTGCAAATGTTCTGCATCATAGACATACTTCTCCAACTCCTTCTGCCGAGGTTTGAAGACGTTACTTACTATCGTTGTTAAACTCATATCTAGATATATATATCATTTAAGTAGATGCAAAAGTAAATCAAACTTTTGATATAGAGAAAGTTTTTACTATTTTTTAATACAAAAGGAGAAGATAAACTATAGAAAAAGGAAATATACAACACAAAAGACTCCCATAAGTAGCGATATTTACCATCTTATGGGAGTCTTCTGTTAAATCATATTTTCTATCCAGAAAGAGATACTGCTTACTCTTCATAGTCGAAAGCAGCCGCTTCAGCAGCCGCAATAATCTCTTCTCTTGATAATTCCTTAGGCTGAGCCGTGATGTCGCTCAAATCGAACTCATCACTCTCCTTCTTCTCATTCTTCACCTCGACCTGCACTTCAGTTTCCTGAGCAGTTTCAGCAGATATCTCTGTGAAAACCTCCTCTTTGAAAACATTGATGTGCTTCTCCTCTACCGGTACGTTTTGCGAATCAGCATCCTGCGAGATGATGAAATCGTCTTTCACTTCTGTGCTAGGTACGTTTTCAACAGGTTCCTCTTCCATCTTGGTGCGATTAGCTTTAGCCGAGAATACGGCATCAATATACTGTGGTTCCTTACGCAGTTTTTCCAAGCTAGCCTTAGAAGCCACCTGCTGGCTCTCCTTCTTAGAATAACCCTTACCTACTCCACCCTCAACACCTTCGAGTACAATCTGATAGGTGAAAATAGGACTACCATTCTTGTCTTTTTGCTGGTCTAGCATAACGAAATCCAGTTTTACGCGGTTTTTCTGGCTCCATTCGATGAGTTTACTCTTGAAGTTAACCTCCTTATAAGCCACCTTATCGATGTTTATCATTTGTGCCAGGATACGTTTCTGCATGAAATGCATGCAGGCATCATAACCACGGTCTAGATAAATGGCACCTACCAAAGCTTCAAACGCATTTCCTCCCATATAACTGTTATGAGAAGAACTGTGTCCATTAGAAAGAATCAGCTGGTTGATGCCCATTTCCTGTGCCAGCTTATTCAGCGTATCACGCTGCACTAGCTTGCTTCGTGTATTGGTCAGGAATCCCTCACGCTTGCCAGGAAAATGCTGGTACACGATATCTCCTACTACAGCATCCAAAACCGCATCGCCCAAGAACTCTAACCGCTCGTTGTTCACAGGTTTTCCCTTAGAATTACGATGCATGATGCTCTTGTGCAACAGCGCCATCTTGTAGTAGCTGATGTCGTGAGGATAAAAACCGAGGATTTCGTATAAAGACAAATAAAGCTCTTTATCCTTACGGAAAGAGAGCTTTATCCTATCTATAAAATTATTCAGCATACTTCTTGAATACTACACAGCAGTTGTGACCGCCGAATCCGAAAGTATTGCTCAATGCAGCACGAACCTCACGCTTCTGAGCTTTGTTGAAGGTAAAGTTCAAGTTGTAATCGAGCTCTGGATCATCGTCGCCCTCTTCGTGGTTGATAGTAGGAGGAACGATATCGTTCTTCACACTAAGAACACAAGCCATAGCCTCTACTGCACCAGCAGCACCGAGGAGGTGACCAGTCATTGACTTGGTAGAACTAATGTTGAGCTTGTAAGCTGCATCACCGAAGACAGCCTTGATAGCCTTAGCCTCAGAGATATCACCTACGTGGGTAGATGTACCGTGAACATTGATGTAGTCAATGTCCTCTGGCTTGAGGTTAGCATCAGCAAGTGCGCGCTCCATCACGAGCTTAGCACCGAGACCTTCTGGATGAGAAGCTGTGATATGATAAGCGTCAGCGCTCTCGCCTTCACCTACCATCTCAGCATAAATCTTCGCACCACGAGCCTTAGCGTGCTCAAGTTCCTCGAGAATCAAGCAACCTGCACCCTCGCCCATGATAAATCCATCACGGCTTGCGCTGAACGGACGTGAAGCATGCTCTGGGTCATCATTACGTGTTGACAATGCATGCATAGCATTGAAACCACCTACGCCACAAGCGCAGATAGCAGCCTCTGCACCACCGCTAACGATGATGTTTGCCTTACCCAAACGAATCAGGTTGAAGGCATCAGCCAATGCATTGCTTGAAGAAGCACATGCAGATGTTGTAGTGTAGTTTGGTCCGTGGAATCCGAAGTGGATTGAAATCTGACCAGAAGCGATATCTGCAATCATCTTAGGGATAAAGAATGGGTTAAACTTAGGACCATTCTCCTCGTGAGTACCATAGTACTTCACCTCATCCTCGAAAGTCTTGATACCACCGATACCTACACCGAATACAACGCCAACGTTGTTCAAGTCTTCCTTCTCAAGATCGATATTAGCATCCTTTACGCCCTGCATGGCAGCAATCATAGCCAACTGGGTATAACGATCAAGCTTGCGAGCTTCCTTACGATCAATCCAATCATTGATGTTCAGGTTTTTAACCTCGCAAGCGAACTTGGTCTTGAAAAGGGTTGTATCGAAATGAGTAATAGGCGCAGCACCGCTCTTACCAGCAAGGAGGCTCTCCCAAGTTTCCTCAGGAGTATTACCAACTGGTGTTACAGCACCGAGACCTGTTACAACAACTCTCTTTAATTCCATTTAATATAATTTAGTTGCTAAATTACTTAGCGTTCTCCTCAATGTAAGAGATAGCGTCACCTACAGTAGCAATCTTCTCAGCCTTATCGTCTGGGATAGAGATAGAGAACTCCTTCTCGAACTCCATGATCAACTCTACAGTATCCAAAGAGTCTGCACCAAGATCATTTGTGAAGCTTGCCTCTGGCTTAACTTCTGCCTCATCAACACCGAGTTTATCAACGATAATTGCCTTTACTTTGCTTTCAATTTCTGACATAATTGTAACTTTTAAAATGTTTATAAATTAATTTCTAATTAAAAATCTGAGTGCAAAGGAACACTTTTTTTTTGAGATAAACAAATATTTTGGCGAAAAAAGTGCATTATGGTGCACAAACACCCCCCAATTGTGCATATTTTTAGCAATTTTTCCGTTTTTTGTTGGTCGTTTCAGATTATTTTGTTACTTTTGTACGGTATTAATTAAACATTTAAATCCATATGACATTTACAGAAAAAGCCAATAAGATATTTAATCAGGCGATAGCCGATTATCATATCAAAGACAACATTGATACACCAATCAATAATCCATACCAGGAAGGTAGCATCGAAAACTGCCTTTATCTGAAGTGTTGGATTGACACTGTACAGTGGCATTTCGAGGATATTATCCGTGATCCTCAGATAGACCCGGCTGAAGCACTCGTATTGAAGCGCAGAATCGACAAGAGCAACCAGGACAGAACCGATCTCGTTGAGCAAATCGATACTTACTTCCGCGAAACATACAAAGACGTGAAGGTTCTGGATGATGCACGCATCAACACAGAGAGTCCTGCATGGGCTGTTGACCGCCTGAGTATTCTTGCCCTCAAGATTTACCACATGAAGGAGCAGGTGGAACGGCCGGAAGCATCGGCTGAGCACAAAGCGAAATGCCAAGTCAAACTGGATGTGCTCCTGGAACAGCAGGTAGACCTTTCTACTGCCATCGACCAACTCTTGGAAGATATCGAGGCTGGACGCAAATACATGAAGGTTTACAGACAGATGAAGATGTACAACGATCCTTCAACCAATCCTGTACTCTACAAGAAATAAAAAACAGAATAGGAGAGCGCATATACCTTTTATATAATAGAGGTATGACTCTCTTTTTTCACCTTATATTATATATAGAAGAAAAAACGATGAAAACTGAGCATATCCTGGTAATTAGATTTTCTGCCATGGGCGATGTAGCCATGACCGTACCTGTAATTCAATCTTTGGCAAAACAATATCCAAAAGTAAGAATTACTGTGCTCAGTCGTCCCTTTGCCCGTCCTTTCTTTGAAGACTTAGCTCCAAACGTCGGTTTCATGGAAGCCGACATAAAAGGAGAGTATAAAGGTGTTACAGGACTCAATGCACTCTATCGCCGATTGATTGCCAAACAGTTTACAGCAATTGCCGACTTGCATAGCGTGCTGCGTTCCGATTATCTGCGTATGCGTTTCAACCTGGATAACTTCAAGGTTGCACATATCGACAAACATCGCAAGGGAAAACGCAAACTGGTAGCATCTAATGGCAAAAAACTGGTACAGCAACCTACATCATTTCAAAACTATGCCGATGTTTTTGCACAACTTGGATATCCTATCCACATGGATTTTACATCTATCTATGGGGATGGAAAACTAGGAGATTTGAATATCTTACCACAAGAGGTATTCGGAATAGGAGAGAATGCTATCTCGCTAGAAGACAAGCATATAACAGAGCCATGGATCGGTATAGCTCCCTTCGCTGCACACGAAGGAAAAATATATCCGATACAACTGATGGAAAAAGTTATACTGCGACTTATCCACAATCATCCACACGCTCATATCTTCCTTTTCGGTGGAGGCAAAGACGAAACGCCAGTGATGAACGATTGGGCAGAGAAGTATCCACAGGTCATTAACGCTTCTTCTCACCTTCATGGCCTGAAACAGGAACTCATCCTGATGAGTCATCTACACGTCATGGTGAGCATGGATAGTGCAAACATGCACTTGGCATCGCTTGTCAACACCCCTGTAGTAAGCATTTGGGGAGCTACCCATCCATACGCAGGCTTCATGGGCTGGCATCAGGATCCTGCCAATGCCGTACAGCTAGACTTACCTTGCCGACCTTGCAGCATCTATGGTAACAAGCCTTGCGCCAGGGGAGACTTCGCATGTATGAAAAATATCTCTCCAGAACTGGTACTAGAAAAAATAGATTCTGTTTTGAACAAAAGATAGAAAATAAGAACTCCTATATATAATAAGGTATCAGAAAACAATATAAAAATAGGTATAGAATAGAATGGAACAGATGAGAATCCTATAATCAAAAACAACCATATAAATAACTCAGACTAGAGAGCAGAATATCCTGATGGATTTCTGCTCTTTTTTGTTTTCCACAAAAGCGTGGATAAGTATACGGAAAACCCCAATAATAACCTTTTAATAAGTTTGTAAATATCCACACATATCTATCTCAAACCCATGAAAAGAGGATATCCACATAGATATTATTAAGTTTTTAGAAACTTTTTCGCAGTTTTTTACCGAAAAAAGATATAAACTTATTAACTTTGCACCGAATTGGGGAAATGTTGATAAACCGGTTAAAACATTAAGAGACAAGAACAAGATATAAAATGTCTCTGCGGATAACCTGGATTAAGACTTGTATAACGAAATACGCAAGTTTTTATGCAGAATGTTATCCACTTATCCACGGCATATTATCATCTCTATATTCTCTTTTTAAAAAAAATAAAATAAGAAATATAATATGAATGTTATGGTGAAAAAAGAATGGATTGAGAAGGGATACGTTGACGAACCTGTTGACGAAGCCTTGGACTTGAAAGCTGAAATAAGAAAGCTTTGCAAGGAGAAAGATGCTATTATCCTCGCCCACTACTATACGGTAGGTGAGATTCAGGACATCGCCGACTTCGTGGGCGATTCTCTGGCTTTGGCTCGTAAAGCTGCAGAAACCGATGCCCAGGTAATGGTGATGTGTGGTGTACATTTCATGGCTGAGACATGCAAACTCTTGAGTCCTGACAAAACTGTGATCTGTCCTGACTTGAATGCAGGTTGCTCGCTTGCTGACAGCTGTAAGGCTGAGGATTTGAAAAAGTACAAGGAAGAGCACCCGGGATATAAGGTAGTGAGCTATGTAAACACCACGGCTGCTGTAAAGGCGCTGACTGATTGTGTAGTGACAAGCGGTAATGCCAAGAAGGTGATTGACAGTTTCCCACAGGAAGAAAAAATCATCTTTGGTCCAGACTATAATCTTGGTAACTATATAAACAGCGTTACAGGCCGCAATATGTTGCTTTGGAATGGTGGTTGCCATGTTCATGAAAAATTCTCTGTAGAGGCTATCGTTAAACTGAAGCAAGAGCATCCTGAGGCTGTTGTTATGGCTCACCTGGAGTGTAAGGCACCTGTACTTGCTGTAGCCGACGTAAAGGGCTCTACAGCCACCATGTTGCACTATGCCCAGGAGCACCCGGAAATCAAGGAGTATATTATCGCTACAGAGGCTGGTATCCTGCATGAACTGGAGCGTAATTGTCCTAACGTTATTTTCTATCCTGTACCTCCAGAGGTAAGCGAGGGTGGAATAGGCTGCAGCTGCAACGAGTGTGAGTATATGAAGATGAATACACTCAAGAAGATATACAATGCATTGAAATTTGGTTGGCCAACAGTGGAAGTGGCAGAGGATATTGCCAAGGATGCTGTGAAGCCTATCGAAAAGATGCTTTCTCTTTCATAAAAAAGACCGGGAAGTTCCTCAAGTAAAGCTCCACACGCCCTGAAAGGGCAGAAACTCTTAGCCCAGGGTAACACCCTGGGTTATTATGGGCGCAAACCTGTCGCCATGTAAGGGCAAAAGCTTTTATACCTGGGTTAGGGGCTTTGTGGCTTTCAGCTCGTTCTTGAATGGAACTCTTGCTTGTTTAATAACCATTAGATAAACCAAAAAACTTAGTTATGAATACAAAATTAATCACTCCCATCCTGGCTTTATGCTGCCTGCCATTGTCGGCAAAAGTGTATACTGTTAAATCCTTGTCGGGTAATCTGGTTGTTAACATCGATGTGGATAAGTCGATAACCTGGGAAATAACCAAGGGTAAAACTCAGATATTAAAACCTTCTGTTATCTCCTTACAGACTGATAAACAGACTTTTGGCGTGAATCCAAAAGTGCGTAAAGCATTTATAGCCAACTTGAAAAACGATGATAATGGTGGCTATCAGCAATTGCTCCTTTCCTGCAATGGATATGATGTAGTATTTCGGGTTTTTCAGAATGCTGCTGCTTATCGCATTATTCCTAAAAAGATGATTAATAAGGTTATTAATGAAACTTCTGAATATCGCTTTGCCGGTGACTATCAGAGTTTTATACCCTATGTAAATGATAATCGGGGAGGAGAGCGCTGGTGTTATTCTTTCGAGTCATATTATGACGAGGCTCCATTGTCTAAGATGTATAAGGATTCGCTTGCCATCACTCCTCTTGCCGTTTGCCTGCCTGAGGGAAAGAAGGCTGTTGTGATGGAAGCTGATGTGGAAAATTATCCCGGCATGTATCTCCTGAAGGGTACGTTTTCTTCAACTGCTTCATCTTCTGTAGTCTCTGATTATTCTATATATGCAGCCTTTCCTCCTTATCCATTAAAAGAGATGGTGGGTGGATTCAATCAGTTGAATCTGGTTCCCACAGAGCGTGCTAATTATATTGCAGAAAAAGTTACCAAGCTGCCTTGGCGTATTGTATTGGTAACTGATGAAGACAAACAATTGGTTGGTAACGATATAGCCAAATTGCTAGGTCCTCAGTGCAGAATCAAGGATACATCGTGGATAAAACCGGGAAAAGTGGCTTGGGATTGGTGGAACAACACTAATATCACAGGTGTGGATTTCCGTGCTGGCATCAATACCGAGACTTATAAGTATTATGTAGATTTTGCTAAGAAGAACGGACTTGAATATATCATCATCGACGAAGGGTGGAGTGATCCGGAAAATTTGCTCATATTCTCAGATAAGATGGATATGACGGATATCATCAATTACGCCAAGCAGAATGGTGTGGGAGTGATTCTCTGGTCTTCATGGCGCAATTTGATTCAGCGTGGTCATGAAAAGATGGAGAAAATCATGAAGCATTACGGAGATATGGGCGTGAAGGGATTCAAAGTGGATTTCTTTGATAGAGACGACCAGAAGGCCATCAATTCAGTATATGAGGTGGCTGAATGTGCTGCAAAGCATCATCTTTTGCTCGATCTTCATGGCATGCGTCCGTTTGGCGTGCAGTTTGCTTATCCTAATATTGTGAATTTTGAGGGTGTAAAAGGCTTGGAGAATTCTAAATGGGAGCCTCGTGTTGGTGATGGACCTATGCACGATCAGCCTCGCTATGATGTGACGATTCCTTATCTCCGCGCCTTGCCAGGAAGTTTCGACTATACTCCTGGAGCTATGGTGAATGCCGTTCGCTCGCAGTTCTTCGGCAATAACGACCATCCGATGAGCCAGGGTACCAGAGTACACCAGATGGCAATGTATACAATCTTTGATGCTCCTTTGCAGATGCTTGCCGACAGTCCTACTAAGTATATGCAGAATCAGGAGTGTACTGATTTCATAGCTCAGATACCAACTGTTTATGATCAGGTGGTTCCATTGGATGGTAAATTGGGTGAATATGTGGTAGTAGCCAAGAGAAAGGGCGCTAAGTGGTATATTGCTGCGATGAACAATTGGCAGGCTCGTGATCTTACTGTTGATCTTTCCCGATTAGTGAAATGGAATACTCAAACTAATAAATTGGAAAAACTTAATGGCAAGGCTAATATCTTTGCCGATGGTATCAATGCAGATCGTGAGGCTACAGATTATAAGCATACTTATCAGCAGATAAACGCTGGTGATAAACTTCAGATACATCTTGCACCAGGTGGTGGATGGACAGCTATTATAGAATAATATCTTGATCTACGAACCAGAAAGAATATTGTAACTATCGTAGAATGATGTGGTAAAAAATATAAGATTAGGGGTAAAAATTGTTTTTTTATGGGTAAAAAATCATATTTCACTACCATAAAATGCATAATTTACGACTTTATAGACAAAAAACGTCGTATCTTTGCATCAGTTAAAACAAACGGACGTTGTGAAACGTCATTTCATCATCTTTTACTTATACAAATAATATTAGAAAATTTAATCTAATTATAAAGATAGAGCGTTCAAGTGATTTGAATGCTCTATTTTTGTTTATATAGGATTTGCTCTTATCTCTCTGCATACTAATCCGGATAGGAGAAATCTTTATGCCTTCATTCATTTATTTCTTGATAAGAAAGAGAAGTGCAATTCGTCCTACGTATGTACCTATCATCTTTCTGAACATCATATATTTCTTGGTATATTCTTTGTTCGGAAGAGGATATAACCCATGTTTCCTTAATTTTCTGATGGCATGATTCAAGGATATCAACGAATGTTTCAAGCGGATATTGTTAACCAGATAATCCATCGAGAGCTGGGCAATACGGCGGTTGAGTGCCTGGCGCTCTGCTACAGGAACCGTATCGAGCAACTTCTGAAGATGTAGAATTACCTCCAGTTTATTGTCCATGTGGATATCTATCTTATCCTTATTTTCTAATTCACCAGGTGCGTATTTGTCCACTCTATTATAATAAGGTGAGGTCTGAGTCTTGAATATTCGTTCTGCCCTTAAGAAGAGTTGTGGTGTGAATTCCTCGTCCTCGCCGAAACTGATGTTTGGTGAGAATAACAGGCTACCCACAATGGCGCGGCGGAATATATAGGAACAGGCTGAGCCTAAAAGGGTATTGTTGTTGAGATATTCTGTGCCGCTGATTGGGGTAGGGAGTTCGTAAGATGGTTCTCCTGTATCATCCTTACTGAAACAGAATGTAACGATATCTGGTTTGTGGAATCTCACTATGTCAAGGCAATGTTCGTAGGTTGGCTGAAGAAGATAATCATCTCCTTCTATAAACTGGATGTATTTCCCTTTGGCTAAGTACATGCCATAGTTGCGTGCCATACTGCTGCCTAAGCCGGGTATTCTTAAATAGAGCAGGTTATCCAGCAACTCTTTTATCTGGCTGGCTACCAATTCTTCGCTACCATCATCAACGAGAATTATTTCCCTCTCTTTGGCATTGAGCGAAAGCTGAAGGATACTATTGATGCATTCTACAAGATGTTCCTTCTGATGGTTGCTTGTAGTAATGATGAAACTCACCAATGGTGAAGATATCTCTGATATTAATTCTTTCTGCATAAGTTATTCTTTTTTATGACTGCAAAGATAATAAAAAGATTTAATTTACGTATTAATAGTAGTACAAAAAACATAAAAATGGAAATAGTTTGTTCTACTGATAGTAAATATATCATGCCGACCGGTATTATGTTGACCTCTTTGTTTGAGAGCAACAGAGGAGAAGTTGTCAATGTACATCTCTTGCATGATCAGGATTCTGCTGCATTATTGGATTCTATCAGAACCATAGCTGCCCGTTATCAGCAAAATATTCATTTCTATCTAATTAATGATGATATCTTCAAACATTTTCCAATTGGTCTGGATTTTCAAGTAGATCATGTAGGAACTTCGTTTGCTACTTATTATCGTTTATATCTTACGGAAATTCTGCCTGCTGATATTGATAAGGTTATCTATCTGGATGGCGATATTCTGGTTGTGGATAAACTTGTTGAATTGTGGAATACTTCTGTTGAAAAATATGCAATTGCTGCTGTTCCAGATAGTTATAATAATAAGATAGAACACTATAATCGCTTGCGTTATCCCCAAACTTTGGGATATTTTAATGCAGGTATGTTAGTTGTCAATCTGAAATATTGGCGTGAAAAGCAGGTGCTTCTCAAATTCTTTGATTATGTGAAATCTAATACGGAAAGGTTGAGATGTCATGATCAGGATGTACTGAACTATCTGTTTAAGAATTCTAAGTTGGTATTACCTATCAGATATAATGTACTGAATGAGTATTGGTTTGATTTGCGTTATTCTCTTATCTCCTGGGAATTTGATGAACAGATATTGGAAGCTCAGGCTCATCCGGCCATCATCCATTTTACGGGTATTCCTAAACCATGGTATAAGAACTGCCATCATCCATGGAAAAAAGAATTTGATAAGTATAAAGCGATGAGTCCTTGGCGTGATGAAAAAGAAAAGCGCTGGATGCCATTGAAGTTCTGCCTGGAGAAAATGGCCATAAAACTGGTGGTAAGTATGGGACTGCGCAAATCTGATTATATTGTAGAAAATAGGTATATTGAATTGTCTTAAGATTTCTGATATTCAAGTATCTTATAAATAAGTATCATATAAAGTTATGAAGATTCTGTTGGTTGGTGAGTCTAGTTTGTTACATAATACTCTCAAGAAGGGATTAGTAGAACTTGGACATCAGGTAACGCTGATGTCCGACGGCAATGATTTGCACAACTCTCCTCGTGACATAGACTTGCGCCGTAATATGGAGCGTTATGGAAGATGGAGCGGGCTTATGGTATTGTGGAAAATTGTCTGCAATCTTCATAAGATATGTGGAAATAATATTGTTCAGGTACATAACTATCAATTTGTGCCTTTGATGGGGTGGTGGAACATGCTGATATTCTGGTTTCTCAAGTTTACCAATAAGCGAATCATTAAAGGCTGTTTTGCCGATGACCCACATCTGTTCAGACAACAGGCCAAGGGTATTCCAGCTTATTCTGATACTTTTTGGAATGGTAAATTACAGAATATCGAGGAGAATAAAGAGCGTATGGCTTTTCATTTCATGCCTCAGTTTGATAAGTGCTGGCATACTGTATCTTATCATTCTGATGCTTTGATAGCCTGTCTTTATGAGTATTATCTCTGCTACGATGTTCCTGATTTCCATAAGAAGCTTTACTATATTCCTCTTCCGATGATAATTCCTGTAGTGGATAAAAAACGTCAGAAAGGGAATGGTGAGGTTATTAAAGTGCTTGTAGGTTTACAACCCAAGCGCGAGTATCTGAAAGGTGCTTTAAAGATAGCTCATTTTGTGGAAATTCTGGCAAAGAAATATCCTGGTAAGATAGAACTCAAATATGTAGAAGGAGTAGCCTATGATGAATATTGCCGGATGTTGGATGAAGCAGATGTTCTGGTAGATCAGTTTTACAGTTATACTCCATCCATGAATTCGTTGGCAGCCATGGCACGTGGTACTGTAGTTATCGGTGGAGGAGAGGAAGAATATTATGAGTTCATTGGCGAAACAGAATTACGTCCTATTATCAATGTGAGTCCTGAGTATTCAGAATCTCAGAATGTGGCAATCATCGAGCAGGCTTTCTTCGTCAAGGATAATCTTGCTAAGCTATCTTCTCAAAGTATAGATTTTGTAAAGAAATATCATAATTATACTTCTGTAGCTAGCACTTATGTGAAACTTTATGAAAAGCTTCTGGCCAGTTCCAACTAAGTTACTCTCTTTTGTCCCGTGATAAATGGTAAATATCTATATATAAACCATGTAACGAGTGTAGTACATAAATATACAATCAAGAATACGCCTACTACTGATAAGTAGTTTCCTGAATAAGAAAGGTGTAGGTGATTGCATATTTTTCCAATACAGAAAGGAATGCCTCCACATAGGAAATAGTATACGATACAATGTCTTCCAGTCCACTCTAACCATTTACAAGATGGAATTTTTTTAAAGAGAGTTGTGGTGGCAAGAGTACCTATCAAAATATTTAAGATAAATAGGGGATAATTAGTTATGTTAATACGCCATATAGTCATCATAACATATGTTCTATCCACATATATCTTAATCGTTATCCACAGTATTAATAACAGGATAATTTGTGATGTCTTTATTTTTTTATAAATGCTTTGCTCATGTTTGTGGATTATATATCCTATACAACAGAAAAACATGGCTTGCAATGAGTTATCTAATTGCCAAAAGTAACAGTCTGTAGTTTGCGGTAACCATCCAGATATGCCAAAAGCGATAGTGCAGATAGGTAGAATATACCTATCTTTCTCATGAGTTATCCATAGTGATATTGAAAAAAGAATTTCAGCTACTATCAGTGCTGCAACAAACCAAGAAGCTTTCCCCATGATAATGGATTGAAATATATTCAAAATATCTATACTCGCTCCATGAACAATTGCTTTTGGAAGTGCTAGAAGTGATGTAAAAATAAAGTATGGCATTAGCAAACTTCTCCCTATAGATTTCATTTTATGAGCTATACAGAATTGCTGTTGTGGCTTATACATTAAATAACCCGATAAAATGAAAAAAAAGACCAATGCATCCGTCAAATACAGATTTTGGTTAATGATATGATAATCCAGATAATAAGATTCTGTATGGTCTAGCAAAATAGCTAACATACAGAATCCTCGCAAATTATCTATCCATCCTATTCTTTTTAAAGAATTAATTGATGTTGTATTGTTGTTAATATATCTTCCCATTTTTTTAAAATGTTTGATTTGTCATATTTATTTCCTGTTTCTAAGGCATGTATTCCTAACTCTTTTCTAAGATGAGAGTTGCTAATCAGTTTGGTGATAGCCTCTGTGAAAGCATTCTGATTATCTTGAGTTACGATAAGTCCGTTATATTCGTTTTGAATAATATCACTTGCTCCATATTTGAAGTTAAAGGTTACAGATGGTAGTCCGCATGCTTGAGCTTCTAACATTACAATACCTTGACCTTCATAATGTGAAGACATTATGTGTAGACTATAGTTGGGATATATTTCCATCATATTTTCTCCTCTGCCACACAATTTTACCTGTTTTTCCAATCCTAAACTTGTAATTTGCTCTTGTAATATATGGTAAAGTGAACCGGTTCCATAAATATCAAGTTGCCAGTCGGGATATAGTTTGGCTACGTCTTTCCAACAGGTAATCAATCTGTCAAAACCTTTCTGTTGTTCTAATCTTCCTACAGCAATAGCTTTTTTGCAACTGTAGTCTTTTACCTTTTGATGAGGTATGTTGATAAAGTTAGGGATAACGTATACATTCTTTGCTAATTGAAATTCTTTAGCATCGTCATGAGTCAGACAAACTACGGCATCAGCTTTTCTTTCCATTAATCCGAATAGTGCGTGAAAAGGATTGAATGAACGTGCCAAATGTGATTCGTATATTCGTTTTGCCTTGGTATGACAAAGAGGTAATAACAACGCTCCCAATGTAGTTGTAAAGAAAACTACGTCGGGATTAATCTGTTTTATTGTTTTATTTAATCTGTAAGCTGATAATAATAGTGTAATTATTCTACTTAATAGCTTATATACTTTATTTCTTGTCTTCTTGGCAAAAGGAACATGAAGATGAATCAGTCGGATACCTTCATTTAAGATATACTGTTGTTTCCGTTTATCTTCATATACAGAAATAACAGTAACCTGATGATGATATTCTTGATAGAATGTATTAGCCTTCATGGAAACGATTCTTTCAACGCCTCCATTCTCAGAATAATCTTCTATAACATAAACTATGTTCATTTTCTTTTCCATAGAAACGAGTTTTTTCCTATTTTATTTTTTAAAATGTTTTTAATGATGTTCCATCTAAACCTAATCTGCTGCCATTTGCTGAATTTGCTCCCTTTTCCATTGCAGGAATTGGTAGCTGGATGGCGACGGAACGAGATAAGTCTGTCATCTATGAATTTTACAGAATATGTAAATGCTGCCACATTTCCTATCCAGATATCGTACATGGGAATATCTTTAGGAAAAGGTAATGCAGCATCTTTTACGCATCTTGTAAATGCCATACAACAACCTGTATATCCGTTTTTCCACAATGCGTTATATATTTTGTTTTTACTTACATGCAGGAGCTTGAACAGCGACGGAAAAAGAATATTCAAATGTTCATCTGTTACTTCTGCATTGCTGATTACACAATCATATTTCTGTAGCCATTTCATACAAGTAGCTACTTTATTAGTTTTCCATACGTCATCTTGGTCTGAAAGAAATATGTAGTCTCCTTGTGCATGATGCAGTACATTTTCAAAATTTAGGGTAGGAGAATGCTTTTGTGGACCAGGTATGACCCTTATTCTTGGATCTTGGAATGTCTTGATAATGGATAGGGTTGCATCGGTGGAGCCATCATCAGAGATAATAACTTCATCGTTGGCATTTAGTTGCTTCAATATAGAAGCAATCTGTTCGCCAATATACTTTTCACCATTATATGTAGCAATACACACAGAAATCATTTTCTTGTTATAGTTAATATCTATTTAATGAAAATATCATATTTTTTATCAATATAAGGAGTCGTGATGTCTCCTGCGTCTAAGATGGAGTGGAATAGAAATGCAGAATTATATTTTTTATTCTTGTTATTTTGCAGAGCTTTCCATTTGTTAGGATAGTTAGCTTTGTATTTGTTTGACATCCATATCCAACAGCCAGGATAATGCAATGCTTCTGCTTCTTCTCCGTGTCCGAAGATTCCTTTTTCTCCCAAACTTTCTGCATGATCAGAAAGATAGATAATGATGGCATTCCGATTTCGGAACCTGTTTCTCACTTCATTCCAAAAGAAATCGGAATAGAGTACGGAATTGTCATAGGAGTTAAAGAATTCTTCTTTGGTGTTGGCAGATAGTACTCTGCTTTTAAGTTCTGGTTTCCAACGGGCATATTGGCGTGTATAATGTATGTTATACCACCAGTGGGAACCTATTGTATGTAAAATAAATAAGTTTCTTCTACCGAAGTTCTTATTCAGAATTTGCTTGTCTAGTAATGGTAGGATATCTTCGTCCAGCCATTGGTCGAAGATATAAACCGATTTTCCATTATTTACGTAAATAAGCGAATCTGTTTCTTTCATGAAATAAACGTAAGTATCAATACTTTCTTGGTTGGCAATCCATGTAGTATGGAAGCCTGCTTTTTTGAAAATATCAATAAAAGATCTTTCTTTATAGGCTGCATCCAGATTCTTTGGGCATGCTCTGGTAAGCAAATATGGTACACTGGTATGCGTAAATCCATATTCTGAATAAATATGAGGCATGGATACAATGTTGCTGTCTGTCATCAGAAAAGGAGTTGTTGCTCTGTGATAGCCGTTGATTTGCATGTTTTTAGAGCGTAGGGTTTCACCTATGATGAAGACAACATCTATAGAGTCACTTTTACAGATTCCTTTCTGCTTGAAAGCCGGTCTGTTTTCTTCTATGATATTTCTGTTATCTAAATAATCATTGATGGAGAAATAGATAACGAAAGGAATGCGGCTCTTGATAGGTAAGGATATTCTTGGAATACTGATGTATAGCGTAAGCCCAATGAAGGCTAGTATAAACTGGAGCCAAGAATGGGAAAATCTGATGTATTTAATACGAATATAAATGATACCTATACATATCAATTCTGTCACAATAACAAACAGTATCAACGGAATGGTAACAACGTCCATGGTTGTTCTGAAATCGTTGGTTATAGATAAATCTATAGTTGCTGCTGTAAGTGAGATTTGAGCAGTATATCTAAAGTATGTAGCTACAGAGCAAGCTAGGGTATATATAGGATAAAGTATGGCAAAGACGTATTTATTGCTAGCTATACACCACATAAATAGGAATATAGCTATTTCTATTACCAGAAATTGTGCGATAAGGATAAATAAATCTTTCATGCCTCTGAAAGGCATATTGTAGAAGTCACCCATGGTGTATAATACTCCTGAAAGAAGAGTCAGCCCTATGAGGAATAGGACTGACTTATAAAGTTGTTTCTGTTTCATTTTCTTGTTATTTGATAATGGCTATTTTACAAACCACTCCTCTTTCTCCTTCGGAAGTAGCAGTTTCTACCATATATATGCCACTAGATACTTTTCTGCCTTTTAAGTCGCACTGGTTCCATGTGTAAGTACCTCCGATGCTTCTACCTTGGTTTACCAGAACTCCATTGCTGGTTACAATCTTTACATCAGCGTCAAATGTTAATCCTACGATTTTCACGAGTCCAGTATAATCCGGTTTTACAGGATTTGGATAGGCATAAACATCATTTTTGTTCATTTCATTGCTTGGTAGAGTAACATCACTCATATATGAACAAAGTCCTTTAGGAGTTGCAAAATATACTTTTCCGGAAGGCTCTATCAGAATGTCAAGTATTGTATTGGATAGCAGCGGAGAATTCTCAGATGTAAAGTGCTGTATCTGCGTATTGCAATCAGAACTGATGAGATATACACCATTTGATTTGGTTCCAAGCCATTTTCTGTTTCCTCCATCTATGGCTATACTTCTTGTATCTATTCCGTCTAGCAGATAATCGGCATAATTGGTACCATCGTTTCTTGGTACCTTATGCTGGGTTACTTCTTGTGCTCCCAAACGTATGTTGTCTGCCGACAAGTAAAGAGGGCCACTGCTAGTGCACATCCATATATTTCCTTCTCTATCTTCTTTTATCTTGTAAAAAAAGTTTGGAGTAATTTGAACACCATCTTCATTTGTGTAGGTAGGGCCGTAAGTATGCAACGTATTTTTTATATAGTCGTATGCATATAATTGGCTTGTTTGCCAATAGTTGGATAAAAACCACATTTTATTGTTTGTTCTACTGATGAATAGACATCTTAAATCATCATTGTATTTAATCTGTGAACAGACATCTAGGGACTTCCATTGTTGATTTTTATCAAGGGTCCAAAAACAGTTTTCTACAGAAGAATTGAATACCCATAGTGTACCTTCTTTATCATACATGAGATCTGAGACCAGAATATAGTTATCATCGTTGACACATGATAGGAATGGACTATTGTTTCTATTGTAACATTTTATGAATTCTCCATCTTGAAATTCATAAAGTCCACTCTTGGCAGCTACCATCACGTGTCCTTCTTTTGTTGGATCAAAGTCCATGCTTAGCCAGTCTACGTTGCGATGACCAAGAACATCATTAGATGGTTGTTCAAATTCAGACCAGTTTTCTCCATCCCATACATGAACTTCTCCTGGGTAACTTCCATCATTCTCTTGTGCATAGAAACCACCAGTAGCATAGAGTTTTCCGTTGTGAAAGAAAAGATTGTAGAAATTGTTAGAAGCAGGTCCTTTAGGAAGTATTCCTTCTGTCTTATAAACAGGTTCATTATTCGAATCTACTGTATAATAAGTAAGTTTTCCTTCTTTGGTAGTTGTCCACCAAAAGCCTGTTCCTTTATCATATACAAGTTTCTTGTTTTCAGAAAGCTGTTTGTAACTTCCAATTTTTGTCCATTCTTTAGAATTCAGTAAATTACCAGTTAGTTTTCCTTTATATAGGCCAGCTTCTTTCGAAGCTGCATAAAGGCAGTTGTCTTCTATATAACTATAGTTAACATTAAAGCCCAATTTGTATGCATCGAGTATTTTTCCTTCTTTTGTATCTAGTTTAATAATTCCAAAAGAGAGAGATAAATAAACATTTGCCCCACTTATATTTATATGGTTTATCTGTTTATTATCTGTCATACTTTTCAGATACAAATCAGGCACATTAACTACATTTCCATTGGCATCCAACAGGTCAATATTGCCATTGGTATATGTAATTACCAATTTTTGGGTAGTCTTATTCCAAGCTATATGATTAATATCAAAGTCGGAAAGAGTGTTTGCTTTATCGTATGTCGTAACTGAACCATCTTTTATATGATAAGAAAAAAGTCCGTTAGATGCTAAGGCAAACACTAGATTTCCTGCTGGCTCGATTTCTGTTATATCATTATAACTGGTGTATATTTCCCAACTTCCCTTATCTATGGCCGATAAGGGAAGTGTCATGAATAGTATTGTAATTAATAATGTTATTGTCTTCATTGTCTGTTATTTTAAAGCCTAATACTATATTAACTGCAAATATAACTATTTATTGTTTTTATAAACAGATACTTATAGATATTTTTGAAGTTGATGCTGGATGGGTAAAACGATGGCTTTCTTTGCTATCCATGCTGTGAGGATAATAAAAGCGAGGGATAGGATGAATTGGAATTCTTGATGTGGATTTCCTTCTCCATATCGTTTAAGAAATATACTCTGTATGATGCGAAAGCAGAGATTATGACAGAGAAATATTTCAAAACTGATACTGCCTAGCTATAGCAAGAGTTTATTATGGAATATCCTAATAAAACAACCTTTACCTTGATCTCTCGCTGTAAAATAGAACACGGTTATGGCTGATGGTATCCAATAAATAATGGCACAGCGAATGTTCGGATTGCAATGGATTGATAGGAAATACATTGCGATAAACAGCAATACCACTCCCAAGAATGGCGAGAATCAGAATATGCAGAGGATAGAGTTTGATGATACGGGAAAGGAAAAAAAATCTGTTTTCCAATACTTCTTTCTGTAGTTTTTCTCCTTTGCTTAAAGAGAGTACAAAACCACTGATAACAAAGAAAATGGCAACAGGAAACTCGCCCAAGTAATTGATTAAATCTTGGGATATGGGTAGGGTGGAATGCGAAATCACAATCATTAGGATAAGAATGAATCGCAGGGAATTGAGTGTCCTGATCATGATGCCTTTTCTTTGTTATAATGTTATTCTATTCTGTATTGAACAAGAATGAATCTTATTTCATTTTCAAATACTCTACCAATTTAGCCACGGCTCTGGCTCTGTGGCTGATGCCGTTCTTGATTTCCTCACCTAGCTCGGCAAAGCTCTTGTCATAGCCTTCCGGAACGAAGATTGGGTCGTAGCCGAAGCCTTCGGTACCATGTTTCTCGGTGGCGATATGGCCGTTTACGATACCCTCGAACTGGTGGATTTTCTTGATGCTGGTGCAGCCGCAAGGACATACATCCTGCTTTTCGATGTAGCAGATAACGGTGCGGAAGCGGGCCTGGCGGTTTTCCTTGCCGTTCAGTTCTCTCAACAGCTTAGCCATGTTTGCCTCACTGTCGTGGTCGGTACCCTCGGCATAGCGGGCACTGTGAACGCCAGGGGCACCATCAAGTGCCTCTACTTCCAGACCGGTATCATCGGCAAAGCAACTTACGTGGTAATGGTCATAAACATACTGCGCCTTCTGCAAGGCATTCTCTTCCAATGTGTTACCTGTTTCAGGAATATCCACATCGCATCCTATCTCCTTCAGCGATACTACCTCGTAGTCGCTGCCCAGGATGTCGCGAATCTCCTGGAGTTTATGCTGGTTATTTGTTGCAAAAACTATCCTTTTCATAAATTTATAATTTATAGTTAATAGTTTATAGGGCATTCTTGCAATAGTGCTTCTTGCTATACGGCGAAGCCGCTATAAACTTTTAACTTTTAATTGTTTTAATGTCTTTATCTTTGATTTTCACCTTCATCTCATCAAATCCCTCGCCATACACACCGATTACGGAACTCTGACTTACAAAGGCATTTGGGTCGATGATCTTGACAATACGGAAGATGGTGACGCTCTCGTTCTTCTTTGCTAGGATACAGAGCACCTTCATCTCGTTGCCCGTGTACCAGCCATGGCCATCGAGAATGGTTACGCCATGATCCATCTGCATACCGATGGCATTGGCTATCTCCTGATATTTCTTGCTGAATATCATAAACTGTACACTCTCTCGCTTGGCATTCATCACATAGTCGAGTACCAGGTTTTCTATCACCATCGTACAGAGACCGAATACTACCTTTCTAACGGCGTCTATCGCGGTAAACTCTGGTTTCGCATTGAAGACGAAGAATGAACTGCCCACGATGAGGAGATCCACGAAGATAAGCACACGGCCCAGCGAGATGTTGTGATATTTGTTGACGATGGCAGCAATGATATCCGTTCCACCTGTACTTCCATTATGCAGAAAGACGATGGCGAGTGATAAACCCGTAAACAGACAGCCGATGATGAGCGACATGAAGTCCTGTCCCTCTCCCAATATCTGCACCATCTTGCCATCTTCACCTATCATCCAGTCTTGCGCCAGCGCCAGGAACACGGAGAGCATGATGATGGCGTAGATGGTCTTCACCATGAACTTGAATCCCAGAATCTTCAGCGCTGCAAGCAGCAAGGCGGCATTAATGAGAAAATAAGACAAATAGATAGGTATCCCCGTGCCGTAGTAAATCACGGCTGCGATACCCGTTACGCCACCCGTTACTATCTGGTATGGAAGCAGGAAAATGGTCCATCCAAATGTGTAAAGCAAGAGTCCAAGTGTGATGTAGAAATAATCCTTGCACTCATTCTTAATTGTTTGACTGATTGCTATTTGCATAATATTTTCCTCGTATTTTAAAAGTAGTTAAGGAGTTAAAGGGAGTCAAGAAGTTAAGACAACAGTTTTTGTTTTCGTATATCTTCTATTGACAGGATATACAATTGTCTTAACTCCTTTTACTCCTTAACTCCTTAACTTCCTGTTATCTATAAATTACTTTTTCAACACTACGTTGACGATCTTCTTTGGTACGATGATCACCTTCAACACGTTGAATCCCTCCAAGTACTTCTGGCTCTTCTCGTCTGCCAATACCTGCTTCTGGATTTCCTCGTTAGGAGTATCCACAGGGAAAGTCATCTGGAAACGAGCTTTACCATTGAAGGAAATAGTGAGCTGCATATCGTTCTCCTTCAGATACTGCTCATCATACTTTGGCCATGCTGCATCGCAAACGCTGCCCTGCTCGCCAAGTGCTGCCCACAACTCTTCTGCGATGTGTGGAGCGAATGGAGCGATGAGGATGACGAGATCTGTCAGGAGTTCCTTGTTGTGGCATTTCTGCTGACCGAGTTCGTTCACGGCAATCATGAAGGCTGAGATAGAAGTGTTGTAAGAGAACTTCTCGATATCCTCACTTACCTTCTTGATGAGCTTGTGAACGCTCTTCAGGCTCTCTGGCTTCGCTGCCTCGTCGGCTGAAGGAAGGAAGTTGTCGGTACGGTTCTCGTAGAACAGACCCCAGAACTTCTTCAGGAAGCGGTGGCAACCGTCGATACCATTGGTATCCCAAGGCTTGCTTGCCTCTACAGGACCCAGGAACATTTCGTAGAGACGCAGGGTATCAGCACCATACTTCTCAACAATCATATCTGGATTCACCACGTTGAACATACTCTTAGACATCTTCTCGATAGCCCATCCGCAGATGTACTTGCCATCTTCCAGGATGAACTCAGCGTTCTGATACTCAGGGCGCCAAGCCTTGAATGCCTCGATATCCAATATATCGTTGCTTACGATGTTTACATCTACGTGGATAGGAGTTACGTCGTAATCCTTCTTCAGATTCAAACTTACGAATACAGGAGCCTTGTCGTGGTCATCGCTGTTGATGCGGTAAACGAAGTTAGAACGGCCCTGAATCATACCCTGGTTCACCAGCTTCTGGAATGGCTCTTCCTTGCAGCTTACGCCGAGGTCGAAGAGGAACTTGTTCCAGAAACGAGAGTAAATCAAGTGACCGGTAGCATGCTCGCAACCACCTACGTAGAGGTCTACATTCTGCCAGTACTCATCAGCCTCCTTGCTTACGAGTGCCTCATCGTTGTGAGGATCCATGTAGCGCAGATAGTAAGCAGAAGAACCTGCGAAACCTGGCATAGTGTTGAGCTCCAGTGGGAATACGGTCTTGTTATCTACGAGGCTCTTGTCAACCACCTCTTTCTTCTCAGTATCCCAAGCCCACTTTTTGGCTCTGCCCAATGGTGGCTCGCCAGTTTCTGTTGGCTTGTAGGTCTCAATCTCTGGCAATTCGAGTGGCAGGCACTCCTCAGGAACCATCTGTGGCATTCCGTCCTTGTAATATACAGGGAATGGCTCACCCCAGTAGCGCTGACGGGAGAAGATGGCGTCGCGGAGACGATAGTTTACCTTTACTCGGCCGATGCCCTTCTCGGTAACAAATTTCTTGGTAGCTGCGATAGCCTCCTTCACGGTGAGTCCGTTCAGAGAGAAACCATCCATGCTGCTCTTGCCTGCTACAGGTGAGTTGGTTACGATACCTTCCTTGGCATCGAAGCTCTCCTCTGAAACATCAGCACCCTCGATAAGAGGAATGATAGGCAGGTTGAAGTGCTTGGCAAAGGCATAGTCACGGCTATCGTGAGCTGGCACAGCCATGATGGCACCTGTACCATATCCAGCCAATACATATTCTGAAATCCATACTGGGATTGCCTCGCCAGTAAATGGGTTGATGGCATAACTTCCTGAGAATACACCGGTTACGCTGTGGTTAGCCATACGGTCAAGCTCGGTACGCTTCTTCACGTAGTCGAGATATTTCTCCACCTCTTCCTTCTGCTCGGCAGTAGTTACCTGCTGAACATATTCGCTCTCTGGAGCCAGAACCATGAAGGTTACACCAAACATAGTATCGGCACGGGTGGTGAAGATGGTAAACTTCACGTCGCTGTCCTTTACAGAGAATACTACCTCTGTACCCTCAGAACGGCCAATCCAGTTCTTCTGTGTTTCCTTGATACTGTCGCTCCACTGGATGGTCTCCAATCCGTCGAGCAGACGCTGAGAGTAAGCAGATGTTCTCAAGCACCACTGCTGCATCTTCTTCTGGATGACAGGATAACCGCCACGCTCACTTACGCCGTTTACTACCTCGTCGTTGGCAAGCACAGTACCCAGGCCTGGGCACCAGTTTACCATGGTTTCACCGAGGTAAGCGATGCGGTAGTTCATCAGAATCTGCTGCTTCTTCACGTCGTCGTAGTTGTTCCACTCCTCGGCAGTGAAGTCAATCTGCTCGTTCTGAGCTACGTTCAAGTCAGCAGAACCCTTCTCCTCGAAACGCTTAATGAGCTTCTCAATAGGCTGAGCCTTCTGGCAGCCGTTGCAGAAGAATGAGTTGAACATCTTCTGGAAAGCCCACTGAGTCCAATGGTAATACTTAGGGTCGCAGGTACGAACCTCACGGTCCCAATCGAAAGAGAAGCCGATTTTGTCGAGCTGCTCACGATAGCGGTTGATGTTGGCTACGGTAGTAACCTCTGGGTGCTGACCTGTCTGGATAGCATACTGCTCTGCAGGCAATCCGTAAGCATCGTAACCCATAGGGTTCAGTACGTTAAATCCGTTCAAACGCTTGTAGCGTGCATAGATATCGCTAGCGATATAACCAAGTGGGTGACCTACGTGCAAACCAGCTCCTGATGGATAAGGGAACATGTTGAGCACATAGAATTTCTTCTTGTTTTCATCCTCTGTCACCTTGTAGGTCTTGTTCTCGACCCATTTCTGGTGCCATTTCTTCTCGATTTCTCTGAAGTTGTATTCCATTGTTTTATCTAATAATTATGTTTCTTTTCTTAAATATAATAAGGTATAACCCTATTCAAGGTGCAAAATTACATTTATTTTGGCACATAACAAAATAAAATGCAAGTTTTTTATGAATTTAATGTCTTAGCATGCACACACTTCATGTTCTTTTCCAGTTGGGCGGTAGAGCTGGCTCCTACCAATACGCTGGTTACACCTTTCTGTTGCAATATCCAGGCAAGTGCCATTTCGGCGAGTGTTTCGTCTCTTTCTCCTGCTTCTGCGTTCCATTTCTTGAGCTGTTCCAGCAGTTCTGGAGTTAGAGCAGAGTGTTTCAGAAAATGCTCTTTTGCCATACGGCTGTCTGCCGGTATTCCGTTGAGATATCGGTCGGTGAGAAGTCCCTGTGCAAGAGGTGAGAACGAGATGAAACCGATGCCGTTTTCTGCGCAATAATCTAAGGTTCCATTCTCTTGTGGCGCATGGTCGAGCATGTTGAGTCTGTCCTGAAAAATGAGCAGCGGACAGTCGCGTTCCTTCAGATATTGGTCAGCAAACTTCAGGGTTTCCAGTGGCCAGCGGCTGATGCCGAGATAAAGGGCCTTGCCTTGCTTCACGATGTCTACCATGGCTTGAAGGGTTTCTTCGAGCGGTGTGTTCGGATCGTAGCGGTGGCTGTAGAAGAGGTCAACATACTCGAGATTCATTCTCTTGAGACTCTGATTCAGACTGGCCATCAGATACTTACGGGAACCCCAGTTGCCGTAAGGACCTTCCCACATATCATAACCTGCTTTGGTTGAGATAAAGAGTTCATCGCGATAGGGCTTGAAATCATCTTTCATCAGTCTGCCCATTGTTTCCTCTGCACTTCCGTATGGAGGTCCATAGTTGTTAGCCAGGTCGAAGTGGGTGATACCATGGTCGAAGGCATAGTGAGTGATGGCACGACTTCTTTCGTAAGGATCTACCTCTCCGAAGTTGTGCCAGAATCCCAAACTTATTTTAGGCAGCAAGATACCACTCTTGCCGCATCTCTTGTAGAGTGCTTCTGCATCGCTATAGCGATTGGCGTCAGCATGATAAATACCTTTAATGTCCATTATTCCTTATATTTTTTATTACGGCGAAGAGCCAGAAACTCTTCACTCTTCACCTTTCCTTTGTAAATGCCTATAAACAAGGCATTTGGCGTGGTGAAGAGTTTTTGGTCACTCTTCACCCACTCTTCACCACTCTTCACCGGTATGTGGTTAGGAGCCTGCCGGCTCTTCCTTTTCTACATCGCAAAGGTAATAAAAATATTCAATATAATCGTTGTATTGAATAAAAATTATATTTTTTTCGATATGGAAGAGTAAGTGGGGATGTAGTAAAGGTCGATTGGTTATGGAAAAACATTCATTGGCTTGCCAATTAAATAAACAATTCATCCATCGTAATCTGTTTCTGTACGATGTCGCTATGTTTGTTCTGCTTCAATCCGAAAGAAGTAATCAATGTGAGGAGAAGCGATTTGGAAGTCTTTGTCTCTTCTGTGAAGATACGCAGTTTCTCCAGCAACTTCTCCTCATATTCCTTGCTGATTTCGAATTCGCTCTTGTAGAATTTCATCTCACAGATATTGATGGTTTCATCTTTCCGGTCTATCAGCAAGTCTATTTGAGTTCCCTTTTCTGTGTTGCTGCTTCGCCATGAGCAAACCAAGGTCTGTACTCCCGAAATTCCCAGGGCGTGCTTGATTTTGTCTATATGGTTTAGACAAAGCATCTCGAAAGACAAGCCAGCCCAAGTATGGTATAGCTGACTGTTCTGGGAGGATGACCAGAAACTGGAATCCTGATACTTGTTATGTCTGATGAACCGGAAGTAGAAGAGCGTATAGAAATCTACTAACTGGAATAAGGTGTTTCGCTTTTGGCGAATGTCGGAAGTCATCTTATTGGCTGTACTGAATGGTTCATACAGACGGATGAATCCGCATTGTTCCAATTCTTCCAGTACAGTAGAGAAGGCTCCATTATCTTTTCCTCCCGATGCCTTGACCAGTTCCTGTCGGGTCATACCCATTCCTTTGGTAGCAAGGGCAGTAACCACGGCGATATGGTCGGCTGATTTCTTAAACAAAGCTCTGTATAAGTCGTTGAACTCATCTTTCAATTCTGCATTGTCTGCGAAAAACAGCTGGTCGATGTTCTGTGCCAGACTTTTCGATTTATCCATCATAGACAGATAATAAGGTATTCCTCCCATAACCATATAGCATTCTGCTATCTGTTTTCGGCTGTAGCCGAAGTGGTAAGCCTTGAAGTATTCTTCGCATTCGTGCAGGGTGAATGGTTTTACAATCAGATGATGGGTCAGTCGGTTGTGCAAGCCACCACGGTTGCGAATCAGGTTGTTGATCATCCAGGAGGTGGCGGATCCGCAAACGATGAGTTTGATGTCGTTGCGCAGTACAGCCCAGCTGTTCCAGAAGTTTTCCAGTGCAGGTATGAATCCTGATTTTGCGGTATCCATCCATGGCAATTCATCGATGAATATTACTTTCTTGCCTTCCGGAAGTGTTTCTATGTATTGTGACAGGGCATAGAATGCCAGCAGCCAGCTCTTGAATGTCTGCAGAGTGGTGGAGTGGGTATATTTTTGCAGGGAAATGCTGAAGTTGACAAGCTGTTCGCCTTTGGCAACTCCGTTCATTCCTGTCATAAAGAAGGCAAAATGGTCCTCTACGGCTTTTCTGATGAGAAAAGTCTTGCCTACACGTCGTCTTCCATAGACGGCGATAAACTCTGATCTATCGGAGTTTATATATTCATTGAGCAGTTTGAGTTCTGCTTCTCTTCCTATCAGTCTCTGTTCCATATCTTTCGTTATTTTCTGCGCAAAGATATAAAAAAATACCCATTAGCGCAAATTATTCGCGGATAATCTGCGCTAATGATGTGAAAAAAGCACGTTAGCGCAGATTATCTGCGTGTTTTGGTCTTTTTATTTAATACAGAACCATCGGCAAGAAGGGATAAACAGGGGCTATAGTTTCTTCAGTTTGGCCCCATTGATTTGTTAGATGGCTTATATAAAATACACTCTCGAAGGCCTACTATCTGAAAGAACAACTCAGAGAAATATGGTCGCAGATAAGCAAGGAAGAAGCAGAAGCCGTACTTGATGATTGGGTAAAGCAGGTCAGAGAAAGCAAGATTCCACAGCTCATGAGGATGGCCGCAACATTACTCGCTCACAGTAGAGGCATACTGGCATGGTATGATTCTCATATCTCAGCGGGAAAAGTAGAGGGTATCAATAACAAGATAAAAGTAATGAAACGTAATGCATACGGATTCAGGAATGACCGGTATTTCACTCTCAGGCTTTATGCCCTACATGACTGTCGCATCACTCGAAATGTCGGATGAATCTGAATTTTGTGCAATACAACCCGAATTTATCGTAAAGCCTCTATTCTTGATTCTTCGTAACTTTGCAGCGGATTTTTAAATCAAGAATATGACAATGAAGAAAATTTTACTCATGGCATTGTAATACAGAACGGAAAGAAATATATCAACTCTAAAAAATAAAAGTTTATGAAAAAAGTTTCCAGCATCATTATTTCTATACTCGCTGTGTTTGCTATTGGCTTCACAGCTTGTTCCAGCGACGACAACAACAACGATACACCCAATGGAACGGAGGAGGTTGTACCAGGCAATAACCACAAGGTGCTCATCGCCTACTTCTCTGAACCACTGCCCGATGGTGTTGACGCCAGTACTTCGGCAAGCCGACTTGTGATTAACGACAATGTGGTGGGTAGCGTGGAGTATCTCGCCCAAATGATTCGGCAGAACACGGGTGGCGACATGGTACGCATACAGACCGCTACTCCTTATCCTGGCAATTTCGATGACCTTGCCGACCAGGCTAACCAAGAGCGTCAGAACAATGTACATCCAGCGTTGTCAACCAATATCGAGGATTTCGATAACTACGACGTGGTGTTCGTGGGCTATCCCATCTGGTGGTATCAGATGCCGATGGCGATGTACTCGTTCTTCGACAAATATGATTTCAAGGGCAAAACCATCATTCCATTCTCGTCTCATGGCGGTAGCGGTTGGTCGGGTTCGCTGAATGTCATATCACAGTTGGAACCAGAGGCAACGATGGCAACGGGCTTCAGCGTGTCGCGTGAACGTTCGGCAAGTTCGGCTGATAATGTGAAGGCATGGCTGCAACAGATAAATATGATTTCCAAGTAATAGCAATATATGTTCCGGAGTATGTAGAACAAGCCGTAAAGAAGCTGACTGCGTTCTTTGGAGACAGACTGAAATAATAAATTGAAAAGCGATATGAGAAAAATAATTTTAATGATATCAATTCTTGCCAACTGCGCTCTGAATGTAATCGCACAAAATCTAGTTATTGAGCGACAAGGTCATTTCTCTGTAGGCGGTTCTGTCATTCAGCATGAAGGCGTTTACGACAACAGTAAGTTTGTCGGGTGGGCGACACAGGTAGAAGAAGGACAAAAAGCTAGCGTAAACCACGCTTTCGTAGATTATCAAATTCCAGTCAATCCTCATCGTACACCTCTTGTATATGTGCATGGGTATGGAGGTTCTGGCGTATGTTGGGAGATGACTCCCGATGGTAGGGATGGGTTCTCAACTTTGATGCTACGTCATAGATGGAGCAGTTATGTGATGGACTTGCCTGGCAGAGGCAGGGCTGGTCGCACATCCGCAACATCTGCAGTCAAACCGTTGGCTGATGAGATGTTCTGGTTCGACATTTGGCGTATGGGTATTTATCCAAAGTGGAACAAGGGTGTACAGTTTCCGAAAGACTCTGCGAGTGTGTCGCAGTTTTTCCGTGAGATGACTCCCGACCTCAGCGATCACCGTCAGGATGTACCAGCCATCAAAGCTCTTGCCGACAAAGTTGGCAGGTGTGTACTCGTCACTCACTCGGCAGGAGGTCTTCCTGGTTGGATGGCGGCTATACAAAATAAGAATGTGAAAGCCGTGGCAGCATACGAGCCTGGAGGATTTATTTTCCCCGAAGGCGAGGTTCCACCGAAAATAGACGGCTTGACAGGCGGGTGTGCAGGCATACCAGTATCAACAAGTGATTTCAGCAGGTTAACGCAAATTCCAATTGTTCTCTATTTTGGTGACTACATTCCGGAAAAGCCAAGCAAGAACCTTGGCGACGAGAACTGGCGTGTGCGTCTTCAGATGGCTCGCAAGTTTGTGGAAACTATTAATAGGCACGGAGGAAATGCCACCCTAGTAGAGTTGCCCAAAATTGGCATCTACGGCAATACTCATTTCTTAATGCAGGATTTGAATAACAAGCGGCTTGCAGAACTTTTGAACGATTGGCTTGTTGAAAACAAACTATAGCTTCAGATAACTCTAAAGGCAGTATCGACAGTTGGGGAAATCTTTTAGAATATCATTTCCGGAACAATAAGGAAGAATCAGTAAAAAGTGCAATTTTTACCGATTTTTTTATATCGTCGCTTTTCTGCAAAACCGTTACCTTTGCAGTAGTAATAATTATAAATCAGAGCGATATGAAATCAGTAGTCATTATGGCGTTTATGTTCCTGACTTTGGCGGTCGGAGCAAATGCGCAGGAGAATCAGAGAGTGTTTACTGCCGAAGAACAGGCGATAGTCGATTTGTCTAACAGCAAATGGGACTGGATGTCAGAGAAGAACGTGGAGAAGTTGGCGGAACTGTTCCATGAGAACTCGCAATTCGTCCACATGGGCGGCTATTGGGGCAAGCAGCAGGAGTTGGAAACCATCCGTACAGGAGGCATCTGGTACAAGAAAGCAGAAATACACGACGTACAGGTGAAATTTGCCGCAGGTACGGCAACGGTGTACAGCCGGATTCATCTGAACTCGGTAGTCGGTGGCAATGCAGTGCGTTTCCCCTTTATTGTGACGGAAGTATATGTGATGGAAAACGGCAAATGGCAACTCTCCACGCTTGCCTTTACAAGAACATTAGGAGAATAATCAAATAGAAACAGATATGAAAATCAAGAGCTTATTTGTTACGACTATGTTGGCAATATCATCCGTTGCAGTATGTGCACAGAGTGCAGAAACCTTCCGTCAGCCCTATCCGCTTGGAAACAAACTTTCCCCGAATCCCAACTTCACCGGCGAAGTATGGCTGGCGTCTTTGAGTGAGAAGAAAGAACTGAATGTTCCTATGGCAAATGTTACCTTCGAGCCGGGATGCCGTAACAGTTGGCACTCGCACAAGGCCGGACAACTCTTGATCGCCACCGCAGGCATCGGCTACTATCAGGAGAAAGGGCAACCTGCCCGCCGTCTGTTTCCGGGCGACATCGTGGAGATAGCTCCCGATGTGGAGCATTGGCACGGGGCAGCACCGGACAGTTGGTTTGCCCACATCGCCATCACAACCAATCCGCAGGACAATGCAGCTGTGTGGCTCTCTCCGGTAAACGATGAACAATATCGTGAAGCCACAAGTGAAGCCGAAAGCTGCTATGCCGAAGCAAACAAGGTGCTTACCGCGAGGGAACAGGCTATCGTAGCCGTGGCATCCCATACGGGCAAAGGCGACTTGGAACACTTGAAACCTGCCCTTGCGCAAGCATTGGAAGCAGGCATGACCATCAACGAGATTAACGAAGTGCTGGTTCACGCCTATGCCTATTGCGGATTCCCACGCAGCCTGCGTGCCATCCAGACATTCATGCAGGTTGTGGACGAACGAAAGGCGAATGGAATAAATGATACGGTCGGTCGGGAAGTCTCCGCCGTAACGGACAACAGAAACCGCTATGAACGTGGTCGTGAAGTGCTTGCCGAAATATCGGGCGTACCTGCCGATGCACCGAAAGCCGGATATGCCGTATTCGCCCCGACCATCGAGCGATTCCTCAAAGAGCATCTGTTCGCCGACCTCTTCGAGCGCGATTTGCTGACCTATCGGGAGCGTGAACTTGCCACGGTGTCAATCCTTGCCGGAGTGGGTGGCGTAGAGCCGATGGCGACAGGACACATAAGCATCTGTTTGCATCTTGGCATCACCAAGGAGCAACTCACGGCGTTACTCAATATTGTGGAAATAAATTTGGGTAAGATGTCTTCTGAACCTTTGAGAAAGGTGTTGGAAGAAGTAATAAAACAACAAGAAGAAAGGAAATAAAAACAACGAGAAAATGAAAAGAATTTTGACACTTTGCGCTATGCTGCTCATGCTTGTGGCTGGCGCATCATGCAAGAGAAACAATAAGAGTATGAACAATCAGATTGACAAACAAGAGAAGATTCTCTTCATCAACGGAAGTCCCAACCGCGAAGGCAACACTGCTGCCCTCGCCAAGGTGCTGCTTGAAGGCAAAGAGTATGAGACGCTTAACCTCACCGACTACCGCATCAACGTATATGGCCAGACTCTGGACGGCGACCAGTTTGACGAGGTGTACAAGAAAATGAAGGATGCTGACATTGTGGTGATGGGTTCGCCAGTGTATTGGCACAACATCTGCGCATCGGTGCGCGTGCTGCTCGAACGCTTCTACGGACCAATAGAGCCAGGCTCGTTCAAGGGCAAGAAACTCTTCTTCCTCTATCAAGGTGCCGCACCTACAAAGATGATGATTGACGACGGCGAGTACACTATGAGCCGCTTTGCCGGAATGTACGGCTTCACCTATGAGGGTATGGCGAACGGCAAAAGTCAGGCAAGGAAACTGAAAGAGAAACTATAATTTTTTCATAATCATTTCATAAATATACATAAGTACAGGTTGTGTTTGGAGTCAATGACTCCGATAATGCAATCTGTGCTTATCTAAAAAAACAAAGCATATGAAAATTTCAAGAATTTTATCCATCGTCGTAGCCTTCTTTATGGCTACGACTGCAGTCTATGCAACAGAGAAAGAGGTGAACGGACAACCTTATGTACAGTTGAACAACGGACAGTGGATGCCGCGCTTCGGCATCGGCACATTCAACGTGCCCGACAACGCCACTTGTAAGGATGCCGTACTCACCGCCCTGCGGATGGGCTACCGCCATATAGACACGGCACACGCCTATATGGACGAACAGGGAGTGGGCGAGGCCGTCAATGAGTTTGTGAAGGAGAGCGGCGTAAAGCGTGAGGAAATATGGGTCACATCAAAACTGTGGCCAACGGAATATGCCGACCCTACGGCCATTGACAAGATGCTCCAGCGCCTGCATCTTGACTACGTTGACTTATTATATCTTCATCAGCCGGTGGGCGACGTGAAGGCAGGATGGAAGAACATGGAGGCAGCCGTCAAGGCTGGCAAGGTTCATACGTTAGGACTTTCCAACTTCGAGGTGAAGGGCGCGGAAGGCATCTACCGCTGGTGTACCGACAGCACGGAGATAAAGCCCGCCATCATGCAAATGGAATGTCATCCATACGCTCAGCGTCTTGAAGAGAAGGTTTTGGCAGAGAAGCGCGGTATGATGGTGGAATGTTGGTATCCCTTGGGGGGTGCGGCATCACGCGGTGCCTTGTTTCAAGACCCAATTATAAAGCAGATCGCTAAGGCTCACGGCTGCACTCCCGCGCAGGTAATCATACGTTGGCACATTCAGGAGGGACATTCCGTAATCCCCGGAGCCACAGACCACGGCTACATACAAGAGAACATCAACGCCGTGAAGCAGATACGCCTTACAGAGGAAGAGATGAAGCTGATGCGCTCGCTCAACAAGGAAAAGCGTTTCTATCCGTTCGACATTGAGGTGACACGCCGCTTCTGCAGCAACCCTCTGCCTGATGCCACTAACAACGATGAATGGCAGAAGAAAATGAACGATGAACTGAACAAGTAGAACTGTTAATTTATGGACGAAAAGAAAAGTCGCCACACGGCAAGACGGCATCACGCGCAAGCAAGGCTGGCGGTTCGCCTACATCAGCACGCTGATGATGGTGGACAACTCTGGTTGCCCAACTTCGACATGAACGAGCAGGTGAAGATGAACAAACACATCCCCGAGAACCTCGCCTCCTTCAAGGATGACATCAGCAAGCAGAAGCATTGGATGCAGCCCGTGAGCGAGAAGGAATGCGAACAACACGCTGGATTCATGGCATATACGAGGCTTGATCCCGAAGTGGGCTTCATGAGAAAAAGCGAGAAGTACTTTGTTATTACCGACCGTTGCATCGGCTGTGGAGTATGTACAGACAACAGCAATGCCAACAGAGGCTTATATATCGTCAAGCAAGGAGGCAACACTCGTAAGATTGTTTCAAACGGCAAATAAAATATCAAAACAACGAATAAAGACAAAATGAAATTCAGAACATTAGGTATGAGCGGACTTCGTGTGTCTGCCGTAGGATTGGGATGTATGGGGCTGAGTCATGCCTATGGCACTCCCGTCAAAAAAAATGAGTTTATGTCGCTGCTGGCAGATGCCGTGGACATGGGTTATACCTTCTTCGACACCGCCGAGGTATATGGTACGCCTGACAATCCACACCTCAACGAAGAGATGATGGGGGAGGCCCTAAAGCCATATCGCGACAGAGTGGTGATAGCTACCAAGTTTGGCATACGTTTCGACCATCCCGAACAGCCTGGCAACCATCCGCTCATCACCGACTCTTGCCCTGAGGCGATAAGGAAATCGGTGGAAAGTTCCCTGAGGCGGCTGTGTACCGACCACATCGACCTCTACTACCAGCACCGTATTGACAAGAATGTTGAACCCGAAGTAGTGGCAGGCACCATGAGTGAGCTTATCAAAGAGGGCAAGATTCTACATTGGGGTATATCAGAAGCAACAGCGGAATACCTGCGACGTGCCCACAGGGTATGCCCTGTGGCAGCCGTGCAGAATCGCTATTCAATGATGGCACGCTGGCATGAGAGTCTTTTCCCCGTGTGCGAGGAACTTGGTGTAGGGTTTGTGGCTTTCTCGCCACTTGCCAACGGCTTGCTCTCGAAGTGTTACAACACCGAGTCGATGTTTGACACGCAGACTGACTATCGTGCAGCAATGCCTCAGTATCAAAAGGACAGTTTCGAGAAGAACAAATGTCTTTTTGAAATGATAGAACAACTTGCCATGGAGAAGCACGCCACTCCTGCGCAAATATCGTTGGCATGGATGATGAGCAAGAAACCTTGGATTGTGCCAATACCAGGCACACGCTGCCTGTGCCGACTGAAGGAGAATATCGGAGCTGCCGACATCAGTTTCTCGCAAGAGGAGGTGGCGGCTATCGACAAGCTCCTCTCTACCATGGAGATGAGCGAGGTGTTTGGCGGTTCGAGAATTGTCGACAAAGCACAATAAATACGCGTATTTGTCGTTATTTCTAGTAGGAACAATCATCTGAATGTGTTATGGAACAGAAAAAGAACATTATCATTACCGATACGTTGTCGGGAATAGGAACAGAAGCCTATAAAGGTTATCTGGGACATGCGCTATGTCTTGAAGGCAGGTGTCATATTATGTTTAACGGCAAGGGGCTTGAGATGAAACGTGGCGACCTGTTGATTGTGCGTCAAGGCAGACTGGTTCAGTCGGTCAAGGCAGACAGTAGCTTCCGTGTGATAATGATTTATATTGCTGCACCATTCATAGAAGTATGTACACCGCAATGCAACTATGGTATGAAAGGACAGTTGGCCTTGTTCCTAAATCCCATTATGCACCTTACTGAGGAGCAGTTTGAGCAATGTCGCCGCAATTTTGACAACTTGCAGATACGCATTGCTCAGACTGCCCACCATTTCTATCATGAGATGTTGATAAATATAGTGCAGTCGCTCATCATCGACTTTTTTGATTTCCATGCCTCTCTCTATCAGGAACAGGACGTTTCCACACAATATGCCACACTCATGAGCCGTTTTCTTTCCTTGCTTGAAAACGGCGAATATCGCACTCACCGGGAAGTGACTTGGTATGCAGATAAGTTGTGTGTAACATCAAAGTATCTGTCAGAAGTGTCGAAGTCTGTCAGTGGCTATGCCGCTAACTTTTGGATCAACCGTTACACGGTGCTTGACATCTCTCGTCTGTTGCGCGACAAGTCACTCACCTTTGTGCAAATCTCCGACATGTTCGGATTCTCATCACCAGCCTATTTTAGTCGTTACGTTTCGCATAACCTTGGCGTGCGGCCTACGGACTATCGCGGTTGAACCATTGCCGTTCTCATCCTTGTCACCAAGCTCTATTAATTAGAGTACTATTTTTGATATTAGTATCATCAAAATACACTTTTAAGGACGACTTTTTGTGATTTTCCACACTTTTAAGGACGACTTTTTGTGGTTTTATACATTTTTAAGGACGACTTTTTGTGTTCATTGAAATAAAAAATGTATTTTTGCATTCAGAAACATCAAATAATCAGATAGTTATGAAGAGGTTACTTCATTAAAATTGATTTATTATTGTAGCCATAGCCGATAATCTTGACGTCTACTTTTGAATGGATTAAAGTTGGTGAACCTTGTATCTTGTATTGGAAGTAGATTGTATCTATTTTCTCTGTTGTGGCTATTTTGAGAGTTTTAACTTGATTGAATATTTCCATTGTTATCTTTTTGAATTTTTTATTGTCGCAAATAACCACTCTTTTTTTTACAATATATCCTCGTTGGTCTGTCTTGTACTCAATAGCAACGTATGCCTCCAAATTATTTTTTTGAAACTCTATAGGATATTTACATTTTCTTTTCAATTCGTTTATAAACAACTCTTTATTTCTATAGTCAGGATTACCTGTGCTTACTTGGCATACATCAAATAGTTGCGGAGATGTTCCCACAAGAGACACATTAGTATTGGAGTTGCATGAACCAAATACTACCAAAACTGTCAATAATATAATACCCACTAATTCCTTCATCTTTATTCTATATGATTTTATCTATGACTCCACTTTAAAAAGTGGGTTAAATTTGAATTAAACATATGCCTTGGAAAGCCTTTATGCAATCCTCGGCGTTAACTAACTCTGACAACGTAGAACACACCTTGTTTCGGCTTTGCATTGCCCTCGTCCAATCTGCGAAATACCTCGTCTATGCGCTTATTGGTTGCTTCAATGTGATTATCGGTATCTTGTTGATGTTACAGGATTTCCAACTGATGATATTCCATCATTTCCAAACGACTAAAAACAGAAGCATTGTTTACCATAAAGTGACGCATGGAAACAAATGCTCGCATGATCTGAATATTAACCTCAATAGCTGTTTGTGAACGAAGAACGCTACTAAGCATTGCCACGCCTTGCTCTGTAAAAGCATAAGTTGAATAGCGGTTGCCGCCTCTTCCATTTGAGATCACAATTTGTGACCTCAAACATTCTTCTCTACTTAATTCAAAACGAAAATCATCGGGAAATCGCTCCATATTACGTTTTACAGCTTGATTTAACACCCTGGTTTCCACTCCATAAAGTTCTGCCAAGTCTCTGTCTATCATAATTTGATTCCCATCATTTTAAGATAGTCTGATAACGTTCCCATACCTACAGACTTCCTGTATTCGTCAACTTTCTCAGGATTCTCCAGCTTGTAAAGATGCCATTTGCCGTCCTTGTCTTCTTCCAATTGGGTGCCATATCGCTGTGGACGACCTTCGAAAAGGCAGATACGGTCTTCCATCATCGCCACATTCTCACGAGGAATATCGCCTCTCTCTGCAGCCTTTAAGAACAATGGCAGATATTTCCTTTGCATCTCGACCGATGAATGCTGAACAACAAGCCAATAAGCTCTACATGCATCACCAACCTTGTCCTTACCGACAAATCCACGTGAATCAAGGATTTTAAAAATCTTCTGTTGGTTGACGCTGTCAATCGTAGCCATTACGGAAAAAATGGAATCTATCTTTGCCTTGTCTTGTGGCTGCTGTCTTGATGTCATCCTCCATTCCTGTCGAATGGCTTGGTCATCCTTTGCTATTTCGAGCAGTTGATTGCGGAGAGGAATATCGTAGTTGGCTTCTTTCTTTGTCTGACGCTCATGCATCGCATTCATGATTTTATTCCATCGCACATCATCATGAATAGGGAGCAGATCTTTGTCTGTTTCTATGTTCAGACTATACCATTCTGGTTCAGCTTTCATTCTCTCCTCAAGAAACCAGAACGCAGCATCTTTATGACCTGCCAGTGATGCCACACATGCAGCATTATAGAGATGCTGGCCGCGAACGTAGTTTTTAAAATCAAATGCATGGGTGAAGTATCGTTCAGCTTCTTGATAATTCTGCTGCATGTAGGATGAATCAGCTTTTGATATTAGACTATTGTACTTCCGACTTTCCTCCACATCAGGTAAAGTACCAGTCTGCATCACTCTGATGCTCTTGTTCTTGAAATCCTCCAAAGATATAGCTACAGACTGCATATTATGCATATCAGTTACATCCCAATGATAAACACCTTTCTCTGGCCATTTCTTTGATTCTGTCTGCATGACATACATTATTCCCAGTATTGTCTTACCAGCCTTATTTATTCTGTCAACACAAACAAGTCGGTGTTGTCTTTTATTAAAATATAGATTTCGCCAAATGTTTTCAACATCATTCTTTGGTAGCTTCCACAAAGTTGTCCTGGTTACAGTCAACAATCCATCCATGCTGATCTCATAATCAGGAACCTCACAGCTGTTCACTCCTTCAAATACATACATATTATCATCAACAGTGCGTAAACCATTCACAGGAAATGGTACATCCTTGGTTATTGCCCTAATGTATTTTGTGTATTCAGTCTGATTTTTTGTAGAGCATGATGTCATAAGCACAACTGCTCCCAATATAAAAATACTTTTCTTCATTTTATCTGTCATATTTATATTCATTTTTCCAAAATCACAAATTGTGACTTTGAACATTACCATATTTAACAGCATTCAAAGGTAGTGCTTTTAGCCTTTAAGCCACTATTGCACAACCCCTTTCTTTGAAAAGAACGTAAAATCAATAGTATTATTGCGGTGATTGCACTTTTAGTAATCGCTTCACTCGTTGTACGGTACTTACCCCTTTACCACTCAACTTTGCCACATCCCGAATGGAATACCCCTTGCGGAGCAAACTAATAACTTCCCTATATTCGGCTTTCATCTGTTCTGCCGTTTTTACAGAGCCTGCCTTGCGTCCGAATTTTCCACCTTTCTCTATATACCGCTTCCTTCCTGACTGCAATCGGAATGAGATATTATCACGTTCCAATTGCGCACAGCTTGAAAGCGTGGCTATCATTATCGGGGGCAAAGAGGGACGGATGTTCTTCATCGTCCAATTTACATCATTTCCTTCTTAAACCAAAGCTCGAACACACAGTCGGCGATGAAAACTCCATCCTTCTCCAGGGTAATCAATTCCTTGTCGATGAGGGCTTTCTTGATGCGGTCGATATTGGATTTGCTGCCCAGCGGATAGGTTTCTGTTACAGCTTGGGCGGTGAAACCTGAGTGGACGCTACTGCAGAGGAGGCGCAGAAAATTGAGCTGATAGGTGGTTAAGCCCTCGGTTTGCTGTACGAAAAGACCATGACATTGTTGCAGCAAGGCGCTGATGCCACTTTGTAAGGTTTCTTCGTTTACTTCTTTCTCGGTTTCTGCCATCACGTTCCAAGCTAGTTGCTGCACGTAGGAAGAATAGTTCTTTACGGTTTTACAGATTCTTGTAGCATATTCCTCAGATATTTTCTTTCCGTATTTCTCGAATCGGGAGCAGATGAAAGGCACCCAATATTCAGTAGGAATGCAATCCAAGTGCAGCATCTCGCCAAACATATAGAAAGGCATGCGTCGGTTTTGGAAAATGTTTTCCATCAGATGCTTCTTGCTTCCAAAGAAACAGTATGATACATTCTGATGATGCTGCCAGGCGCCACGCAGTTTTTTCTGAACCGTAAGAGTATCAGGGAATTCTCCAATTTGCTGGAATTCGTCGATGCAGACCACCATGCGGATTCCCTTTTCCTGAGCGATTCTTTCCGGAAGATTCAGAATCTCTTCAGGGGAATAGTCCTTTGGTGTAATTCCCAGAGATAATGAATATTCGGATGTAGGATCTGGACTAAAGGAGATTTTGGGTGAAACTCTTACCAGGAACTGCTTGATGTTTTCTACTACTTGTTCCAGCTTATTACTCATAGATTTCATAATGGTTTCTGCAAAGCGATTGTAGAAATCATATTCGCTTCGGCAGTCATAGATGTCCATATACACCACTTTTATCTCTGGATTATCAATTTCGGATATTACCTTTTTGACGAGCGAAGTCTTGCCCATGCGTCGGGGAGAGATGAGAATGACGTTGATGCCATGCTCAAAGTCTGCCTTGATGCGCTTGGTTTCTTCTATTCGGTCGGTGAAGTTGTTTCCGGCAACCGACATACCATATACGAATGCCTTTTCCATTGTTATTTTTTGCTTGATTACGGATGCAAAGATAAGCAAAAAAATGAAAGTTCACAAGGTTGTGGACCACAAACTTGTGAACTTTTAATATTATTTTGTAAATCAGGTATTTAAAAGCTGTTTTTTATGCATAAAACAAGCCGTAATCAGAGGCTTTTCTTATCAAATACACCATTCATCGTGATGCAGAGATGCTGGAACTTGCTGAGGAGTTTGTCTGACCATTTTGTCATGTTGTAAAGGTCCTTGATTTCCTTAAACTTCTTTTCATCCCATTGCGGATAATCTATCTCTGAGAAATAACGGCGGTAGTCGCGGAGATTGTCGCCCGAGAAATGGAGATAATCGTCGATGCCGCCAAACCATTCGGGAGTCATCATCTGGGTGGCAAAGGCTTCGAAGTTCTGGTTGTCCTGAAGCATGCAGTTGTGATTCAATACACACCATACGCAGAACCAATGGTTCTTGCGGGTAACAAATTTCAACATATTGGCTATCTGAGCCTTCAGATTCTGCATGTCGATGTATTTGCCATCTTTTACTTTGTAGAAAACCTCGTTGGGAAGGGTTTCCGGAATGCCTTCGGGATGTTCCAAATCGTAGATTTCCTGCTCGATGATGTGCCATTTTACGGTGGCTGATACCAGCTTGAGATATTCCTGCGGTGTAAAATTGACGTGGGCAAGCTGGGCGCCCAGCAGTTGGGTGTCTCTTATATATTTCATAAAGTCGAGGCGCAGATTTTCCGGTACCTCGTCTTTTAGCGTTTTTCTTACTTCCAGCAATTGGCTGACGGAGAGCTGCTTTCCGTTGTTGTCATATTCCAGGGTTGTAAAGTATCGGTCTATGTCGCTGATGCCCTTTGGTTCTTCCTGATATTCCTGTAGCGACATTTCGAAGAGGCGGGTGGTCTGCTCTTCGCTCATGGCGAGGTTGGTGAAATGGCTCAGCTGGCGGAAGTGGAGCATCAGATAACATGCCATGCTGTATAGCTGGAAGAGATTCCAGAGGCGCTCTACGGGTTTTACGCCGGGGATATGAGTGGGTTTTACCTGGCGTAACAGTTCTTTCTGGAGTTTGGTTACTTCGTTTACATCGATAGTACTTCCTTTGCCCAGTTCATCGGTTTCGAAAAATTCGTTGAGTTTTGGCAGGATGCGGGTCATATCCAGCGGTGCCACTTTCATCCGTTTTCCTTCTATCTGTTTTCCCTTTTTCATGTCTTCCATGATATGCGCCATCAGGGGGGTAAACTTCTGCATTACGATGATGCTGATGCTTACTTCATGGGTTTCGTTCTGCTCCTTTCGCTGCTTGGCTATGTCGTTGTGCTGCAGCACCATATCTTTCTCTGCCATATAGCAGAGCCGGGTGGCTTTGGTGCAGAGCGAACGGATATCGAAGGTAAGTTCCTGCGGACTGTAATCTTCCCATGCATCTACCAGAATGCTGAGCATTCGGCAGAAGTTGTCGAGCTGTCGGTCGAAGACTTCGTAGCTGAATTCTATTTCATCTTTATCTTCATTCATTGTCAGTCTGTTTTAAGAAAATAAGTTTTGCCACAAAGGTAAGATTTATTTTCGGATTATGCAAGGATATGCATCTGTTTTTCCTCTTTTTTCCCCATACTTTTCCCCGTAGCCCCCTTGTTTCTTCCCTGATTTCAGAAAAGTAGCGGGAAGGTGGCGGGGAAAATTTGGAATCGGCGAAGGGAAGTATTAACTTTGCCATCGAAAACGAAAGAGCGGCGAAATGCTGAGCCATGAATGAGCTGAAACTCTTCACTCTTCACCTGAAGCCCGGAAATGCCCATAAACAGAGGGGGTTCGAGGGGTGAAGAGTCAGAGACCACTCTTCACCCACTCTTCACCACTCTTCACCTTATTATATATAAGGGCAAAAAGGATGATTATTATTAATCTTAAAATTTACACATAATGGAAAATTTAAAAACCTTATCGTCATCAGATAAGATGACAAACGAAATTTCAGCACTCTCTCTTGTTGAGAGTTTTCTCGATGAGTATTATCTCTTCCGTAGAAATGTGCTAAGTGGTAAAACCGAGTATTTCACTCTCTCAAAGAATGAGGACGAAACAGAGGAGGCCGTAGAAGAGGAACCGGAAACCGGTGGGGAAGAGGAGGAATCTTCTGACTCAACCTGGAAGGTGCTGACTCCGGAGGCTTTCAATTCCATCGTCCGTCACGCCAAGCGGTTGGGTGTGGGAGGAAAGAAGTCGCCCCGACAGGATATTGAGGAGTTCGTACGTTCTGATGAGGTTCCGGAGTTTGATCCTATCAGGGAATATCTCGAGAACCTGCCGGAATGGGATGGTAAGAACCATGTGGCTGAACTCTTTGGCAGAATTCCGGGGCTTACAAGTGAACAGTTGGGATGGTGCGCCACCTGGCTCCGTTCAGCTGTTGCCCACTGGTTGCAGATGGATATGTTTCATGGCAACGAAACCACTCCTGTGCTTATCGGCAAGCAGGGTTGCGGCAAGAGTACCTTTGCCTATCGCCTGCTGCCGGATCATCTGCGCCAGTATTTCCTCGACCACATCAACTTTGCCAATAAGTTTGACTCCGAGATGGCGCTCACTCATAATCTCTTTGTCAACATAGATGAGTTTGCGAATATGGGACCATCGCAGCAGGGCAAGCTGAAACAGATGCTTTCGAAGGTGAAGGTGAACGGGCGCCCTATCTTCGGCAAGAGTCAGGATGACCGTCCGCGTTATGCTTCCTTCCTGGCAACCACCAATGATGAGCATCCGCTCTGCGACCCTACGGGTAGCCGCCGATTCGTCTGTCTGCACATTCCGGCAGGTGAATATATCGACAATGGTTCACCCATCATTTATGACCAGCTCTATGCACAAGTTATGTATGAGCTTTGCCATAAGAAGACCCCTTACTGGTTTACCAATGCCGAGGTGGATCGCATCCAGAAGTGCAATCTTCCTTTCTTCAAGGTAGATGATTTTGAGTCGATGCTGAAGAGCTGCTTCCGTGTTCCTGAAGATAATGAAACGGGCGAATGGCTCATCTGTTCGGATGTTTTCGAGGTTCTGCACGAAAGATTTCCGATGCTGATCAGTAATCTGAGTACCAAGATTCGCATCGGCCAGTCGCTCAAACTTCTGGGTTGCAAGATGAAGCATACCAAGAAGGGTCAGGCCTATCTGCTTGTAAGAATCTGAAAATATAGCTAAGTGGCAGATGGGTGAAGAGTGGTGAAGAGTGGGTGAAGAGTGAGGAACAACTCTTCACCCCTCGAATCCCCTCTGTTTATCGGCATTTCCGAGGGTTAGGTGAAGAGTGAAGAGTTTTTCGCAGTTCCTTTCTTAAAATTCTTTCTCAGGCTTTTCCGATAGCTGTCTGGCTAGAACAGCCCACTGTTCTCATAGCGGCTAGTTGGCTGTCTGTGGTTCGCCAGTTCCCTGTTTGCCGATAACAGCCTCTCAATCTTTCGAAGAAAAAATTATTTATCCAACTAAAAAAGTAATGAGTATGAACAATATTTCAATCCATTCCATTGATACGGTATGTCTCAAGGAGGCGTGCCCGGTACATCACCTTTGTGCTCGTTTTGAGCGTTATCAGAAGTTGCGTAAGTCGGAGAAGGTGTTCAGTATTCTGAACCCGGACCATATAGCCTGCAGCGAGCAGGGCTGCGCCTATCGGCTTCAGAAGAAGATCATACGCATGGCACGCGGATTCCGCCGCATGTTCGGCACGATACCTTCTGCCAATACGCCTCATTTCTGGCACTTTTCGCCCTATATCAGCGAAAGCACCTATTGCAAGGCGAAGCGCGGCGCCATCCTCATCGCGCCCGATATGCAGCAGAAATTACTGCGTCTCTTCGAGCAGAATGGCGCCGATATCAGCATCGGTTTCGATGAATATGTAGAGCAGGAGGGCTATGAAGAAGTAGATACCGCAAACTGTAAAAAAATATAATTTTTACCATCTTTTAGCGGTAATGAAACAGATTTTTATTATTTTTGTTTCCTGAATTTTACAACTAAACAATAAGAAATAGATTATGCGTGTTATTATCGAAAAAGATTATGAGAAGCTGTCAAAGTGGGCAGCTGATCATGTAATTGAAACAATTAACAGATTTCAACCAACTGCTGAACGTCCTTTTGTTCTGGGTTTGCCAACCGGTTCTTCACCTCAGGGCATGTATGCCAACCTGGTAAAGGCGGTAAAAGAAGGCAAGGTTTCGTTCAAGCATGTCATCACTTTCAATATGGATGAATATGTAGGTTTGCCGGAATCTCATCCTGAGAGCTATCACTCTTTCATGGCTGCCAATCTCTTCAATCATATCGACTGCCCTAAGGAGAATATTCATATCCTGAACGGTAATGCCGAGAACCTGGAAGAGGAGTGCCGTCATTATGAGCAGATGATAGAAGAAGCGGGTGGCATCGACCTCTTTATCGGTGGTATCGGTCCTGATGGCCATATCGCTTTCAACGAGCCATTCTCTTCTCTTACCTCCCGCACACGAGTAAAGACGCTCACTACAGACACCAAGATTGCCAACTCCCGTTTCTTCGATAATGATCCTGAGAAGGTACCTAGTCTGGCTCTGACCGTAGGTGTGGGTACCGTGATGGCTGCCCGAGAGGTAATGATTCTCTGCAACGGTCATAGCAAGGCCCGCGCCCTGCAGGCTGCCATCGAAGGCCCTGTTACCCAGGCTTGGACCATCAGCGCTCTGCAGCAGCACCAGCATGGCATCATCGTTTGTGATGAGATTGCCTGCGATGAACTGAAGGTGGGTACTTACCGCTACTTCAAGGATATCGAAAAGGATAACATCTAAGTTATCTGATGCCTATAAAAAGAATAAGGATGATGACTATTCGTCATCATCCTTATTTTCTGCTATTACCTGAGGACCGCGAACCTTGTCCTTGAGTCCCAGACCTTTCTTGATTTCAATATTTACTCCATCGCTCAAACCGGTAGTTACCTGTTTGCGCTCATAAGTCTTCTTCTCGCCGCTACCTTTTATGATATATACAAAGGTAGAATCGCCGCTAAACTCGATGGCACTCTCCGGAACGGTGAGTACATGGGTAGCCTTGGCCAGTACAATCTCGGCATTGGCGCTGTAGCCTGAACGGATTTTGCCGCCCTTGGTAGAACGGATGGCTGCCTTTACCTCAAACTGGTTGGCACCATTGTTTTCTACAGCCTTAGGAGAGATATATTCCAGGTTTGCCTCGAAGTTGAGGTTCTGCAAGGCTCCGATGGTAATCTTCATCGGCATTCCTGTAACGAGACTTCCCACTTCGGTTTCATCTATATTGCCACGGAAGATGAGGTCGTTCATGTTGGCCACACTGGCGATGGTAGTACCATCGTTGAAAGTGTTGGCAAGAATCACCGAGTTACCCACTTTGACCGGAATATCGAGGATAATGCCCGAGATGGTAGAACGGATGAGGGTAGAAGAGGCGCTGGCATTGCTCTTGCTTACACCATCGCGCACCACCTGGAGAGCATCTTCGGCAGCGGTAACCTCCTCGCGTGCCTGTTTCATCGCCTGCTTTACCTTATCAAACTCATCGGCGCTGACCAGCTGTTTCTTGAAGAGCTGTTCCTCGCGGCCGTAATCCACCTGTGCCTGTTTCAGGTTGATTTCTGCAAGGCGCACACGTGCCTGCGCCGAACTGAGCTGTCCCATATCCGGAATCACCTTTACCTTGGCGATAACCTCGCCCGCCTGAACATAATCACCTGCTTCTTTGCAAATCTCGGTGATGATACCGCTAATCTGAGGCTTTACGCTCACCTCGTTGCGAGGCTCAATCTTGCCTGTGATGACGGTAGTTTTCAAAACATCAGCCATCTTGGGAGTAAACTCAGTATACTCCACAGGCTTAGGCTGCGATTTCTCATAAAGGAACACGAAGGTTCCGATGAAAATCAAGGCGACAATCGCCGCAACAATCAACTTTGAATACTTCTTATACATTGAACTTTGAATTTTGAACGTTGAACTTTATGATTACCTGATGAACTCTGAGATATTGACTTGAAGCATTTCATAAAGTTCAATGTTCAAATCTCAAAGTTCAAAGTTATTTATTCGTCTCTCATCGCATCTACCGGTTTGATGCTCATGGCTCGCCATGCAGGGGCGAGTCCGGCTAGGCCACCGAGAATGCAGATGAGGATGGCTGAAGAGATGGCCGTCCAGAAATCTACCTGGAAGTGGGCGGTAAGAATGCCATCCGTGGTACTTCCTACTTCCAGCATCTGCAGGATGGCAACACCGAAGAGAATGCCGCTCATGCCGGCTACCAGGGTGAGGAGAATACTCTCGGAGATGATTTGCGAGAGAATCATCTTAGGCGTGGCTCCGATGGCTCGGCGGATGCCTATCTCGGTGGTTCGCTCCTTTACCGTTACCATCATGATATTGGAAACTCCGATGGCGCCGGCAAAAAGGGTGCCGATGCCTACCAGCCAGATGAGGAAGTTGACGCCCTTGAACAGGTTGTCGAGCATCTGGAAGAGAACTTCGGTATTGAACACCATAATGCCCTTTTCGTCCGTAGGGTCGATGCTGTGGGCTCTTGCCACGGTTTCTCTCATCCGTTGGGCAATGCTGCTCATCACTACGCCCGGTTTGCCGGTGGTGGCGATGATGTCAACCGCCTTACCCCGGTTATAAGCGCTGCGCAAAACCGATTGGGGCAGGGTGATGGTTTCATCGGCACGACCGCCGAAGTTCACGCCGTTGCCCGAACGGTAATCTACGCCTATCACCATATAATAGGTAGAGTCTACTCTTACGCTCTTGCCGCACGGATCACCGCCGCCAGGAAAGAGATTCTTGTAAATCTGTTTGCCGATGACGCAAACCTTGCGCTGCTGGCGCACATCCATCTCGTTGATGTATCTGCCGTAAAACATCTGGGGTGCAGAAACTTTGGCGTAGTCAGGATTTACGCCCTGGGTGCTGCCGCTGAATTTTTTGTCTCCAAACACCACCGACTTGTTGCCGCCGAAGAGCAGCGGGGTAATGACATCGAGTTCGGGCACCTGGTGGCGCAATCTGTCCAGGTCTTTCTCTTCCATCTGCCAGGAACGTCCCTTGTTGAATCCCTTGTAGGGTTTGGTGGTGTTCTGCGCCCAGATGATGGCGGTGTTGGTGGCAAAGCCTGTGAAGTTGTTTTGCAGCATCTCCTTCAGTCCTTGTCCGCCACCCATCAGGGCGATGAGCATAAACACGCCCCAGAACACGCCGAAGCCCGTAAGCAGACTGCGGCTCTTGTTCCTCGTGATGGTGTCGAGAATCTCTTTATATGTATCTAAATCTAATCGCATAATAATAATTTATAGTTTATAGTTAATAGTTTATAGGGCAATCTTGCTAAACGGCGTAGCCGCTATTAACTATTAACTGTTAACTGTTTTATTCTGCTCTCAGCGCCTCTATCGGTCGGATTCTTGCAGCCTTGATGGCTGGGATGACTCCGGCGATGGTGCCTGCGATGACGATGGTGATGGTGGCGCCGATACAGGTGCCGATGCCCACCGTAGGGTTCACAAACATGGCGGCTTTAAACAGTCCGGTATCTACGGTGGTGTGGCCGATGGTTGCATCCATGATTTCGTTTGCCGCCACGCCGCAGACCATTCCGATGTAGCCGAAGAATGAGGTGATGATGATGCTCTCGGTAATGATGAGCTTCAGTATCGACCAAGGCTTGGCTCCGATGGCTTTTCTTACGCCAAACTCTCGGGTTCGCTCCTTCACGGTGATGAGCATGATGTTGCTAACACCCACGATGCCGCTCAGCAGGGTGAACAGACCTACTATCCAGAGTGCCGTCTGCATGATGGCGATTCCCTGATTCATCTGGATATTGTCCATGTATCGGTTCCAGAGCCAGATGGTTCGCTCGTCATCAGGTGCTGCCTGATGGTTGTTGTTGATGCTGGCGCGGTAGTTCTTTTCAAACTGCTTATTGTCCTCCCTGGTCTTCAGGTTCTTGATGGTAAACTCCAGACTTCCCGCATCATCGCCCTTGGCGTAGATGGTCTTTATGGTGGAGTAGGCGATGAAGGCTTCGGTATTATTGCGCGATTCATCATCCTTGTAGATTCCCACCACCTGGAAGTTGAGGTTGCTGATCTTTACGTTCTTGCCCACCAGCGAACGGTAGTCTTTGTAGAGTTCCTTGGCCTGGCTTCGGCTCAGCACCACATTCTTGCGCTGCTCCTTCATATCGATTTCGTTGATGAATCGTCCGGCTATCAGCTCCGTCTTGTCGATTTTGGGATGCGTAGGAGCCACACCCACCAATGACTGGCTTGCCACATAATTATCGCCATAGTTGATGTTCACGTTATATTGTTCCAGTCTTCCGCCCACATCATCTACGTATTGACCATAGGTCTTGTTGCTGATGAGAATATCCTTGTCGTTGAGCGTGATGCTTCTGCCCTCCTTCAGTCCCTTGTAAGCTTTGGAGGTTTCGCCCGGGAATACTCGCATGGAGTTGGCAAGGAATCGGGTGCTTTGCTGCAACTGGGCATTAATCAGTCCGTTGCCGGCGCCCAGCAGGAATATCAGCATGAAGATACCCCAGGCAACGGCAAATCCCGTGAGCGAAGTGCGGAGCTTGTTGCGCTTCGACGTACTCCAAACCTCTGAGAGGAGTGAAGAGTGTAGAGTGAAGAGTGAAGAATTCATATGCATTGTGTATTGTTTTAAAAATTAATAACCCCGAAGAGATGTCAGAGAAAGACAATTGGATTCTTCACTCTTCACTCTTCGTTCTTCACTTACTTTACGTAGTCTTTCGATACGAGATGATGGTCTCTGTTGTCTTCGATGCTTCCGATGAGTCCGTCCTTGATATGGATAACCTTATCGGTCTCGTTGGCAACACCGCTTTCGTGGGTTACCACTACGATGGTCATTCCCTCTTTCTGGTGCAGTTCCTTCAGCAGGTCCATCACTTCCACGCTCGTTTTGGAGTCGAGGGCTCCGGTAGGCTCATCGGCTAGGATGATTTCGGGTTTGGTGATGAGGGCACGGGCGATGGCTACACGCTGCTTCTGTCCTCCCGACATTTCGTTAGGATAATGGTTGGCCCATTGCTTCAAGCCCAGTTTTTCGAGATATTCCATCGCCAGTTCGTGGCGCTTCTTGCGGCTCACGCCCTGGTAGAAGAGTGGAAGCTCCACGTTTTCCACCGCTGTCTTGAACGAGATGAGGTTGAACGACTGGAAGATGAAGCCGATCATCTTGTTGCGGTATTCGGCAGCACGGGTTTCCGAGAGGTCTTTGATGAGCACATCGTTGAGTCGGTATTCGCCCGTATCGTAGTTGTCGAGAATACCCAGTATATTTAATAAGGTGGATTTTCCCGAGCCGGAAGCACCCATGATGCTGACGAACTCGCCACGTTCGATGTCGAGGTCGATGCCCTTCAGCACATGGAGTGGCTGAGCACCCTGATAGGTCTTGTTGACGTCTTTTAGATGAATTAATGACATATTACTTTCGTTTTATGGATATCAATTTAAACCATTAGACGCTTGCAACTTTCAGAAAGTTGCAAGCGTAACTCTTTTTTTAAAACGTTATTACATACACCTTATTATATATAAGGCAAAAACAGAAGCTATAAATATATATTTGAGGATGAATAGTGTCATCATATCTTTATCTTTTTGAGATTCTTCTCCAACTCTTCCTTCACTTCGTCGATGGAGATGTCGAGAAGCTGCATTTGTCGGGCGAGTTCCGGGAGCCTTTCTTTCATAAACTCCTTCTTGCGGGTCTTCTTAATCTGCTTCTTGGCTCCAGCGGAAACAAAGTAGCCTAGGCCTCGCTTGTTGTAGATAATCTCGTCGGTGGCAAGCAGGTCGTATGCCTTTACGGCTGTGTTGGCATTTACCTCCAGCAGCACGGCGTATTCCCTGACGCTCGGTATTCGTTCGTCTTCCTTGTACTTGCCCGCCAGAATCTCATCGCTCAATCGCTCGGCTATCTGTACGTATATTGCTTTATCGTTACTGAAATTCATAATCTTCAAATTTTAATTCTTAGATGTTAATCCACTTGTTGCAGATAACCTGCATGCGGGTGAAGAGCTTGTAAGATGCCCAATAGTTGAAGGCAGCCAAAGCAAGAAATACTGCAGACGAGGTGAATACAGCACAATATTGAGCAGAAGAACCCTCTTCGATGTGTAAGGTTCCTACGAAATCAAGCCATCCGGCTTCACCCAGTTCGTTGATAATATAACCCAAAATCAGACAAAGTGCCAATCCCGTACATGCTGTCAGAAGCACAGGAAACTTGCGGTAGAAGGCTCCTCCCAGGGTTGCGAAGGAATGGGCAAATATCAGGAAGGAGTAGACTGCCAGAATTGTTTGCCAAGAATTGTCTATTGGTGAAAGGGCAAAAATGGTGTGGCTGAGTACTGGCCATGTAAGGCTGATATGGAAGCCTGGAGTGATGAAAAAGCTAAAGATGAGCTGGATAATATCTGAAATGACCAAGGCTCCTAGCAAAGTCACAAGACCACCAACGGTAACAACCAGGAATCGAGCCACATATTTTTCCAGGTTAGTGGCAGGAAGCATCAGGAAACTTTCGCGCTGTAACTTGGTCTTCATGTTTCTGAAGATGCAAGATGCCAATACGTAAATGACCATAAAAGAAATGAATCCAAAGAACATATATGCGGATTTCTTATAATTGTCGGTCAGGGCATCTAGTTCATGGGATGCTGCAATAAAGCCACTAATTTTGTAAAGCCGGATGATGTTTGCAATTGAAAAACAGATGGCGAGTCCTGCAATGATTCCCAAATTATAGGTCCAGTTGTTTAATACATCCCAACGGATAACCATTCCTAATCTATTTAAATCGAGATTCTTTTTCATAATCGTCTAATTTTTAATCGTTTAATTTTCCATTAATTACTGCATTGAAGAGCAACTCCAGGTTCATCTGTGTTTCCTGCTCACCCTCCTGTCGCTTGCAGATGGTGGCATTGCCCTGCAGGGTTGGCTCGGCGTAGAGCACGGTGTCGTCCATCTCCTGTGGGTTGCGGTATTCGAAGGTGTATTTCTCGCAGATGTCTGAAACCGAAGCGTCGAGCAGAAGCTGGCTCTGGTTCATGATAATGATGTGGTCGAGCAACGACTCTACATCGTGCACCTGATGAGTAGAGATGATGAGGGTGCGGTCTTCCGTCATGTTGTTGGCGATGACCTTACGGAACTGGCTCTTCGATGGGATGTCGAGACCATTGGTTGGCTCGTCCATCAGAAGAAAACGGGTACCCGTGGCGAGTGCGAAACTCATGAATACCTTCTTCTTCTGTCCCATCGAGAGTTCGTTCAACTTGAGAGAGAGTGGTAAATCAAAATCCTTGAGGCAACGGTCCAGCACTTCCTGCGAGAAGTTAGGATAGAACCCCTGGTTCATCTTCACGTAGGTGGCGAGGGAAACGTTGGGCAGTTCAAATTCCTCGGGCACCATGAAGATGTCCTTCAGCATCTCGGCTTTGCGATCTTGTGCCGAAATGCCATCCACGAGAACGGTACCTTGTTGCTGGCGGAGCAATCCGCTGATGAGGTAGAGCAGGGTGCTCTTGCCTGTACCATTCTTACCGAGCAAGCCATAAATGTTGTTCTCCTTGAGTTCCAAAGAGAAATCTCTAAATACAAGGTGCTTGCTACCTGGGTATCTGAAATCAATGTCTTTAATCTGTATCATAATCTTTAATATTTTAGTGTACTACTTCAATAGAACACTGCAAAGGTATGCTTTTCTGCGATAAGTTCCAAACTTTTGGGCAATTATTTTCAGACTTTAACGTATTGTTAACAATTCCACCTTATTATATTAAGAGTATGATATGGATGAATGTCTTGTAATATAGAACTTTATAAAAAAAACAAAGGCATCGGTAAGCAAAAACTTCCCGATGCCTTGATGCTTTTTATTAAGTCGTTTAGATATATTTCATGAGAATATCCCAAACTGCAATGATGTGGCAGATACTACCAGCTAAAACGAAGAAATGGAACACGGAATGCATGTATTTCTTCTTGTTGATACTGTAGAATACGGCGCCCGTAATGTAGCAGACACCTTCGGCAATAATCCACCAGACTGTGGCGGTGGATACGGAGTCTATCAAAGGTTTAAAGGCAACCAGTACCGATAATCCCATGCCTACAAAGCAGATGGTCTCCAGGTTGCTGTGATCCTTGAGTCTGGCAAAACTCATGATGGTTCCGGCAATGGCGCAAGCCCAGATAAAGATAAAAAGGCTCCATCCCCAATATCCCTGGTCTCGCATCGCAATGAGCGTAATTGGCGAGTAAGAACCGGCAATATGCCAGTAGATGGCGGCATGGTCCCATTTGCGCAGTCGCTCCTTCCATTTACTCCAGGCAGAAACGGCATGATAAACCGTTGAGGCGATGTAAGACATCAGCATACCGAACAGATAGAGGATAACTCCCGCCGTAGCCCATCCGTTATGCATCGTAAAACACCAATATAAGAAGATAGCTCCCACGACAATGCCCATTAGGATACCTCCTGCATGCGACCATGAGTTCCAAAGTTCTTCTTTATGACTGAAATGTATCTTTAGTTTCATATCTCTATATATATCTTTTCGTTACACATTCTGCTGATTTTGAGAAATAGGGCATTCAAGCCACTATACCTAAATCGTTATCAGCTATAACATTGCAAAGATACTAAGAATTTCTTAAAGTGGACTATCTTTTAGGAATTCTTTCGATTTCGGGAGTGTTTTCTTTGCTTTATTTGCTGATTGTTTGTCCTTTTCTGCTTTCTTCGAAAAATAAATCAAAAAAGTATTGGAATGTATTGGATTTTTTTATAATTTCGCGATGTGAAAATGAGAAATCATCTCTCACAAAATTGAAACGATAAAAGCAACTAATAATTTGGAAAGGTAATATGAAGTTAAAATCAATTGCACTTATATTGATGACTGTCGCACTTCCGGCGATGGCAGAAAAAGTATCTGTAAATACAAAGGGTATGTCGCTCATTCTCGATGTTGAGAATGGAAAGCCTGCCCAGTATCTCTATTTCGGTACTAAGTTGAATCCTAACGATTTGCAGAATCTGAAGGTCGCTACTGATGGCCGTATGGATGCTTATCCAGCTTACGGACTGAATACTCCAGCTGAAGCGGCGCTTGCCATGCGTCATAGTGATGGCAATCTTTCAACTGCTCTTGTGGCTACGGGCTGTGATGTGAAGAACGAAGGAAATGCTTCTGTTACGACCGTTCATCTGAAAGATCCTGTATATAATATAAAGGTAGATTTGAAGTATCGTGCATACAATGATGTTGATATGATTGAGGCATGGACCGAGATTCTGAATGGTGAAAAGGGTACTGTTACCCTGACTACCTTCGCATCGGCTATGCTTCCTATCCGTCGTGGAGATGTCTGGATGAGTCATCTTTCCGGTACTTGGGCAGCAGAGGGACAGTTGAGTCATGAAAAACTGCAGCCAGGAGAATTTGTTATCCGAAACAATGATGGTACCCGCAATTCGCATACCGATCATGCAGAAGTCATGTTCTCGCTCGATGGTAAAGGACAGGAAAATGCGGGTAATGTTATTGGTGCAGCCTTGGTTTATAGCGGAAACTATAAGCTGAAGACGGTTACCGATGATACTGAATATCATTATTTCTTTGCCGGTATTAATGAACAGAATTCTGAATATCATCTTAAAAAAGGTGAGACTTTCAAAACTCCAGCACTCGCTTTGACCTATTCAACACAGGGCTTGAGCGGTGCAAGTAGAAACTTCCATAAATGGGGACGCAAATATATCTTGGCACATGGAGATAAGGAGCGTGATATCTTACTCAACTCTTGGGAAGGTGTTTATTTCGACATCAACCAAAAGGGAATGGACCAGATGATGGCTGATATCCATAGTATGGGTGGTGAACTCTTCGTAATGGATGATGGATGGTTCGGAACCAAATATCCTCGTGTTACTGATAACTGTGCACTCGGCGACTGGGTGGTTGATACCAAGAAACTTCCTAATGGCATTGAAGGCTTGCTGAGTGATGCCAGAAAAAACCAGGTAAAGTTTGGTATCTGGATTGAACCGGAAATGACCAATGCTACCAGTATGCTCTATGAGAAGCATCCTGATTGGGTAATCAAGGCCCCTAAGCGAGATGCCGTTTTGGGCCGTGGCGGTACCCAGCTGGTGCTCGATCTCTCAAATCCAAAAGTACAAGACTTTGTTTTCGGTGTAGTAGACAATTTACTTACTAAATATCCAGATATAGCCTACATCAAGTGGGACGCCAATATGCCTATTATGAATCATGGTAGCCAATACTTGTCTGCAGCCGATCAGAGCCATCTCTACATCGCTTATCATCAGGGATTTGCGAAGGTTATTGACCGTATTCGTGCTAAATATAAGGATGTGGTGATTCAATGTTGCGCTAGTGGCGGTGGTCGTGCCAACTGGGGTATGCTCCGTGGTTTTGATGAGTTTTGGGTAAGTGATAATACGGATGCCATGCAGCGTATTTATATGCAGTATGGAACCAGCTATTTCTTCCCAGCCATCGCCATGGCAAGTCATATCTCTGCTGTGCCAAACCATACCGTATTCCGCACTACTTCTTTGAAGTATCGTATTGATGTAGCTATGAGCGGACGTCTTGGAATGGAAATCCAGCCAAAGAATATGACGGATGAGGAGAAGGCTCTCTGTCGAAAGGCTATCTCTGAATACAAGGAGATTCGTCCTGTTGTTCAGTTTGGCGACCTTTATCGTTTGGTTTCTCCGTACGATAATCAGGGCTTGTCTTCTATTATGTATGTTAGTGAAGCAAAAAACAAGGCTGTCTTCTATTGGTGGAAATTGGCGAACTTCTATAATGTTCATTTGCCAAGAGTTAAGATGGCTGGTTTGGATGAGAATAAGATGTATAAGGTAAAAGAACTTGATGTAATTGATAACAAGCCTCTTGATTGTGAGGGAAAATCTTACTCTGGTAAGTATCTAATGGAACATGGCTTGGAAATGCCGTATGTTCATGAGGTAGACTGGGGGAAGAAGAACGACTGGTCGTCTCGTGTTCTCTATTTGGAGGCAGAATAGTTTTCTGGTATCATTATCTGGTATCATTACTGGTATCATTATATGTATATGCGCATGCTTGTGTGCCCACACGCAGATATGAGCGCGTGCATGTATATAATAAAGTGTTTGGTACCAAAATAAGTGCAAAATAAGACGAAAGCGTTAAAATACTGTTAATTTCTAAACTTTTTCTTGGAAATATTTGGTGGTTTCGGAAAATGTTTGTACTTTTGCACTCGCTTTTGAGAAATACAACTTCTCTTAGCAACTAAAGAAAGAGTTCTTTGAAAGATTTTACATAAACAGACAAGTAGTACAAGAAGC